>Ga0307372_10001677_pt1 | contig 38091 bp, 30 predicted proteins | sample OX1MG_FD_202533 | JGI IMG/M metagenome (GOLD analysis project Ga0307372, IMG submission 202533) | Soil microbial communities from Risofladan, Vaasa, Finland - OX-1 | ecosystem: Environmental > Terrestrial > Soil > Coastal area > Acid sulfate soil | place: Finland: Risofladan, Vaasa | collected...
TGTGGCCCAAACCGAGCACGACCACCAGGTAGATCGCCGACACCAGAGCCACAAAACCGAACACCGTGAACGACCGGACGAGCATCCGCCCACTCTGTGTTGCGAGTCGGCGAGACTCGCCCGCCATGAGAGACAGCGGCACGAGCACCGTGCCACCTGCGGCAACCGCGCCCAAGGGGCGCGGCCAGTTGATCAGCACATGGAGCACCGCGACAACCAACGCGACGGCACCAGCGAGGACCGCCCCGATGGCGAACCACTGCAGGCGCTCTCGATCGTGCCCGACGGCGCCGGCATAGCGAAGCCGGAGAGGAAGCAGCGCCCCCACTGCGGCTATGGACCAGCTGATGCCGCCCTCGAGGATCGTGAACGCGTCCTTCCCGATGACAAGGGACAGGCCGGCCGCCAGAGCGGCCACGTAGACAACGACAACCACCGTCCGGCGCCCCGTTCCGGACAACTGCCCGTTTGGGAGAGCCAGCAGAAGGTGAAACGAAACGGCCGTGACCAAGAGCGCCGTAATCGTGGCAACCGACTTCGCTGCGCCATACGAGTGAACGCTCTCGTGCTGGGCCAGGCGACCGGCGGCGAGCGCCACGGCGGCGAGCAATGAGTCCGCCGCGATCAGCAGCGGGTATGGGCTCACTCTGCCCGAGGGGCGGTCGGAGAAGTGGCTGGCGACCACGGCTGTGATCGCCCATACGAGTGCCAGTCCGAACGCCACCGCGTTCACCGCGGCCATGCCGTTCGCGACACGAGTTCGCAGACCGACGACGACGATGACCACCGTGACCACGAACAGCAAGACGTGCAGTGCGACCTGGGACGATGACGGCTTCGGTTGTGGCGTGACCATCTCGACGGCGGTTTCGTTCATGACTACGTCCATCTTCTCCGCACTCCTCATTCGGCCCGCAATAAGAGGGCAGTCGATGTTCGGGCCGCCATACGCTCGGGGAGCGCGGCAACCACATTGCCAACCACAACGGCGCCAAGGGCAATAAGGACGACAATGGTCACCGGGACACTCGGTGATGGCACCACACTGATCTCGTGGGCGAACAGGTCCCACAGGGATCGGCCGACCACAATTCCCAGGGGGATGCCCAGAATGGTCCCGATGCTGATGGCGATGCTGGCCTGCCAGGCGACCGTGACCGCCAGTTGCCGCCGGGTGAAGCCGAGTGTTCTCAAGAGGGCCAAGTCGCGTTGACGGCGCCGAACAGACGCCACCAAGGTGAGGCCGAGCGCGAGCACGGCGCCCCCGGCAAGGGCCGCGCCCAGTATGGCCGGCGTCGTACCCATGGACCGGTAGTTCACGATTTCGGCCGGCCGCTGGACGGAGAGCACCGATACCCCGTAGTCGGCCGGCGTGCTCGTGGCCTGTGCAATTCTTCGCAGCGAGAGGAGACCGGCCGAGCCGCTTCCCGGCTCGAGGCGCACCAGGACGGCGTCCGGGCCCGGAGCCGCCCCCGCCAATTGGTAGCCGTCGTTGGAATGCGAGGGAAGGACGAGGTTGGGAACGAGCGCCCCCGTCCCCATCTCCGGGTGTTCATTCCCCCCGCCGCCGATGGTGGGTAGCGTCGCCGTTCCCACTATGCGCAGGCTCCTCGGAGCCGCAACCCCGTTGCTGACCGTCACGGTGTCACCGACCTGCTTGCGTAGCTGTGAGAGCGTGACCGTCCCAAGGACGATCTGATCGGTGCTCTCGACACCGTGGCCCGAGAGTATGGGTGGCGCCACGGCCGCTCCTGACCGTTCTGCGATCACGGGCTCGGGCTGGCCGTCGATCCGCATGGTGGAAAAGTCGATCGACGACCAGGTCGCGACGTGACGGTCGGCGTCGAGGAGCTTCGTGATGTGGGCTCCGGGCACAACGCCTCCTTGCCCCGCGCTGAGCTCGTAACTCCAGTTCCACCCGTAGAGCGCCGGGTGCGACACCAGCGTATTGAGACTGGACCCGAAGGTCACGGTCGCGATGCCCACGATCACGGCCAACGTCGTGCCGAGGATGGCCGAGCGGACAGGGACCGCGTGACGGCCCGCCCCCGGCTCCAGGGCAAAGCGAAAACCCGCGACCGCCGTGGGGGGCAGGCCGGCCGACATCGCCGCGCCGACGACCCGCGAGCGGCGGGCCGGCCCGTGACCGTCTTGCAGATCGCCATGAAGTGTCGTGGTCCGGTAGGCCAGGACAATGGTGACCGCGGTCAGGCCCGCGACCAGGATGCCCATGCCCCCTCCGAACGCCGTCCAGTCGAATGAGACGCCCGGGTTCGGGTAGACGGACCGAACCGGACCGAGCGGGGAGAGCGGCGACAGCCCGATGGCGACGCCGACGGCCAACACGGAACCGAGGATGACGGCGCCCACGATGCCGATGAACGCATCGCCCACGGCCATGGCGGGACCCGCCCCGAGGGCCCGCAGGGTGGCCACGTCGCCCGCGCCGAGCCGGAGTTGGCGGCCGATCAGCTGCGCGGCGATGAGCAGGACGGCCAGGGCGGCGATGCCCCCGAACACCCCGAGGGCTATCGATTCCGGCTTGATCGCCCGTTCGGCCTTGGCGTCTAGGGCAGTTGCCGGATCGGCGGCGAAAGGGCTGAATCCAGCGGGGAGCACGTGCTGTATCTCTCGGGCAACCGTCGGCACGGTTCGGCTTGCGTCCGCCACATTGACCGAAGCCCCGGTGTAGTACGTACAGCAGCTGAGCAATGGTCTCGTACGGGCCGGGGTGAAGAGAAGGAGATCCGCGTTCCCCGGGACATCGACCTGGTCCTCGACGACGGCTTGACTCTGGATCACGATCCCGACCAACGTGGCCTCGAAACGAGTGTGGGGAACGAGGCGCGCCGTTCCGTACTCCGGCGACGCGGATTGCGCGTTCGTATACGCGCCGAACGAGACGACCTCTCCGATGCGCCAGTGGAATATTCGGGCCATGGCCGCTGTCACGACGAACTCGCCGGTGCGGCCAGCCTTGAACATGCGCCCTTCGACGACGCTCCCACCTAATCCGTTCAACCCGACGGTGCCCAATCCCGCCGCCTCACCGGCCTGTGCCGGATAGGCCTGGGGGCTCTCGGGCACTCCGGTGCGGCTCAGCGGGATGACGTTGAGGCCGGCGAAAAAGGAAAACTGGCTCACGTGGGGAAGGCGCGCGATCTTGGCTAGGAGGGCCCCGTTGTAGCCCCGTCCCGCCGCGCCCGGCATTTGATTCACGAACGACGTGATGCCTTGGAGGTCGGGGGGGTAGGTACTGGCCAGGTAGATGGGAAATGACGACTGTGTACGCCTGGCAGCCGCCACGGCACCCATGGCGAGGCCACCCACCAGGGCGATCAGGAGGACGAGGGCAACGTAGCTACCCCACCTCCGGCCGAAGGTCGCTCGGAAGCGGTACGTGGCTACCCGGAGGGCAGCCGGGACCACTGCTACAGCACTCCGACAGGGAGATCCGCGCTCTCTTCGACGATGCGCCCATCACGCATGCGGACTACTCGCTCGGCCGCCGCTGCCACCCCGGGATCATGTGTGACCAGCACGATGGTCTGACCGCCGTTGTGCAAGCGGCTCAGGAGCTCGATGACTTCCTGCCCTCCCTCGGAATCGAGCGCGCCCGTGGGCTCGTCGGCCAACAGGAGGGTCGGCTCGTTGGCCAGGGCGCGGGCGATGGCGAGTCGTTGCCGCTGCCCACCCGAGAGCATTCCCGGGACCGTCGAGGCCTTGTCACCGATGCCGAGGAGGTCCAACAGGTCTCGTGCCCGTGTCTCGGCCATACGGCGCTTACGGCCGGCTATGACCGCCGGGAGGGCGACGTTCTCCAACACCGTCATACCCTCAAGCAGGTTGAAGAACTGGAAGACGATGCCGATGTGCTTGCGGCGCAACTGGGACAGTTCGTCCTCGGTGCGACCCGTCACCGGTTCGCCTGCCACCGTAATGGTGCCCTCGTCCGCCACGTCGAGCCCGGCCACCAGGTTCAAGAGCGTCGACTTCCCGCAACCCGACGGTCCCATGAGGGCGACGAAGTCCCCCGACGGCACGACGAGGTCGACGCCACGCAGCGCGCGCACAGGGGCGTTCTCAGCCTCGAATGTCTTTCGGACCTTCTGGACCACCAGGGCATCCATGTCAAAGCCTTTCGCTTGGCGCCATGACCGTCTTCGGGTCCGGCTCTTCGACCAATCTGAACGAGACGACCGGCGTGTCCCGTCCCTTCACCAGCTGCGGATCCAGGGCCACCGTGGTCACCGCCTGCTGCAATGCTTTCAGGGTTCCTTCCGAGAGCACTGTTTCACCCGCCGCCGCCAACTGTTGGAGCCGCTGTGACATGTTGACCGTGTCACCGACCAATGTGTACTCCAAACGCTCCTCGGACCCGAGGAGCGCCGCTGCCGCCTCACCCGTTGACAGCCCCAGGCCCAACCCGAAGGCGGGTAGTCCCTCTTCTTCCCACCGTGAGTTGATGGCGTGCTGCTTGGCGTGCATCGCCAAGGCGGCCGCCACGGCGCGATCGGCATGGTCTTCCTGGGCAAAGGGCGCCCCGAACACGGCCATCACCGCGTCGCCGACGAACTGCATCACGGTGCCGTTCTCCCCGAGGATGGCCTCGTTCATGGCGGCGCGATGCACGTTGAGCTGGCCTGCGAGCTGACTGGGGTCGGCATGCTCTGCGATGGTCGAGTACGAGCGAATGTCGCTCATGAGTACCGTCACCACCACACGCTCCGTCTCGCCAATGTGCTTGCCATCACGCCGAAGCTTTTCCGCCAGACCGCCAGGAAGCAAGCGGGAGAGGGTCTCCCCCTGCTCCTCACGATCGACGATCGCCTTGTGCAGGAGGCGTAGTCGCTGGAGGGCCCCTTGGGTACCGGCCGAAACGCCCTCGGCGAGTTTCACGAAGACGGCCTCGACCTCAGCGTCAATGGCCTCGGCCGGAAGCTGGCGAGCCACCGCGATGGCCTTGATCGGCTTGCCCTCGGCCACCATGCTCAAAAGTGCCTCTTCGGCCGGCGTGAGACCGCCATTCGTCGTCACGGGCCGCAACAGGGCCTCCACGATCGAAGGATCCAGAGCGGTACCACCCGTCGCCACGGCCCGGATCGCGTCGACGAGCTGGTCGCCTTCGGCGATGTGATCCTTCAAGAGGTAGCCGTAGCCGGCCGAACCCTCGGCCAGAAGGGAGACGGCGTACTCCGGATCGTCGTACTGCGAAAGGATGACGACGCCCGTTCCCGGGTGACGGTGCCGTACCTCCTTGGCGGCATCGATACCCTCGCGGTTGAACGACGGGGGCATCCGGATGTCGGTCACGAGGACGTGAGGGGAACAGGCTTGGGCTCCTTCGATGACCTCGTCGTAGTCGGCCGCCACCCCCACGACGCGGAGGTCGGGGTGCCGGGCGATCAGGGCGCGCACGCCCTCACGAACGATCAAATTGTCGTCAGCCAGCAGGACGTCAATCGTCCCCGGCGAGGCCGGCGAGGCAGAACCGCTGTCGGGAAGATCCATCACTCCCAGTTTTCGCACATCGCCGTGCTCCGTGAAAGGAGGCGACCATCCCATGGAAGGGTGGTGCTAGGTACACCGGCGCATGCCTGTCAGCACACTCGCAAACGCCTTTTGCGAGGGCGATGCTTGGTCTATGACCACCGAGACACCGACACGGCATGAGGGGAAGGTGACGTCGCTGTCCTGGATCCCTTCAGAAGCGATCGAGGGCGCCCAACGATTGGCCTTCGACTCCGGCATCACCCATTACGACCCGCCGCCGCCCTCTGAGGACCTCGACCTCGAGGCGTTGCGAGCCGCCGACCGATTTCGCTTTGCCAACGAACTGCGGGCGTGGATCGACGTCGACTCCTCGGGCCTTGTCACCGATTGTGGCTATGCGGGAGGCGGTCTCATGGGTTCGACGACGGTGCGCGTGGCCGGCCTCCATCACAAGTTCGAGGCGGTGCAGCTGCCCGATCTCCAGCGGGAGCCCGAGTTCGGAGACGGATGGGTGCGCTTCGTGCAGACCACCGGTGGCCGCACCGGGCTGCCCGCACCGCGGCGAGTCCGGCGTCGGCCTTTCATCCAGTGGCAGGCACCCCTGGTGTGGACCACGCTTTCGCTCACATTGCACGTCGACGGTCGCGTCGACCGGACACTCACCGGAGCCAGCCGCTTTCCCCGGCACTGGGTATACGACGAGGGCGGCACCCTTTCGCACAAGTCGGGTCTCACGGACTTCAAGGACTGGTACCGCCAGTCGTTCGGGCGGCACACCCCATGGGGTGACCAAGACTCCGAAGCGCTCGTCACGGCGGTGGAGACCGCGCTGGAACGTTCGCTCTCCGCCCGGGTCATGGGCGGCAGCAGCAAGGTCAAGTTCGGACGCTTTCCCGCTGGCGCAATCCTGACGAAGCAAGGTGATCTCGGCACCGAGGTCTTCTTGGTCCTCGACGGGGTGATCCGGGTCGAACACGACGGTGAGCGCCTGGCGGAGTACGGACCGGGGGCGCTCCTCGGCGAGCGAGCTCATTTGGAGGATGGTGCACGGACGTCAACACTCGCGGCCGTCACCCCGTGCCGGGTCGCCATTGTCGAGGCCGACCAGCTGGAGCGCTCGGACCTTCAAGAACTCTCCGAGGGCCACCGCCGCGAAGATCAGGCGCGATACTGAGCGGGTGCGGGTCCATTTTTGCGGTACTCGCGGATCGACTCCGGCCCCCGGGCCTGAGTTCGTTCATTACGGCGGTCACACGTCATGCGTCGCACTGTCGCTCGACGACGCGGACGGGCCCACCCTCCTGCTGGACGCCGGGACGGGGCTCCGCCGGGTGACGTCTCTGCTCGATCGGCGGCCGTTCGAGGGGAGCATTCTCCTGACCCATCTGCACTGGGACCACATTCAGGGGCTGCCGTTCTTCCAGAGCGGGGACAATCCCGATTCGCAGGTCACCTTGCGGCTCCCCCCCCAGGAGGATGGGACGGACGCCGAGAGCGTGCTGGCCAGAATGATGTCACCACCCTTCTTTCCGATTCGTCCGCGGAACCTGCGTGGGAACTGGACATTCGACGTCCTGCCTCCCGACGCGTTCTCCGAGGCCGGGTTCGCCGTGGGTGGGTTTCGCGTCGTGGCCAAGGACGTACCCCACAAGGGAGGGCGCACGGTCGGGTACCGAGTGAGCGATGGCCACTCGGCCATCGCCTATATTCCCGACCACTGCCCGACCGAATTCGGTGCCGGGCCTGACGGGTGGGGTGAATATCACCCGGCTGTGCTCGACTTGGCGCGCGACGTCGATCTCCTCATCCACGACGCGCACCTGGTGCCCGAGGAGCTCCCCGCCGAGGCCTCATTCGGCCACGCCGCGGCCGACTACGCGGTCGAGCTCGGGCGTCGAGCTGGGGCGCAACGGGTTGCCCTGTTCCACCACAAGCCCGACCGCTGTGACGCGGCGATCCACGGACTCGTAGACCGCTTCTCCTCATCGACCGTCACGGTGCTGGGGGCCTCCGACATGCTCGAGCTCGCGCTGTGACGTCGCGGTGAGGCGTACCGACGCCATTGTCGTGGGCTCTGGACCAAACGGATTGGCGGCGGCCGTGACGATGGCCCGCGCCGGACTGGCCGTCGACGTCATTGAGGGGGCGGCGAAGCCCGGCGGGGGGTGCCGCACCGAGGAACTGACGCTGCCCGGCTTCCGCCATGACGTCTGTTCCGCCGTCCACCCCCTTCTGAGCGCCTCCCCGTTCTTCGCGCACACTGAACTTTCGGCTCGAGGGGTGACCCTCCTTACGCCGCGGGTCGCCTTCGTACATCCGCTCGATGGAGGCCAGGCCGCTGCGGTGACCGGCACCGTCAGCGAGACCGCCGCCCACCTCGGCGTGGACCGCTCCGAGTATGTGCGAATGTTCTCGTCCCTCGTGCGACACGCGGACGGCATCCTGCCGAACTTCCTTGCCCCCTTACGTTCCGTCCCGAGCAGTCCGGTCGCCACGACGTTGTTCGGCCTGAAGGGCCTGTCATCGGCCGAGCGGTTGGCCTCCCGGTTCCGCACCGTCGAAACCCGGGCGATCATCGCCGGGGCGGCGGCCCACTCCATGCTCCCGTTCGATGCACCTCTGTCGGGCGCGTTCGGCCTGTTGTTCACCATGTTGGCGCATTCCCTCGGCTGGCCCGTGGTCGAGGGTGGAAGCTCGCACATCGTCGACGCCCTTGTCTCCGAGCTGGAGTCCCTCGATGGCCGGATCATCACCGGGCAGTGGGTCCGAAGGTTGCACGACCTACCCCCGGCTCGGGCGACCATCCTCGACGTCACGCCGCGCCAATTGATCGATCTGGCCGGTGCTCGACTCCCAGGTCGCTACCGCCGGGGACTCGAGCACTTCCGGTACGGACCGGGCATCTGCAAGGTCGACTGGGCGCTCGACGGCCCGGTTCCCTGGCAAGCCGACGTATGCCGGGAGGCGGTGACGCTCCACGTCGGGGGAACCTTCGCCGAGGTGGCCCAGAGCGAGGCGGATGTCGCAGCCGGCCATCACCCGGACCACCCCTTCTGTCTGGTCACGCAACCAAGTGTCCTCGACCCGACACGGGCCCCGGCGGGGAAGCACACCCTGTGGGCCTACTGCCATGTTCCCAACGGATCGAACGTCGACATGAGGGAACGAATAGAGGCACAGATAGAACGGTTCGCTCCGGGATTTCGCGACCTCATTCTGGGGCAGGTCACCACTTCAGCCGCCGAGACCGAAGCCCACAACCCGAGCTATGTGGGGGGGGACATCGGTGCCGGGGCGGCGACCCTGCGGCAGACGGTCTTTCGGCCGACCGTGCGCTGGAACCCGTACCGGACGGGCCTGAAGGGCGTCTATCTCTGCTCGGCCTCCACCCCGCCGGGCGGAGGGGTCCACGGAATGTGCGGTGCCGGTGCGGCTCGCACCGCGCTCCACGATCTCGGGTGGCCTGCCGCAGTGGAAGTCGAGCCGGCGGTGGTCTGACCATGACCCGAGGCTGAGAGTGGACAGCGATGTTCGCGGGTTCGTGTGGTACCGGTTCCGAGCCACTTTCGGGCACCGCTGGGGTGGCCTCCTCGCGGTGGTCCTCCTGACCGGGTTGCTCGGCGGACTGTCGATGGGTGCGATCGAGGCGGCGCGGACCACCGAGTCGTCACCCCTCGACTTCGCCACCAGCACCCGTACCCCGGGTCTCTTCGTTCTCGACGACTACGCCAACCCCGCCATCGGGCAGAACTCCGCCTACAACCCGAAGCTTCTCCGGACGATCGCCCACCTGCCCCACGTCGAGAGGGTCGAGTCCGAGGTGGGGATCAACGCAGGCCCCGTCGGGAAGAACGACGAGCCGCTCCCGGCGTCCGAAGGCACGGGCGCAAACGGCAGCGTAGACGGACTGAATTTCAACGAGGACCGCGTCATCGTGACCCAGGGCCGGATGGCCAACCCGAACAAAGCCGCCGAGTTCGTGTTGGACTCGGGGACGGCGCGCCTCTTCGGGCTTCACCTCGGCGAGACGGTGACGATCGGCTGGATCAACAACACGCAGGGGAACAACTCGATCAATTTCAAGGTGCCGCGGACGCAGCAGATCAAAATGAAGCTGGTCGGCGTCGGCGCCATCGACCTCAACGACCTGTTCCAGGACCAGGGCGGGGCCAGCAGCGGCGGGATCGAGCTCTTCACGCCCGCGTTCACCGACAAGATCCTCGCATGTTGCTCCAACGACATGCTCAGCGGCATCACGCTCCAGGGTGGACTGCAGAGCCGGTACTACGGGGTAGTGGAGTCCGACCTCCGCAAGGTGCTGCCCAAGGGAGTGCCCTTCACCTATGTCCAGGCGACCGACGTCCTGGCGCGGGCCGAGAGGACGCTCAAGCCGGAGTCGATCGCTCTTGGCATCTTCGGTGGGATCGCCGGCCTGGCCGCGCTCCTCATTGCCGGTCAGGTGATCGGGCGGCGGATCCGACTCAACACGGAGGAACTCGACGTCCTGCGCGCTCTGGGCGCCGACCCCAAGATGACCATGGGCGACGGGCTCATCGGTACCCTGGGGGCAATCCTGGCGGGAATGTTGCTGGCTGGCCTGGTCGCGGTGGGACTCTCCCCGCTCGGCCCCCTGGGCCCGATCGGTCCCCTTGCCCCGCTGGCGTTGCGAATTGACTGGACTGTCGTCGGCCTCGGGATGGCCGTCCTGGCGGTTGCTCTCGGAACGCTCGCCGTGGTGGTCGCTTTCCGGGCGGCACCCCATCACGTGGTGACCCGATTGGAAAGGGAACAGGCCTCGAGCGTGGCCCGAGTCGCCACCTCGAGCGGCCTGCCACCGGCGGCCGTCACCGGGATACGCTTCGCATTGGAGCCCGGCGTCGGTCGGAACGCGGTGCCTGTCCGCTCCGCCATCCTCGGCGCCGTACTCGCGGTGGTGGTGGTGGTCAGTACCATCACCTTCGGCTCGAGCATGAACACCCTGATTTCCCATCCGGCCCTCTACGGGTGGAACTGGAGTGCCGACATTGACGGGGGCGGCGGACTGGGCGACATCCCCGCCCATTACGTGGCGCGCCTGCTCAACGCCGACCCGTTGGTGGGCGGATGGACCGGGGTCTACTTCTCCACGCTGCAGATCGACGGCATGAACGTGCCGGTCATGGGCGGGAGCCCGCACGCACCGGTGGGACCACCTCTCCTATCGGGGCACGCTTTCGACGCAGTCAACCAGGTCGTGTTGGGTGCCAGCACGCTGGCCCAGCTGCACAAGCACGTCGGTGACACGGTCACGGTCGGCGCCCCCGGCACGGGGCTCACGAAACTCCAGATCGTCGGCACGGCAACGCTGCCCTCCATCGGGGTCGTTGGATCATCACATCTCGAAATGGGGAGCGGTGCGCTCCTGTCGTACACGTTGATCCCGCCGAAGGCGCGCAATGTCTTCGATGTGCAGCAGCCCGGACCGAACGCCGTCCTGGTCCGCTTCAAGAAAGGGGCGAACCTGGCCGCCGGGTTTAGCTCTCTGCAGTCGATCGTCCGCAAAAACCCGCAGATCGAGGGCGACGGGGGGTCGGTACTTGCGGTGCAACGGCCGGCGGAGATCCTCAACTACCGCGCGCTGGGCACGACCCCGACCCTGCTCGGCGTCACCCTGGCCGCCGGCGCGGTGGTCGCCCTGGGGCTGACCCTCGTGACCTCCGTGCGCCGCCGGCGCACGGACCTGGCTCTTCTCAAGTCCCTCGGGTTCACCAAACGGCAACTGGCCTCGGCCATCGCCTGGCAGGCCAGCGTCGCCGTCGGCATCGGCTGCCTCATCGGCATCCCGCTGGGCATCGCGCTCGGGCGGTTCCTCTGGGATCTCTTCGTGCGCCAGATCCATGCCGTTCCGGACCCGACGATCCCCACCTGGTCCATCGTTCTGATCGGCTTGGGGGCCGTGATCCTGGCCAATGTGGTGGCGGCCATCCCGGGCCGCATCGCGGCCAACACGCCGACGGCGCAGCTGCTACGCAGCGAATAATCCCTACGCCTCGGGCCCCGGCCCCGTTCCCACCCCGAGCTTCTCCCGGAAGAACGTCAATGTCTGGTCGAGCGCGGCCCGGGTCCGCGTGCCCTCCCGGTCCTGTAGGTGTTCCGTCAACACCGAGTGTGCGCTCTTTGGGTGACCGTGCGGGTTACCCGGTGACGAGTCAATCTCGACGGCGATGAAGGCATCCCCCAGCTCACGCCGCAAGGTGGCGAAACGCTCCTCGAAGCAAAAGGGGTCGTTGCTGAAGCGAAGGCCCAAGAGGCAGGCCCCATTAGATGTCCGTTGCTTGACGCGGGACAGGTCGGCGTCGGAAATGCCGATATCCGCCTTGTGCTTCTTCGACACCGGGAAGGGAAGCGATGGCTGACTCAACGCGGGAGCGAGCACGATGTCGTCCACCATCATGGCCAGCGCGAAACCACCGGTGAAGCACATACCGACGACCCCCACACCCGGCCCGCCACAACGCTCGTGCTCCGCGGCGGCCAGCTTGCGCAGCCATACCGTGATCGGGCTGGTCCTCTTCAGCGCGAGGCTGCTGAACTCGCGTGAGACACAGGCCGGGCCTATGGACTGGAACAGGTAGGCAGCACTCGGTGGCCGTCCCGGATCGCCGAAGAGGCTGGGCATCGCCACGGTGCAGCCGGCGGCCATCACCTTCCGGCCGAACTCGGCCACGCCGGGCGTGATGCCCGGCATCTCGCTGATCACGATGACGGCCGGCCCGTTCCCGCCCCGAAAGATGGTGCGACGTTTGCCGTCCGCCTCGAAGGACTCCTCGGTAAAGCCTTCGAGGGCGGCCCGCCACCGCCCCGTATCGCTCCGCGCCATCCGCGGACCGTAGCATCGCCCATCGTGCACCCTCCATGCCGCAGCGGCGTCCCAGGCCGCCCGACCTGCCCCGCCGGGGCCGACCGCAACCTGAGGGCTGCCACCTGCGATGATGCAGCAATCGCCCACTTCGACCTCCTCGAGAGGCACTCTGCGGCCCACACCGAGAGCCCTGTGTCCTCCTTGTGAGTCCGGCCCGCCCTTCCCGCACACGCCTCGTCCCGCCCGAGCTGGCGGCGCGGGTTCCGGCCATCCGATCGGCCGCGGTGACCGCCCTGGTCATCGGAGCGCTCACCGCGGTGTCGATCGTCGTGCAGGCGGTGGCGCTGGCCACCGCCATCGACCGGTCCCTGCTCCACCACGCCGCGCTCGGGACGCTTCGACCAGAGCTCATCGCCATCGCCGTCGCGGTCGCGGTCCGCGCCTCGCTGGCCCTGGTCGGTGAGCGCTGGGCCCAGCGCACGGCGGAGTCGGTCGTCTCCACGTTGCGAGGCCAACTCCTCCGTCATGTCCTCGCCCTCGGCCCCGGATGGCTGGCTGGGGAGCGGCCAGGCGAGCTGTCACTCGCTGCGACACGCGGTCTCCGGTCGCTCCATACCTACTTTGCCCGCTATCTCCCCCAAGCGGCGATGGCAGCCGTCGTTCCCGTCGTGTTGCTGGCCTGGATCGCGTCGCAAGACTGGCTGTCACTCATCGTCGTGGTGACGTTGGTCATCGCGGTGCCCATCACCATGATCTACTTCGGGCGCGAAGCGAACCGGCGGACGGCGAGGCAATGGCGCCGGCTCGGTTCGCTGGCCGGGCGGTTCCTCCAGCTCATTGAGGGCCTCCCCACCTTGCGCGCCTTCGGGCGCGACGCGCACGGGCGGCGCGAAGTCGTCGAGTCCACCGAAGGCGTCCGCGTCGCCACCATGCGCACGTTACGGGTCGCCTTCCTCTCCTCCCTCTCCATGGACCTGATCGCGGGTTTCGGCGTGGGGTTCGTCGCCATGGCGCTGGGCCTGCGCTTGCTGTGGGGTGAGCTCGACTTGCAGACAGCGATGGCCGTGCTCCTCGTGACGCCGGAGATCTTCGTGCCGCTGCGTCGCGCCGGAGCCGAATTCCATGCCAGCACGGAAGGGCAGGCGGCGGCGGCGCGTGTCCTCGAGATCCTGGCGCTCGACGCCGGCGATCCGACCGGCGCACCGTCTCACGTACCCGCCACTGACCACCCACGGTCCGTCGTCGATCTCCGGATCGAGGGCCTCCGCGTCGTGTACGACAATCGCGCCTCTGCCGCCTTGGAGGGCTTCTCGCTCCACGCGCCGCCAGGAAGCCGGTTGGCCCTCGTCGGGCCGTCCGGTGCCGGCAAGTCGTCGGTGCTGGCGGCGCTGCTCGGCTTCGTCCCACCGAGCACGGGAACCATGAGCGTCGATGGAAGGCGGTCGACCGACGGGTCGGTAGCGGAATGGCGGACCCACTTCTCGTGGCTCCCCCAGCGCCCCTATCTCTTCACGGCCTCCTTGGCCGAGAACTTACGGCTGGGGGCGCCCGGGGCGACCGACGAGCAACTGGAGGAGGTGACCGCGGCCGTCGGTCTGGAACGTCTGGTGCGGCATCTCCCCGACGGCCTGGCGGCGCCGCTGGGACAGGACGGGCTGACGCTCAGCGCGGGGGAACGACAGCGGGTAGCCCTGGCACGGGCGCTCCTGTGCCCCGCCCCGATCCTCCTGCTCGACGAACCTACGGCGTCCCTCGATCCCCCGACTGCGGCGCAGATCGCGGAATCCATAGAGCCGTGGCTCGCCGGGCGGACGGTCATCGTGGCCGCCCACGAGCCGCTGTTCCTGCCCCATTTCGATGTCGTGGTCGCCGTGGGCACGGCGCGTCTGTCGGCGGTCACACCATGAAGCCCATCCGGCGCATCCTGGCCGAACCGGGCACTCCGTACGGACGGCTGGCGCTGGCCGGATTGCTCGGCCTGGCCGCATCCGCGGCCACCATCGGCCTCCTGGCCGGGTCGGGCTATGTCGTCGGCCGTGCGGCCTCTCGACCCGGGCTGGGCGCCCTGGCCGGGATCCTGGCCGGCGTCGAGGTCCTGGCGTTCTCGCGGGGGCCCTTGCGCTATGCCGAGCGCCTGGTGGGTCACGACGCCACCCTGCGGGCGTTGGCACGTTGGCGTGTCTGGCTCTATGACTGCCTGACACCTCGCGTCCCGGCCGCACTCTCGGGTTGGCGCAGCGGTGACCTGCTCACGAGAGCGATCGATGACGTGGACACGTTGCAGGACCTGTACCTGCGGACCCTGCTCCCCCTGGTGATCGCGGCGGGATCAGCCGTTCTGGGCCTCGTCGTGGTCGGCCTCGAGCTCCCAGTCGCCGCCATCGCCCTCGGTGCTCCCCTCGCCGTTGCGTGCACCGTGCCGACGGTCCTGGCGTGGCGAAGCGCGAGTGGCGACGATGCGGCCGAGCTCGGGGGCGCGCTCACGGCTCAGGTGGTGGATGCGCTGCATGGTGCCCCCGATCTGCTGGCCTTCGGCGCCGATGGTGCCATGCTCGAGCGCCTCGAGAAATTGAGCAATGAGGCTGCGATGATCGACCGCCGCCAGGCGGCGGCGAGTGCGCTCGCGACATTGCTCACACAACTCTGTGCCGGGTCGGCCGTGCTGGCCGTGCTGGCCGTGGCCGTGAGTGCCGTGCATGCCCACCATCTCGATCCCGTCATGGTGGCGGTCCTGCCCCTGGCCGCTCTGGCGACGTTCGAGCCCATTCCGGGTATCGCTCTCGCGGCGACCCGGGCGCGGGCTGTCGGTGCCGCGGCACGACGGCTGCTGGCTTTGGAAGCGGTGCCCGTACCGGTTCACGATCCCGCCGTACCGGCGCATGTCGGTGCCGGCACCCCCGAGATCTCCTTTGCCCAGGCTTCGCTGCGCTACGCCCCCGACCTGCCACGCGCCCTCGACGGAGTGGTCGTGCTGGTTGCGCCGGGTGCACGGGTGGCGGTCACCGGGTCCAGCGGGGCCGGAAAGTCGAGCCTGGTCAACGCGCTGCTCCGCTTCTGGCCCCTCGAAGGGGGAGCGCTCACGTTGGGCGGGGTGGCCGTGGACCGGCTGCTCCAATCCGATGTGCGGGCCACCTGCGCCCTGGTGGACCAAAAGGCGCACCTTTTCGCCGGAACGGTGCGCTCGAACGTGACGCTGGGTCGGCCTGAGGCGACCGAGGAGCAGGTCGCCGCCGCGCTGGACGCGGCGCAACTGTCCGGGTGGATCGCCACCCTCCCCTCCGGCCTCGAGACGCCCGTCGGCGAGGAAGGGGTGGCGGTCTCCGGCGGGGAGCGGCGCCGGCTGGCCGTGGCCCGCGCCTTGCTCGCCGGTGGCCCGGTTCTGCTTCTGGACGAGCCGACGGCGGGCCTCGATGCCGCCCTGGCGGACCGCCTGATCACCGACGTGTTGGCCGCCGCCGGGACGCGCAGTGTCCTGCTCATCACCCACCGGGCCGGCGAAGCCACCCGCTGCGACGCTGTCGTCACCCTCGAGGAGGGGCGCGTCGTCGGATGACACTCGGCCGGACCGCTCAAGGCCCGATGACTTGCGTCGACCCGAAAGGTGACGGAGGCTGAATTGCGATGAACTCCAAGGAATACCAGTCCGAACTGGCACATCTACAGGTGGAACTGGCCAAGCTCCAGCACTGGGTGCAGGCGTCGGGTGCCCGTATCGTGGTCCTGTTCGAAGGCCGCGATGCCGCTGGCAAGGGTGGAGCGATCAAGCGCATCACCGAACGCATGAACCCCAGGGTGTCCAAGGTCGTCGCCCTGGCCGCGCCCAACGAACAGGAGCGCACGCAGTGGTACTTCCAGCGCTACGTGGCCAACCTGCCATCGGACGGCCAGATCGCTCTCTTCGATCGTTCCTGGTACAACCGCGCCGGCGTCGAACGTGTCATGGGGTTCTGCACCGACGACGAGCTCCAGGAATTCCTGCGCTCGTGCCCCGAGTTCGAGAGGATGCTGATCCGGTCGGGAATCCAGCTCATCAAGTACTGGTTCTCCGTGAGCGACGAGGAGCAGGAGCGCCGTCTCCAGTCACGGCTCGCCGATCCGACCCGGCGCTGGAAGCTCTCGCCGATGGACCTGGAGGCTCGGCTGCGGTGGGTCGAGTACTCGAAGGCGAAAGATGAGATGTTCACCTATACCGACACCGAGCAGTCCCCCTGGTTCGTCGTGCCATCCGACGACAAGAGGGCGGCGCGCCTCAACTGCATTCACCACCTCCTGAACATGATCCCCTACGTCGACCACGATCCGCCGATGCCGTTCGAGCTCCCTCCCCGGCCAGCCGACGCGGGGTACGTGCGCCCACCGGTCGAGGATCAGACATACGTGCCCGCGATCTATTCCTGACCCGATCCCGGGTGTCGGGGTCAGCCGGGGCGGCGCTCTTGCCTACGGCGGATCTCAACCAGTGACGGAGCGGGGTACTCGCCCCTTCCCGGCCGCCACTCCGCCTCCAGTTTCTGCATCCCGATGCCGTCCTCGGACCAGATATGACAGGTGTTGGCCAGCCACTCCAGTCCGCCCCCGACAAGAACGTCAACCACTCCGTCCTCCATGCGACGAGCGCCGGCGGCGGTGACGGCCTGGATCACCACGGGTCCGAGGGCGCGGGCCAGGAACTCGAGATGGCTGCAGCCCCGTTCCCGGCCAAACCGGTCCTGCACGGCGCGGGTGTACCCGCGGGCCACCGAGACCCCGATCAGATCTGAGAATGAGTCCTCAATGGTGGGACATTCGGGGTGCGGAAAGCGGCCCATGGTGGCCGACGCATCGACGATCACCAGATCCGCGCAGCGGACCACGATCCCGAGCTCCATGTGATGGACGTCACGGGGGCCGACCTGTCCCGACGCCCACGGCCGTTGGTCGTGCAGGGAACCGATGACGACGTGGTACCCCTCGCGCTCGAAAACCTGCATCTCGATCGTGCGGCGCAGGAGGGGGAGCTCCTCCGAATCCTCGGGCGGCTGGAGCTCACGGAGCGTGGGGGATCGCTCGCCACTCATGGCGTCACGTCCCGGTCGGGCGCCAGCTCGTTGAAGCCATGGAGGACGGGGTGGCCGTTCCCCCAACCGATCCGGGTCACCGAGGCCGTCTGCAGATGCAGCCGCCACGACAGCTCGGCGCCCAGGCCGAGCGCCCAGGCCACGGCCGCCTTGATCGGCGTGACATGGCTCACCACGACGATGTCACCGCGCGGGTCGCGAGCTCCGAGGCCTTCGGTGGCGAAGAGCTCGTCGCAGGCGGCGGCCACCCGGAAGTCGACTTCGGCCAGCGACTCGCCGCCCGCCGGGCGGAAACCCGGATCGCGCTGCCACTCTCGCCAGATGTCCGCAGGGATGTCGCTCAGTGGTTGGCACTCGTACTCGCCGTAGTCGACCTCCACCCAACGCTCGTCCACCTCTACCGGCACGTCGATCGCCATCAGCGCCGCCGTGTCCCGCGCCCGGCTGAGCGGGCTGGTGCGGAGTTCGAAGACGGGATCACGCAACAGCTGCCCGACGGACGACGCTTGCGCCATCCCTTTCTGCGTGAGTTCGGCATCGGTCCGGCCCAACAGGAGACCCTGCGCGTTGGCCACCGATTCGCCGTGCCTGATCAGGATCAGCATGCCGAGTTTCCGCGCACGTTCAGGTCGGGACCAGAATGCGACCGCACTGGTCGCAGGTGACAACGCGGTCGGGCGTCGTGGCCCGGATGCGCTCGACCTCGGCCGAGGAGAGTTCGAGATGGCATCCGTCGCAACGGTGGCCGATGAGCCGGGCCGCCCCGGTCCCCTTGAGGCGGGTTCTCAAGCCCTCGTAGCGATCAGCCAGCGCGGCAGGCAGCCGAGCCGCTTCGGCGGCGCGCGCGGCCGAAGCCGTCGTCAACTCGGCGTCGATCTCGGATTGGCTCTGCGCCACCTCACCCCGCAGGGCCTTCACCTTGTCCTCAACCGGCGCGGCGCGCGCGGCCAGGGCGGCCAGGGCGGCGTCGATCGGCTCCTGATCCACCATGGCGACCAGTTCTTCGTCTTCCAACTCGCCACGACGCTGATTCAGGTGACGCACCTCCTCGTCCATCGCCTGAAGGTCCCGGGTCGAAGAGCCGCGCGCCGCATACATGCGTTTTTCAATGCCGCCGCTGCGCTCGTTGATCGTCGCGATCTGTGCTTCGAGTTCCTTCTGCGTGGCGGCCAGCACGGCCCGCTGCTCCTCCAACTTCGCCCTCTCACCGGCGAGCGCCTCCAACTCGGCTTCGAGCGCGGTCAGACCGGCCCGTTCGGCCAACATCTCCCGCCGGTGTGCGAGTTGGGTGATCAACGTGTCCAGGTCCTGCACCACCAGCAACCGCGTGAATGATTCGTCAGTCATGCCGGCCACTCATTCACTACGACCCACTTCGCCATCTCCCCGACTGTCCAGTCCTTCATTGTTCCTCCCCCCACTCGTCAGCGCGTCCCACTCGGCCCGGGCCACGACCAGTGCGGGCGCCAGGGCTTCATCCGCCGTCGCTGCCGCATCGTCCCAGTCATACCAGCGCGCCTCGGGGCTCTCACCCGGCGGCGGATGTGGATCATCCGCCGATCCGAGCAGCAGGTAGCGCAGATCGAGGTGCGTATGGCCGAGAGCCGCCTCGTGGACGTCGAGATGGATCAGGCGCGGCCCATCCACGGGATGGACGACGTCCAAGCCGAGCTCTTCGATGGCCTCTCGGCGGGACGCCACGGGTGGCGACTCCCCGGGGTCGATGTGCCCACCTGGCTGCATCCAGCGGCCGAGACGTTTGTGGAGATGGAGGACCGTGCCGCGGGTGCCGACCACAATGCCCGACGCGGTGACGTGCACGGGGCCGGCCTGCTCGTTGCAGGGATCGTCGAGGCGATCGAGCTCGGCCAAGAAGCGCTCCTTTGAAGCGACCTCCCGGGGCGAGCGGGGCACATGGGCGGCGACGACCGCCCGTAGCTGCGCAGTTGATCCCGCCATGTGGATCACGTCTATCACAGGTGGCCCGTGAACACCGTCACGGCGTTCCCCCCGATGTGCACCCGAGCGCCGTCCGGCCGCACATGAAGGACCGCTCCCCGGGGGGAGAGCTGGTGGGCCACCAGGCGCGGACGCGCCAGGATCTCCGACCAGTACGGGCCGGCCGCGCACTGCGCCGAGCCGGTGGCCGCGTCCTCGTCGATTCCGACATTGGGGCCGAACACCCGCAACACGTAGTCGGCTTCCGAGCCGGGATCGGCCGCCGCGGTCAGGAGGACCGCCTTGTGGCCGGTGGCGGCAATGGCGGCCAGGTTCGGCCTGTACTGGCGCACCGCGTCGGCACTGGCCAGGGTCACCATGGCGAAGAACGAGGTGCGGCCGGCGCCGATGACCACCCCCTCGTCCCATTCGTCCTCGAGTTCGTCGGGCAGTGGAGTGGCCTTCACGGCATCGGCCGGGAAATCGAGTTCGATGAGGTCTCCCTTGAATGAGGCAACGAGGGGACCGCTCCGGGTCAGAAAGGTCAGCGGATGCGTGTCGTCCACCATTCCGTGTTCACGCATGGCGTGGGCCGAGGCCAGGGTGGCGTGGCCGCACAGGTCGATTTCGACCAGAGGTGAGAACCACCGCAGATCGAACGTGAGCGGCTCCGCGGTGGGGGTGACGAACGCCGTCTCGGCGAGGCCCAGCTCGGCGGCGAGGGCCTGCATGTAGTCGGCGCGCCACGGCGCCGCCGGCAGGCAGACGCCGGCCGGATTGCCCGCGAACACGGTGTCGGTGAAGGCATCGACCCAGGTGAGCGAGGTGGTCATGGTGCCCCCGATGTTACCGGTGACCCCGATCCACGCGGCTACGAGCAGTTCAGCTCCACGAGGCCAGGCGGCCCAGCGCCTCCTCGAGAACCTCGTCGCGCTTGCAGAAGGCCCAACGGACCAGGGTCTGGCCCGCGGTCTGCCCCGTGCCCGCAGAGCCGGCACTCGCCCCGCCGCCGTAGAACACCGAACTCGGCACGGCCACCACGCCGCAGCGTTGGGGCAGGGCCCGGCAGAATTCGTAGGCCTCCAGGCCCGGGGCGATGCTCGCGATGTCCGTCGTGGCGAAATACGTGGCCGCCGGCCGGTACACGGTGAATCCGAGCTTGGCCAGCCCGTCGCAGAAGAGGTCGCGCTTGGCCTTGAGTGCCGCTCCGAACGCGGTGATCGTGTCCGTTGCCGCCTCGAGGCCGTGGGCGATCGCCAGTTGGAAAGGGGCACCCGAGGTGTACGTGAGGAACTGCTTGGCCGCACGCACGGCCGCCACCAGTGGGGCCGGGCCCGTCACCCAACCCACCTTCCACCCGGTGAACGAGAACGTCTTGCCGCCCGAGGAAATCGACAGCGTGCGCTCCGCCATGCCGGGAAACGTAGCCAGGGGAACGTGCGTCCCGTCGAAGACGAGATGCTCGTAGACCTCGTCGGTCACCGCCAGCACGTCATGGACGCGGCAGAGCTCGGCGATCTGGGCCAGCTCGGTGCGCGTGAAGACCTTTCCGGTCGGGTTGTGCGGTGAGTTGAGGAGTACGAGGCGGGTGCGGGGACCGAACGCGGCCGCCAGCACGTCGGGATCGAACGACCAGTCGGGTGGATGGAGGCGGACCAGGCGCGGCGTCGCCCCGGCCATCGCCGCGCACGCGGCGTAGGAGTCATAAGAGGGCTCGAACATCACGACCTCGTCACCCGGTTCGCACAGCGCCAGCAATGACGCGGCGATCGCCTCGGTGGCGCCCGTCGTCACAAGGACCTCGTCTTCGGGCGAGAACTGCAGCCCGTACCAAGAGGCCTGGTGGGCGGCGACGGCCTGTCGGAGCTCGGGCACACCCTGGCTCGGGGGATACTGGTTACGGCCTGCGGCAATGGCATCCGTGGCGACCCGGATCATCTCCGCCGGACCGTCGGTATCGGGGAAACCCTGACCAAGATTGAGGGACCCCGTGGCGAGGGCGAGCTCGGACATCTCGGAGAAGATCGTCGTCGTGAACGGCCGAAGGCGCGTGACGAGCACGTCCGGGGCTCGAGACGGCACAGCGTGATCGTACCGGTCGCCTATCCTCGGCGTGAACCGTGCTTACCGTGGTCAACTTCAACATGCATGCCGGCGTCGACGGGTGGGGTCGACCCTTTGACGTGATCGCCGCCTGCGCCAGCTTCAAGGCGGACGTGCTCGTACTGGAGGAGGCGTGGACCAACGACGCCGACGGGCCCGGCTCCGGACAGGCCGAGCAGATCGGCACCGCCCTGGGGTTCGAGGTGGCGGGGTGCACGCTGGCCAAAGGGCGGCGAGCCCGTCCCCATGCTGCGGCCACCGAACGCTGGATGCCGTTCATGGGCTTTCGGGCCGGCGTGCGTTCGTTGTTCGTGAGCAGCACCGGCCCACTGCACACGACAGAGCTTGCCGCGACCCGCTATCAGCAAGGGGAAAGCGGGACCTGGGGCATCGCCGTCCTGACCCGGCGTGCCCTGGCGGTCGAGGGGAAACGCACGTTGCGGCTGCCCCCGTTGGCCCGGGACAGGGTGCACCGGGCTGCCATCGTGGTCGACCTCCGCGTCGACGACGTGCCCATCTCGGTCGTCGGCACGCACATGTCACACCTGCACTATGGGTCCCACCGCAATTACGCCGACCTCAAGCGGCTCCTCCATACCGAAGCACGGCCCGAGGCCGTGCTCCTCGGCGACATGAACCTCTGGGGCCCGCCCGTGCGGGCTTTCCTGCCCGATTGGCGCCGAGCCGTCAGGGGCCGGACGTGGCCGTCCTGGCACCCGCACAGCCAGATCGACCACATACTCGTCCGTGGGGACATTGCCGTCGTGTCGGGCGAGGTACTCCCGCCGGCCGGCTCGGATCATCGCCCGGTGCGGGCCACACTGACCCTGGGACAGCACTGACCCTGGGACAGCACTGACCCTGGGACAGCACTGACCCTGGGACAGCACTGTCGCCCATGCCGCCATCGAGCTGAAGGAGCATCAACGCCATGACCAGCTACCCCTACGCCGACCGGTTCGAGATCCATCGGGCGCTGCCCGAGACGGGCCAGCCCCGCGAGGAGGTCCTGTCCGAGCTGCGCACGATGGCCATTGAGGAAGATGCATTCTGGGAGACCGGAAAATGCTCGGGCACCATGTACTGCGGAGATCACGACCACTACCACTTCATGACCGAAGCCTTCGGGCTCTTCGCACATGTCAACGTCCTCCAACGCGACATGTGCCCGAGCGCGACCAAGTTCGAGGCCGAGATCATCTCCATGACGTTGGGCCTGCACCACGGTGAGGCGGCCACTGCTGCGGGGGACGATCCCTGCGGCTTGGTCACCACGGGAGGGACCGGCAGTATCTTGCATGCGATCCTGGCCTACCGCGAGCATGCGGCCCGGACGCGAGGGACGACCCGCCCCAACGTGATCAAGCCCGAGACGGCCCACCCGGCCTTCGACAAGGCCTGCCACCTCTTCGGGATCGAACTCCGGCGCGCCCCGGTCGACCCGATCACCACCCAGGTCGATGTGGACTGGGTGCGCGACAACATCGATGACCAGACCGTGGCTCTCATCGGCTCCGCCTGCAACTACGGCTACGGCACCGTGGACCCCATCAGCGAGCTCTCCGAGGTGGCCCTGGCGCGCGGCATCGGGTTGCATGTCGACGGATGCCTCGGCGGGTTCATCCTGCCTTTCGGCCAAGAGCTGGGCTACGACATCCCCGTGTTCGACTATCGCCTCCCCGGCGTCACCTCGATCTCGGCCGACACGCACAAGTACGGCTACGCCTTCAAGGGCTCATCGGTGCTCAGCTTCCGTACCAAGGCATTGCGCAATGCCCAGTACTTCTACCTGACCGACTGGAGCGGGGGGAAGTACACCTCGCCCGGCATGGAGGGGTCCCGTTCCGGCGGCCTGATCGCCGCCACGTGGGCCGCCATGGTGCAGCTGGGCCATCAGGGCTACCTCGGCTATGCCCAGCAGATCTTCGAGACGTCCTTCGCCATGCAGGACGCCGTGCGGAACCACCGGCAGTTGAGGATCGTCGGGCATCCCACGTTCCTCTTCTCCTTCACGTCGGACGACTTCGACATCTACCACGTCAACGACTTCATGCGACAGAGAGGATGGCGGTTCAACGGCCAGCAGTACCCCAATGCGCTCCACATGGCCGTCACCCGCCCACAAACGCAGAGCGGTGTCGCCGCTTCGTTCGCGGAGGATCTGGCCGACGCCGTCGCGTACGCCAACGACCATGCAGGCGAGGCCGCCAAATCGGGGGCAATTTACGGCGGTGTGGCGGGCGGCATGACGAACGACGCCGACGAATTCATCCGTGCCGTAATGGCGGACATGCTCGATGCGCAGTCGGTGATCCCGCCGGGCTGAAGGGCGCTGCGCACAAGCGACGGCAGGGCGCGTGCGCCGGCACGGTCGGCGGCACAAGCTTTACGTGCCGCCGGGGTTCCCGGAGATGAAGGCCCGACCATCGTTGTCCACCGCAACGCAGGAGGAGACCGTGGCGCACGAGATCCCCGTGAAGGCATGGCCGGAGTCGATCTGCGTTCCGGCGCTCCAGGTCGTGCCGTCGTATCCGAACACGCGCCCGAGCGAGTCCACGGCGCGGCAGAACGTCGGCGTGGGGCACGACACGCCGGTCAACCCCGATGCGTCAGACCCCGAGACGGGCGGTTCCGTGGCCACGGGGGTCGGCGCCGAGAAACCCGACCCGTTCCAGGTCAGCACGTCGCCCGCACTGTCGACCGCGATGCAGAATGTCGCAGCGGCGCACGAGACGGCGTTCAGCTGTCCCTGCGGGTCGGCGTCGGTGGGTCGTGTCCACGAATGGCCGTTCCAGAGCGAGGGCCCACCCTCGGCCGCCAGACAGAACGAGGCGGTCGCACACGAGATCTGGTTCGCCGCACCCCACGCGCCCACGTTTCCGGACCACGACCGGCCGTTGAAGACGAAGGAGTTCCCCTCACCGTCGATGGACACGCAAAAGGTCGTGCCCACGCAGCCGATCGACTCGAAGCCCTGCGCGGCGGGGATCGTCGTCGGCGCCGACCACGACGTGCCGTTGAAGAGCACGGCCTGGTTCAGGTTGGGCACCGCGGCACAGAAGGTCGCACTGGTGCACGTGAGGTACGACCCGCCTTGCGGGGACGGGGCACTCCCCACCGGCCCGACCGAGGCGGGTTGTCCCGCCGTCACGCGGTAGGACTGCCCGCTCTTGGTCCCGACCATGCAGAACGCCGCCACGGGGCACGACACCACGGAGAGGTCCACGCCGGCGGCGATCGTCACCGGCTTCGACCACCCGCCGGCAGCACTGCTCGCCCCCGTCGTCGTGGTCGTCGCTCCAGTGGTGGGGGGAGCGGACGTGCCGGCAGTCGTTGGGTTCGTGCCGGCGGCACCTCCGTGCCCACCGCCGCACCCCGCCAGCATGAGTGCCGCCGCGACGCCGGCGATGAGGAGTGCGGAGTGGCCCCGACGGCCTTTCACGACGAGCTTTTAGCCGTGCGATCCGGTTCGAAGGAGCGATGGCGCGACCACGTGTCGAGGACGATCAGTGTCTTGGTGCCCGTGACCCTGCCTCGCCGGCGGAGCTGTTCGATCACCTGACCGAGGCGCTCGACATCGGGCACTTGCAACCACACCAACGCGTCCGGATCCCCCGCTGTCGTGAACACCGCCTGCACCTCGGGGAGTTGGATCGCAGTCTCCTTGATCTCCTTGAGATCGGCGGTCCCGGCAAAGCGCACTTCCGTGAACGCCTGAATGGGGCGACCGGCCTTTCGATGATCGACCACGACGGTATAGCCCGCAATCACCCCTGACCGCTCGAGCCGTTCGATGCGCCGTGTGACGGCGGAAGCCGAGAGTGAGACCTTCTCGCCGATGTCGGCCATGGTGCGGCGGGCGTTCTGCGAGAGCAGTTCGATGATCCGGTGGTCGGTCTGATCCAGGTCCACGGCGCTCATGACTGCAAGTATAAATACGATAGGGCTCCCTTGCATATTCTGTGCGCTGAACTGAGCTTCTCCCCGTTTTCCATTGCGTCACGCTGCGAAAACACCATTGCTTTCTCCAAGACAGGGGGCTGGGGTGTTGAATGGGAAGGTGAGTGTCGCAACGGTTCTCGGAGCTCGTGATCTGAAGTCAGGGGACACGGCTGTGTCGGTTCCGGGTTCCCGTGCCCCCCTGGGCGAGCAGTTGTTGCTGTGCCACGATCGGGCCAGTGGGCTCGTGGCGGCCATCGCGGTGGACGATACGACGCTCGGGCCCGGGTTGGGCGGTGTCCGCTGGATGCCCTACCCCACCCTCGGTGACGCGGTCGAAGAAGCATGCAGGCTCTCGCAGGTAATGACGCTGAAGAACGCCGTGGCGGGCATCCCCTACGGCGGGGCGAAGTCCGTCATGGTGCGGCAGGGCGGCGCCGACCGGCCGGCGCAACGTGACGCGCAGCTGTTGGCCTTCGCCTCGTATGTCAGCCGCCTGGGAGGTGCTTACGTGCCCGGGGTCGACATGGGGACGACCGTCGCGGACCTGGCCGTGATCGCCACCGTGGCCCCCTGGGTGAGTTGCAATCACAACGACCCCTCACCGGCCACCGCTCTCGGTGTGTTCCACTCGATCGAAGCGGCGGTTCGCCACACGCTGCATCGTGACCTGGCGGGACTCCACGTGACAGTGCAAGGAGCGGGACATGTCGGATCGGCCCTGGTCCGGCTCCTCGCAGATCGGGGTGCGGTCGTCGCCGTGGCCGATGTCGATCGCGTCAGGGCCGAGGCGGTAGCCGGGGGCGTCGGTGGGAGCGTCGTCTCACCGGAAACCGCGCATGCGCTCCCGTGCGACGTCTTCGCGCCGTGCGCGTCGGCCCGCGTGCTCCACGCGGCCTCGATCGACGAACTCCGGTGCGCGCTGGTGGTCGGGTCAGCGAACGACGTGCTGGCCGCAAGGGCCTGTGCCGAGCGCGTGGCCCGGCGCGGGATCACCTACGTTCCTGATTTCGTCGCCAACGCCGGCGGTGTCCTGCAGATACACGCGGAACGCGCGGGATGGGACGGCGGGCGCCTGGGCTTGGCCCTGGACGCCGTAGGGACCCGCACGGCCCATCTGTTGGAGGAGGCCGACGCCACCCACTCCCTCCCGCTGCGGGTGGCCGAACAATGGGCCTCGGCCCGCCTGGGCCGCACCGTCGCCATCCCCGATTGAGAGAACGTAAGAGCCGATGCGCACGGTGAGCATCAGCGACCGCTACGAGGCCACCGAAGGCTCGGTGTTGCTCTCGGGCATCGAAGCGCTCGTCCGCCTCCTTCTGACCCAACGACGTCTCGACCTCTCGCGCCACCTGTCGACTGCCCTGTTCATCAGCGGCTACGAGGGCTCGCCGCTGGGAGGTCTCGACCAACAGCTCCAACGGGCACACGATCTCCTGGTCGAGGCGGACATCGTGTTCACCCCGGGATTGAATGAAGAGCTGGCCGCCACGGCGGTCGGCGGCACGCAGCTGACCGGAGAGCTCCCGGGGCGGCGCGTGGACGGCGTCGTCGGCTTTTGGTACGGGAAGAACCCCGGGCTGGACCGGGCCGCCGATGCCATCCGTCACGCCAGCGTCTCGGGCACGGCACCCCTCGGCGGCGCCGTCGCCCTCGTCGGGGACGATCCCTTGTCGAAGTCCTCGACCTTGCCCAGTTCGTGTGAGCAGATGGCCCGGTCGTTGTCCCTGCCGGTGCTGGCTCCCTCCTCCGTGAGCGACATCATCCCCCTGGGGCTCCATGCCGTGGCGCTGTCGCGCTATGCCGGCCTGTGGAGTGCGTTGAAGATTGTGGCCGACCTGGCCGACGCCAGCGCCACGGTCACCATCCCTGCCCTCGGCAGACTCGGCATCCCGCTCCCTGATCAATCCCGCCTCTGGCACCCCCGCACGCTGGTCGGACCGGGCGCCCTGGAGGCCGAGGAGGACCTCTTCACCGTGCGCATCCCCCGCGTGCACGAGTACACCGAATTGGCCGGGCTGAACCGCATCACCCGCGAACCTGTCCGTCCCCGCATGGCCATACTGGCCTCGGGCATGGCGTACGCGGCCACGTTGCGGGCGCTGAGCGACCTCGGCCTGAGCGCGCACGACCAAGACGACCTCGGCCTCCGCCTCGTCAAGATCGATCTGCCGTGGCCCCTCAGCCCGTTCGCCTTGCGGGCGATGGTCGGGCGCGCGCACGAGGTCCTGGTGGTGGAGGACAAGGCGCCGATCGTGGAGGAGCAGCTCAAGGCCGCCCTCTACCGCCAACCGAGCCAACCTCGCATCTACGGCAAGGAGGATGGCGACGGCCGGTCCCTCATCCCCCGGCACGGGGCAGTGACCAGCCACCTGGTGGCCACGGCGCTGGCGCGACTCTGGCGCGACGAGGCCCTTCCCGGGCCGGCCCGGCTCGCGGTGGACCGGCACAACGCACCGGCCGCGGTCCGTATCGACCTGGGGGGCGATGCCCCCGCCCCCCGCACCCCGTACTTCTGCTCGGGTTGCCCGCACAACATCTCCACCCGCGCCGACGAGGACCAGCTGGTCGGCCTGGGCATCGGTTGCCACATCATGGCGGCGCTCGACGACGAGGGCCGGGGACACAAGATCGGCATGACGCAGATGGGCGGCGAAGGTGCGCAGTGGATCGGGATGTCCCCGTTCACCGCGGACCGTCACTACGCCCAGAACCTGGGCGACGGCACCTTCTTCCATTCGGGCTCGCTCGCGGTGCGGAGTGCGGTGGCGTCCGGCGTCACCATGACCTACAAGATCCTCTACAACGACGCGGTGGCCATGACCGGGGGCCAGACCCCCGTCGGGCGGGTGGGCGTCCCCGAGCTCACCCACTGGCTGGCCATGGAAGGGGTCAAGAAGGTCATCATCACGACGCCTGATCCCGACGAGCTGGCACACACCCGCCTCCACCCCATCGCCACGGTGCTCCACCGTGACAATACGGCGGACGCGCAACATGAGCTCGCACGCGTCGACGGTGTCACCGCCCTCATCCATTTCGACCCCTGCGCGGCCGAGGAGCGCCGGCTGCGCACCCGCGGGCAACGCCCCGCACTGACGGAGTCCGTGTGGATCAACAGCCGAGTCTGTGAAGGCTGCGGTGACTGTGCCGAGCACGCCACATGCATGTCCCTGGTCCATCTCGACACCGAATTCGGCACCAAGATGTCCGTCCACCAAGGCAGCTGCAACCTCGACAGGTCGTGCGTCAAGGGCGAGTGCCCCTCTTTCGTCATCGCCCGTCACGACCCTGCTCGTCTCGCCGCACCTCACCCGTCGTACCCCGCGCCGCCCTCCCCGTTGCCCGATCCGCCGGTTCGCCCCTGGTCCGGAACCACCGTGATCCGCATGCCCGGGATCGGCGGGACAGGCGTCGTGACCGCCTCTCGCATCACGCAGATGGCGGCGCATCTCGCCGGATTGCACGCGGCCGGCATCGACCAGACCGGGCTGGCGCAAAAGAACGGCCCCGTGACCTCCGACGTGCGGATCTCTTCTGCCCCCATCCAAGGAGATGTCCACGCCAGCCCCGGGGGCGCCGACCTTCTCCTCGGTTTCGATCTGCTCGGCGCGGCCGGGGACGACGCGCTGTCGGTGACGTCGGCCGAGCGCACGGTCGCCGTGCTCAACGTGGCCGAAGTGCCGACCGCCGCCATGCTCCGGCACCAACGCGCGTCGTATCCGCCGTCACTGGCGCTGCGGGCGCGCATCGCCCGGACCACGCGCTCCGCCGACATGGTGTGCATCGAGGCGCAGGCCATCGCCGAGCAACTGAGCGGCGACCATCTGGCCGCCAACCTCGTCCTCGTCGGTGCCGCATTCCAGGCGGGGCTCTTGCCGTTCGGGGCAGAGGAGTTGGCCGAAGCGGTCCGTCTCAACGGGGTCGATGTCCCGGCCAGCCTGGCCGCCATCGCCTGGGGACGCGCCGCCGTGGCGTCACCCGAGAGCGTGACCGCTGCCCTCGCCTCGGTGGATGGGCATCCTGCCGGCCCTTCTCGTGCGCCCCACGTGCTCCCCGCCAGTCTCGAGCCCGACCAGGCGTGGCCCGAGAACCTCCGCCGGCTGACCCGGCTCCGGGTGGGCGACCTCATCGACTTCCAAAACGATCGGGTGGCCGAGCGCTACCTCGCGGAGGTGCGCAACGTGGCCGAGCGAGAGCGCACGGCGACCGGAAGCCTGTCGGGAGGGGTCACCGAGACCTTCGCCCGTGGCCTCTACGCCTTGGTGGCGGTCAAGGATGAGTACGAAGTGGCTCGCCTCCACCTGCTCGAGGAGGAGCAAGCGGCCTTCAGGCACACCTTCCCCGGCGCCCGCCCCGTCTACATGCTCAAGCCGCCGTTGCTGGCGCAGCTCGGCCTGCAGCGCAAGATCAAGCTCGTCCGAAGCGCCCGCCCGGCCTTTCGCATCCTTCGCGCGGCGCGGCATCTCCGGGGTACGGCCCTTGACGTCTTCGGCTGGACCGCCGAGCGTCGGGCCGAGCGACGCTTCCTGGTGGAGTACCTCTCGTGGGTGGGCCTGGCCTTGGACCACCTGACTCCCGCCACCGTCGACGCGGCGCGTGCGATCGTCAACGCGGCCAATGACGTACACGGCTACGCCCACGTCCGCCGATCGAGCATCACCGCTGTCCGCGCCATTGTCACCCGCCAATTGAGCGAGCTCACGGGCAGCGGGTCGTCGCAATTGGACCGGTCCGCCGCCGCACGGTAGAGGTGCCGCCGCCTATCCCTCCCGCCGGTGGACGGAGACGGCATAGGCACTCGTCGTATCGAACGCCCGCCTATCCCAGGTGGACCAGCGCTCTTCGAGGAACAGGCCGGCCCGTGCCGCCAGTTCGTCGTGCGCCCCGACGGAGAAGCCGCCGGGCATGAGCGAGTAACCGGCAATGAGGCGCCCACCGGGGGCCAGGTGCGCAGCCATGTTGGAGACCACGGTGGCCTCCGTGCCGGGTGCAACGAAGATCAGGACGTTTCCCGCCATCACCACCACATCGAAGTGGCGGCCGATCACGAGGGCCGGATCGGCGAGATCCCCGTGCACCCACTCGAGCCGGGGCGCCTTCTTGCGGGCGGTCTCCAGCATGCCCGGGTCCATATCGACCCCGACGACGACGAAACCCCGCCGGCTGAGCTCGATGGCGACCCTCCCGGTCCCGCACCCCGCGTCGAGCACAGACTCGGGACCGTAGGACTCCACGAACGCGGCCTCGCCATGTATGTCGGCCCCGCCGGCAGCCAGCTCTTCGAACCTGCGGTCGTACGGTTCGCCCCGAGGAACGTCGCCTGTCATCCATCGATTGGTGGCCATCTACAGATTGTGGCCCGCGGCCGAGGCCCGCGGGACCCACGACAGGGTGGGGCGGGCGGCTCCCCGAGCTCCAAAACGAGGGCTGGACTGGAACGACTCCTCCAACGGGACCGGCACAGACTACGGTTGCGCCATGGCAACTGGCGTCCTTTCCGCACCGCGGCCACTCTCGCGGCGGATGCTTCGCCAGGCACTGCGCGTGTTCAACGCCGCCGCGACCCCCTACGGCGTCGATCGCTATGTCGAGTTGGTGCGTCCTTCGTGGTCCTCCACCGAGGTGCGGGCCAAGGTGGTGCACGTGGCCCGTACGACCCCACGTAGCGTGACTTTGACGCTTCGCCCGAACGGGAACTGGAGCGGCTTCCGTGCCGGCCAGCACACACAGCTCAGCGTCGAGATCGACGGTGTGCGCCAGACCCGCTGCTATTCCATGGCCAACGATGCCACGTCCGGAACCGGCCTGATCGAGCTGACGATCACGGCCCACCCCGAGGGCCGAGTCAGCCGGCACCTCCAGCTGGCGGCGCGGAAGGGGCAGACGGTCGGTCTCACCACAGCCCAGGGCACGTTCACCCTCCCCTCTTCGGAACCGGCGCATCTCCTCCTCATCAGCGGCGGCAGTGGCATCACCCCAGTGATGTCCATGCTGCGGACACGCTGTGCCCTCGGTTGGCGCACGCCGGTGACGTTCTTGCACTATGCCCTGGCCGCAGGGGACATGCTCTACCGTGAGGAGCTCGAGGAGATCGCAGCCACCGCGCCCAACGTCCGCCTCGTCCGCGTGTTCACCGATCAGCCGGGCATAGGCGATATGGACGGTTTCCTCACCCGGGCGCACCTTGACGCTGCAACCCCGGAGTGGACGAGTGCGGAGGCGTTCGTCTGCGGGCCGGCACCCCTCATGGAGGCGGCCCGTACCCTCTTCGCCCAGGCCCGCCGGAGCGAGCACCTCCGTACCGAGGCGTTCACCTTGACCCAGTTCACCGCGGAGGCAGGCACCGTGGACGGGACCGTGCGGTTCGGGGCCAGCGAACGAGCTGTGGCCAGCGACGGCACCCCGCTGCTCCTGCAAGCCGAAGCAGCGGGGCTCACGCCGCTCACGGGATGCCGCATGGGGATCTGCCACACCTGCACGCGCCGACTCTGCGCCGGCGTCGTGCGCGATGCTGTGACCGGCGAGCTCACCAACGGGCCCGATGTCAACATCCGGATCTGCGTCAGCGTTCCGGTTGGCGACGTCGAGATCGATCTCTAAGCGGATTCCGCCCGAAAAGGACCCTTGATGACCACCGTTGCCGAAGCTCATGGTCTCACCCCAGCCCAACTCGATGCGCTGGAACACGAGCTCGAAAACCTGCGCGCCGGTGTCGTGGCACAGCTTGGCGCGGCGGACGTGGCCTACATCCGCCGGATTATCCGGATACAGCGTTGGGCCGAAGTCGGCGGGCGGGCCTCCTTGTTCCTGGGCTTCTTCCCTCCGTTCTGGATCATCGGAGCGGCCGCCCTCTCGCTGTCGAAGATTCTGGACAACATGGAGATCGGGCACAACATTCTCCACGGGCAATATGACTGGACGAAGGATCCCGGCCTTTCCTCCACAGATTTCGAATGGGATTCCTCGTGCCCTGCCAAGGGATGGCAGCACTACCACAACTACCTCCATCACACCTTCACCAACATCACGGAGAAGGACCGGGATCTCGGGTACGGCGTGATCCGGATCAGTGCGGAGACACCGTGGACGCCGGCCAATCTGGGCAATCCCCTCTACGCCCTCGGACTCGCCCTGATCTTCGATCAGGGCATCATGCTGCACGACGTGGATCTCGGACATGTGCGCGCCGGGAAGAAGTCCTGGGCCGAGGCAAAGCTTTCCCTGACGAATGGGCTCCGCAAGTCGGGGACTCTCGCCTTCCGTGACTATGTCATGTGGCCCGCCTTCACCGGTCCGCTCTTCTTGTTCACCCTGGCGGCAAACGCCGTCGCCAATGTGGTGCGCAATGTCTGGGCCTTCATCATCATCTTCTGTGGGCATTTTCCCCACGGAGCACTGGAGTTCACCGAAGAGGAGTGCGAGGGGGAGTCCAAGGGCCACTGGTATTTCCGGCAGATGCTGGGCTCGGCCAACATCAGCGGGGGGCGTCTGTTCCATATCATGTGCGGCAACCTCAGCTTCCAGATCGAGCATCACCTCTTTCCCGACATTCCGGCGCGGCGCTACCAGCAGATCGCCCCCCAGGTGCGGGAAATCTGCCAGCGTTACGGGATTCCCTACAACACGGGCCGGCTCTCGCGGCAATTCGGATCTGTCATCGGAAAGATCTTCCGCTATGCCCTCCCCGGGCGCTCCACGCACATTGCGTCGGCACCCCCTCGCACACCCGAGAAGGCCTCGACCGAGCTGATGGCGGCCTAGTGTGCGTTCGTGTGCTTGCTTGTCGTGGCGTTTCGCCTGTTTCCCGGCACACCACTTCTCATCGGAGCCAATCGCGATGAATTCCTGAGCCGGCCTGCGGTCCCCATGACGGTGCTGCGGACCGAGGGACCTCGCGTGCTCGGGGGGCAGGACAAAGAGTCGGGCGGCACCTGGTTCGCCGTCAACGAGTGGGGCGTGTTCGCCGGACTCACCAACCAACCCAGAGAGAGTGGCCGCGACCCCTCGCGCCGGAGCCGGGGGGAACTCCCACTCGCACTTACCGCAGAACCGACGGCGCGACGCTCCGTCGAGAATTTCCTGGCGCACCATCGGCCGTCGGACTACAACGGATCGTGGCTGCTCGTGGGAGACCGTGACGCACTGTTCTTCATCGACTTCACCGGGCTCGTCGCACCACAGGCCGTTGCGCTGGCCCCCGGGCTCCACGTCCTCGAAAATCGACCCCTCGGCGCGACCTCGCCCAAGGCCGAGCGTGTCACCGCCTCACTCGCCCACTCGACGGACGCCGAGACCACTCTGGTCGTGTTGCGCCGTCTCCTCGAAGATCACACAATGGTGCAACCACCGGAACCGAACGGGCCGAGGTCATCGGCCAACTGCGTACACCTTGACGAGTACGGCACCCGCTCTTCGTGTCTCGTCCGCTACGGGACGGACGCGCCGTCGCCTCCCCAGCTGTGGGTCGCCGACGGCCCACCCTGTACCGCTCCCTTCGTCGACGTCAGCGGGTTGTGGTCGCGCCAATGACCCCTTCCCATGGCGCAAGTGCCAGCTCCCCCCGGACCGGCTCGTCGAGCCGCGACCCATCGGTGGTGATCCGCAACGTCCCGTCGAGATGGGGCACGACGGCCCGAGTGTCCTTCATGTTCAGCACCACGAAGTGCCGGTCACCGCGCATCCAGGCCCACACGCCGTCGGGGGCGGCGAGCGACCGATAGGAACCGGTGCGTAGATCAGGCTCTTCCCGCCGTACTGCGATGAGCGTGCGGGCCAAGCTGAGCACGGAGCCGGGATCCGACCGCTGGCGTTCCACATTGCACGCCGCCACATCGCCCAGCGGCAGCCAGGGACGGACGTCCGGCTCGGTGAAGCCTCCGCCGGGGACGCCGCGCCAGGGCATGGGCGTGCGTCCCGCGTCGCGACCGTCGTAGTAGGGCCAGTACCGGACACCGAGAGGATCGCGCATGTCGGCATGCTCCACCTTCGTGTTGCCCAGGCCGATTTCGTCGCCCTGGTAGAGCACCGGAGTGCCGCGCAGGCTCAGCAACATCAGCAGGGCCAGTTTCACCTTTCGCACGTCGTCGCCGGCCCAACGAGTGGGAAACCGGAACATGTCGTGATTCGAGCCGGTCCACGCCGGCCAGGCACCCGGCGGCAAGGAGGCCTCGGTCTGCTCCACGATCTCGCGCAGCACGCCACATTCGAGAGAGGCCGAGATGAAGGGGAAGTTGAACGCGAGATGCAACTCGTCGCCGCCGTTGCCGTAGTAGTGGGACAGCTCGCTCAGCGGCACCGGAGTTTCCCCCAGCAGGATGCGCGGTTCGCGGTAGTCGTCGACCAGCGAGCGCCAGCGCCGAATGACCTCGTGCACTTCCGGGCGGTTGGTGTTGTACACCGACCGCTGACCGAAGAGTTGTGCTTCGAAGTCGTCGTCCTCTGTGGCAACGGGATTGTCCCGCAGCTCCGCGTCCTTGATGATGACGTTGCACACGTCGATGCGGAAGCCCGCCACCCCCCGATCGCACCAGAACCGGATGATCTCGTCGAAGGCGGCCCGCACTTCTTCGTTCCACCAGTTGAGGTCCGGCTGTTCGGCCAGGTGGTTGTGCAGGTAGGACTGGCCCGTCCCGGGATCGGGGGTCCAGGCCGGGCCGCCGAAGCTGCTCACCCAATTGTTCGGAGGCGATCCGTCATCTTTCGGATCGGCCCACACATACCAGTCGCGCCTGGCGGCGCCGCGGGACGATCGCGAGTCGAGGAACCAGGGGTGCTGATCGCTGGTGTGATTCGGCACCAGGTCCAACAGGACACGGATGCCACGCGTGCCGGCCTCGGCGATCAGGAGATCGAGGTCCTCCATCGTTCCGAAGTCGGGCTCGATGGAGCAGAAGTCGGACACGTCGTATCCCCAGTCGGCGTTGGGGGATCGCGTCACCGGTGAGAGCCAGACGCCGTCGATACCCAACCACTCGAGGTGGTCCAAACGACCGATGATTCCCCGAAGGTCGCCGATGCCGTCCGCATTGGAGTCCGCAAAGGACCGCGGGTAGATCTGGTACAGGACCGCCGACATCCACCAGGGCCGCCCGGACCGGCCGTCCGCCCGCTTCACGTCGCCGAGCGGGGTGCCGCGCCCTGATGCGCCTGGCGCCACGGCGTCATGTCGAACAACGGGTAGCGCGCGGCCACCCCTCGCAACGTCTCTTCCGTCCAGTAAGGATGTCCCGGCTCGGGAAAGCCGAGAACCGTGAGTTGCTGCACCGTCGGCGTGTGCATGAACCGGTGCCAGGCCATGCCCTCGCCGGCACCGGGCCAGGCCTGAGAACCGAGCCAGTCCGTTGCGAGGGGCTTGAAGGAGACGTGCAGCATGAACCGTGCCGCGCCGGCAGCCGTCATCCTCACGCCGCGGTGGTACACGTCTGGCCGGTAGGCCAAGATGGACCCGGCCGGACCCGACGCGGGTACCTCAGCCTGGTAGAGGTGTTCATAGTCGACAGGGCTGAGATAGGTCCGTTCGACCGGGATCCCGGTCGTCAGGCGACGGGAGACCATCCGGGTCGCCGCCTTCTCGGGTGTCACATCGCTCAGGTAGATGAAGAGTTCGAGGTGCTGATAGCCGACCTCGGGACGCGGCACCACCAAGGTGTGATTGCCGTAGTCCACGTGGAGAAGTTGTTCGTCCTCATGCGCCCCCTCCGAGTACTTGGCACTCAGCATGCCTTGGTAGAGCCGGACGTCGGAGAGGCCCAGGAACTCCTGGGCCAAGCTGATGACGCCCTCGTGGAGGACCAAGCGGTTGAGCGCACCGCTCTCGAACGGAAACGCGGGCATGACGGAATGCGAGTCGATGCGAAACGGGCGATTGCGGTCAGGATCGACATCGCGCGCGAACTCCTCGGCGGTGGGGAAGAGCTCGGGTAACGCGTCTTGCGCCGCCCTGAGCTCCTCATCGGAAAAGATGCCACCAACAAGGCTCCATCCGTCCTCCTCCCATTGGGTCTTCTCGCGTGTATGGGCCGCTGTCACGCGCTCTTGGGGAAGGGCTTCCAGGACTGCACCTGGTGCCAGCAGACCACCTGGGGCGGCAGCGTGCCCAGCGGCGTCCGGCATTGGCTCGACGGCGGCTCGTTGACGTGCAGGCGGACCACCTGGTACTCCGAGGGGCCGGCGAACTTGGCGGGACCGAAGCTGAGGATGGGCGAGGAGCCGCCCGGGTACGCCCGTACCCCGGGGTCGTAGCCGCCCTGCGCCTCCGGCCGCGTGTCGTCGATCCCACCCAGCGTCTCCGTCGTGACGCCCTCCTGTCCGTTCAGTGCCTTCTCGAATGGCACGGGGATCAGCCCCAACGAGGTCTCGATGGAGTCCTCGTAGTCGGAGAGCAGCAGCCTGGGGAAGTACTGCTGCTGGGATTGGGCTTCCAACACGGGAAGGAACGCGTTGAACGGCATGAGGGGGATCAGCGAGTCGACCCCGGCTGCACGAAGTTTCTCCACGTCGAGCGATGCGTCACTACTGGTTGCCGCCGTCTCCGAGGGCTCGGCGGCAATCGTCTCGACCACGGGCTGCACGCCGATGCGCTTCAGGTCGGGCAGGAGGTACTGCGTGAGGGCCAACTGATCGCTGGCCCTGTCCCCCGCGATGATCCCAACCTTGCGGTGGGCTCCCAGGAGGCCGGTGCCGTGCCCCCATTGGACGACGGCCTGGAGAATCGATGCGTCATCCGGCCCTGTCCACCAGAGGTAGGGCGACCCTTCCTGGGTCCAGTTGGAGACGGTCGTCCACTGGCCGAGAAACGGCGTGTGACCTTCCTGGGTAAGGCAAAGCTCGTTGTCGCCCGACCAGTCGCCAACCCCGTCGAGCACGGCGAAGGCGGCGGGGCTGTCCTCGGTCCAATCCTTGCAAAGCGCCCGCATGCTCGACTCGTTGGTCGGGTCGAAGTAACTGATGATCGGCTTGATCTTCCTCCCGTTGATGCCGCCACTCTGGTTGATCTGCGACACGAACAGCGTGATGGCCTTGGCCTGCTCCGTGTACTCGACATCGCCCGCAAACCCCAGCTCGCTCGAAAGAGCCTGCAGGTTCACGACAGGGAAGACGACGCTGATACTCGTGCTCGTCACGCCCCGGGTGCCGGTTCTGGCCCTCGTCACCGGAATGGGCGCCTGGGCTGCTCCCGAGGAGGCGGGGAAGGCCAATCCCGCCGCAGCTGCGACGACGGTCATGGCGCCGGGCACCGTCAGCAGTCTCCGTCCCACTGCGGTGCCACCCCCCTCGCGTCGTTGACCCGCACCACGTCCGTCGGTGGCCGTCGAAGCTTTGCACAGCCAGCCGGCGACCAATGTGACACGGGGGTGAATTTGAGGATCTTTGCCATCCCGAGCACGAATGTGGCGGCTATGGTTTCCGCCGTTGGGCCGGGTGACACTTCCGTACTCCCCAATTGATGCAACTCATCGATCGGAGCTCGAGTGACGGTTGTCGCCTCACCACAGGTCACACCGCCGGCCGAAACAGTGCCCCACGAGGCCTCCAAGGCCCAGCTCGTGAGCGCCTCCCTCCTCGTGGCGCTTCCCCTGATAGCCGTCGTCGTGGCCATCGTGATCTTCTGGAGCCACGGGATCGGGTGGCTCGACCTCGGTTTGGGCGTGGGCATGTACCTGGTGACCGGGATCGGGCTCAGCGTGGGCTTCCACCGCCTCTTCAGCCACCGATCGT
>Ga0307372_10001678_pt1 | contig 38083 bp, 35 predicted proteins | sample OX1MG_FD_202533 | JGI IMG/M metagenome (GOLD analysis project Ga0307372, IMG submission 202533) | Soil microbial communities from Risofladan, Vaasa, Finland - OX-1 | ecosystem: Environmental > Terrestrial > Soil > Coastal area > Acid sulfate soil | place: Finland: Risofladan, Vaasa | collected...
TCCGGCTGTTCAAGCGGGCACTCGGCCGCACACAGGCCTGTGTTCGGGCAGTCGCCCGGCACGGCACGCCGCTGGCGGGCTGGCGGAGGCCGACAAGGATGCGGAGACAGGCGGGACAAGGTACAACGGCATGGGAGGCGCCTGCGCGACGCCCGGAAGATCACAAACCACGACAAGCCAAGATCAGTTCTTAAACAGGCTCGGAGAGGATAATTGCCCGTGACATCCGCTGATCCCTCGGACTCGCCCAGCCAGAATCTCCAGCAGGCGGCGCCGGACGCCCCAGCGGCCTTAATAGAGCACGGCTGGCGCTCGCCGCTGCGCGCGGCTCAGATCGTGATGGTCGGAACCTTCATGGCCATTCTCGATACGTTCATCGTGCTGGTCGCCGCGCCGGCGATCCAGGCGAACCTGCACGCCAGCGACGCGGAGATCCAGTTCGTGCTGGCCGGCTACCAGCTCACGTACGCCGCCACCCTGATCACCGGAGCGCGGCTGGGCGACATCTACGGCCGGCGCCGCCTGTTCGTGACCGGGATGTGCGTCTTCACCGTGGGCTCGCTCGCCTGCGGTGCGGCCCCGGACCCGGCGGCGCTGATCGTCGCGCGCCTGGTGCAGGGAGTGGGTTCGGGCATGATGTTTCCCCAGGTCTTCTCGATGATCCAGGTCCTGGTGCCACCCGAGCAGCGGCACCGGGCGTTCGGCATCCTGGGCGCGGTGATCGGCACGTCCACGATCGTCGGGCAGCTCATCGGCGGCCTGCTGATCTCCGCTGACCTGTTCCACACGAGCTGGCGGCCGGTCTTCTTGGTCAACATCCCGATCTGCCTCGTCACCGTGGTTCTCACCATGTGGCTGGTGCCCGAGACGGTGGCGCCGAAGGCCAAGCGCCTGGACCTGCCGGGCGTCGTCGTCCTGACGGTTGCGCTGACGCTGCTGGTCTTCCCGATCACGGAGGGTCGGCAGGTCGGCTGGGCGCCATGGGTCTGGCTGTGCCTGGCCGGCAGCGCCGTCGCCCTCGCCGCCTTCGTGATCATCGAGCGCCGGGTCGAGGCTCGCGGCGGCGCGCCGCTGGTCGCGATGCGGCTGTTTGCCCAGCGACCGTTCACGGTAGGGATGGGCCTGGTACTGGCAACGTACGCCGGGCTCTACTCGTTCTTCCTGATGCTCTCCCTGACATTGCAGGACGGGCTCGGCCTGTCCGCTCTGTCCGCCGGGCTCGTCTACACCCCTGAGGCGGTGACGTTCTTCGTGGTGAGCCTGCTCGCGGGGAAGCTGGCACCCACGTACGGTCGGCGGCTGCTCGAGGTCGGCGCAGCGGTATTCGCGCTCGGGTACGGAGCAACGGTGCTGGTAGCCGCCACCAGCACCAGGCTGTCCGTGGCGGTGCTCATCCTCACCCTGCTGGTGCAGGGCATCGGCAGCGGCCTGCTGATCACCCCGCTGTTCAACGCGATCCTGTCCCGGATGGGCCCGGGCGACATCGGCACGGCCTCCGGGGTCCTGTCCACCACCCAGCAGGTCGGCGGGTCGATCGGCGTCGCAGTGATCGGAGCGGTGTTCTTCGCCGTGCTCGGTCCCGCCCTGACCGGCCGAGCCACCTCGTACGGGCACGCGCTTGCCGTTTCGATCGCCTGCGTCGCGGGCTTCGCCGTCGTTGGCGCACTGCTGGTGTTCGCCCTGCCGAAGGCGCCTGCCTAGCGGCTTCAGCCGACGGCGGCCTGGCTGCCTCCCAGGCGCCGGGCCAGGGCGGGCGGGATCCAGGACACCCGCGCCGCCGCCGCCGAGTTGGGCTAGCCGACACAGGCTAGGACGGCGCATCGAGCGCCTGAAGATTCTATGAATTAGAAACCCAGAGGCGCGATCTTTGGTGTGATCATCCGCCATGCGTCATCAAGAACAGTGGCTGGATCTGCATCACCAGTCAAGACGTGGAACTGCTGCATCTCCGGCAAAGACATAAATCCTTCGCGGAGTCGCACTAGGTATTTCAGCGAGTTTGTGTCGCGTCCACGTTTGAACACTCGCTCCATCGCGACCTTCGGATCTACATCCATAAAAAGAACGATGTCGGGAGCTGGAAAGACGCTGAACAGGCGCCTCAGGAGGGCGCCATTCGTCGTCTCATGCGCTACCGCGAGCGCGAGATGCGTGTAGAAGTATCGATCGAGTACAACAACGTGATTCTTTTGATCGAGCAGTGGCCCGAGGTCAAGCAATTCGCGCCACTTCAGGAGCGCCCCCATGAACTGCGTACTGCTGGCACCGAACTTATCGAACCTATCGCGATACCCGTCTTCACGCGCAATGGTATCAAGGGCATCGCGCACGGGTCCAAGACTCCGATTCAGATGCAAGGAGGTTCCCACTCCATGAGCCGTAAGGCGTTCCGCTAGGAGGGCAGCGGTCGTTGTCTTTCCCGAACCGTCGATACCTTCGAAGGCGATTAGGGTGGCGCGCTTAGGGATTGGCTTCAGCATGGCCAAGTCTTTTCGATCGATGAACACTAGCGAGCGTAAGCATTCATTCCTCCGGAGAGCTTGGTTGGCTTCGGGAGTGAAGTGATTTTGCTGCCGGGGTTATGGCGGGCTGGGGATGGGTGGCATCCAGGGGTTGCCGGCGAGGGCGTCGCGGAGGGGTGTCGGCTGCATCGGCCGGGTCGCGCGGCAGGTGGGCGGTGCAGAGCTGGTGGGCCGGGCCGACGCAGAGCGCACCGCCACGTCACCAATGACCAGGCACGGCAGAACGATCGACCTGAATGCTTACTTGTGAGCAACGCAGGGTGCAGCCTGGAGCACTTTATAAACGGCATGAACATTGTCTGCTGAACCAATCACCGTGCTTTGCTCGAGCGCTCGCGCCGCTGCCCGCACTTCCTCGAACGTGACCACTCCACGACTGTTCCCCTGGTTACGACCATGACCTTACCAGACCCCGCCCGGCGCCCAGGGACACGGCAAAGTCGCTCACGCGGTCTGAGCCAGTTTTAGCGTGCGCTGGGGGTCGCGGGCGTGGTGGCGGTTGGCGGCGGCGATGTTGGCGTGGCCGTCCAGGCGCGGGAGCCGACGGCCAGGGTGCACTGCCGTTTAGCCATGACGCGGGGTGCGTTCCCGGCCTCACCTGATTGCGCCAGCCGCACTGCGACTCCTTCTCAGGAATGCGGTACCATCTTGGTCAGCAACCGCCCGCGACACATCCATCGACCGGAGGATTGCATGGCTGATTGGCTCGTCTCTTGCGACGACCATATGGATCTCAGCCAGCTGCCCGCAGATCTGTGGACCACGCGGCTGCCCTCGTCGCTGCTCGACCGCGCGCCGCATGTCGAGGAGCGCAATGGACAGCCGGTCTGGGTGTGCGACGGGAAGGTCTGGGGCCGCTGGGTCGGAAAGCCGCCGGCGAGCAGCAGCTCGGCGCGGCCGATCAAGGCGCTCTATGACGCCTTCGACCGCGCAGGCATCCATGACCCGAGTCCGCGCCGCGCGGCCGTCGCCGAGTTGCGGCTCGAAGATATGGACCGCGACGGAGTCGCGACGCAGGTGATCTTCGGCCCGGTCCGCCGGATGTCGACCGACGATCCCGTGCTGCGCGCCGCCTGCTATCGCGTCTACAACGACTGGCTATTCGATTTCTGCAAGGCGGCGCCCGAGCGGCTGATCGGCCTGCCGATGCTGCCGGAGACGCCCGAGGGCGCGCTCGCCGAGTTCGAGCGGGTGCGGGCGATGGGCGGCGTGCGCCAGGTGGTTTTCATGATCGCCAACATCAACCCCAAGCTCGATGACCCGGCCTGGGAGCCGCTCTGGCAGGCGCTCGAGGAGAGCGGCATCATCCTCTCCTGGCACATCACCGCGTTCGCCGTTCCGGGTGATCACGCCGCAGGCAAGGCGGCGAGCGTCTTCGAGAACACCAAGTTGTTTCTCGCGAACTTCGTCGAGCCCTTCGTTGACCTTTTCGCCTGGGGCATCCTCGAGCGCCACCCGGGATTGCGGGTGGTGTTGGCCGAGGGCGGCGCAGGCTGGCTCCCCTGGCTCGTTCAGGACCTCGACCACCACCACGGGCAGCTCTGGGAGGCGAAGGAGTTCTGGGCCGACAAGGGCGGCACCGCCCTCGTCACGAAGCCGAGCGATCTCTTCAAGCGACAGATCTACGCGACCTTCCAGGACGACCACGTGGCGATGGCGCTTATTCCGTTCTTCGGTGAGGGGCACCTGCTGTGGGCGTCGGACTATCCTCACCCCGACAGCGTCTGGCCCAACTCGCGACAGGCGATCGAGCGGCAGATGCGGCACCTATCGCCGGAGTTGCGCCGCAAGCTGACGCACGACAATGCGGCTGCGCTCTTGGGGCTGGGAGCAGCCTAAGCGCTCCTGTGTTCGCAATTTTAATCGCCCGAGCCTGATGAGGATCTCAGAGATAACATGCCAGCAGAGTTCTCTCCATGGCCACCGGGGCGCGAAGGCTACTACGGGGACTTCGGCGGCGCATTCGTACCCGAGGTGCTCCACGAGACCCTGGCGGAGCTGCGCGCGGCCTTCGACAATGCGCGGCGCGACCCGGCGTTCTGGAATTCCTACGTCGACGTGATGTCGACTTACGCGGGTCGCCGAACGCCGGTGACGTACTGCGACAATCTCACGCGGAGATTCGGTGGCGCGCGGATCTACGTCAAGCGCGAGGACTTGAATCACACTGGTGCGCACAAGGCGAACAACGTCATGGGCCAGGGCCTGCTTGTGCAGCGCATGGGGAAACGGCGCGTGATCGCGGAGACCGGCGCCGGGCAGCATGGCTTGGCCACGGCGACGATGGCGGCGCGGCTCGGGCTCGCGTGCAAGATCTACATGGGCGAGGAGGACATTGCCCGCCAGTACCCGAACGTCTTCTGGATGAAGCAGCTCGGCGCCGAGGTGGTCGCGGTCACCGACGGTACGCGGACGCTGAAGGATGCGATCAACGCGTGCCTCCGCGACTGGGCGGAGTCGATGGCCGACACGCACTACGTCCTGGGGACCGTGTGCGGCCCGCACCCGTTCCCGCAGATGGTGACGTACTTCCAGTCGATCATCGGCCAGGAGGCGCGCACGCAGATGCTCGACGCGACGGGTCAGTTGCCGCGCCGGGTTTACGCGTGCGTGGGAGGGGGCTCGAATGCGTCCGGCGTCTTCGCGGGATTCCTCGACGACCCCTCGGTCGAACTCGTCGGTGTGGAAGCGGGCGGCAAGGGGATCGACTCGGGCAAGCACGCGGCGCGTCTCGCCGGCGGCAAGGGCCGACCCGGTGTCGCGCAAGGCTACAAGACTGTCTTCCTCCAGAACGAGGAAGGCCTCATGCAGGATACGCATTCGGTGGCGGCGGGCCTCGACTACATCGGCGTCGGCCCGATGCTGGCCGACCTGCACCAGCGAGGGCGAGTCCGCTTCGAGTCGGCGACCGACTCGGAGGTCGTCGAGGCACTGCGCCTCACGATGCGGACCGAGGGGATCATCCCGGCCCTCGAGAGCGCCCACGCGTTCGCCGGGGCGTTCAGGGAGGTGCCGAGCCTTTCGAGCGCCGACGCGGTCCTCATCAATCAGTCTGGCCGCGGCGATAAGGATATCTTCACCGTCGCCGACGCGCTCGGCGATGAAGGCTGGAAGGATTTCATCCGGCAGAAGGCAGCGGGGTACGAGCGATGACCGACGATCGGACGGCGGGCCTCGAGAGCCACCTGCGCCAGCGGCTGGCGAAGAAGCCACTCCTGCTCATGACGCACGTGGTGGTCGGTTACCCGTCACTCGACGTCAATTGGGCGATGCTCGAGGCGATGGACAGTGTGGGGGTGGATATAGTCGAGCTCCAGCTTCCTTTCAGCGAGCCCATCGCCGATGGCCCGTTCTTCGTAAAAGCGAATCACGACGCGATCCAGGCGGGGACAGGGTGGCGCGCATACTTCGATCTCGCGGCGCGCGCCGCGACGCGGTTCAGCTTCCGGATCGTCTTCATGGGCTACTTCAACAGCGTCTTCCGCATGGGGGCGGAGTCCTTCTGCGCGCGCCTGTCCGAGGCAGGCATGAGGGGATTCATCATCCCGGACCTGCCTCCGGAGGAAGCGGCTGAGCTCAACGCGGCGGCTCGTGGGCGCGAGCTCGACCCGATCCTCATCATGACCCCGACGAACTCGCCAGCCCGCCTGGCCGAGATCGGCCGTCAAGCGTCGGGGTTCGTGTACTGCACCGCGCGAACGGGCGTGACCGGGCGGAGGACGGACCTCTCGCAGGGCGTGGCAGCGTTCCTGGAGAGATGCCGCACGGCGACGTCGCTGCCGCTCGGACTCGGGTTCGGGATCAAGACGGCCGCCGACGTGCGAGAGGTGCGCGGCCTGGCCGACATTGCCATCGTCGGCACGGCGGGTACCGAGGCGTGGGAGGAGCTCGGTGCGGACGGCTATCGGCGGTTCCTGAAGACCCTTGCGGCCGAGACCGTTTGACGGCGGCCACCCGCCGGAAACTAAACAGCTCAAGAACAGACCCCAGTGCGAAGAGTAACTATGGACGACGCGCCTGACTCGTTGAGGTTAGGCGCTCAAGAGCTTTCCTGCGTTCGCCGGTGCTCTCCTCCTCGGTTCCCGCCGTCACGGACCGGCCGGGTCGTGCGTCGCGTAGCCCAGGTGATCGTCCAGCTCGCCTTCCAGCGCGCCCCCGACCGCCATCCTGGTCAGCTTCCCGAGCAGCCCGCCCGCACCGTCGCGATAAGTCCGAAATGGAGAACCATGACCGCTTTGACCGACCCGGCCGCTGTCGGTTTGGACCCAGTCCGGCTCAAGCGTGTCAAGCAGGTGCTCACAGACCACATCGGCCAGGGGCAGACGCCGGGCGGGGTGCTGGCGGTCCACCGGCGCGGGCAGCTCGCCTGCCTAGAGTCGTTCGGCAAGCGCGACCCGGCCCGTCCGAAACCCATGACCGCTGACTCGATCTTCCGAATCGGCTCGATGACCAAGCCGTTCACCGCCGTTGCCACCCTCGCTTTCGTCGAGCAGGGTCGGCTGTTGCTGTCTGACAGCATCTCCACCTTCTTGCCGGAGTTCGAGAACCTCACCGTTACCACAGATCCTGACAACGCCGACTCTCCAGACGTCGGCACCCGTCCCCTGCTCCGCCCGCCGACGGTCCGGGACCTGCTCACCAACACGAGCGGAATTGTCGGCGGGTACAAGGGATCACAAGGCGTCCTCCGCGCCTACCAGGCTCTGGGCATCCGAGGGTTCGACCATCAGCGCGCCGCCTTCACCGACACGACACAGCACCTAGTCGAGCGGTTGGCAGCCGTGCCGCTGGCACACCAGCCCGGGTCGGTCTGGGAGTACGGTCTTTCCTATGAGGTGCTCGGACGTCTCCTGGAGGTGGCCAGCGGCCAGAACCTGGACGAGCTGATCAAGGTTCTGGTGCTCGATCCGCTCGGCATGTCGAGTACAGGGTTCTGGGTGCCCGAGCGCGACGTGGATCGGGTCGCCCAACCGGACCGCAAGCTGGCACCTGACATCGAGACGCTCACGCTTACCGCCCCTCCGACCTATCTATCCGGAGGAAGCGGCTGCTACTCGACCATAACCGACTACCTAGATTTCCTGCTGTGCTTGGCCGGACGGGGTACCGCTGCGGATGGGACCATGGTGCTCAGTCCCCGATTCGTGGACCTGATGCTCGCCGACCACCTCGGCGACCTGGCCGAGAGCGGTCCAGACTACATCCCGGGCACCGGTTATACCTTCGGTCTTGGTGTCGCAATACGTCGCGTCGCAGGCCATGCCCCAGGCTCTCCGGGTGACTACTGGTGGCTGGGTAGGGGATCGACGGTCTTCTTCGTCGACCCTGCCGAGGAACTGGTCGCTATCCTGCTCATGCAGAGTTCCTGGCAGACCCGGTGGTGGCAGGCCCGCAGATATCATGAGCTGTTCCGCAACCTGGTGTACCAGTCGATCGTCGACTAGTGCCGCAGCCGGTAACGTTCGCCGCGTTGCTCACGTCCCGTACGGCACGGTAATAGTCTTGATGACGCTCATCTCCTGAATGGCGTAGCGAGTTCCCTCGCGGCCATATCCGCTGGCCTTCACACCACCGAACGGGATGTGCGGGGAGTCGAAACTCGGGCTCTCCCCGAGGTTGACGGCACCAACCCGCAGCCTGCCCGCGATCCGCCAAAACAAGTTGGCATCGTTTGTCACCACGCCGGACTGCAGTCCGTAGGGTGTGGAGTTGGCCACGGCTACGGCCTCATCGGCGTCCCGCACCCGGATCACGGGGGCGACGGGGCCGAACGTCTCCTCGACGACGAGGTCGGCACCGCCCGGCACTCGGTCGAGCACGGTGGGCTGGACCACCGCGGCGGCGCGCTCACCGCCGAGCAGCAGCGATGCCCCCGACGCGATCGCCGCGCGCACCCGGCTCAGCACAGTGTCGGCCGCCGCGTCGTCAATCAGCGGACCCACGTCGGTACTGAGGAGACGCGGATCCCCGTACGTCTTCTCGCGGGCGACCGCGACCAGCTTGGCCGCGAAGGCGTCGGCAACGGAGTCCACGACAAGAATGCGCTTCACGCCCCGGCAGGACTGGCCCGCTGTAGCGAACGCGCCGTCCGCGGCGAGCCGGGCGGCTAGGTCGAGGTCTGCGTCGTCGAGCACGATGAGCGGGTCGTTCCCGCCTAGCTCGAGCAGCAGCTTCCGGCCGGCTGCCGCACCGGCGACGGCCCTGCCGACGGCGACCGATCCGGTGAAGGTGACCATGTCGATGAGCGGATGGCCGGCTAGCGCCGGTCCTGCCACCCGCGGCTCGCCGGTCACCACCGCGAGCATCTCGCTGGGCAACCCCGCTTCTAAGGCCAACTCCGCGAAGGCCAGGCCGGTCAGCGGCGTCTTCTCCGATGGCTTGAGTACCATCGCGCAGCCCGCCGCTATCGCCGGCGCCAGCTTGACCACGACCTGGTTAAGCGGCCGATTGAAGGGCGTGATCGCGGCGACGACCCCGATGGGTTCCGGGACGGTCACCGCGAGCCTGCGCTGCCCCGGCACCGCAATCGCCTCGCCTCGCTGCCGCTCGGCTTCGGCGGCCGCCACGCGAAGATTCGCGCAGGCACGCGCGACTTCCCTGGTCGTCTCCCTGATGCACACGCCGGACTCCGCCGTACTGCGAGACGCGAACTCGTCCGCGCGGGCGGCCAGCAACTCCGCGCATCGCGCCAGGATGTCGGCGCGCTGCGCCACCGGCAGGACACGGCGGTGGCTGGCCACGGACGTAACCGCGGTGTCCACGTCCGCCGCCGTGTCGACGGCAACCGTCCCGATTACGCCGCCTGTCCAGCGGTCCAGGACCGGGCGCGACTCGCCTTGCGCCTTGATGACGCCATCGACCAGCATTTCAGCGGCCCGCTATCTCAGTCGGCGTCCGGACGCACGACAGCATGCTCGCGGAGGTGCCGGATCCCGTCATGTGAACCGCCTTGAAGCCGGCCTGCTCGATCACCTTCGCGGACAGGGCGTCGTAGGCGCTGGGGACGACGAGGATCTCCGGCGCGCTCATCAACTGCCGGAACCGGGACGCGTGCGTGGTCATCGCTTCTTCCTTACGTGAGTGCCGTTGCCGGGCTGGGGACTTCTTCAGCCAGCCGCAAAAGCTGGTTGTACGTTCCCACGACGAGTACCTCGGCCCGCGCGGCCCCTGACTACCTGGTTCAGCAGCGGAGTCAGGTACGAGCACGGTACCCCGGCGGCCAGTGTGACACCGTGTCCCCTCAGTTCTGCCAGGACCGCCGATGCCTCGATCACTTGGCGGGCTCCCAGAACGAGTAGCGCTTATCATCTCGCGCGAGTCTCTCATACTCGTAGAGGGAGAAGATCTCCTTCAGCGATGCGATGCCGTCCTCTACGCCGCTGACGCTCTCCTGCGCGAGGACCGTCCTGCAGGTGTCCCGGATCGCGGCGTACGCGGCGCGCATGCTCTGGTTCGCCCATATTACGCCAGCGATGCCTAGGTCGCGGAAGGTCGCCATAGCCGTGCGGTGATAGGTCGTCGGGGAGATGATGACCGGGCGCAGGCTCTGCCACTGGCGGCAGAACTCCGCGACCTGGGAGACATCCGGCTGGCGGGAATGGATGAAGATGACATCCGCGCCGGCGTCCGCGTAGGCGGCCGCACGGTCCAGGGCCTCGGCGACCGAGCCTCCGGCGATGAGTGTCTCGGTTCGCGCCACGTGGACAAACGATGGGTCGGAAAGCATCTCCCGGCATGCCCGCAACTTCCCGCAGAACTTGCCGATCGGCTCTAGGTGGTGCCCGTCCCCGAAGAACGAGTTCATCTTGGGGAAGAACTTGTCCTCGAAGGAGACTCCTGCGGCGCCCACGCGCTCTGCGGCGCGCGCGAACATCCGCGCTGTGTTGAAGTTCCCGTATCCCGTATCCCCGTCGACGAGCACCGGCCGGTCCGTCACCTGCGTCATGGACCCGACGAGCGTGATCAGCTGGTTCCAGGACGCCTCGTCGCTGTCGCGCAACCCGAGTCCGGTGGACATGCACAGGCTAGAGGCCCATAGCGCGGGGAATCCCTCCGCGCTGGCGATGCGGGCGCTCATGCCGTCGTGCACGCCCATCAGCTGGGTGGCCGTGCCAGGGCTTAGCAGGGCACGCAGGCGCGCGCCCGGGGAGGCACCAGGGTCAGATGTCGGCTGAGAGTCGTTCAAGCGCGACCTCCGTCTCGTCATGCGAGTTGACTGGGATATGAAAGGCGGCTGGCAGGTGCTCAGGCGTGCGAACTCACGAGCACGTCATCGCGTTCGAGCAGCGCGCGGGTCACCGGCGACGCGTTCGGGTCCTCTGGCGAGAAGACGTCCGAGCCGAAGCCCCCAAGGCGGCCCGCCTCTAGGGCATCGAGCACCGCGGCAGGGTCGACGAGCCGCCCTCCGCGCCCGGCCGCCACGTCCGCGGGCACGTGCGGGTCGTAGGTGTATGCCCGCTGGTAGAACGGCTGCGGCTTGCGGGACGTGGCCCGCCCGATGCGCCCGAATCCGACGATGCCCGCGGATCGGACGGCGGTGCGCCTGGGGAGGCCACCGCGGTAGATCCCCCACGCGTTGGCCCGGATGAGACGGTCCTGGAGGCTTACCTGGCGCTCGAGTGCGAGGAGCAGCGCCAGCGAGCGGGTGCTGACCTCATCCCCGCAGTAGTCGGGAACGTTGAAGCCGCAGATTCCCGCCGACATCGGCAGCGGTGCGTTGAGGTTGTCCACCCCAACCCCGCTGCGCGCCACCACCCTATCTACGCGCACCGCATCGCTCCTGTCTCTTGCGAGCTGAGCTGGCCGACCAGGCTGTCGAAGGTGGGCATTCGCGGGTTGTCGGCCGTGCGGGTACGCAAGCGCCTCGCGAGCGAGCAAACCTGGCGAGCACGGCACCTCCTCGAGAGTCCCCAGCCCGCCAGGCAATGGCCGTGTGCCAGGCCCGCCCGCAGGGTGAGCGGGTATGACGGTGCGTGGCATGACGACGTGGTGGCGCTCGCGATGGCGAGGCCGGACAGGTTCCCTGCGATCTGGAGCGTGAGCCGGGCGGAGTCGCCCGGCCCACGCGCGTCCAGCGAGTCGATGGCGGCACCTACCAGCCCCACAGCGGCGAACCCATAGTTTTCCGACTCGGGCGTAGACCGGGCTGGCCAGACCGCTTCCGCCCCCTGGCCAGAGGGTGTCCACGACTGCGTCCGGCGCGCACTCGCGAATCCGCCTGGCCAGCGCCGCCACCGCGTGCGGCTCGACCATGCCATTCTGGATAAGCCATATCGGCGAGAGACCGGTCATGGCGCCCGGATGGCCTCCGACCAGGGCCTGATATCGAATCCGCCCCGGACCACTACCGTCCGGAGGACACCCCGATTCATTCTTCGCGAAAGAGCGAATGAGCGAGGAAATCGCGGCACTTCCATCCGGCCCGGTTACGGTGTTGTCGCGCATCCGCTCCCATCCCGAAATCGGCAGATTATACACAGTTTGGGCCACGTCTAAACGTACGTCAAGACAACATCAGATAACAATCGTGTTACGCCAAGGCCTTAATTTCTAACATTTTTTAAACTTGCGTTTTAACCCGTGTGTGATGTCAGGCGACCCTTCTTCATGACGTCGCAGCGGGTGGCGGGGGTGCTGTGGCGGCCCTTGGGCCGTTCGGGACCGGCCTTGGAGGGCTTTGGCGGGCTGGCCGGCGTGCCGGCCAGCGTTGCCAGGCGACTGAAATACCGGCGGACGCGGCCGTGGCTGGCTGCGGTGTGCTCGATGTCGAAGCGGTGAAGGTAGGCCCGCCAGATCAGGTCCAGGTCCGGCATGCCCGGCCCGGCCCGCCATAGCCACAGCGGGCCGGGAACCTTGCGGCCGTTGGGCCGCCTGGTGACCTGTGACACGGATGCGGTGGCAGCGGATGACCGGCGGCCTGGCGAAGTCGGCGAACCGGTATTCGCCCAGGTTGACAGAGGCCCTCGGTCGGCCGATAGTGAGCCGGTGAGCAAACGGCCGGAGACCGTGAAATGAGCGACTGGAATCAAAACTTGCCCGGAGTCGCCAAAATCCTCGCCGATAATGCCGCCCGGCACGACCGTGAGGGGTCCTTCCCCGCCGAGGGCATCCAGGCGATCCATGACGCGGGCCTGCTGACCGCTACCGTCCACGAGCGCTACGGCGGCCCGGGCGGAGGACTCGCCGACACGGTCACGATTCTGCGCGCGCTCGGCCAGGGCGACCCGTCGGCCGCGCTGATCACCGCCATGACGCTGTTCGCGCACGCGCTGCAGGGCCTCGCGCCGACGTGGCCGGACGACATCTACGCCGGGGCGGTCCGCGAGGCGGTCGGCCGCCCGGTCCTGATCAACGAGCTGCAGGTGGAACCGGAACTCGGCACCCCGCTCCGCGGCGGCCTCCCGGCCACGGTCGCCAGGGAAACCGGCGACGGCTGGAAATTGACCGGCCACAAGATCTTCTCCACCGGCGCGGAGGGCCTGAGCTGGATGGTCGTGTGGGCCCGGGTCGGCGACAGCGAGCAGGCCCGGGGGTTCCTGGTCCGCGGCGACGCGCCGGGGATCACGATAGAGCGGACCTGGGATCACCTCGGCCTGCGCGCGACCCGCAGCGATGACGTGCTCTTCGACCGGGTCCCGGCGATCCCGACGGAGACGGCCCCGGTCGGGCGGACCCTGTTCGTGGCATGGAACTGCCTCGGACTGTCCGCGCTGTACCTGGGCGTCGCGAACGCGGCACGGGACTGGCTGGTGTCCTTCCTGGCCGAGCGGACCCCGACCTCCCTCGGGGCACCCCTGGCGTCTCTTCCGAGGTTCCAGGCCGCGGTCGGGGAGATCGACGCGTCGCTGGGGACGTCGTGGGACCTGGTGTCGTCGCTGGCGTCGAGAGCCGACGCCGGGGAGGAGGCCGCGGCGGCGCTGGCCCCGGCGGCGAAGCTGATCGCCACGCGGGCCGCGATCGGGGCGGTGGAGCGGGCGCTCGCGCTCGTCGGGAACAACGGCCTGACCCGCCGTAACCCGCTGGAGCGGCACTACAGGAACGTGCTGTGCTCACGGGTGCATACCCCCCAGGACGACTCCATCGTCGGCGCCGCGGGCCGGGCGGCGTTCGACGGGAAATAGCCGGTTTCCACGCGATGGCCAGCGTCCGTTACCACCGCCACGCGGCCGGGGTCCACATTCGCAGGGCGGTGCCACGCGCCGTCAATCAGACAGCAAGGACGCTATAATGGACAATCCGAAGTCTAGCGCCTGGGACCTTATCGGTCGCGACTACTGGGCGGCTAGCTACAACGGGGGACCCGTCGGTCAGGATATCGAAGCGTACCTGGAAGGAGTGGACTGGACCACCGCCCTAGCCATTGTCGGCGCTTCCACCATCCACCTGATCCGTGCCGCCGTCGAACGCGGTGCCTTGGTCACTGTGCTTGACTTCGCCGAGCGCCAGCGCGCCGCCCTGCTGGAGGCCGCCCGGCAGTGGGCGGGCGGAACTCGCCCTGCCGTCGAGCACTACGACGCGACTGCGCCAACGCCGGCCAAGCTACAGCACCGCTTCAACCTTGTGCTCGCCGACCGGCTCGTCAACCGGTTCACCGAAGCGGAGGCGCTCGCGGGGGTACCGGGGCTGCTCAGCTTGGTCGCGCCGGGTGGCAGACTGCGTACTACGATCCGGCTCGGGCTCTACGACCGCGATCGCGCGCTGCTGGCCGCGGCCGAGAGAGAAGGCAGGACCGGCGAGTTCTTCGACGCCGAGTCGATGGAAATCGACTACGGTAAGGCAGGCGACTTGCTGGACCGGGCCATTCCCAACCACGGCGACATCCCCCGAGCCACCCTCCTAGACTTCTATCGCCTGCGCGGCCCCGAGAAGCGGATGACCGAGTCGGACATCGCCCGGTACGTCGACGCGGCACGTAGCCGGTCCATCGGTGCGCGAATCGTGGCAGCCAACCGCCTGCCCGTAACCAGCGCAGACACACTCTTCGATATCGAAGTCGGCTGAGGCCAAAGGGATCCGCCTGTGGAGCCGTTCGTCGAGGAATGCGGAGCAGGCGGCCTCAATCCTGGCTCCGGGCTACTTGGAGCGATATGAAGATCCACTTGGAGCCACATGGCCAGCCGGGAGCGCTAGTCGCGATTTGCGGCTTCGACGGCAGCGGTAAGTCCACCCTAGAGGCAGCATTGCTGGCTGCGATCACTCCAACGAGACCCTGTGTGTCCACATGGGTGCCGACGGAGTGGTGGAAGGGTGACCCAAACATTCGTCGGACCCTTTACGGCGAGGGTACCGGGCAAGCGCTTCCGGAGGAAGCCTTGCTGCACTTTAATCTCGCAGATTGCTATGCCCATCAGGCCAGCAAGATTCGGCCGGCCTTGGCTCGTGGTGAGGTCGTGATTGTCAACCGATACCTGTTCGACATGTTGGCTCTGTTCGAGGCCCGTGGCCTAACTCAGCCTGTGTGGTTGCTCGACGCTGTCGCGCGAATTGTCAGACCGGACTTCTGCTTCGTTCTCGATGGTTCGGCTGAATTGCTGGTGGATCGAGTCCTGCGGCGTGACGGGTCGATGCCCGGCCGGTTCGATCAGAACGTGCCGTTCGTTGAACGCTACAACGCGGCGCTTAGGCGAATGGCGCAGGCAAATCACCTTACAGTGTTGCGAGCCGAGGCCGATCCCGGAGACATCTTGCAGCAATGCCTCGACGTTCTGCGCGGGGCTGGGTGGCAGTAGGCCAGGACCCTGTCAAAGTGGCGTGATGCCCGGTTGGTGGGGTTGACTGATGGCCGGCAGCATTACGGCACGGCCCGCCGCCCACCGCAAATAGTCGAACAGCGAACCGGATGCGAGCGACCTATCTAGTTACGGGAGTCCAGGTATGGCATAATCGTGCTGCTGCTCGTGACCGGATTGCAGGGTATTCGGCGGAATCCGTCTTTGTCCGCACCCCCGCGGCTGCGCTCCGTTACGGTGCGGTGAATCTCGCCCAGGGGGTCTTCGACTACGAGCCAGAGGCGGCGTTGCTGAATGCGCTGGCGAGGGTCGGAGGGGGAAAGGAGCACCAGTACACGCCCAGTGCAACCCGTTCCCCACGAAGGCCGCCACTATCCGGCTCGCCGTGTGCAAGCTCCTGGCGACGCTCGATGCGGCGGTCCATCGCCTTCGCTCATAGCGCATGACACAGTCAGGAGAAACAGATGCAGGACACCGGCATCTCCCCGGTCGTTATCGTCACCGGCGGGTTTGGCGCACTGGGCGCCGCGATCGCCGAACATGCTGTGCAGGACGGCGCGATCGCCGTCCGGACCGGCCGTAATCCTCAGCCCGGCGGCCTTACCCACGACGTACGAGACCCGAAGTCTTGGGAAGCGGTTGTCGATGAGGTTCTCGGCACGCACGGGCGGATCGACGGGCTTGTCAACGCGGCCGGCCAGTTCGGAGGAGTGCCGCAGGATGTCCTGTCGGCTACCGTCGGGCAATGGCATGAGCTGCTCGATACGCACGTCATCGGCACCTGGCTTGGCTGCGCAGAGATCATCCGCCGCCGTCCCGGGCACCTGACATCAATCGTGAACGTCTCGTCAACCGCGGGTCAAATGGCTACGCCCGGCATGCTCCCTTACGGCGCGGCCAAGGCGGCTGTTACACATCTGACGCGTTCGGTCGCGCTGTACTGCGCCCGCGGCGGCCTGCCCATCCGCTGCAACGCGATCGCTCCCGCCCTCGCGGACGGAGGGGTCCGCGATGACGTGCTCGCCACGGTGAACAGCGACCCAGAGCAGGCACTGAGCGCATATCTGTCCCGGGTGCCGCTCGGTCGGCTCGTAACGCTGGACGAGGTGGCCGAGGCCGCATGCCTGCTGATGTTCACCGGCGGCGCCTCGCTCACTGGGCAGATCCTGACCATCAGCGGTGGTCTAGGACTCGCCTGAAACCAGATCCGCCAGGTCGAGGAAGGCAAGGACCGCCCGTGAAGTACGCGAGCAACGTCTGCGAACTGATTGGCAACACGCCCCCGTAGCCTACTATCGCTCCTTGGCCGACTAAGAAATCACGCAAGCCGCTGTGATGCCGAGCAGGGTTCGCTAGGAACAGCGGATACCGTCGCGAGAGGGGAGACCATCGTGGTTGCCAGGTATTAGCCTTCCTTTGGCTGCCAGCGATCGCTGAACGGTATCCCGCGCCGGAAGTCATCCAGGTTTGCGAGGAACGTCCTCGCGACCTCGGCCGGTTCGTCGGGAAAGGCGAACGCCCGGTGCGGGGAAACGACCAGCCTGGGGACATCCCAGGCCGGGTCATCGTCAGGCAATGGCTCCTGCTCGTGCACGTCGATGAAGGCGCCTCGCAAGTGCCCGCTCCGCAGTGCGGCGTGCAGTGCGATGTTGTCAATCGTCTCTCCTCGGCCGACGTTCACGATCACTGCATGTGATGGGAGCGCCGCGAGCACCTCGCGGCCGATCAGTCCTCGGGTCCGCGGTCCTCCCGGCAGGCAGGCGATCAGGTGGTCGAAGTCCTTGGCTTCCCTGGCGAGACTGGCGATACCAATCGTCCGCCGGGCCTGCGGAACGGCAGCGGCCCCGTCGCGTGTCACCGCAACCGGATGAGCGCCCAAGGCCGCCAGCCGCGTCAGCACGGCCCTGCCAATGCGCCCGGCACCGACCACGGCAACCGTGCTGCCCGACAAGAGCAGCGCATCCGAACGGAACCACTCAGCATTCCGACGCCTCGTAAGATCTGGAAGGTCTTTCAGGAGCAGCAGAAGTCCCGAGAGGGCATACTCCGCGACGGCGGTCACGGGCACCGCGGCGGAGGTGGTGACCGGCACCTCGGGGGACAACCCTGTGGCCGCCAGATGATCGGTGCCCGTTCCCGTGAGATGCAGCCAGCGCAGCCGAGGCAGATCGGCCAGGCTGCCTGGAGGAAAGTGGTACCCGATCAGCACATCGGCATCTCGGGCCTCCGGCCCAACCTGATCCGTTACCTGGACGCGCAATCCCCGAATACTCGCTAGCTCGGATACGAGGCGCGGGGCCATTCCGCAGTACATGATGCAGGCTCGCACGTCGGTCCACGGAGCCGCGCCCGATGCCGGGCCGTCGACCTGCGCGGCGCGAGACGACGTCATCGCGCTACCACCGCACTGAGCGGCGCTGTGCGGCGCTGTGCGAGCAGGGGTGCCACGGGATCGGCCACGCCGCCCGCAGTAATCTCCAGGATAGCCTCGGTATTGTCGCGAACGCGGGCTCCGACCCAGCCGAAGAGCCAGTTCACCATCTGCTTCAGCGGCAGGTCAAAGGGGACCGTCCCGGTGAGCACGCAGCCGGTGACCGCGGCACCGCCCACGTTCGCCACGACATCAGGGATGAGCAGGACCCCACGGGCTGCCATGATCTCCTTGGCATTGGCGGTGCAGCATAGGTTGCCGCCCTCGACAACGATCTGAGCCCGGACCCGCCGCGCGTTCTCGGCACGGACCGCATCGCCGACCGCAGCGAGGATCAGCACGTCGGCGTCGACGTCAAGCCATGCCTCCGGGCCGTCGAGCACGCGTACCCCGTCAGGCAGCCGCCCCCGGTCTATGGTGCCGGCCGGGTCGGTGATGGAAAGCAGCTGCCCGATGGGCAGGCCGTCGCGCGCCTCGATTGTGCCGCGGATGTCGGCGATTGCCGCGATACAGTGCCCGCGCTCCTCCAGGCCCTTACCTACGGCCCGGCCAACCGTACCGAACCCCTGGATCGCCACCCGGCAGGGGCGGGTCCCGAAGCGGGTCTTGATAGCCGCTGCCGAGGCCTCGCAGACGCCGAAGCCAGTAATGTCCACGAGGTGCGTCCAGAACGTGGCCCAGTCCACGGGGAGCTTCTTGACCCGTGGATGCCGGAGAACGTCATACCCGGCCTCTGCCAGGAACAGGTCACGGTCCGCGTGCGTCGTGCCCAGGTCGGTGCCCAGGTAGATACCACCGTGCAGCAGCGGCGCGCTAGCCCGGCCGAATGCGCGCAGGGCCGCCTCTCGATCGCCCATACCCGCACGGATTCCCGCCTTGGCACCGCCAATGGGCAGCCCGGCCAGGGCGAGCTTCGTGGTCATGGCCCGAGCGAGCCGTTTGATCTCCTCCTCGGAGACGGTCGCGGTCATGCGGGTGCCGCCCATCGCCATCCCATCGACAAGGGAATCGACGACCACCCACCCGTTCAGCGCCTCGGACGATGACGTGATCTTGGTCACCAGAAGCGGAGCAGGCCCGTCCGCGGCCGACATGTCGTGCTCACGCAGTCCGGTTGTCATATGACGTCCTCCTGTGCCGTGACGCCTGGCAGTTGCCGTCCAGGCAAATCGAGATGCTGATAAGCGGATATCCACGACAAACTTGTTCTCACTGACACGACCACGGGTCCATCGCAGGAGAGAGCGGCCTTGAGGACCGGGATGAGCTCGCTCTCGTCCTCGACCGCCATCCCGTAGCCGCCATAGGCGCTGGCCAGCGCCGCGAAGTCAGGGTTGTGGAGATCGGTGGCCATGACCCGGCCCGGGTAGGCTCGCTCCTGGTGCTGGCGGATCGTTCCGTAGCTCCCGTTGTCAGCGATGATGATGACAAGCCGGGCATGGTGTCGCACCGCGGTGGCGAGCTCTGTTCCAGTCATGAGGAACCCACCATCGCCGACGAAGGTGATCACCTGGCGGGTCGGATACCGCAGTGCCGCGGCCAGCCCGGAGGGGACTCCGAATCCCATCGCTCCGCATCCCATGCCTAGGAGCGTGCCGCCCTCGGCGAACCGGTAGTACCGGTGAACCCAGCTTGTGAAGTTCCCGGCGTCCACCGTGATGACGGCATTCTCATCGGCCAGAGTGCCCAGCGCCGCGACGACCGCGCCGAAGGGCAGGCCGTCCCCCGGACTCGGCAGCGGGCTCCACGTGCTGTTGCGCGTCTCGGCATCACGCAGCCTCTCGATCCAGTCACGGCGTTCCGTAACCGGGACCGCCGGGTGCCGGTCCGCTTCTCGGGCCAGCAGGTTCAAGAAGGCGACCGGGTCGCAGCAGATGGCGTACGTGGGCTGGCTAGCCTGGCCTAGTCGCTGCGGATCCGGGTATACGTGGACAAGCGGCTGGCCGGGTATCGGCGCCGCTGGCAGCATGTGGCCTTGGGTAGTCACGGCGTCGAGACGGCTTCCCACCGCGAGGAGCAGGTCGGTGGCGGCGAACAGCTCTCGCTGCCACCCCTGGGTGGCTATGTGAAGGTGGCCACCATAGAGCGGATGGCGGTTGTCAATCAGGTCCTGGTGCTTGTTACTGACGACCACGGGCAGCATCAGCCGCTCCGCGGCCCGTTGAAGTGCCTGCCGTCCGCCGGGAGCGGCAGCCAGCAGACCGCCGCCGAGCAGCAGCGGGCGGCAAGCCCGTGAAAGGTTCCTGGCCACCTCAGTGACCGTCTCGGGTACCGGGAAGGCGGACGGGCTGGACGCGCGGATCGCCGCCCCCGCCGGGGGCTCCGGCGCACTCTCGGCGAAGAGATCCTCAGGAACAACCAGCACCGCGGGCCCCGGCGTGCCCTGAGTGCATGCACGCAGCGCACGGGTCGTCATCTCGCCGGCATGCCGAGCGTCATGCAGGGTCCACACGCCCTTGGCTTGGTCTGCGAACGAGAGATGGTAATCCATCTCCTGAAATCCGTCCCGCCCGATCTCCCCGCGAGGAACCTGGCCGACAATCAGCAGCAGCGGGGCGGCATCTTGCCTAGCCGCGTGGATGGCAATGGCGGCATTGGATGCCCCGGGGCCTCGGTTGACTAAACAGACTCCTGGACGGCCAGTGAGCTTGCCGTCGGCCAGAGCAGCGAATGCGGCCGATGCCTCATGGCGGCAGGTCACTACGTCGATAGGGCTGCCATAAAGTGCGTCGAGAGCGGCCAGAAAGCTTTCCCCTGCCACGCAGTAAGCGCGGTTAACGCCATAGGCAGCCAGAGTTCCGACGAGCACGTCGGCAACACGCGCGGATGTCATGACGCAATTCCCATGCTACGGCCTGCATGGACCATCTTCTCAATTGATAGTGCGTCCGCGCCTCGACAAACAGGCCGGGAGCGACGATAAGGGCTAAATATTTTTCCCATGGAATCAGCTGCCGTCATAAGGTTCTGGACGATCGGCTACCCTTGGGCACCCGATCTGGGCATTTCATCAGATAACGCCGCTGGGTCTTCACGGGTCTATCGCGGCGCTATCCGCGCCGTTGCCGGCGTCACGAAGCGGGCTGTCGGCGGCCAGGGCACCGGTCATTCTCACACGCAGAGACGGGGCTGGCGGGCGTGCCGGGCCCTCGCCGGCGGCGGGACGCGGGGCACCGGGCCGCGGGCTCCGGCGGCCATGACTGGATAGCAGGCACACGGACTCCCGTGATTACGAAGCGTAGACAACTCCTATGATCACGGCCCTGCGCCTGCCTTGCATCCGAAACCCCCAAACCCGTTACATACAGAGGTCTCATCAAGTAATCGTGCGGGCCCTACAGTAATAGGGCAGCCGCAGTTAGTGACCTCGGCTGGCTGATGATCGCGGTGCTGCTTTAGCTGGCGAGTGCGGACAGGGTCTGGACGACGGCGGCGAGCTCGCCGCCGGGATCGGCGGTGACGGCGCGGGTCCCGCCGAATCGGTGCCCGGCTTCTCGAACCCGAGGCCAGGCCCGGCAGGTACCACCGCGCCCGCCGCCGCGGCTCGCGGCGGCGGAACGCCGACGCCACGACCTCGGCGAACATGTCATCAAAGCGTTCCGGCCGCCCTACGTCACGACGCCGCGCCGAGCCTTACGCACCGGCTGCCCTACTAAGCTAGGCCGGGGGTTGAATAATGAGTTCATGGAATTCAGTGCCGAGGCCAAGCTCATCCATGCGGGGACCGAACGGACGGCGGGCGTGCCGGTCGGGCCGCCGCTGGTGCCGACCAGCACCTACGTGTCGCAGGGCGACCCCGACCCGGCGCTGCCCCGGTACGGGCGGAACTCGAATCCGGGCTGGCAGGCCGTCGAGGAGGCGCTGGCCGCGATCGAGGGCTCCGGCTGCCACGCCGTGACCTTTTCCTCCGGGCAGGCCGCATCCATGTCCCTGATGCTGGCGCTGGCGGACGGCCGGGAGCGGATCGTGCTGCCGGACGACGGTTACTACAAGACCCGGGACCTGGCCGCCAAGCTCCGCCCGCACGGGGCTGAGGCGGTGACCGTCGACCTGCTCGACTACGACGCCGTGGAATCCGCGCTGGGCTCCGGGCCGTCGGTGCTGTGGGCCGAGACGCCCACCAACCCGCTGCTGCGGGTGGCCGACCTGGCTCGGCTGTCCGCGCTCGCGTCGGAGGCGGGCGCGCCTTTCGTCGTGGACAACACGGTCGCGACGGCGCTGCTGCAAAAGCCCCTCGAATTCGGGGCGCTTGCGTCGGTCTACTCGCTGACCAAGTCGCTGTCCGGGCACTCGGACGTGCTCGGCGGTGCGGTCGTCACGCGTTCGGCCGAACTGGCGGAGTCACTGCGCGGCTGGCGCGGCGGTGGCGGCGCGATCCTCGGGCCGTTCGAGAGCTGGCTGGTGCTGCGCGGCCTGAAGACGCTGCCGCTGCGGATCGCCCGCCAGTCCGAGAACGCGCTGGCTGTCGCGGAGTTCCTGGACAGGCACCCGCGGGTGACCGCGGTCCACTACCCCGGCCTGTCCGGCGGGCCGCTGGTGAAAAGGCAGTTGCCGAACGGATCAGGGTGCCTGCTGTCGTTCGAGTTGCCCGGCACCGCGGCCGACGCGGACGCCGTCGTGGCCGCCGCCCGGCTGATCGTGCCCTCAACGAGCTTCGGCGGCCTCGTATCGACCTGGGAACGACGGGCCCGGTGGGCCGCCGAGACCGCACCGGACACCCTGATCCGGCTCGGCGCTGGCATCGAGCCGGCCGCCGACCTCATCGCCGACCTGGAGCAGGCCCTGCGCGCCTAGCCGCGTCGATGTCCACGCTGACGACAAGCCCTTCCGTTCCCTACCGGCGTCCCGCATTTTCCTCGAGGCCGTGCAGCCGTGCCTCGGCGAGTTTCCATGAGTTGTCGAATGTGTAGCGTGCGGTCACGATGACTTCTCAGATAACTGGGCGAAACGCGTGCGCCACGACGACAGTTGCCCGTGAACGGCGCTGAGCGCGTGATAGGCGTCTCGATAGGCGTGGTAAAGGTGGTCGTATAGCTCGGTCGTGCTTGCGTTCGGCTCGAATACGCGGTCAACGTGGATGGCCATCTTGGCCGCGTCGGCCGGGGTGTCAAAGATGCCAGCGCCGACGCCCCCCAAGATCGCCGCCCCGAGCACCCCGCTGTTGCGGAAGGCGAGCCGGTGGAACGTCCGCTGTAGGACGTCCGCCTTGATCTGACACCACAGGTCGCTGTTGGCGGTACCGCCGGACAAAATGATCCTCTCGGCAGGCAGACCCGCGGAGAGCTCCGCGGCGTCCATCAGTTCGCGAGCGGAGAACGCCACGCCTTCGAGGACCGCACGGGTAAGCTCGCCGAGCGTCGTGCTGGAGCTGAGGCCGAGGAAGGTCGCCCTCACGTCCGCGTCCCACAGCGGTGCCCGTTCCCCGAGAAGGTGCGGCAAGAACACAATGCCGTTCGAACCGGGCGGCGAGGCGGCCGCTGCGGCCAGGCTGCGCTCAACGGTCGACTCGCAGGTCTGCGTCCACCACCGGAACGCGTCGCCCCCTGCCTGGGTCGGGCCCGCGTGCACGACGAGGCCATCCATAGGCGGGAACGCTATGATCCCCGGGCCGGCCTCTGTGCGCTTGTCGGACACGACGCAGACGACCTCCGACGTTCCGCCGACCAGGATCGCCTGCCCTGGGGCGATGCTGCCCGACCCGTAGAGGTTTCCCCACGCGTCCATGGTGCCGGTCACGACCGTAGCGCCGCTCAGGAACTCAACGTCATCACTGGCCACCGGCCCGATCGGCGTGGCAGGCGCGGCCAGCGGCGGCAGTCGGCGTCCCAGGCCTTCGAGCAGCCCGACGGCCGCGCTAAGGTAACCGCTCCCGTCACCTCGGGTAAGGCCGATCGCCGAGATGAAGTCGGTGACGACGGACCCAGTGAGCCGCGCCGTCACATAATCCTTGGGGAGCAGGACCCAGCGGGTCGCGGCCCAGCTCGCGGGATCATGGGCCGCCAGCCAGGCGCAGCGGCTGACCAGATAGGAGGAGTCGATCGTGAAGTGCGATCCCCACACCGAAGCGCGCTCGGCCGCGCTTATGCGCTGATCGAGTTCTCGCGCGACTTCGCCGCACCGCTGATCTTGCCAGACGATCGCCGGGACGACCGGCCGCAGCGCGGAGTCAACAAAGGCATGGGTATTGACCTGGCTGACGATGCCGACGCTGTGCACGCGGGCCATGTCGACGCTCTTCGCCAGTGTGCGCAGCACGGCCAGGCAGGACCCCCACCAGTCATCGGGGTTCTGCTCCACCCAGCCAGGACGAGGCCTGGTGGTCGGGAGATCCTGAGAGGCGGTGGCAAGAGGCATTCCCGCCAGATCGAACACGGCCGCCTTGGTGTTTGTGGTCCCGAGGTCGACGCCTACGATCAACGGCTCACTCATCAAGGGCCTGCCTGAGCTCGCGCAGCAGTCGGCGTAGCGCCTGAGGACCCTGCATGGATGCGTTCAGCACTGCCGTCCCGACGACTATGCCATCGGCACCGAACTGGATCGCCCGGCGGGCCTGCGAGCCATTGGTAATCCCGAAGCCAAGCGCGATCGGCACCCGTATGCCGGCATCACGGAGCCGGGAAAGGCTCGCGGCTGAGGTGGAGGCTACACCATCGAGCGTGCCGGAGACTCCCTCGCTCGCCGCCAGCATGATATAGCCAGTCGCCTCGCCCGCGGACGCTATCTGCTCGTTCGTCGGACTGTGCGGGAGAAACCCGACGGCGTGCGTGTCGATGCTCTTGTGTACGCCGGCAGGCGCGTCGCCTAGGACAAGGAGGCCATCCGCCTCGCTGGCCGATACTGCCTCGGTGAAGCCAGGCTGCCGGGCGCTGGCCGCGTAGCTGAGCCAGACCGCAGCTGGATGGCCCGGCCCCGCGCGGAAGCCACGGATAAGCTCGCAGGCCCGCTCATTGGTGATTCCGCTAGCCATCGCACGCCGCATGGAGTTAGCGACCACCGGTCCATCGAGGCTTGGATGAGGTGTTGGGACGCCAACCTCAAGCACGTCGACGCCCTCGCTTAGATACAGGTCGGGATCGGCGCCGCTGGTCTCGGGATCGCCGATGGGGAAATAGCAGATCAGCGCGGGACGCCCCGGCTGGAACGCGCGGTCAAGCCTGTTGGGTATGGGCATGAGTCGGCTAAGCTTCGCTCGCTGTCAACGGCGCTAAGGGGCGGCCGGGCATCCGGTATCAGGTCAGATACCTCGGGCCGCAGCAAGTCCCTTATCTTGGCCCGCAGGCGCGGATATTCCGGATCGGTGATGAGCATGTCGACTGACGAGCAGTCCGTGAAGGGCATGTCGATGATCTCTTTCACGCGGGCCGGGCGGCTACTCATTACCACGACCCGGTCGGACATAAGCATGGCCTCATCGATATCGTGAGTCACCAGCAGCGTCGTGCTGCCGGAGTGACGGACGATGTTGAGCACTTCCTCCAGCAGGTAACCGCGGGTGAGGGCGTCCAGGGCGGCAAAGGGCTCATCCATTAGTAAAACGTCCGGCCGCAGGATTAGCGCCCGGGCTAGGGCGACGCGTTGCTGCATGCCGCCGGAGAGCTGGTGCGGGTACTTATCCATGTGCTCTTCAAGCTGCACCAGGCGCACGGCCTCAAGTGCGCGGACGTGAATCTCCGCGCGCGCCGCCTTGGCCTGCTCTAGGCCGAATTCGACATTACGCCGGACGGACCGCCACGGCAGCAGCCGCGGGGCCTGGAAGACATACCCGATCCGGGGTCGGACGCTCGCGAAGACGATCTGCCCGCGAGAGGGCGCGGTGAGGTCGCACAGGATGTTCAGGAGCGTTGACTTGCCGCACCCCGACGGGCCGACGATCGAGATCAGCTCGCCCTTGCGGACATCAAAGGAGATGTCCTCCAGGACGGCCCCCGCCGGGCCATTGCCGAATTCCTTCCATACGTGCTCTACGCGCAACTCGGTCGGCCTGTCCTCGGTTTCGGTGGTCATTGGGCCTTCTTCACGTGCCGGGTCAGGTAGCGTTCGGCCGGCCGGAACACCACGTATTCGAACAGGAAGGTGAGGAGCACCGCGGTCAGCCCCCACATGAAGACGTCGGACGTATCAAGTAGCTTTATGTCCGTGCTGATCTGGAATCCGATGCCGCCCGTTCCCATGAGGTACTCAGAGAATAGCGTCACCTGCCAGGTGACGCCGAGGGCGATCCGGCACCCGGCCAGGAAGTAGGGCACCGTCGACGGCAAGATGATGGTGCGCATGATCGTTCGCTCGCTGGCGCCGTATGCCTTGGCCATCTCGATCAGCGCATGGTCGATCGCCCGAGATCCCTGGATGATGTTCAGCATGAAGTAGGTCAGCCCGCTGGCCACGGTGACCGCGATGACCGAAGAGTCCGTCGTCCCGATGAAGACGAGCGCGACCGCGATGAGCACGATGGTGGGCACCGTCTGCAGCAGGACCAGGATTCCCCGGGTCAGGTCATCGGCGATGACGAAGCGGCCGATGATGATGCCAACCGGCAGCCCGATGACGATTATGAGGGCAATAGCCGCGAACAGGTGAGCCAGCGTCGCGGCTACCTCCTGCGCCCACAGTCCCCGGCTCACGGCGGCGGTGAACGAATTCCAGACATCCGGCGGCCCGGGGAGCACGTAGGCCGCGTAGACGCGGGAGGCGAGCCACCACAGGCCCAGAAGCACCAGGCCGGCGGCCACTATGCGGGTTACCCGGACGAGCCGAGACTGCGGGCGTGCCCCATCGGGCGCCCGCCGGACCTGCGCGCCCCGTCGAGTCGATGCCAGCCTCGACCTAGTAGAGGTCACAGGACTTCCTCACGTCATCGACGTAACTTTACTTTATGTTGGAGGTGACGACGAACATGCTGGCGACGTCGGTCGGGGCCTGCTTGATGAACCCGGCCTTCTGCAGCACGGGGAAGAGCTTTTCCCAGGTGGCCACGTCGCGCGGCAGGACTTGCCGCAGATCCGTCGACATGCTGAGGTCGAGCACCTGGCCGACTAGCTTCAACTCCGCCACCGGCACGCCGCTGACCTTGCTGGCCACGGTAGTAACCTGCGTGGTGTTGGTGTTATAGAGGTCCCAGGCGTCCTGTGTCGCCTTGACCAGGCTCTTGATGAACCCCGGGTTTTGCTGGACGAAGCTCGTCCGCCCGATGTACCCGCCGTTCAACACCGCCGGATCGCCGAACGCCTTGAGGAAGGCGTCGTGCACGCTGTATATCGCGACGAACTTCCCCGAGGACAGCAGCGGATAGGTCGTGGGCGCCTCAAGGAAGGCCGCGTCGACCCGGCCGAGCGACAACTGCTGCGGCGCGGCATCGGTCTGCTGGAGCTTGAAGTACTCCTGGATCGTCTGGCCGGTCGCGGCGTAGATGGCGGCCTGCTCCGCCCCGAATCGCTCCTTGAGCGGCGGGATCGCGACTGTCTTGCCCTTGAGGCTTTCCAGCGTCCGGTAGGGCGACGATTTGGGTACGAGGATCTGCGGCCCGATGGTCCAGCGCGCGAGCGGGAAGATGTATGTCGTGCTGATTTTGTACTGCTGCCGGATGATAGGCATGAAGGACGGAACCGTGGTGACCACGTCGAGCTCGTTGGCGCCAAATGCGGGAACCTGCGTGGTCGCGTCCAGGACGCGGAAGTTTACTGAGTAGCCGGAGTTGGCGAAGTAGGTGGCCGAGTTCGCCTTGACGTAGTCCCAGATGGGGTGGAAGGGGATATCGATGCCTACCGTTACGGAGCTGGGCGACCCCGAGGCCGACGACTTCGCTGACGCCGCATTCCTCGCCGGGGACCCTGCGCATCCGGCTATGGCCGCCAATGTGGCGGACGATACTCCAGCCAGCATTTGCCGACGCGACGGGGAGACCTGTCTGAAGTGCTCGACAGAAGATGACGCCGAGGTGGGAGCGCGCATTGTAGACTCATTCCCCCCCAGATTAGTAAATATAATTATATGAACTATGTGAAGTCTATCTTCACATAGGGCCAGCGTAGAGGTCAAGGCCGCCTGGGTAAAAAATTTCGTCACTGGGACCCAATGGGACTCATGGGGTCAGGCCAGGGCACCCGGCGACATGCGACTAGACGGCCGTGGTAAAGGCGCCCTGGTAAAGACGCCCGTGATAAAGGCGGCCGTGGTAAAGGGCTAGGTAAAGGCGGGGACGGCGTACTCGCCGGCCGAGCGGCCGCGACCGAACGCGGAGGCCACGCGACCGAACGCGGAGGCCACGCGACCGAACGCGGAGGCCATGAGCGGGAACCCGTCCTGGCCGGTCAGATCGGCGAGCGGCGCTCATTGGAGAACCCCGGGCTCGCGAAGCCCGTCACCTTGGCCTGTCTCGAAGTAGAGAGTGGAAACGTCGTGAGGAGCCGCTGAGCGACCGCGGCCTGCTAGCCGCCGAGGCCGAGCGCCCGGCGGCCGAACTGTTCAGCCGCGGCGTCCCAGCCGAGCGCCGCGTGGTGGGACGCGGCGTGGACGTCGCGGTGCAGGCGCTGGATCGGCTCCGAGTCCATGATCGCCCGGGCGCCGCTGGCATCGTATAGGCGGTTGACGGCCCGCACGCAAAGGTTGACGGTGAAGGACGCGTCCCGCTGGTAGCGTACGTGATCCAGGGGCGGGAACGATCCGCTGGCCCGGTCGAGGATCTCCCGGACGTTGGCGCGGTGCAGCATTCGGGCCGTGTCGACCTCGGCGGATGCCTCGGCCAGCCGGAGCTGCAGCGGCACGGAGCTCGCGGTCCGGCCGGGACCGGCACCGCGTAGCGCCCGCGACGTGGACGTGAACTCATCCACCACGCCCTGCGCCATGCCTATGACCGGCGCGGCCAGCGCCCACTCGGTGAACACCTTCAGGGGGGCGCGGTAGCTCGCGCGCTTGTGCAGCTCCCACCCCGTGCGGTCGCTGTCGCCGGCGCGATTCGGGTTGATCGTGCGGTGCTCGGGAACGAAGACGTCGCGCACGACGACGTCCTTGCTGCCGGAGCCCCGCAGGCCGGCGGCGAACCACGTGTCGACGATGTCGCAGTCGGCGCGCGGCAGCAGCAGCCACAGCTTGTCGTCGGAGCCCGCGCCGCACGCCACGATCACCCAGCTCGCCGCGTCGCAGCCGCTTGAGAAGGCCCATCGGCCGGACACGCGGAAGCCTCCGCTCACGCGTTCGGCCGTTCCGTCTGCCGGATTAAGCGCGCTCGAGCACAGCGTGTCCGGGCCGGTGGCGAAGTACTCTTCCTGACACCGCTCAGGGAAGTGGCCGAGCCACCAGTTGTGCGCCGTCCAGACCGTGTAGCACCAGGCCGTGGAGCCACACCCACGCCCGAGTTCCCAGGAGACGGCGAACGCCGTGTCGATATCGAGGCCGGCGCCGCCGAACCGATCGGGATTGCCGATGCGAATCAGGCCGGAGGCAAGCAAGTCCTGGACCGAGTCAGGCGGCACCTGGCGGAGCTGTTCGGCCTGCGCCGCCCGCTCCTTCAGCACGGGCACCAGGGCCGAGGCCGCCCGCAGCAGGGCGCCGCGCTGGCTGGCCTCATCCATGGCTCGTCACCCTACACCACGGGACTTGACGGCTTAAGCATTCAGATTCGCTGCTTTTCTCGGATTCCTGGTGACGGCGGGTTGCGGGCTTCTGGGTCACGGTAGGGCCCCAGGCTGGGGGTTAGCTCGGTGGCGGGGTCTCGGTGGCAGAGGCTTCGTGGAGGCTAAGATCCGCTTTCACGTGGGACCGACTGCTCCCATGACTGTATTGCCTCCAGCAAACCAGACAACTTATCCCTGGTCTCCAATAGTTCGCTGTACGGATCCGATTCCTTAATTAGGCCAACCCCGACCTTAACGTGAATCACGTCGTTGTTTAGCAACGCATTGCGGATGTTCAAGAAGCAGCCGCCAGTTTTAAGGTGCAGATGCCCTACAACTCCACCATAATAACGGTGAGGCGCCATTTCCGCATCAGCGACAGCCAGCAACTCCTTTGGGCGAGCGCCTAGCAAGGGGAATATATTTCCCATCAGGTCGAACATGGTCACTTGCGGCAACAGATCGCCTGTGAAAACAGAGTGCAGATGGCAAACATTGCGGAGTTTCTTTATCTGCATGTCCTGAACCACGCGGATCGAGCCATCTCTACAGAAGGTCCTGAATCGATTCTGTCGGTTGTTTAGCGACGATAGGTGCTCCTTAATCTGCTTTGGGTTCTCGTATAGTTCCCTGGCCAGATACTCGTCACTGTCACTGGATTTACAGGTCGCGGCGACAACGTCTACCGTCAATGCCGTATCGTTTACCTCGAGTACGTTTTCTGGGGTGGTACCCAAGGAGAAAACATCTTGCCGGATACAGAAGAAATGACTACACGCGTACTCGCCATTCATTCGAGCATGCAGCTCATACAAGTTGAACGGGCCGCACTGGACAGCCGTCCTATGTTCATAGGCGCGGGTTAGAGTCATCTTCCCGTCTGGGTAATCTCGTAGCATGTTTACAGCGTTAGCAAGTCTCTTCAGGAAGCTTTCATCATCCTCGGCGGGGATCCAGTCGGCAGCCAGCTCAGAGAACGGCCTTGGCTCACCATGATCATTCGGTTGAGCTGACAGCGGCTTCTCCGAGGAGGCCCGCAGCATGGCGCTGCCTCGTTGCTCGCCAACGGAGTCTCTCGCGTAACTGATCTGCCCGTCACTTTGATCGGGCGAAAAGGTGAACTCTACGACTGGCTGTACAAGCAGTATCTCCGGAAGGCTCGTGTCAACGAATCGTCGATGAATATCAGGACTCACGATAAAGAAGCACGGAGCATCTCTTCTCAAGAGCTTCTCGACACGCTTAAAGATCTGATCATGAGATTGCAGGGTAACGGAAGTTCTTTGGCCATCCTCGGTGTAGCTAAGGCGCTCGCCGCCAACGGAAACCGAAATTTGGCACATGAGGCCAATCTTTACGGTCTTGCTATTCTTGTTATGAATGAAATAGCTTCCCTCTGAATCGGCAAAGCCCGTACTGCGGAAGAAATGACAAGCCCGTTCCCAATATGATCTCTCCTCGCGTGTCTTCACGTATCCGTTACTCGCTGCAAGCCGTAGGTATGGAGCTCATGTACGCACTCTGCGGAACTGAAGGCACCGAGTTCCGTGAAGTATCGCAGGGTCTGACGCGACATCCGGGCCTGGTCCGCTTGGATCACTCTTGCGGGATACACGTTCTCAATGACTTCGTGGACATCGTCAGCAGTCAACCCGTAACCCGCCAATTCGGCCGCCAGGGCATGGAGGTCCGGCCGGAGAAACGCGTCGATCAGGCGGGGGACCCACAGGCCCACCCGCAGTCTCTCTGCCGAGGTGAGTCTTCCCCACAGTGCCTTCAGGAAGACGGCGAAGAACGCGTGGTGGCGCCCCTCGTCGATGGCATGATCAGCGATGACCTGCCGGACCGCGGGAGCCACGTCTGGATGATCGGGGACCTCCTGGAGCGTGGCGGAGATGAGAGTCTCAGAGACGATAACGAACACGAGTTCCATGAGTGCCCGGTCACGATCTGGTGCCGCGTCCTGAAGCTCGCCAAGTCGGCGGAGGAATGACGGGCAGTCCGGGAGTCGCGGGGGAACGCCAGTCACCAGTTCCACCTGGTGGGCAAGGTCAACAGACATAACCGTGTGATATGCCTCGTCACAGTAGATCTTGTACGCGTCCTGTCGCATCTCTGGCGGAATACCCACCTCGATCGCACCGGTGGCGATGCCGAGTGCAGCCCTGTTCACCACGACTGATTCGAGCTTCGCGGTGAAATCCAGGTACCGATAGAGGTGCTGGACAAGAAGCTGGCGGAACAGGATGGTCGGCAACTTCTGTACGGCCGGGTGAGCGGTAGCCGGAACGAGGTCCGGAGAGAAGTACAGGGTGTCCTCACGACCCTCGATGAGCCGACGTGGGGTAGTCCGGACCGCAGCCCGGGCATCCCATGATCGCATCGGACTCCGGTACCCGCCCCTGTCGAGAACCGGGCATAGTGGACTCTCATCGTCCGCGGTCCTGTCAGCATTGGGAAGACAGAGAACCGGAGAGCCGACGAGCATCCCGACGATGCCACTCATCAGCCTTGCCTCAAGCCTCGGATGTCGTCCTGTGCGGCGCTGCTCATGACTACTATCTCCATGCCAGCCAGCTCGGCGATGAATTCAGCGGTGTCCGCTAGAGCTTGCTCATACCCCACATCATACTCGGCGGAAATTCGCGTAGCGATGTCGCGCAGGGTGGCCTTGCCGTCGATGCTCTTGAAGACAAAGATTCCGACCTCGTCCAGTTCGACGCTGTTGGGTCCCTGCGCTACCAGCAACTTTCCGCGAGTATTTCGCACTCGCGCACTGAGGCTACGCTCGGGGACCTGGTCTGCCAGAGAGGGGACATTATTCACCGTACTAGACCTCGATCTCCATTGCCATTTCTCTGCACCAAGACAGCGTGCTGTGGACCCAGGGTTCCGGGTCCGCTCTATCCAGATCCCGCATCGTCTCCATGGCCCAGTAGCGGTCGAACGGGAGTGCTACCGGACTCGCCTCCCGAACCCGCCGTACCCGCCACTTCGAACTGATGCTCCCGTGACATCCGAGGCTGTCGAGCAGGGCGTCCACCGTGTAGCGCATGGCGCCGTGGGCGGCGAGGACTGCGCCGTGTGGATCCCCCACAGCCAGTTGGCCCAGTGCGCTTTCTGCCGCCTTGTCTGCTTCTCCGAGCGACCTTGACACGATGATCTCCCGGAAAGCGCTAGCCTGGACGGCTTCCCTCTGGGCGAGCACCCACTGCTCTCCCGAGAGCGGGAGACAGCTCAGCACCCGTTCCAGGAATGCTTCCTCCGGCAGGGTCAGCGACGTAGCCATCTCTTCCGACTCGAAACTGGCCCGGCTAACCTTCTCCAGTATCTGGCCGACCTGGGAGGCGGTCCAGTACTTGATCTCCCACCGGCGCCCGTCTAGGTAAGCAAGACGGGTCCAGACAACATCCGGTTGTAGCGGGACGGCGCGTGCGGCACCTTCCTCCGGGCGGAAAAGGTCAGCGGTCACGATGTAGATGTCCACGTCGCTGGCGGGCGTCATCCATCCCCGGGCAGCGGACCCGACACAGAAGACGGCAAGTGCTTCCGGGGGAAGCAACCTGGCCGATGCCAGCAGGTTCCGGGCAACTTCTCTATCTATCGACGTCCGACGCTGGGATGTTTCCGTCATGACTTTCCTACGTCTTCGCGCTGCAACTCGGTTATGAATCCAGGCATATTGTTGACCGCATGGGCCACCACCGCAGGGTAGATCGACCCCGAGAACTGGACTAGAGCCAGTAGCGAGACGGCACTGACCACCTCCACCGTGGTTACGATCACTGTGCCGCGGTTGTTACTACCCCGTAGTACGTGGTGCATGGCGACAAACGCGGCGGCACCTAGGAGGCTTAGGGATGCCGGGTGAGGAGTAAGCAAGACCGGCCCCCGGTAGAGTGCCTCTTCTCCAGCGGGAGAGGCCGCGATGCTGAAGGCGCGGGCAGCCCCATGGGACCGGCGCGTCGGCCCGAGGACGAAGGCGAGTTCCCCGGAAAAGACCGACGTGAGCCGTGTCCGTCCGATCAGCAGCAATCCCAGGCCAACCACAGGCGCCACCGCGTACCACTGCCACGTCCCGGTAGCGCCTACCCATGAGACATTGCCCACCGCCGCCACTACGACCGCGCCGACTGGGGCAATGTCTGCCACGAGCGTCTCCGCCCAGACGCTCGCACCCGACCTGCCAGCGCGCGGCAGGCGCCAGGGAAGGCATAGGCCAATGACCTGAAGGATCAGCAGGCACGCAAGATCCCGGTCAAACGACGCGTTTCTGGCCCAAAGCGCTACCGCAAACGCTGTCACCAAGCTTACCGCAGCGACCTGGGGCGCATCCATACCCCAATTGCCCCGGTCAAAGGCAGAGTCGGCTGAGGCCATCATCGTCTCGTCATGGGCGCGCCCCTTGCGGAATCTCAGCCTGCTGAATCCGAGGAACGATCCGTAGTACTCCCTCGTCAACCGATGCTTCCAGCACCTCCGCGATGGCTTTATAGGTCGTGTCAGCAGCGGCAAGCGCAGCCGCGATGTCGCGGTCACCATCTAGTGCCTGGAGGAATGCGCGCCAGCCTGGGCATTCCGCATCGTCGATGACGTACTCGATCTGCCCGTTGACCGCGAGGTACCACACGGTTTCCACTTCGCCGTCTCGGAGCAGGAGTGCTCCCTCTGGCAGAGCCAGTTTCTCCGCCAGCGAAAGTTCCTCTCGGCATAGAAGCCGCGCATCTAGATCGTCACGCTGTGTATCCCAGTCATCGATGGTAATCGGAGCAGCCACCGCAACCTGTTGCCGCTCCGCTAGTGGCGGCGGGAGCGTTGATGACATCAGCTCGAGCAGGCCAAGATTGACTACTCGCAGCAGGAATTGAAGGTTCCCGGCGTCGGGATCCACAATCAGCTCAGCTAGAGCGGCCCTAACCCCTTCGGGATCCAGGTATTCCTTTGCGCCGGGGGCGCTCAGTGCCTCCTCTACCAGGCTTGCCCCGTCCTGTGCGAGCATCCTGGCGAACGTCCGGTACGTGTAGCGGACGCCAGTCCCGTAGAAGAACGGGATCTTGGGGCGGTCCAGGAACTCCGCCGGCAGCACCCCGCGCAGGGCGGCACGCAGTATCCCCTTGTCCCAGATGAGCTTGGGCCTCAGCGCCGCAGGCACCGCTGCCGCCACTTCCACCAACCGGTGATCCAGGAACGGGACCCGAGCCTCGATGCCATTGCCCGCCGCGCTTCGGTCTTCGTGCCAGCAGTTGTACTGCTGGACGTGACGGTACTTCCACCGGTGGTACAGCGCGTAAGCGTCGCTCCACGCCCGGCCTGCCAGGTGGCAGGCTGCTTCGGCACGTATCAGCGGAACCCCGGGAAGCTCCCACCAGGAGTTGAGTCCAGGATGCCCGCCCAGATCGTGCCGCAAGGCCATGCGCTCGATGTGCGCGATGAAGTCAGTCCAGTCGCCGCCTACCGCGAATGACGTAGTGTATCCGCCGTTGAACTCGTCAGATCCCACTCCGAGCAGCATGCCCTTGATCTCCGGCGCATGCTCACGGACATAGCGGTACATCTCATACTTGTAGTACGATTCCGGTCCTGCGATAGGGGCCTCGACCAGCCAGAGATGTCCCTTCCACTCCTGGACGGTCGGAACCCGGGCAGCGTCAAGTATTACCTGGTGGTTCACCAACCCCAGCGACTTGGCGATGCGGTGACCGTGCTCTGCGTCGCCGTTAAGGAGCGTGCTGGCGTTGAGTGCGGTGAAGGTACGAGGCCGAGGTGATGCTAGCGCGGCCACGGCGGCAGAATCGATGCCACCGCTAAGGAAGAGGCCGATTTCAACGTCCGCTATGCAAGACTCACGGACAGAGTCGGAGAGTGCTTCCGAGTAAGCCGAGATAAGCTCATCGGTTTCTGCACCCGTGTCGGGCTCGTACCCCGGTAAGCGCCAGTACTCATGCTCGTCGCGCCGTCCCGTACTGAGGTCGAATGTGAGGATAGTGGATGCCGGCACCAGTTCGATATCGTCGAACCACGCGTGCACCTCCCCGGCGTCCAGCGCGACCCTACCATTTATCAGCTGATCGCCAAGCGCCCGCCCCCAATCAAGGGCCCTTGGCGTGGCTGGGTCCACAAAGAGCGCCTTCATCTCGGAAGCGAAGAGGATGCGATCGTCGTTCTGGTGATAGAACAACGGCTTGATGCCGAATCTATCCCTTGCGAACACAAGCTTGTTTGCCTTGCGATCCAATAGGACAACTGCGAATATCCCCCGAACCTTATCGAGGAACGATAGGCCAAACTCCCGATACAGGTACAGGAGAACCTCGCAGTCCGATCCTGTCTGCATCTGGGTTCCAGGCGGGAGGCTTGCCGCGAGCTCCCCGCGGTTGTATATCTCCCCGTTCGCGATGAGAACAAGGGAACCATCAGGCGTCTCCAGTGGCTGCCCGCCGCCAACTGGATCGACAAGTGATAGGCGCGCGAATCCCAGCGCCACCGCGCCATACTGACGCAGGACAGTCTCGTCAGGACCGCGGTGAGAGATTACCCGAGTCATACGCTGAAGCAGGACATCCGGATCCGCGGCCCCGAAGCTCCCACGCGTCTGCGCAATTCCCGTCAGGCCACACACGAATAGCAACCTCGTCGATCTAGTAAGAACTGCTCTCAGCTTGTTTCCGGGGAAGCCTACATGAGAGGCCCCCCCGGAAATTACGCTCGCTAGGCGAGAGCCAAGAGAACGGTGCTTGCCGTAACCTTCTTGACGACCGGCTTCGAGTACTTGCGCATCTGCTTCCTCCTCTCACCACGCGACTCTTGCCACAAAGGACAAAAACCCTAACGATATCAGAAAGTTACCCACCCCGGGAGGTCCTGTCAAGCATTGACAGCATCGAACACGTTCTCTAGCATCTGTCGACGCCACGGCAATCTCGTACGCGCGTCCAGCCAAATCTCACAGATAGTGATCAGCCCATGGAGAGAAGATGACTGCCGCCAGTACTAACCCGCAGGTAGGAGAAGGGAGCAACAGCCACATCTTCTGGCGGTTCTGGACAGCAGGAACGGTGAGTAACTGCGGTTCGGCAGTCACTAAGGTGGCCCTGCCACTTGTGGCGGTCCTGGTACTGCAATCCTCCAGCGCCCAAGTGGGCTCCCTCACGGCGGCGGAGACTGTCGCCTGGCTCCTCCTCGGCCTGCCAGCCGGCGTGATCGTGGGCCGCTTCCCCCTGCGCGGCACACAGGTCGCCATGGACCTCGGCCGAGCGGCAGCTATCGTGTCAGTGCCTCTCGCAGCCGCTCTTCATGTGCTGAGCTTCTGGCAGCTCCTGCTCGTGGCGCTTCTTACCGGGCTAGCGAATGTCATCTTCGATGTCGGGAACTCGACGTTTCTCCCTAGCATCACCAGCAAAGAGGAACTCACCAGACGTAATAGTCTTTATAATGGCTCGTACGCTGCCACCGAGCTTGGCGCCCCCTCACTGGCCGGTCTGCTGGTGCAGGCCATCGGGGCTGCGGCATGTCTCCTAATCGATGCAGTGAGCTACGTCATCTCGGCCATTTTCCTTTGGACCCTGCCGCGTCCAGCCCAGCCTGCACCCGCCGAGCATGTGAGGACGGCAACCCTCATCCGGGAAGGGCTCGGATACGTCCTCCGGCACAAGACCGTGCTACCCTGCGTGATCGCCGCCGCCCTAGTCAACATGACCTGCGGAGCACTGATGACCCTCGCCCCGTTGTACTTAGTGCGATACCTAAGAACCCCAGTAGGCCTGTACGGGATCATCATCGCCGCCGAAGGAGCGGGAGGCATGCTAGGTGCTACTGCCGCCACATTCCTGCAGCGACGATTCGGCAGCGCACGGGCGGTTCTGCTCGCGACAACCTGCGGTGGCCTTGCGGTCCTGCTGCTACCTCTTTCAGGCCGAGGTCCCGCCCTCATCAGCTACGCGGTAGGCAGCGTAGTGTTCACCATGGGGGTGGCCATACTGAGCATCCTCACCCGGTCACACCGGCAGGCCTTTACGCCGCGTGAACTGCTTCCCAGGGTCATGGCAACGGTGCGCTTCATCTCCTGGGGCACCGTCCCCGTCGGTGCCATCGCAAGCGGCCTCCTCGCCACCGCAACCGGCATCCACGTTGCCCTGTGGCTCGCGTGCGTGCCCGCCCTCCTCGTTCCCGTCATTCTCTGGCTCAGCCCGGTGCGAGGCCAGCGCGACTTGTCCTGACTCTCCAGCCCAATCCCCTCGCCGCCGCCTACGACCGCCACGAGCGCCGCCGGCTGCCGCCCGCCCCCCTGCTGTTCCAGACCCGCTTGCGCGGCTAGCGCACATCAAGCCCAGTGGAAGTACACATCCCGGACCACCTGGCCAGGAACTCCCGGGCCGCTGCGCGGTCGGCGGCTCGATGCGGGCATGGGCCTTGGCGTCGGTGCCGTCGGCTCTCCCAGCCCTGGATCGTGGCGGTACTTACCCGCAAGTCCGCGGCGAGCTGCTGCTGGGTCCGGTCGGCGGACTCGCGGACGAGCTTGAAGACGTAGCCAGAGACGCGGCCTTCTGAACTCGTACTGGCAAGTCAGCGTTCCGCGCGCTCGCATCGAGATCCCGTGCCCTTTCGCGGGGTGTTACTCGTACCCGCCGTGAGTCCAAAACCGCAGGCCAGGCGCTTACGTTCGGTTCGTGGCTATGACGGCTCCGATTGGCCCCACCATGACGGCTTGAAGTGGCCCCATCTTGGGGTGGTGATTGGTTCCGGGATGGGCGTGTCGGCTTGAAGTGGCCCCGTCTGGGGGGTTGACGTGGGATG
>Ga0307372_10001679_pt1 | contig 38016 bp, 36 predicted proteins | sample OX1MG_FD_202533 | JGI IMG/M metagenome (GOLD analysis project Ga0307372, IMG submission 202533) | Soil microbial communities from Risofladan, Vaasa, Finland - OX-1 | ecosystem: Environmental > Terrestrial > Soil > Coastal area > Acid sulfate soil | place: Finland: Risofladan, Vaasa | collected...
CAGTCGACCGCAGCTTGTGCGGCTTTCTCGATGCTGCGTTCGAGACCTGCAGGAACTTTCCCAGCCAGCTTCGCAAGACTCTCCGCTTGTTCGACCGCAATCTGCCAATCCCGGGCCTGTTCGGACGGGTCTTTGCCATCGGCTTCTTCTGCTAAGTGCGCATCGAGAACCTGACCAATCCCGCCGGGTGTTATGGGGGCACCGGGGCCGTCTTCTGATCCTCGTTGTGAGCTTTCTCCGCAGCCTCCGCTCTCGGATGGATGCTCCGAGTTGTTTGAAGTTTCGGATTTCTGCTGGCTCTTTTGTTCGTCCTGGCCGAGCAGGTTGTAGATACGCTCCGCGCTCATGCCGCGGAAGCGGTTGTCGAGGAGCACGTCTTTCGGCAAGGTCAATCCGGCATCGACAAGCAAAGGGTTGATGGCATAATCGCACGCGATGTTCCAGCGCTTGAGGGAGCGATCGGCGCGCCGGGTGTGGTGTTGCAGCGCCGGGTGCATGACCTCGTGAGCCAGGACTCCCGCCAGTTCACCTTGAGAAAGTGTCGCGACGAACTCGGGGTTGTAGAACAGCGAGACACCATCGGTCGCCATGGTTTGGATCGATGGCCGCTCCTGCCCTTTCAATCGAAACAGGAGCGAACCGAAAAAGGGATGATCGAGCAGAAGCGCGGTGCGCGCCTTCTGGATTCTGAGAGCGGTGCTGGATTCCTTTGTGACTTGAAGCATAAGTTGTCATTTCTGTAGCCATAAGTTGTCATCGATACCTGTTCCTTACCCGGTGGCGGGCTTTGGCATCGTTACCGGTCTCGGTTTCGACTTCGCCTCAAAGGCAGCCTCGAGAACTTCAAAACTGACTAACGTCATTGCTCTTTGCGTAGTCGAGGGCTTCGCGCGCGGCTTATCTTGCCAGGCGCAGATTTGGCGCCCACGAACGCGGCGTAACGGCCGGCTGCTCGCGCCAGGTCGGTTTGCTCATTCCTGTTCAAGATACGCAACGGGGAGGGAGAGACTGCAAGGGTCCCATCGGAGAGGAGCTTGCGCTTCCATGTGCCTGCAATGCGGCCCTTGACGATAATGTTGGCCGCGAGGCCATTGTTGATGGAGGACAGGAGGGATGGATCGACCGCGATGCTGCGGTCTGCGTAGGCGACGGTGTACTCATCGAAGGCGGGAAGAAGAAGGAGACGCAGCCGGCCGGACGGGGGTGCGGGCGCGTCGCGCATCAGCCAGTATTCGACGCCGTCGACTCGGACAGATCTCAGGATGTCGCCGATGAGCAGCAGGGCGCGCTTCGCATCCGCCACGGTAAGCCCCGTCCACCAGGCAAAGTCCTTCGTTGTCGCCGGAGCGTGGGCCCGCATATAGATGGATGCGAGTTCGGCGAGCGCGTCGTTGCCGGAGAGATCGCGGCCACGAGGAGTCCATTCCTCGACGAGCGCAAAGGTGGGCTGCTTGTCGCGGCGTGCGGCCAGGCAGATGAGCCCAGCCTGCGCCCAATGGACGAGAAGATGCAGGCCGCGCATGGGCACGTCGGGCGTCGCGCTGGAAACACCGGCGTCATTGATTCGCTGGTAAAGTTCGGGACGCGTGAGCCGCGTTCGCGCCAGGGCAGATTGAAGCACTTTGCCGGTACGCTCGAGATCGTCATCCGTGATCCGCATTTGCCGGTAATAGGGCTTCATGCGCGCAATGCCACGAGGCGCAAGTGTGCGGATCATCCATCGGGCATCTTCGGCGGCCATGCAATGAATGGTGCGGCGCATGGGCCAGCTGCGGACGATGGACCCTGCGGCCAGAGAGCGCTCGACGAGCGCTTCGGTGGCGTGACGCATGCGGAGGCCGATCGCGTAGAGCGATCCGGGCAAATCCTGCGACTGGATCGCGCCGAACCAACGCACGACTTCGACAGGGTTGGTGAAGGAAGAGCAAGAGAGGCGCTGGTTGTCGAGACGCAGCCGCGCAATGTCGGAACGCTTCATCTGAATTCTTTTCGTACAGTTGCTACAGCCGTAGAGATTTTCGCCCATTTGTTTCTTTGGCTAAGTAGGATTCTCACCTGCTTGATCGTCGGGTCGTTGCCTTCGCTGTGCAGCTTCCGCATGATTTTGCGAACCTCTTGTTGAAGTTGCTCCGTGCGGAGCACTGAAGCGTCCTTGCGGGCGCGACGATATCTTGCACGAATTGACGCACACTCGCTAGGAAACATCCTCTCCAGACAATGGCGCGGCAAATCAAACCGTTTGCACAGACCGACAAGTGATGGAGCAGGCCACTCCAACAGAGCTGATTGGAGCTTCTTCTTCAGGTCAATGCGCTGTTGGTGACGATGCAACCGTCGCCGCGCCAGGAGCTCATCGCAGAGCGTCGGGAAATGATTTCTGAGAACTTTCGAAGTTAAGTAGCCCAATCTCCGTCGCACTTCCTCAAGCGAAGGAGGAGTCTTTTCAGTCAGCGCTGCTTTCAGGGCTTCTTCCATATTGCTGACGCGCGCTCTTTTCTCACTCCTGATTTTCTCGCGGATGGCATAGCACAATTCAGGGAACTTTCGCTGGATGTAGCCTTCATTGGCGTATCCCAGGCTGACCGCAAGTGCATAAAGAGAGGGCGGATGTTCCTCGGCAAGCGACCGCTCCAGCAGCTTTCGGATATCAACTCGCTCACAGATTCTCGCTGCCCTACATTTCCGCCACCAGTGGCTCCGCCCTGATTTTCGGTAGTTAACGGCAATCTGCTTCGAAAGATCTTGGTCTACATCGCGAAGCCCCTCCACGCCTTCGTAGTTCAGCCGTCGCGCGATCTCAGACAGTGGCGGCGGTGACTGTTCGTTGATCGCATCTTGCAGGGCAAGACGCACCTGCTCGCGCGACCGGGCTAAGGCAACCCTGTGACTCTTGTGACTCTTACGACTGCTGACGAGCGCTTCTTTCGCTCGTGTCCAGTGGACGCCAGCGGCAATGGCATCGTTCGCAAGCACGGTCGTCAAAGGGATACCCACTTCGTGGCAGATCTGCAGTAGCGTGCCCAGTTCCGGCAAGCTTTGTCCCGTGTACAGGCGGACTAGGACCGGCCTCGACATCCGAGCGGCTTTGGCGAAAGCGAATACATTTCCTTCCGCAACGGTTTCTACACAATCTCGGAACCTGGTCTTGAATGTATCGCCGGGGGAAGTCAACGCCGGCGCAGCCGCCAGCAATTCGCCGACCGCATTCGTGCGCCGCAACGCCACGCTGCTGTCCTCGTTGATGCCAAACCCTCTGTCGGATTTGGACGTGCCGCTGCTGCCCAGCCATTGCAGGCATCTCGAACAGTGCCCCGGCCGCGTGTAGGCGCCCAGCGGCAGCATCGCTTCACCGCAATGTGGACAGGTATGCTCAAAGGGTTGTCCATGCCGCGGGCAGATCGCAGCCGATCTGATTGTCCACAATAAGGGCTCGTAGATTGGATCATCTGCGCGTCTCCAATCTCCATAACAGACCGGGCACCAGGCGCGGATATTGCGGAATAATCCGGAATTAGTCAAGACACCTTCAAATGGCAACAGCGTGAGAAACTGAAGGCGCGTTTGCAGAGTAGCTCTCTCCAGGGTTCCAACCCACCGCTTAGCGGTCTCTCCCAAACCGTTGGCCGCTATCGCCCGCCCGCGGAATCCGTGGGGGCCCGTCGTTGTGTTTCGCGGCACGAAGGGTCCGAAGGGCCGCACTGGTTTCGACCCAACCAGAGAAAGTTCACGGCCAACCAAATCAGCCACGGAGACAGCGTGCGCATCGGCGAGGCGACTTACATACCCGGTAATACTCTCCACGAACGGGGTGCCGATGCCTATCGGCTTTAGCGAATACAACCGGCTGCGGGGCGGCAAGTCGGCCGCTGTGCAGTCCCAGCAATCAAACAGCATGGGTAGTCGCATAGTTCGCCACTGGGCGAGCAATGGCATCACGAACGGGCTGCCGTTGTCCCGGTCTCCTTCGACGCAGTCTCCGCATGTCGATGCCCGCCTCTTGTTGGTGGACCGTTAAATCCTGCGCAGTTCCGGCTCCCTGGCCACTTAACCCTAATCGAGTTCGAAATCGTGCGCGTTCCTCTGAGCTTTCGCCAAGTCTGACCTCTCCTTCCAACGCCTCAGCAAGCATCTTGTCGCACTGGGAAACGTTCAGCGCTTGCGTCTGCAAGTCCCGCAAAGTCAGTGCGGCGTCGCCCCGCCTAAGCACCGCGGTGAGCGTTCTTGCCAGCCAGTCTTTCAATACGCCCACGCAGCCGATGCTCCGCACGTACAGATACTCCCACTCCTTTACCAGTTCTGCCGGCTCCGACAGGGGAAGCTGCTGTTCGAATGAGCGTAGGACGGTCAAGAAGGCCTTTCGATCCTCGGGATCCTCGGCTCGATAGCGCGGGAAGTGGATATCGCAACTCCGCCGGCTAAGTTGTGCGCTCAAATTGCGGAACGCCAGTAGGCCGTACGTGCCCAACAGCACGTGAACGGTCTTGGTGGAGTTCGCAATCGACTTGACCACATCCAGTTGATCCGAAAGCCGGCGTCCAGGCCCCACTCTCGCCAGATGCTGCGCTTCGTCAAGCATGACAGCGACGGGACGCCGGAAGCAAAGCGCCCTCTCCACCGCATGACGGTATTCTGTTCCTGCTGCTCTTGCATTCGGCATGAACCGGACGGTCCGATCCGCAATGTGAATTGATTGACCCGGATTCAACTTGTGATCGAGCAGAGGTTCTTCCATGTGAAGCAATAGTCGGCGGAAATGATCGCGCCAACTGAAGGCGCCGGATTCCGGAGCAATACATTCAACGCTCACGACCGGAAGCCGCCCTGGGTCAGCTTCGAGGTCCACCGACATCGCGGTTGTCAGCAGCTGCTCCGCTTTAATGCGCAAGGTGGTTTTGCCCACTCCAGTTGGCCCCAAAACCAGAATCAATGAGTTGGGCGCACTCTCGTAAATTGCACCCAAAAGCGCTTCACGAGCCGCTACCAGCCGTGGATGGGCCATGGTGTAGCGCTTAAAGTATTCGAGCCTCGCTGTCCACGGCTGAGTCAGAAGCTCGCGCGGGAATCCAGTGGGCAGAGTCTCCATCAGAATTCTCCGTACACTTCGTTAACCGCAAAGCCGCCCCTTGGCCGGCTGTTGATCTCCACGTTTGACTTCTCGCAGCCTTGGGAAACCGATTGCCCCCCATCGGATCCACTTGTAAGCGTTAGCCGAATCGCCTTGCTCTCCAGGTCGTTCAAGCGTTGGCTCAGCAGCACCTCTTCGGCTTCGACCGATTCTAAAAACTCCGCGAGCTGCCGAGCAGAGACGGGGAAAGCAGCGGAGTGATTGTGGCAACGCTGGTGCAGTTCCTGGGTGGCCAGCATGATCTCTCGTTCGGAGCGTCCTTTCAAAATGGTGTAGTACTCGGAGTGACATTGAATCCACTGTTTGTGCACAAAAGCATAGGCGACCCCGGCATCGAATGGGTCGAAGCGGACTGCAATCTGCTGTCCCTCGACTTCCGGATCGCGAAAGGCTTCGCACCAGTAATACACATGATGAATCTTGATGCCCCTGCCACTCATAACTTTCGCGGTCCCCCGCGTTGTCGTGGGCATCGTGAAAATCAAGAACCCTTCATCGTAAGGAATCATTCGGTGCCGGCGCTCGCCAGTTTCGGACAATCGCGTGAAAAAAGCCTCCCTTGGACTTTGCCCCAGTGCAGGGTGATCGGTCGTATCGTAGACCTCATACAAGTATTCGCAGAGCTGGCCATGGAGCTCGCTGAGCGACCACACCGCAAGCCCCTTGGGATTGACAGATTTCGTGACCTGCCTGACGTTTCGCATTATCAGGGTGTTTCCCCGCAAGTTGTGAATGAATTGGGTATTGCTTACGCCGAACATGCGCTCGCACAGGGATCCAAACCGTGCCTTCGCGGGTGGCCGCTCTTTCTTCGTACATTCGTAGTTGGCCAACAGCGCCTCGAAGTAAGTGCTGCCGAACTCCTTTCCTCCATCAACCACCACGATCTGTGGGAGACGATTGTGGCGCCGCACGGACTCCCTGAGAACCATCATGCACGAACGATAACTTGGCGGGTCGAATGTGAGATAGAAGGCAGGCACTCGCCGGCTATAGGCGTCGATCAGGAGGGTCATCCAGGGCCGGCCCAATACCCTCCCCGTGCGTGAGGAGACGACTTCCACATCCAGTTCGGTGTGGTCGATATGTCCGATTTCAAGCGGCCGGTCCCCATGGCGAGGCGTCTTCAAATCAAGTTCCCAATAGAACGGCTCCAGGATATAGGCGCTGCGGTGGCCTTGGCGCTTCAGCCGCTGGCGATAGGGGTCTCGCAGGCCGGCGGCAATCGTAAACGTCTTGTAGCTGGGCGCTACTATCCCTTTGTTCTCGCAGCAGAACTTCAGCTTGATCCAGGACGAGTAGAATGTTTTCTGCTTCTTCGTCTCATAATCGTGCTCGAGCACTTCCGTCATTGTGCGTCGCGCCGCCTCGGATAACCTGGGAGTCCTGTTACCTTTCGCGCTGTGGTGCGGCAACAAACCAAGATATCCACTGCCATAATCAATTTGTGCGTAGCGATAACGGGCAACCCAGCGAAGAAAGGTGCGGAAAGATGTGTCGGCCCCGGCGGGCAGAGATCGATCCCGCAGATAGCGATTGACTAATCCAGCGCGGTAATTTGCGGCGCGGAGGTCACTCTCACTGGCTTTGGATAACCGTTCCAGGACATTCGCTTCGAAGGCTTTCCTGGGATTCTCGGGGACCATCTCAATTCTCTTCTGCTGAACCAGGCTGTCAAACGCGGCCCTCGGCAGCTCGGCCATTTTCTCGCCTTCGGAGAGAAGCCCGATTGAAGTATTGCCGACGTTAATCACCCTCCAGAGGCGAGTATCCCAGATGAGGGTACTTCCGCACTGAAGCTTGGAAGCAGATATGAGCTGTGGTTTGCCCAAACCGCTGGACCTGGCTGCAGTAACAGCTTCTGCCGAACAGTAAAGTTCAACCCGTGACGGTTCCGCAAGGGGCGCGGCATGAAGGTCTACATAGACATGGTTCGCCGCGATCATACGAAAGATGTCATCCGCTTGAACCCTGTCCGCAGTTGCTCGCCTCAGGTCGTCCAGCGTCAGGCCGGGGTTTGCCAGCACATAAGCTATGACAATGTCGTGGCTACCGGCTGCGACTGCCGCTTCATCGGCCCGCAGGTAATCTTCCATGAACTGAACGTTCCGCTGAAATACCCAGTTAATCTCCGCCGAGGAGCGGACGCGATAATAGAGACCCATCTGTTCTGCGTAGGCCTGGCCAGGCGGGCAACACCACGGCTCATCTCCTCCGGGAACATAACGATTGGGGTTATGCGCGCTGAGTCGACGCAGTTCTTCTTCCGTCTTCCATTCCTCCCAGCCTGCCTCTTCGCAGCGAATGACGAAGAAATCAGGCGTATGGAGCACGCCCATCCGCTTCCCGGCGACGCTCTCATAATCCAACTTGATTGGAGGCGGCTGATCGAAGTATTCGAGGACGCCATCGTCATGTTCCATCTCATAGATACCGGCCAACTCGACTCGATGGCTTTCGAACTGAACGGTGACACCCATCTTCCGACTCGGATAGCGGCCGCTCACGTTCGAACGGCCACCACCTACACGCCGTGACGGGCCCGACGACCGAATGTGATTGATCAACAAACGCGCCGGTTCCGGAATGCTCTGCCTTTCGAACCACGCCAATAACTCATCGTGTCCGAGCATAGCGGTTTACCTCCGGAGTTGGACGACACCCTTCCAGCTTCTCTCACTTCTGTCGGCTGGAAATCCTCTCCCGCTTCCGGGCACGCAAATAACGCACCCCAGCATCCTTGAGCAGATCCTGCAATCGGCGCCCCTGTTCGACCGCCCTCTGAATGTCCGGAGCCAATTCGTCCGGCACGTAAATGGAAAAGCGGCGATTTCCGCGATAGCCCGACAGGGCGTAGCTGCTATGGCCTTGACCCGTCGCGCAGGCAGGACAGTTCTCTCGAATGCAGGGGCTTCTGCGCAGGGAAACGGAACCTAGCGCGACCGGCCACAGCTCCCCGATAGCCCGCAGGAACCAACGCCGCACATCTTCCGATGTTTCATTCTTCTTCATGTATAGGTGTTATATGACACCTGTACACGCGCGCTGTCAATTACTATTTTGATTCCGATCTCCGCGGGAAGCATCCCCATCTCTCAGATGGCACGGCGGGGTTGTGTTGCCCCCACTCGATCGCAGGGAGCAGCCACAGGTTCTCAGCCCCAAAGCACACAATTGCACCTACTGACAGATTTTCCTTCAGTTTTGTACCTGGTGCCACTTTATGCTTCAAACGAGGGTTCGAGGCGGAAAGAGCCCGCACTGAATCAGAACAGGTTTCAGGCACGGCGGTGTCACTTTATGCTTCAATCTGGTGACATCTTATGCTTCAAGTCACATCCTTGTTCATGCTGCAGCGGGCGCCTCCATGTACGCCGACATATGAGAAACGATGTCCTCGGCCGTCGGAGTGTCTGGATCCTCTGTCGAGGCTTTGGCCTTTCGGTCATGCAAGACCTCATCCATCGCGGCAACAATCTCCGCCGCCTCCGATGCCGTTGCCACGCGCAATATCTCGCTCTTCTTGAGATCGCGGGCCGAGTAGTTGCAGAGACGCTCCTTGATCTGCGCTGCGAAGCGGTTCAACTCGCCGTCCTGATTCACATTGAGACGCGGCAGGAGGTCGACCAGATCGAAGACGTTGGTGACGAGCGAAGCATGGAAGCGTGAATCTGGCTCGTTCAGCCGGTCGACCATGTGGGAAACCACCTCTCGAAGTCGCTTCCAGAGATCGTCCGTTCCGCGAGCGAGCGACTCACGGACATTCCGGTCGATCTCACGAGCGACGCGTGCCTGCTCCTCTGCTGAGAGGTTGACGCGGAAATCTTCGCCCGTTGGAATGGGCAGAACTTCCAGCTTGACAGCAAACTTCTCCCGCAACTTGTCGGCAGCGGGATAGTCTTCTTCGCGAAAGAGGCCGTTCAGTTCCGGACGCACCTGCTCGATGTAGGACGGGTACACCGCGAGAAAGTCTTCGACGCCCTGGGAGAAGCCCGTCTCGAACTCCCGCATCTGCTCCGCCAGCTCGAAGTAGAGGTGTGCCGGCAACAGGCGGAACCCCTCGTCCGACCACGGTAGGGTGATCTTGTAGAAGTATTGGCGAATCTGTCCGGCAAGAGTGCGCAGCTGCTCGAGCTTCTCCGCGCCCATCAGGAGTTGCTTGTTGTATCGGCCTGCGCCCGGATGCGCTCCATGTTGGCTGGCGATATCGCGGCTGACTTTGCGATCGTGCTTGACCGCCGTCCAGATGCTGATATGGATCACGGCAAGCATGGCCCGTTCGGTAATCATTGAATGACCTCCGCATGTTCGACACCGAAGCGAATGAACTCCGGCGTGAAAGTAATGGCGCGGTCCCGCGCCGAGGCGTCGCGCATGGCCAGCACGCGCATCTCTGTGGGCATCCGGTCGAGGTACTTGATCCCATTGGCCAGGGAGTGATCGGTCATGGCCCGGCCGAGGGCCGTGGCGATGGCAATCTGTGCGGATGGCTCGTTGGGAAGCGGCGCAGTCTCCGGGTTCAACAGGATCTCGTGAATCGACGGCAACTGACGGAACAGCCGCAGGAACGCGACGAACTCAGTGGCCGCCGCAGGCCCGATCGTCCCTTCGATGAGTTGGACTTCGATCTCGTTCGCGCCGGACAGCAGGCCGTTCTTCTGCCGGTACGAGAATCCATTCAGCACATTCGACGCCATCTCCCAGGAGCGGGGAGTGGGCCATGCGTTTGCATCCGACGTTGCGTCCCCATCCTGCAGCAACGCGGGCTTGAAGCGAAGGAAAGCGATGACTTCCGGCCGCACCTTCGCCCGAACCGCCCACTTGCACCAGTCTTCGAGATCCGCATCGAGGTTCAGGTGAACGAACCGGTTGCGAAGGGGCCGCGGCATCGAGAAGTGAACGCCGCGCTCCGAGGCTGGGTTCCCGGCGGCAATCACTACCCACTCTTCGGGCAGGACATATTCACCCAGTCTGCGATCGAGCACGAGCTGATAACAGCCGGCCTGTGTCATTTGCGGCGCCGAGGTCAGCTCATCGAGAAAAAGAATTCCCTTGCCCGAGGTTGGAAGAAATTTCGGGGGTACCCATTCGGTCCGATCGGAAGCAATGCGGGGCAATCCGCGCAGATCGACTGGATCGAGTTGTACGGCGCGAATGTCGAGGAAGTTCAGATCGAGGTCGTTTGCCACCTGGGAGACGATCTGCGACTTACCAACGCCGCAGGCGCCCCAGATGTGCAGAGGCACACGTTCCGCTACCAGCGCATGGAGCGCTTCATACAGCATGCTTGGTTTCATGGATTGTCCTTGTTGGTTTGGGAGAGATGGTGAAGAGGAGCGAAGGTTGCTTCTTCCGTTGATGTGTTCGGACCTCTTTCGGAGAAAAACTCATTCAGGGCAACATATGGCACGCGGAGCGCATTCCGAGGCCCAAACAATATCTCATGGCTGCAAGTCTAAGATCGACGATGAGCACTCTACTTTCGCGCGCATACCAATATCTCTTCGCGCGAGTGTCGGGATGTATGGGGTGATGTAAATGGCGCGTATGATCTACCCGGCCAATCCCAATACTGGGCGCTATACATAAACAATAACGCTGCGACCAAAGGTGTAGATTATTTGGCGCTCCATTCAGGGGACAGCATCGTTTTTGTGAATGAGCCGTATTCCGAAGAAAAGCATTCAAAGAATGCGATTGGGCAGCGACATAGAATACACCATGCTTCGTAAACGAAAAATCGGATTTGTACAGGCTAGAATTGTTCCGTGCATGGGTGAAGTGTTTAATCTTGATCGGGGTGAGTATGCAGATATGTTCCTTTTTGCCATCTGCAACAGAGATTCTGTATGCGTTGGGCTTGGGTGAATCCGTCGCGGGCGTGACGTTTGAGTGCGATTATCCACCCGAGGCCGCTAGGAAGCCGGTGATCGTCGACACTATTTTGCGACACGGACTCTCACAGGAAGAAATCGACCGAGATGTAAACCAATATTCGTCCCACGGAGAGAGCCTTTACAGGGTTGACGTCGAACGGCTGGAAGCCATCCGACCGGACTTGATCGTTACGCAGGAGTTGTGCGATGTGTGCGCTGTCAGCAGCTCGCATCTGGCTAAGGCCCTGTATCGACTATCAACAAAGCCTACAGTCCTCTCGTTGACACCGCATACCCTCAATGACGTGTTTACTGACATTAAGCGCGTTGGGCTTGCGACAGAAAGAGAGATTCCAGCACAAGAACTGGTAGCTTCCTTGCGGCAGAGAGTTGAACGAATCAAGGACCACGCCAAGACGCAGGCACCCCGGGTCGCCTGCCTGGAGTGGCTTTCACCGCCATTCAATGGCGGTCACTGGATTCCGGAGATGGTGACGCTTGCAGGCGGAATCGATCCACTCGGGAAACTCGGTGAGGATAGCTTCCGCATGCCGTGGCAACAGATCCTCGATGCTGATCCCGAAGTGGTTTTCGTGATGCCATGCGGCTATGATCTCCAACGGGCAATCTCGGAGTATCACAAGACCGAATTGCCTCCAGGCTGGGAAGATGTCAGCGCAGTTCGGAATGGACGAGTCTACGCACTGAACGCGACGGCATATTTCTCTCGTCCTGGCCCGCGCTTGGTGGATGGTCTTGAGATCATGCACGCGCTTTTGCAGGAAGACGCCGTCATTGCGTTGCCGCCACAGAGCTGGGCGAAACTTTAATCCTGGAATTTCTGGGCTGTACTGTGCCCGCATTTATGCGGGAGTCAAACATTTATTCCATCCAAGGGCTTGACCCAGCATCTTTGGTGGAATATAAGCTGAGTATCTGGTGTCGGGAAGCGCGGTGCAAATCCGCCACTACCCCGTAACTGTGAGCGTGGAGAACTGAGCAAAGGCTAATTCCAACCACTGAGAGTTTCGGCTCTTGGGAAGGTTGCTCAAGTTCAACGAAACGCAAGTCAGGAGACCGGCCAGGTGCCAATCTAGGCTTGATCCAGCTTCGATGGGAGAGCTGGAGAGCGTTCTTGTCGGTCGAAGAAGCAGAACCGTACTCGAAGCTGCCTTTGGATTTATCCCGCTGTGCTGGAGATGCGTTCTCCGGCCAGAGGCCAAACCATGCAGGAAACGCACCGTAAGTCGGTGACGTTTGTGCTCGGTGGTGTTCGTAGTGGCAAGAGCCGCTTTGCAGAAAAGCTCGCTTCACGAGCTTCTTCCGTGGCCTTCGTTGCTACAGCAAAACCATCGGACGCCGAGATGTCCGCGAAGATCAAGCGCCATCAGGATGAGCGCCCAAAACATTGGCACACCTTCGAGGAGCCGTTGGAAATCGCTCGCACGCTCACAGAACAAGGCTCAGATTACGAGCTATTTCTTATTGATTGTTTGACGATCTTTGCAGCCAACCTTCTCGATCCTGAAGCTGCGGGTTCAGTCTCGATTGAGACGCGAATCGACCAATTCTGCGACGCATTGCGATCTACTCCCTCAGCCATCATCCTCGTTTCTAACGAAGTGGGGAGTGGTGTGGTGCCAGCCTATCCTGCCGGTCGGCAATTTCGCGACCTTTTGGGGGAGATCAACCAACGCGTGGCCGCGCTGGCCGACAATGTTTTGCTCATGGTCGCCGGTCTGCCCCTAGTTCTCAAAGGAGAATTGGAGGCCAATCCATGATTGCATTTCTGATTGCTGGGACTGCGAGCGGAGTGGGGAAGACGACAACTGCCCTTGCGCTCATGGCCGCCTTCCGGCAGCGCGGCTTTGCCGTCCAGCCTTTCAAGTGCGGCCCGGATTTCCTCGACACGGGCCACCATACCGTCGTGTCTGGCCGCGCCTCCCGGAATCTCGATACGTGGATGCTCGACGGCAAGACCAACCGGATCATCTTTCAAAATGCCTGCATAAACGCAGACATCGCCATCGTGGAAGGCCTGATGGGACTCTTCGATGGCGTTGCTGGAGGAACGGAGGAGGGTAGCAGTGCGGAGATGGCAAAGCTATTGCGTCTTCCTGTCATCCTGGTGCTCGATGCATCGAAGAGTTCGCGAAGCCTCGCGGCAGTGGCGAAGGGTTTCGAGGCCTTCGATTCTGGAGTTCACCTTGCTGGGATTGTGCTCAATGGCGTTGCTGGGGAAAACCACTTCCGAATTCTCGAACGCGCAATCGGCTCGACAACAGGCGTGCCGATCCTGGGTTGGTTGCCTCGGGAGTCAGCGGTAACAATCCCGGAACGGCATCTTGGAGTGCATACTGCGGCTGAGCAGACCAATGTTCAGGAGAGACTGGAAGCGCTGGCAGCATTCGCTGAACGCAATCTCAATCTGGACCTACTTTTACAACTCGACTATCTGCCGGACTCGCCTCCAGCCACGAACCTCAAGAACTCTGCTACTCAAAGAACCCAAGTTCGTCTCGGGGCCGCGCGTGATCGAGCATTTTCGTTCTACTACGAAGACAATTTCGATCTGCTGCGCGAATGCGGTGCAGAGATCGTCGAGTTCAGCCCGCTTTCCGACGAACATCTCCCTGCGGAGATTGATGGTCTTTATCTTGGCGGAGGCTACCCTGAACTCTATGCGGAACGGCTCAGTCAAAACCGAAAGATGCTCAAAGATGTCCGAGCATTTGCCGGAGCGGGGAAGCCCATCTATGCCGAGTGTGGCGGAATGATGTACCTAGCACAGAGTCTAACGACGCTCAACGGCAAGGTTTTTCCGATGACTGGCGTCTTGCCGCTTGGCATCGAGATGACAAAGAAGCTGGTTCACTTGGGCTATGCGGACGTTGAGTTCATGGAAGATTGCCTGCTCGGCAAGAAAGGAACCACGGTGCGTGGTCATAGTTTCCATTGCTCTCAGGCCACGATCACCGATGAGCTGCGAACTTCCTATCGTGTGCGGTATTCCCTTTCCGGTCGCGAAGAGATGGAAGGGTATAGTCGCAAGAACATTCTTGGCAGCTATATCCATCTTCATTTTTGTGCGAATCCTTCTCTGGCTGCCGCTTTCGTCAGACAGGCGCATCTGTCACGGCAGTCTACTGTGGTGAACTCATGAGGCGACTGCTGATTTTGTTTTTCTGCTTGACGAGCCTGCAGTCATTTGCCTCGCATACGGTGACTGACGAACTTGGACGCACAGTCGTCGTTCCAGACCATCCCCATCGGCTGGTGTGTCTGATTCCAAGCGTTGTAGATGACGTCTACGCACTCGGTGCCGGAGCGGACGTGATCGCAGTCAGCGATTACACAAAATATCCTGCGGAAGCTAAAACAAAGCCCAGGATCGGCCTTCCTTTGAGTCCTTCGCTTGAAACCATCGTGTCTCTCCACCCGGACCTTGTACTTGGCAGCGCAGATACTAACCATATCCAGATCGTCAATCAGCTCCAGCAGTACGGCATTCCGGTATTTATGGTCGATCCGCATGGGATCGCTGGAATCTACAAGTCCATCCGAAGCCTGGGTGTGGTGCTCAATCGAGGGTCTGCTGCGAACGATCTAATTGCCCGGCTGCACTCTCGGGAGAATGCCGTTCGCGCTCGGGCGCTGGGAAAGCCTGTAGTCCGGGTCTTCATGCCGATATGGTATGACCCTGTAATCACGATTGGGAAACATGCCTTTATCACAGAATTAATCGCAGTTGCTGGCGGGGAATCGGTGACAGACGATATCGCACAGGAATGGCCACAGATAAGTCTGGAAGCTGTTATCGCGCGTGCTCCAGAAGCAATCTTGCTAGTCAAGGGATCGAAGATGTCGATGAAAGACCTTTCCACACGTCCGGGCTGGAGCAATCTGGCCGCAATCAGGCAGGGCCGTGTCGATTATGTAGACGATCGGATCGACTTTCCAAGTCCGGTCGCCTTCGACGCTATGGAGGAGATGGCCAAACAATTTCATCCGTGAGGTGGAACGTTCCACCTTAGAACTAAAACCATCAACCAGTAGGGTGTTCGGGAAGCGCGGTGAGAATCCGCCACTACCCCGTAACTGTAAACGTGGAGAGTTTGGGCCATTGCGCCACTGGAGCATCGCTCTGGGAAGGCGGCCCGAACTCGACGAAGCGTAAGTCAGGAGACCGGCCCTGCTGATATTTCCGAGGGGAAAGTCATGCTTCAATTACGCCGAAGGCTCAGAAGAGCTTGCTTCTATCTATTTTTCATTGCTTTGCAGACGAACGCGTTTGCCACCAGTGCGCCTCACATTCGAGGGATTATCACGGACCCTTCAGGAGCGGTTGTGCCGCATGCGAAGGTAGAACTTCTGGAAAATAATAGTGTAAGTATCGCCACGACTACGGACACAGAGGGACAATACAGCATTCCTACGCCTAATCCAGGCCGCTACCAACTTCGTGTTTCCGCTCCCACGTTTCGTCCAACAATTACAAACTGGATCGATATTACTGCTCCTACTACGGCGAATGTCGATGTCAGGCTCAAACTACTTTCTTTATCGCAGCAAGTCACAGTAATCGCTACCGGTACGCCGACTCCAGAGGCACAGCTAGGCTACGCCGTCACTGTACTCACACCCAAGGAGTACCAACATACCCGCGACGTGCAGGAAAGTTTGCCGCTCATTCCAGGATTGCAAGTGACACAGACCGGTCAAGCAGGTGGAACGACATCTCTCTATATAAGAGGTGGAAACGATGATGACAACAAAGTCCTGATCGACGGAATTCCAGTCGATGATATTGGCGGTGCGGTCGAGTTTGGCAATCTTGCCTCCGTTGCTGTAGATAAGATCACGGCGCTGCGTGGCCCGAACAGCTCACTCTACGGGTCGGATGCGATGGCTGGCGTCGTCAGCCTGACTACCAATCGCGGGATAACTCCGCTTCCACAACTTAGTTATGCTATCGATGGCGGAAACTTCGGCACCTATCGCCAGGAAGGAAAACTTGGGGGAGCGTCACCGAAGTTCGACTACTTCTCAGACTTCTCCAGATTCGATTCCGCCAACAGCATCCCACATAGCCAATTTCACAACGGGACCTACGCTGGCAATTTTGGCTGGGCACCGCAGGCTAAAACTCAAGCGCGCCTTACCGTCCGGCACATTGCCACCGCGGACGGGAACGCGAATGCCATTCAACTCTATGGGATACCGGATGCTGCGGAGCAAAAGGCGCAAGACACCATACTCGGAGCAACCGTTGAAAACCGAACAACTACCCGCTGGCATAATCTATTGCGCTATGGAGCCTTGCGACTGGATGGGCAGTATACAGACTTTGCGCCAACCGGAATCCCGTACTACACGCCCGATCAAAATGGAAATCCAATGCTCACTGCCTATTTGGGTGCTCCAGTAACCATCCGTGGAGCGAATGGGTATACAGTCAGCGGACAAGCAACTTTCCAATATCCAGGAACTTATCCAAACCAGTTTCTCAATTCCACATCTCGGGACTTCGTTTACGCGCAGTCCGACTATAGCTTCAACGCGCACACCGTGGCATTGGGGGCCTTCGAGTATGAAGATGAACGTGGATACGACCTGTCCACTGGAGCTACGAAGGAATCTACAGTCAGACACAATTATAGTTACACGATGGAGATACAGGGAGATCTTTATAACCGTCTGTACTATACCGTGGGGAGTGGCATTGAAGACTATTCCATCTTTGGGCTGGAAACGACGCCTCGTGTGTCACTTGCTTATTACATCGTAAAACCTGATAACTCTCGATTCCTGAGTGGTACGAAACTCCGGTTCAGTTTTGGGAAGGGAGTCAAGGAACCAAGCATCTACTATCAGTTCAATTCTCTATATCAGGTACTTTCGGAAGACCAGAATGGCGCCCAATTGATCCAGAAATATGGCGTTCAGCCGATCGGCGCCGAACGGTCTCGCAGCTATGACGGCGGCATCGAACAAGCATTCTTTTCAGGTCAAGGCAGACTGGGCGTGACCTACTTCCATGATGAATTTACGAATGGTATTGAGTTTGTGCCTGAGCAGGCCCTCATCAACGATTTAGGAGTCCCCCCTGCTCTTGCGCAGCAGTTTCTCTTTGGAGCAGCAGTGAACAGCCAGGCATTTCGCTCACAGGGATTTGAAATCGAGACCGAATATCAGTTGGGGAATCACCTCTTCGCTCGTGGGGGTTATACCTATCTTGACCAGATCGTACAGCGCTCCTTCTCCAGCGATGCGCTGGCTCCGACATACAACCCGAGTTTCCCTACGATACCCATTGGTGTATTTACTCCGCTGGTTGGAGCGCGGCCATTTCGTCGCGCACCCCATTCCGGCTATTTCGGACTGAACTACAACAGGGCAAAGTGGGCCGGATTGTTAACGGAGACATTGGTTGGCAGGCGCGATGATAGCGATTTTCTATTTGACCAAAATGGCGGACCAACGCTCTTGTTGCCCAATCGCAATCTCGATGCGGCTTACCAAAGGCTCGATCTGGCGGGTAGCTATCAGGTAAACCATATTCTCAACGTATACAGCAGCTTTCAGAACTTGCTCAGCGAACACTACAGCCAAGCCTTCGGATATCCAGCTCTTCCGTTCACTTTCCGTTCCGGCATCCAGATCACACTCGGAGGGGAATCGTGGAAGCTCAATTAGCCGACCCTGTGCAAGAGTTAAGCGTACATGGAAAAACCGGGAAGACGCACTTGGGGCGGGTATTTTCCCTACTGCTGGGTGTCCTTGTAATCGCGATCCTGTACTCCACCGTGCTTGGCGCGGTGCGGGTGCCCATTCAAACGTTATTTGGAAGCATGCTGGGACACCACGCGCTTTCTCAAGAGCAAGAGGTAATTCTGTTCCAGATTCGTCTGCCACGAATTCTCGCCTCGGCTCTGGTCGGTGCCGCGCTGTCCGTGGCCGGGGTACTTTTCCAAGGAATGTTTCGCAATCCGCTGGCTGATCCCTATGTAATCGGCTCTTCCGGGGGTGCTGTTTTGGGAGCCTCTATTGGCATGTTTGTCTTGCCACAACTTTCACTATTGGGCTTCAGTGGTACGGCGCTTCTGGCCTTTGCCGGTTCGCTGGCAACCATAGTGCTGGTCTACTGGATCGCCCGAGTTGGCGGGCGGACCCCGGTGGTTAACCTCTTGCTTGCCGGTTTCGCCGTCAGCACCATGTTGAGTTATTCCTCTTATTTTATCGAAGTGCTCGACCAGGACTATGGACTGGAAATGCGCGTCCTAGCATCCTGGCTTCGCGGCGTGATCGGTATTCCGCGCTGGACACAACTGGCTGTCGTGGCTGTGATGTTCGTTCTTGCGCTTGCTCTTTCCTTCCCACTGGCGCGCAGGCTGAATACCCTTGCCCTGGGCGACGAGTATGCCCAGCAATTGGGAATCCATGTGGAATCCACACGCATCGCGATCATTGTCGTGGGATCCCTGTTGACGGCAGCCGCCGTTGCGTTGGGTGGCTTGATCGGCTTCGTTGGATTGATCGTCCCGCATGTTGCCCGCATGATCATGGGGCCGGAGCATGTTCGTCTGCTTCCAGTCACCGCACTTGCGGGCGCTATTTTTTTGGTGATCATGGATACTCTGGCCCGCACTCTTCTTGCGCCTTCGGAAATGCCTGTTGGAGTCTTGATGGCATTTATCGGAGGGCCATTTTTCCTGTATTTACTGCGCCGGACAAAAAAGGAGTACGCGGTATGACTCCACTGCTCAATTTTTCACAAGTCTGTTTTTCATACGCAGGTCGCTCCATCTTTGAGAATCTCACCTTCACCTTGGGTAAAGGCGAATGCGCCGCATTGATCGGCCAAAATGGCATCGGCAAAACTACGCTGCTGCGGCTGGCTGCGGGCATAGTTCGGTTTTCCTCAGGCTCCATATCTCTTGAGGGTCGCCAAGTGCAGCACTTGTCCCGGACAGAAACGGCGCGGCTGGTTGCGCTTGTTCCGCAACAGGTAGATGTGCCGTTTGCATTCACTGTCGAACAGATCATCGAGCAGGGGAGAACTCCTCATCTCGGCTTCTGGGGTGGCCTGACATCCTCAGACCATAGGGCGGTCGAGCGTGCAATCGAACTCACCGACATCGGATATCTTCGTGGCCGCATTTTTAATGAACTGAGCGGCGGAGAGCGCCAGCGAGTCAAGATTGCCCTGGGTCTGGCTCAGGAGCCGCAGCTTCTGCTGCTGGATGAGCCGACGCAGAACCTCGACATCGGGCGGCAGCTTGAACTGCTGGATCTGATTCGTTTCCTCAATCAGACGGGCGTCACCATCCTCGCTGCGATGCATGATCTTCAGTTGATACAAGGCACTTTCTCCTCAGTTCTTCTGCTTAGCCCCGATCAGGCTCTCCTGCAAGGCCGACCATCGGACGTCCTGAAACCGACGATTCTGGAAAGAGCTTTCACCTGCCCACCACGACAACATCCTGTTCTGATTGCAGAAAACCGATTTCAAGAGGGCACAGCGGTATGACCCGATTCGACAATTCGGCCCTGGCCGAAACCATCGCATCCATTTCGCTGCCTGACCCACGGCATTATGAAAAAGCACGCAGCCGACTCGACAGTCTTACAAAGCCGCTTGGAAGTCTCGGGCGTCTCGAATCGATTGCCGCGCAGGTCGTCGCAATTCGATCAGGCTCTGTCGACCTGCCTATGAAGAAGGCAGTCTACGTCTTCGCTGCCGATCACGGCATCGCGAGCGAGGGGGTAAGCGCTTATCCAAAAGAAGTGACGTTGCAGATGGTAATGAACTTCCTGAGTGAAGGTGCAGCCATCAATGTGCTGGCGCGATTGCATCACGCGGAACTCACAGTGATCGATGTCGGCGTAGACGCAACCTTCGGCGACTTGCCAGGGCTGATGCATCGCAAGGTGTGCCGTGGCAGCCAGAATATGCTGCATGAGAAGGCAATGGCAGATTCCCAGTTGATGACAGCTCTCGGTGTGGGACTAGATCTGGCGCGGAACGCGCACGAAAAACAGCTAACACTCATTGCAGTCGGGGAAATGGGCATTGGCAACACAACGGCCGCCAGCGCCATTACTGCTCTTCTTACCAACCAGCCTGTCGGGGCAGTAACCGGCAAAGGAACTGGCTTGGACGATGCATCGACGAAGCGAAAAATCAATGTGATTGAAGCGGTCCTCCAAAAGCACTTTGGCGATCCACGCAGCAAGCCAGACGCGTTGGATATCCTGCAATGCGCCGGCGGCCTGGAGATTGCCGCAATGACAGGCATGTTCCTTGGCTCCGCGAGGCATCGGATACCCGTGATTGCGGACGGCTTCATCTCAACCGCAGCAGCAGCCCTGGCGTATGCAATCGAGCCGAAGGTTAAGGAATATATTCTTGCCGGTCATTGCTCGGAAGAACCTGGGCACCGTTTTCTACTCCAGTATCTCGGGCTTAATCCCATCCTCAGCCTCGAAATGCGGCTCGGTGAAGGAACTGGAGCAGTTCTTGCCATGCCCATCATAGAGTCGGCTCTGCGGCTCTATACAGAAATGGCAACGTTTGCGTCGGCTGGAGTGAGCGAGGCGAAGGCATGAGGCGATGGCTTCAGGAATTGCTGGTCGCGTTTCAATTTCTGACCCGGCTGCCTCTGTCCTCTGCGGTAGACTTTCAGCCCGACGCCTTGTCGCGCTCTGCAAAGTTTTTCCCTGTAGTCGGCTTAGTAGTTGGCGTAGGCGCTTCCCTTATGTTCCACTTGCTCACGCCACACTTGAGCAGGGCGATCACTGCATTGTTGATCCTGACCTATCTGGTGATCGTCACGGGAGGCCTTCACGAAGATGGTCTGGCCGACGCTGCGGATGGTTTTGGCGGAGGATGGAAACGCGAGCAGATTCTTACCATCATGCGCGATAGCCGCATTGGAAGTTTCGGGGCGATTGCGCTGGTGCTCTCCCTGCTCGCTCGATGCTTATTGCTTTCGGCTCTTCCCGCAACTCATTTCATGGCGTTCGTAGTTTCTGCCCAGGTCCTATGCCGATGGACGACATTGCCCTTGAGTTACTCTCTTCGCCCTGCACGGGAAAACGACGGGCAGGGAGCGCGGATTGCTCAAAAGGTATCGGGTATGTCTCTTGCTATCGGCACGCTGGTTACTCTCGCGATCACCTTCTATGCATTGCGCAAAGCTTTCTGGATTCCTCTCCTGGTGTCATCCGCGATTACTTGCCTTAGCGTGATCTATTACTCCCGCAGGATCGGCGGAGTCACGGGTGACTGCTTCGGAGCTACCAATCAACTGACTGAGATTGCCGTATATCTTTGCGGGGTGTGGAGCGTATGACGAAGCTGATTTTCATCCGCCATGCAGAAACCGATATGGCAGGCACATTTTGCGGTCACTCCGATCCAGAACTCAATGCAAATGGATTCAGCCAGTTGCCGGATTTAATCGACGAACTGAGGTGCTGGCCCATACAAGAGGTCTATTCGAGCGATCTTCGACGCGCAAAACAGACGGCCCATGCGATAGCCGCACACTTCCAAGTCGAATGCCAGGTTCGTAAAGAATTGCGTGAAATTCATTTTGGCAGATGGGAAGGTCTTCGATGGAGTGAGGTCGAAACGAGAGAACCTGAAGAAGCCCAGCGCTGGATTCAAGAATATCCGAACCGCAGTTTTCCCGATGGAGAAGCCACTCAGGCCTTTGCAGTGCGCATCTCGAAAGAAGTTCGATTTTACTTGGAGAAAGGAAAAGAGAGAACGCTCGCTGTTGTGACGCACGCAGGTTTCATTCGCGGAGCGCTCACACAAATATTCGGGATGTCTGAAGAAAAAGCCTGGGATTGCACCAGGAAATATGGATCAGTCGTACTCGTCGATCCCAACCGAGTGATGGAACGCCGGCCAGTCGAGGAATTTGCGTGATCTGCTCGCAGGCACACATCCGCGAACTGATTGCATGGGGTCTGGACTCCGGTGTTGATCGAGGCAGCGCTTCTTTGCCGCCGAATGAAGCCATCCACGTCGTCGCCGAAAAAGCACGACGTGCGCTTCAGATGCGCAGCCCAATGCAGCAAAGCTGTCCACTGCTGCAGCGAGAGACAAAAGAGATCGCCACGCTACTACACGAGCAACGGAAACGAGCCGACTTGATGCGGGAATTTGAACGGTTCGACTGGGAATTGTATGTCGTCGATCTTCATAAACTTCTGGCCTTCCAGAGAAGACTGCTCTTCCATGAGGGAAGAGTCTCCCATGCTGTCGAGTCTGCGGATTGGCAGCAACTGGTTGCGCTGGCTTTCCCGGAGCAACGTCTGGGAGATGCCGTGTGGTCGGCGAACGCTGCCGGTTCCGAAATTATCATTCGCTCTGGCAATCCCGATCTTCAAGTGAAGATTGGCCCTCCTGCATCTCCCGACACGCTGTGCATACCCGTGTGGATCGACCATGGTAGTCCATTTCTTGAAGTTGCAGAGTACAACGGACGATGGTTCCTGCGGGATGGCTATCACCGAGCCTATGCTCTGCTGGCTGCCGAAATCTTCCGCGTGCCTGCTGTTGTCATTCGAGCGCGAACGCTCGACGAACTCGGTGCTGTGCATCCGTGGTTCTTTGACGAGAAGGCTCTTTTCTCTGAGCGGCCTCCACAACTGATTGACTTTCACGACCACAATCTTGCGGTTTCCTATAAGAGACCGACTCAGGAAAAAGTCATACGCATCAGTATCGAAGAGTCTTTTCACGCAAGCACCACCCAAAACACCGAAGGAGCAGAAAGATGAGTATTGCAACGAAACGTGGAGATGGAGGCGAAACCAGCCTCGCAGGTGGCATTCGGGTCTCAAAGACGGATCTTCGTGTGGAAGCTTATGGAACCGTAGATGAACTGAATACAGTATTGGGATTCGCGCGCAGCATCTGCCAGAACGCGGAGATTCGCGGTTGGACGGAAGAAATTCAGAAAACACTGTTTCGGCTTGGATCGGCCTTGGCGACTCCGCCGGAGAGTAAAAAAACGGCGCCGGTTATTACAGCCGAGGACGTAGATCGCTTGACCGCACTGGTCCATTCCATCGAAGCAATGGAGGGTATTCTTTCCGACTGGTCTTTGCCAGGCGCACACACTGAGGCGGCTGCGTTTGAAATGGCGCGGACGGTCTGCCGCCGTGCAGAACGGAACGCGATACGCGTGGCTGAGAGTGGCGCGTTCGTAGCCCCACAGATTATTCCTTATCTCAATCGACTTTCCGATGTTGTCTGGCTTTTTGGAAGATTGCTCGAGCTCCACGCCGGTGTGGATTCGCGGCTGCGTGACCAGCAGCACTCCGGCGCTCGCTGGTCGAGGGCATGGTAATGTCGAGGGCCGGGGAATTTTGCGAAACCGATAAAGATGGCGTCTACCGCGCCATTGCGGAACGCCGCGATGTTCGTTCCGGTTTTTTGCCGGAACCGTTGAGCGAACCTGTGCTGCTGCGCCTCCTGGAAGCAGCGCATCATGCCCCATCGGTAGGTTTCATGCAGCCGTGGCGCTTCCTGGTGATTCGTTCCCGGCCTGTGCGAATGCGCGTACATGAAATCTTTATGAAAACAAATCGCGCGGCTGCGAAGACCTATGCGGGAGCACAAGCTGCGCAATACGCCAGTCTGAAGCTGGAGGGCATTCTCGAAGCGCCGCAAAATCTTTGCATCCTCTGCGACCCGGAAAATGAACGAGGCCATGGCCTGGGTCGACAGTCGATGCCGGAAACCGCGATCTACTCGGCTGTCTGCGCGGTCCAAAATCTCTGGCTTGCGGCCCGTGCGGAAGGGGTTGGTGTGGGCTGGGTGAGCATTCTCGATCCAGACGCTTTGAAGCAAATGCTCGGCGTTCCATCCAATATGGTTGTGGTTGCGTATTTGTGCCTCGGCTATGTTGACTCGTTTGACGTAAAACCGGAACTCGAACGCTTGGGATGGGAACAGAGAATACCTCTTGAAAATGTCCTGCGCCTGGACCACTTCGATCATCCGTATTTCCCGGAAGAGACCACAAAATGACTACTCCAGCAGTCATGGTTCTTGGGACAAGTTCGCATGTGGGAAAGTCTCTTTTGACGACAGCGCTGTGCCGCATTTTTGCTCAACGCGGCTATCGCGTGGCCCCGTTCAAGTCACAAAACATGTCGCTCAATTCGGCTGCGACGGTGGAAGGTCTTGAGATCGGGCGAGCGCAAGCGCTTCAAGCGGAGGCCGCGGGGATTCCGCCTTCTGTCCACATGAACCCTATCCTAATGAAACCGACCGGGGACGCCACGTCACAAATCGTGGTTCTTGGCAAGATCTTGGGCCGTCTCAGCGCAGCGGAATATCACCAATGTCGCGTGGAAGAGTTGATGCCCATAGTTCAAGAGAGCTACGAACTGCTGAGTGCGAAGAACGATGTGATCGTCCTCGAAGGCGCGGGGTCCCCGGCTGAAATCAATCTCAAGGAACATGACATCGTCAACATGCGGATGGCGAAACTCGCCAATGCGCACTGTCTTTTGGTCGGGGACATTGATCGCGGCGGTGTTTTCGCTTCACTGCTTGGGACCTTTGAGCTGCTGGACCCTGATGAGCGGGCGCGCATTCGAGGGTTCGTTATCAATAAATTTCGCGGGGATTTAGCGCTGCTCCTGCCCGGTGTCCATCAAATCGAGCAACGTTTAGGGAAGCCATGCCTGGGAGTTGTGCCGTATATCGAAGGTCTGCTGTTGGAGGAAGAGGACAGCGTAGGCTTGTCTACCAAGGTACGGGCCGACTGGAGCAACGACGACTCACACTCCCGCAAACTGCGCGTCGGGGTCGTCAGTTTTCCATCTCTGGCTAACTTCACCGATTTCGATCCCCTCCTGGCCGAGCCGTCCGTTTCCTTGCGATTCTGCCGCACGACGAAAGAGCTTCTTGGCGCAGACGTTGTCATCCTTCCTGGAAGCAAGCAAACAGTCGATGATTTGCACTGGCTTCGCGAGCGAGGTATTGGGAACTTCCTGCATAGCCATGCTGCCACCGGCCTGACGGTTGGTATTTGCGGTGGCATGCAGATGCTCGGGAAAGAAATCGTGGACCCAGCCGGTATCGAGACCAACGGCGCGTCTGCAGCGGGACTAGGTCTGCTTGCAATTCGCACGGAGATGCAGCCTGAGAAAATTACGGTGAGTGTTACAGGGGAACTCCTGCAATCACGGCTATTCGGCCAGGAGGTATCCATTGAGAGGCTGCAAGGCTATGAGATTCACATTGGCCAGACAACCTATCTTCCCGGCGCTGCTCCCTTTGCCAGGCTCACTCGCGCTTCGCAGCCTGACATGACCACTACCGATGGCTGTGTGAGCGATGACTGCCGCACATGGGGTACCTATCTCCACGGAATATTTACAGAAGATCGCTTCCGTCATGAATTTATCAAGGCCGCTCGCGCTTTCCATCATTTAGCGCCACCCTGCGATCTTTTCTGCTGGAAAGAACAAAGAGAGATACAGCTAGACGATCTGGCTCGAGTGGTAAGCAGCGCTCTCGATCTCGCAACCATTTTTGGCTGGCTCGGTCTGCCTTTGCAAGCGCAAGAATCATCGCGTTCCGCAACGAGCGAGGTACGCGGTTGATGCGCTCACGAGTCCTTGCCGCTGCGTATCTGCTGGATTGTCTTGCGGGAGACCCTGAGTGGTTTCCACATCCGGTTCGGCTCATCGGCAAATGTATCCATCAAGGTGAAAAGTCTTTGCGCCGAATTGGCCCGGGCCCGTGGTACGACTTCACAGCGGGAAGCTTGCTTGCGGGAGGGTTGACTGTTTCATCCGGTCTCTTCACCTATTGGGTGCTCCGGCAAGCGTATCGGAAGCACAGATCGCTCGGTATGTGCGCTGACATTTCCCTGGCGTGGACCTGTCTTGCTACGCGCAGCTTGCTCGAAGAAGCTTCAAACGTTATTGATGCTCTGGAAGCAGGAGATTTGACTCAGGCCAGGTCGCGAGTCTCCAGGATCGTCGGCAGAGACACGCAAAACCTGGACGCCACCGAGATTAGTCGCGCAGTCATTGAAACCCTGGCGGAGAGTCTTTGTGACGGAATTATTGCTCCCATGTTCTATCTTGCGCTGTGCGGCGTGCCCACCGCGATGGCATACAAGACAATCAATACGCTCGATTCCATGATTGGGCATCGAGATGATCGATACATCTATTTTGGCAGGGCCGCAGCACGCCTCGATGACATCGCGAATTTTCTTCCATCGCGTTTGACTGCCCTCTTGATAGGAGTCTCTTCGCTCTTCATGCAGCCCCAAACATTGCATAGCAGTCTGACCACATGGCTGAGGGATGGAGGTAAGCATGCCAGTCCGAATGCAGGCCAGTCGGAAAGCGCAATGGCAGGGGCCCTACAGGTGTGCCTCGGTGGAACAAATACGTACTGTGGAGAAGCTGCCTCGACCAATTATCTCGGAGCCGAATTCAAGCCACCATCGATTCCAGCAGCGCGTTCTGCGATGAGACTGACGGCAATCGCATCTTTGCTCGGTTTTGCTGCCGCCTGCGTTTTCATCCATGCGAGCAAGCATGATTGAATGTATCTCTTCCATTCCGATTCCGATGCACGGCGGCCAGTTGCGGCAGATTGCTGCGCAGTTTCACATCCCACAAGAACAACTCATAGACTTCAGCGCCAACATCCATCCGAATGGACCGCCGCAAAGCGCGCTGCAGGCGCTTAAGGCGGCTGTGTCCCGTTCTGAGCTGGTTCGTGACTACCCGGACATTGAATCAACCGATCTGCGGAAGGCCCTGGCAGCCTACGCTCAGGTAGAATCTTCCAACATCGTCATCAGCAACGGCATGGTGCCATTGTTAGAGGCAACGCTGCGGGCCTTTTCTGTTCAAAGCTGCCTCTTACCTGTTCCTGCATTCAGTGAATATCGAAAAACACTGGCACGTTGTGCGGTCGAGGTACATGCATTCCAGGTGTCTTTTGCCAAGAATTTCCACATCGATGCGGAACAGTTGATGAGTGAAGCAAGTCTGTACCGATGCGATGCCATACTCCTGGCGAACCCGCAGAATCCATCCGGCGTCTCATGGACGCAAAAAGACCTGCGCAAACTGGTGCGATATGCCGGCGAACATAACATTCTCGTATTGCTGGATGAAGCCTTCATTGACTATTTACCGGAGGAAAGCCTGGCCTCCTTGGCGCCGAGCATTTCAGGTCTGGTCGTCTTTCGTTCCTTGACCAAATTCTTCGCGATCGCGGGACTGCGCATCGCTTACGCAGTGGCCCACGACCAGGCGTCGTCAAGGATACAAGGGAATGTCGCAACATGGCCTGTGAGCGCACTTGCATGTGAGGCCGCCTGTCACGCCGTTACGGATGTGGAATACAGTTCCCATGCACGCACCGCTAACCAGCAGGAGCTTGCTTGGCTCAGAGATCATCTTGTTGGCATCGGGCTATATGTGTATCCAGGAACTGCTAATTACTTGCTGATCCGATTGCCTGCGGGTATCTCAGCAGTTGCTTTGTGGAGACAGCTTATTACTCGACACTGTATTGTTGTGCGGTGCTGCGATAACTTTGAGGGCCTGGATGGGCAGTTCATACGGGTTTGCGTGCGCCGCCGCGAAGACAACCTGAAGCTCCTTAGAGCCTTGATGTCTTTCGCCTAAATGGAGTGTCCGGCGGCAATATCAATTAAGCGCTCAACAAAAGCAACCCAAAACCATCCCAAAATACTAACGCTCTGGATGTATTCTCCACTACTTAGCACTCTTTGAAGCTACCAACCACGCCATTTAATTCTTTGAGAATAGATTAGGTGCGTCACTCACAGGCCAATGGTTGACTGGTCGGGTCTGTCCGTTTTCTGAGCCACACGGTCGTCCATTGAAGAGTATCGTCCAAAAAAGCATTGCGGAAACCACAGTCGCCTCCCGTCGGAGAACGTCCCTCGAATTTAGGGTCGAGAGTCAGTGGAAAGCAGAAGGCCGGTGACCACTACCGTTCTCGCCTCATAGCTCGTCGTCGTTATGGCCAGCAAATCCCGCGGCGTCGCTGCCTCTGGAATCTGAAACGACTGCACCGCGCGTCTCTGGGAGGCCGTCAATCCATTCATCCAACTGCGGATCGGCATCTCGCGCAAAAAATCCGCTGGCGTAAGGATCGCTTTCATGTCCTCGAGGATATGGACCTCGGCAATCGTTCGCGTCGCAACCGCGCCTCCGTCAGATGCCCGTTTGTAGAGGTCTCCGAAGAACTGTTCGCAGAGCGCGACACCGAAGGTCGTGTGGAGCAGCGCCCGGTGACGCCAATCCGCCAGATAGAGCTTCGACTGGTCGAGAAACTTGTGGATTGGAACATAGTCATCTGGTGTACCTCCAAACCGGCGCGCCGATGATTCGCTGTGGAACTGAACGTTTCCCATGACCTCACTCTCCTCTGCTGGGTAGCGTATTCAGCATGAATGGTCCTTTTTGAGGGGTTTCTGAAAACGTTGGCCCGTCACTCTTCTCGGGAGCGGCCCAGCCCAGAGAGCTGACACGCGTCAGCGCCATGTGCATTTGTGAGGACATATCCGGGAGGGCCTAAACGGTAAGCGCCGGAGACTCTGCGTCACATCACGCGAACTTTATGAGTTGAGGACGGGAGGAGCTTTGATCGACAAGGAGCGATCCAGTGTGGCGAGACGAAAATGCTATTGCATCCTTTCCATCACACCTTTCAGATCGTCGATGGCATGACTCAGGGCGAGACGGGCTTCCTGAAGCTGTGCGCTTCGGGAAGCCCTTGCGTCGAAGGTATCTCTGATCTCTGAAACGATGAACTGAGCCAGCGTATCGCCAGAGCCTTGTCTGCGCTCACCCGTCTCCGGGTCAAAATATTCCGCGAGGTAGCCATCCGCATAGGCTTCGTTGGCCAGGTTCAGTAATTCAACGAGAGAAAGTTTTTCTGGTTCTGCCATGATCGGCTCCATAGAAGAAGTGAGTTGCGTCGAACTTTGTGGTCGCCACGGCTTCCTGGTGGCTGTACGGTTTGCCATTCCAAAGCAGGAAAATCGTATCCGGGTTCGATGCGACTGTTTGTTCAGGGATGGGAACTCGATCCGTGGATCGCGACGTAATCGAGCATGCTGAGACGTCCCTCCGAACCATCCTTGTCAATCTCTGGCAGGTGATACCACGCATAGTGGATGCAGCGCTCAAAGTGCTCACCGCATTCCAGAACTCCGAAGTTGGGCACAGCATCAAAGGTCATGTCTCCCACATATCTGCTGGACCCTCGGACACGGAGCACATGAACCGCGCTCGCCTGAGCGTCGATCACATAAACCCATTCGAGGCTCGATCCTTCAACGTTCTTCTGGGTGTACTGCAACTCGCGCAGGTCCGCGACCGGGTCGTGCCTGTGATACTTTACCTCCGGGTCGGGAAACTCCCCGTCTGACCGGACCGGCATGTAGCTGAAAGCGTGTGGTTGACTCCGCATCTGGCCGCAGTATTCGCACACTCCGCCCTTGAGGTAGTTGCGCCAGTCATCGAAATGGAGAATGTCTTCTCCGATCTCAGCGAGCGTCCTTCCCGAACCCAGTTCGGCCTGAAGATGCTCGTAGAGATGCTTACCCAACCATGTGGGGTAACTATCGGAGTGGCAGTAGACTCCGCGCCAACTTTCAAGTGTGCCTACGGCCACGGCACCGCGTGTGCCCATGTTCCGCGCTCCTTACTTTTGGGTCTGCTGTTTGCGGGCCGGAATGGCCCGATCGGAAGAGTCGATCAGGGTTTTATGAAGTATCCGTAGACACATCTCTGGCCATCGCGCGAACAATCATGCGTGTCGTGGAGGGTGCCATCGACGACCGCAGTGAGGTGTCTTGAGACTTTGACCGCCAGACGCCCAGCCGGAAGCTCCGAAGCGCGCAGGTGGACCCTGCACCCTGAGCCAATCGCCATGGTGGAGATCCAGCGCCAGCCGAGCGATTCGAGATAGCGTCGATAGCTTTGCTTGTACACTCCGGTTCGGCTATTGGACTTTTTCTTCTTGCGCTTCCCGGTGCGCTCGGATCGGCCGAGGTCGTTGAGCGCATCGTAGACCTCCTGATAGGGTTTACCAGTCACGATGGCGAGCGAGCGGGTTACGCAATCGCCGGTCAGGCCCTTGTATCCCGCCTTCGATCTGCCGCCATCGTCAAACAGAAACTCCATCGGACGTTCTCCTTCCATCCGGAAGCCTGCGAAACCGCCGGGGGTGAACACAATGAGTCCGGGGCAAGATCCCCCGTCCCAGTGTCGCTTCGATACTTTGCGCCCGTCATCGCAAGAAAGCGGTGCCCTCCCGACTGGGAGAGGCTGATGTTTGCGATTTCCATAGTGGAAACTCCAGATGGGTGGCGGTTCTATGCAACGAATCGCCTTGCTCAGCCAAGGCAGAGGGCCTTCCTCAGATCGGAACGAAACCCATCGGGAGGATCTTCGCTTTCCGTCACGGCCTGATCGCGGTCGACAATGAGAACAACGAAGCGATCTGCACTCTCGAAGGCAGATGCCGCAGCCGTTGGTATCAGGAACAAACCGTGGACTTCGATTGTGGCGTCATTCACGAACTGCACGCCCTCGAGGAATGCGCGGGCCTCAGCTTCTGTATCGAAAAGAAAGTAGCGATCTGCTGCCATATCTTCTCCAGGAAGAAATGTTGTGGATACTTACTTTGGGGTTTGATGAAGAACGCTTATTCCAGGCTGGCAATCAGCGACTGGCTCTTGACCAGGTACCCTGCGGCGATTGCATGAGCCGGCATTGGACTTGCCGGATTAGGGGACGCATTCGATCAGGCGCTCGGGCCCAAGACATCGGTTTCGCTTCTCCATCACAGGATGTCGTCTGAATGTTTTCGGTGTGTGTCGTCGGTATGGGTGCTGCTAGGAATGAGGATCTCAGCGATCCGGAGCCTCCAATGAGGACTGCTCCTCGCATGAGTTCCCGGCGTCGTGAGATTTATTCCTTCATGAACAGCCGGAACAGGCGGTCCACTCGAGCCGCACTGCGCGCCAGAATCCTGTTCTTTCCAAGCTGCAGGGCCGGGCTCACAAAACCCAGCCTGCGGGCCAACTCCGCCTTACTGAAACCTTCCTCGAGCAGCGTGTTGATCTGTCTCCAGGTCTTGTCAGCGGGCACAAGTGCGGCATCGCTGACGGCGAGATTGGTCACCTCAAGAATTCTGTTGAGGGTCCGTTTCCGAATCTGCGTGCGCCGACCACACCTGATTTGGGCGATGATCGAGGCGGGAACGTCCGAGGCGACTGCAACCGCGCGCCGTCCAACACCCTGTTTGGATAAGCGCAAGATGTGTCTCCGCGCGAGGTCGGCAGGGACCAGCCCATTCCAGTCTCCGTTTCTACGCGCTTTCACCCGCTCGCACTCGTACCGCGAATTTGCGGCGCGGCAGGGCGGGCATCGGCAGCCCGCCATGTACTTCACACGAGTGCCGTGAGGTTTTTGTGCTGCAAGCTCCACGACGTCTCGAGGGTGCGCTGGTCGCATCTGACAAACCTCCATAACGGCGCACGCCTGTGCGCGAAGTGATCTCCAGGCTGGGGATGTGTGGGAACTATGTTGACGGCGGAGAGAACAGGTTTCAGCGTGTCCGCTCCCGTGAATCCACGGATCCGATGGGGTGAGAGATTTTGGAAACTTCGCAGTCAAACGGGCTCTTGCGATGGGTTCAGAGCGGTGCAGGCGGAGTACAAGCGGGCTGCGTGACCGAGGTTGCCGGAAGACCCTGCATATGGCGCTTCCACGCGATGGACTTTCGAGATCAGGTCCGTCCCGGCGGCGAGCTTTGCTAGGGACTCGGAGCGGTCTACGATATGCAGTTGAACAAGCGCAGTATGGTGCATCAGACCCTCGCACAACTGGAAGGTCAAATTCTCGATGCTTTGGCGCGTTGCGAGATCTTCCCTGGTGACGATCTCAACGTACACGCGACGATAGATAGGGGGCGGCCATGCGAGACACCTCGTTTGGTTGTTTTTTGAGTTGCCGGGAAGGAGAGAACCTTCCATCGAGTTAGAGCAGGTGCCTTCTGAGACACGGATGAACGCAGGCAGCGAGGAGCGGTGCTGCCCAAGCGTACCGAGAGAACTGGCGGCTGTGACAGATTCGGGAGCTTACGCCCGTCGCGTCTTATGCTCTCGCGCACTTGTCTCGACCACCGAGCCCTGATGCTATTTCGGGCTGTTGACTGCTGCCCGAACGAGGCTTCGCAGTGCCGACAATTTACTCGTTCTTTGGAGTTTTACCAGTGCTCCGAGAAATCCTTCGGATCCACTCATCCACCTGTCCTGCCGAGTATTGCCGAGTATTTCTGTTACGTGAACGATGACTCCAGACGCGGAGGATCCGGGAACCTGCCGACTCCGGCGGCGGCCTTGGCTGCTTGTTTCTGCTGCGAGATGTTTGCAGGCAAATACGTAATGCGTTCGATCTCTTTCTCCGTCTCGAGTAATAGGTCAAACCGATGCGCCTCGGCCAGGGCAAAGAGCGTGACGGCGACACCCGCGGCTTCCTGCTTCACCTCACCCAGTGGCCGCGCATAGACATAGGCTGCAATTGCTTCCAAATCGGCGATCTCCATACCCGACGCCTGGGAGAGTTCGCAGGCTTCTTCGACAACCCGGGCGATACGTTCTTGCGGGTCTTGAAGTGTCGTCCGTCCGAACCTCGTCGAGATCCATTCCCGGACGGCCTTCTGATAGTTGGCTCCGTTGGCTGGTTTTATTCCCATCGCAGTTCTTTCAATAACTGCTGGAATCGGCATGGCTGGAGACGTCTTCATGGCAACCTCTTCTTCTGTGGCGAAGCATCTGGCTACCGGCGAGCGGGGTCAGGCAGCTATCATCTCGACGTAGACTCTGTGGTTTCTGCGCCGCTTGTTGAGGCACCCATCCGCAAACGCTTGATAGACAATCTGTCGCTCGGCGTCTCTTGCGGCGCGATACGCCCGCGCGATCTGGTGGCAGAGATTCCAGATCATCTCCGGTGGGAAGCTCACTGCGATATGTCCCCAGGTGTCGCTCGCCACTTGATTGTCGAAGGCATAGCCGAACATGCCTCCCCCGTGGCGCTCGAGAATCACGATTCCGTTTTTGTAGAGCCCTGATGGATTGAGGTAGATTCCATAACGGTAACTATCACCGGTCCATCGGGTTGTGGAATTCGATCCGCTGGGCCGCGCTTCGCCGAAGATCCCGGCGCCAAGAAACTCGAGCCCGCTCACAGGCACCTCGCGTGCCTCACCGCTGTTGAGATGGTCTTGCATGTTATAGCAGCGGATGGTCTGCGGCGGCTCTGGTCCCGATTCCCCGAACCAGAGCTGTGCTACGTCATCGGTTGTCCAAAAGTGTCCTGGACGAGATTGTGTTGGTTGCATTGCGCATTCCTTTTCTTGCATGAATGTCTTGCCCGACAGCAGGGTGGATTTGTAGCGACGTTCTCTTGACGAGTTCCGCCAATCTTCGTCAAATGTTTTGTTGGCTTGAAAGCCACGCTCAGGGCGGCATAAAGCGCGTGTCTGCCTCTTTCCGGGAGCTCACCGCATCCGGATACGAAGACGAATGAGCGTCCCAGCAGGCGGCGCAGTCTCCTGGGGTTCGGTGACGGATCGAACCGTCTCGCCATCATGCGTGCGATTTCCGCAGAGCAGAATTGATCTTGCAAGATGTCCGCCACGCGGCAGGGCTCAAAGAGAGCCTCACATGGATCGACGAACCGGCGCATGGGATCGCCCTGGCCGAATCGGTAGATCGCTGGTTATGACATAGGAATCGAGTAGGAACGGCGTGGACGGCTTAGCGCAGGACCGACGCCGGGTTGAAACTTCCGCTGGACATAAAATGGAATATCTTTAGGCGTCTGACTCATGAGATGAAATTGGCCACTGCGTAGCATCCGAGGATCGTGTCGCGTGGACGGACGCCATACGCTGCTCCTCGTTGTTACAGCAACTCCTTCGGGGGCGAGAGCATCTCGACTTTGGGAAAGTAGGTTTGAAATCGAGCAACGTCGCGCGTGAGCAACGCCAGATGTTCAATTGCCGCGTGTGCGCCAATATAAAAGTCCGGCAGCGGAGTGTTTCGCAGACCTCCGCGCCTGCGATAGGCCAGAAAACACTTGCCAGCCAGGAATCCGGCTTCCCAGGGAAGTGGATCTCTTTGGTAAAGGCTGCCGGGTAGAGCTGCATTCAGCGCTTCGATGGTCGTATATCCGATCGACACTTCGGCATAGATGATGGGATTGATGATCAGTGTCGCATGTTCGGTACACTCGGCGAGCGCACTCCCCGACCATTCGCTCCACTTCGCGTCATTGGTGGCGATGTCCAGCAGAATATTACTGTCAACCAGGACGCCGCGGCAGTTGCGCAGACGTGCCGGCAGACTCGTCAAAACCGGTTTCACCTGGCTTTCCTGCCGTGGCGGGCCTCTACGCGCGTCAATGCCATGATTTCGTCGGTGCTCATGCGAGTGTCCGCTGTGCCACGGAGCGCTTTGAGTGCTCTGTTTCCTCGGATGCCCGTGCCGAGCGCGCGTTTGACTTTGCGAATGCGGGCGTGATCTCCAGCCACCTCGAACTCGACCTCCGTATGAGGCAGGAGGCCTAGCCGGTTACGAACATCTTGCGGAATCGTCACCTGTCCCTTGCTAGTGATTTGCATAGTAATACTCCTACTGGTAAGTGTAATGTCCGAATCTTGAGAGTGCAAGTTGCCCGTCAACGAGTGCAACTGTCGTTGCAGCTTCGTCCTGCTCTTGCCTCAGCTATATGTGGACACTGCCTCGTATCGAGGTCTGGGGATCGCTGAATGCCAACTTATGCTTCTTTTTCACGGTTGCAATTTGAATCATATGCTGGCCACGAGAAGCGTAATGTGGGCACTGCAACCTTTTTGTTTTCAACGCTGCGTTTCGGCTGCCGCTCAATAAATGAAGCATAATCTGGCCGAGACTCCGAATATGAAGCATAAACTGGCCATGTACTTCGGCCTTTGTTTTTTTCAGCGTCCATTTACCGGCATGGGGATACACGCGCGCCGATTGGCTCACTGAGTGACTCGCCTGTTATCGCCTATGGTCATCCCACATGTTTTTTCACGAGACAAGTAGATTCGTAAATACTGGCCGGCTTGCGAGGAGTAATCTGGCTCAGAGCTGCTGTTCCATGGGTCTTGACTAATGCAGTTTGCTCCTGCTCTCTGGATCGCAGAGAGAATTGTTAATTCCCCGAAAGGAGCTGAATCAAGGTATGGCTTTCGATCTGCTTTCCGTTTTGCCTCAACTGCTCCCATCCGCTATCAAATGGGCGGAAGAACAGTCGCTTCGCGCGCAACAGACAGGTCAGCCGCTGGATATAACAGGTTTAGCTCTCGCCAGACAGGTAGGGGTTCAGCATTCCGAGCGCATCCGAACCCAACTCGTCGACGCGCTTCCCCTGCCTGATGAGCTATCACTGCGCCAGGCCGCACTTGCGACCGGATTGCTGGGCCCTGGCATGATCGGCCTGACGTTGGGCTATAGCATCTTCATTGTGCGAGGGTACATGGGGCCGCGGCTTCTGTCACATGAATGCCGCCATGTCTATCCATATGAGACCTCTGGCTCCGTTGCTGCATTTCTGCCGGTCTATTTGCAGCAGATCGCAACGGTCGGTTATCTCAATGCCCCTCTCGAGCAGGACGTACGTGCATGCGAAATCGAGACTGCCTGACGCCCAAGAAGACCACATCGCCGTCGGACTGAAGGGAAGCGATCAGGCGCCTACCAATCTGTTTATTTCAATGTAAGAGTGAATCCAGAATCGGGAGGAGTGCTGCATGACAAAGCTGCGCGCGGATTTCAAGTCGGACTTATTGACGATAGCTCGACAGCAGTTGGCCGCGGAGTGGGGTACCGAGGCTCAGCAGATACCCGATGACGACGTTCTCATCTCCTTCTTCGATTCGTTGCGAAGGAGGCCAGCAGTTCGACCACGAACGCTTTTCGTAGCCGATGACTTCCAGTGCCCGCCTGACTATGAAGACGGTTGGAAGGCATTGCAGAAAAAGATTGTTGAGGGAGAGGACCTTCGCCCACACTTGAGCCGACGCCATGCATCGCTGGATACGCTCGATGGTCTGCTCAACGAGTGGGGAGTTCACCACCTGCATCTCGGAACCGCTCTGGCAGGTAATTCCGGCCATGCTGAACGCAGTGGTCCCGTGCTCTTTGCCCGGATCACAGACGAAGACTTCTATGCCATCAACGTCTATCCTCACGGCGCTTGGGAAAATTCGAGTGTACTGGAAAGCCTGCATCGAAACTGGCCGGACTCGATCAAAAACTACCGGATCAAGGGCATACAGGGTGAACAACTGACCGAAACGCAGCGGCGCAACCTGAGGAAGTCGAACGTCCAAGCCGCTACCGCGATGGTAGACGGAACCGTTTACATGTCAATCGGCGGCGGCGTGGCAAGCTCCGGCACTTCCGCCGAGGCCGTAATGCGTGCAGATATGCTCTGGTCGGACATCGAACGACTACAGATCGCTGTGCAAGAGCAACTTGAAAAGTTTCTGCCTCACCTGCGGGCCGGCGGATATACCGACCGAACGGAGATCAAAGCAACCCTAATGGCCATCACATCCAATGCATTTCAAGTGTCGTTTCCCGATTACGGAGTTCTCTCGAATGTGACGCTCGAAGGTGGCTGGTTTCACAGAAGGCGATCGCCATAACAACGGCGCATAGCGTGTGGAACTCGCCCGGGGCTAGTTCCACACTGCAATGGCATACGACAAGGGATCGGTGCTAAGAATCGAGAAGAAATATCACGGAGACTAGCGAGTGCCGCATCGGGAGGTCTGCTGATTAGTCCCGAAAACGCAGCAGCATTCCGCAACGCAAAACCAACCCGGTTTGCGCAAACGGAATGAAGGCTCTGAACCGACTACGACGCCGGCATTTATGCTTCAAATTAAGAATCTTCGTTTCAAAAGAAGCATAAAGTGGCCCACTTATGCTTCTTTTTTTTCAACGGGTTTGACAGGGGACATGCTTCAGACGCGCATGGGCATCAAGACATACCGCTGTTGATACTCGGGATTGAAGGCCTCAGGAGCGATCACGGCTGCAGAGGAAGCATTCTTGAGGGAGAGACGCACCTCTCCTTCAGGTCCAATCGTCTTCAAAAAGTCCACCAAGAAGCTGCCATTGAAGCCAATGGTTATGGCTGGGAAGGCATAACTGAGAGGCAGCGTCTCCTGCGACTCGCCCCGATCGGGCACCGAAGCGCTGATGGTCAGCATATTTTCCTCCAGGCGAAGCTTGACCGCGTTCGACCGCTCGTCGGCAAACTCGAGAACACGCTGGAGCGAGGCAAGCAGGTCCGCCGTGCCGATGACTGTGGCACTCGCGTTGTCGCGAGGCACAATCGCCTCATAGTTCGGGAACTGCCCGCTGAGCTTCCGCACGCTCAGCTTGCACGGGCCAATCTGGAAATATACGTTGGCTTCGTCCTCGCTGAAATCGAGAGACTCTGCCTTCGTCGAACCGAACAAAGAGAGCAGGTCGCCCATGCATTCTCTTGGCAGGAGCACCTTCCTGAAATCTTCGAGGGCTAAGCTATCTTCCTGTACCTCTACGAGAGACAGCCTTCGGCCATCGGTAGCGACCATGCCCATCCGGTCCGCGCGCAGCAGGAGCAGCGCGGCGTTGAAGAGATACCTGTCTTCGGAGCTTGCGACAGCAAAGAGGCTCTGTCGGATCAGCGTCTTCAGCGCACGGCAGCTGATGCGGATGGGTGCAACCGCAATGGCGGGAGCCGGCGGAAAGGAAGTTGGAGCGAGTCCCGGCATTTTGGTGCGAGAGTGCCCGGCCGTGATCTGCACCTGGTAATTGGCGAGCACCTTCATGCTGACGGTTCCATTCGGCAGCAGCTTCAGATAATTGAGGAGCTTCTGCGCGG
>Ga0307372_10001680_pt1 | contig 37981 bp, 29 predicted proteins | sample OX1MG_FD_202533 | JGI IMG/M metagenome (GOLD analysis project Ga0307372, IMG submission 202533) | Soil microbial communities from Risofladan, Vaasa, Finland - OX-1 | ecosystem: Environmental > Terrestrial > Soil > Coastal area > Acid sulfate soil | place: Finland: Risofladan, Vaasa | collected...
CTTGCTGACCTCGCCCTTTGGCGTAATCTGCCGGCGAACCTGATAGCGCCCGTAGGTGTACGTGCCCGCATAACACGGGTTCCTGATCAGCCCGCAGACCCGGCTGTGCGTTAGAGTACCCCACACCCCATAGAGCTTAGTGGAGGGTAGCGTACGCCACCCCGCACAGCGCCAGCGCCGGAACCGATGCGACCACAGGCGCCGCACGATCCAGCCGTCGAGCTGGTGGAAGAGCCCTCGGACATGAGCACGTTTGTAGTGCTCGCCCCAACCACGCACGATGGGATTGATCTCCTGTATCAGTTCCGGCGTCGTCACCGGTGCGCGACGACATGTCAGTCGTCGAATCTGGTCCTTGAAGTGCCGGATCGATTTCTGTCGCGGATAGGCATACAGCGCCCCCGCTTTCTGGCCACTTTTGATCTTACTGTTCGGCAACCGCATTGGCCGACTGCCGCGTTTGATCTTATAGCCCAGAAACTCAAATCCTTGCCGGACGTGTACGATCTGCGTTTTGCGCGGATTGAGGCTCACGCCCAGTTGCTCAAGTATTCGACTCGCCGTTTCCAATGCCGCTCGCGCTTGGGCGGCGGACGAACAGGTGATGCACCAATCGTCCGCGTACCTCGTGAGCTGATACCCTCGGCTACGCATCTCCCGATCAAAGGGCGTCAGGAGAATGTTACTGAGGAGTGGTGAAACAACTCCGCCTTGCGCCACACCACGTTCCGTCGGAAAGAGTCGACCCTCACCCCAAATGCCGGCCTTGAGCATGCTCTCAATGAGACGCAACACTCGACCGTCCGACACCTGCTGAGCAACCAATGTTAGGAGCTTGTGTTGGTCCGCTGATCCGAAAAAGTCTTTCAGGTCCGCGTCCACGATCCATTCCGCACCGGCTTCGATTTCCTTCCACAGTTTGCGTAGCGCGTCCTTGGTCGATACCCCTCGCCGATAGCCGAAGTTGGCTTCATCAAATACCGGCTCGAAGATCGGTTGCAGCCGATTGACCAGCGCTTGTTGACACACCCGATCGAGGATCGCGGGTATCCCCAGCTTTCTGTGCTCGTTTGGCTGTCCGGCCTTCGGAATGAGCTTCTGCCGTACCGGCAACGGACGATAGCCGTCGGTTTTGAGATCGTTGTGCAATTGACCCAGCCGCTCTTGCAGCTGTGCGCCAAACGCCTCGATACTCTCACCGTCGATCCCGCCCGCGCCTTTATTGGCTTTCACTTTCTCCCAGGCCATCTCCAGGTTCTTCCGCTTGTACACCTTGTCAATCAATGAATGGGCCTTCCTCGCCCCCGTCGGATTGATCCAGTCCGCCAGTCTCCTCGGCCGTTGATGTTCGGGTTTTTCACGCATGGAACTATCCACCTCAACCACCTTAACTCGCTGGTCTTCCGGCTCTCTCCGCACCGTCATCGTCCGCCACGCCTTCCCCGAGCCACTCCGCTCGCCGGTCATCACGCGCGCTTCGCCTTCTCCGGCTCGGCGCCGCTCATCCCGGTCACGCGGCTTTCACCGCGCTTCCTCGGTACCACTCGGGCGGTCCGACTACTGGCCCAGCCTCGTTTCCCTTTTCGCTTACGCTTATAGGGTTACTTACTGCGGTGCCACCCGCAGACCGGCCAGTTCTCCTGAGGTCACGCGTTGTTCTTCCGTATCGTGCCGTCCGCAAACACCTTGGTACGGTGGGTGAATGAGAACGCCTTCGCCCTCGTAGTGCGGGCTCGACCTTGCCCCACCTTTGGCCGACCGGTTCATCGTCGGGGTGGCCCCCATCGATTACGGCCCGATACTTCTCCTCATGCCCTTCGGATCCCACCTCGCGGTGGACACCCTGCCCTCCGGTTTCCTTGAACGGCAGCTTCAGGTTCACCTTGTCTGTCTCCGGCTTTCGCCTTCGTGCCCGCCTAGGCTTCTCCATACCTTCCGTTCTATTCGGCCCACGAGGCATTACCCCCGCTTTCGGATATGACGCCCCTCATTCGAGCGTCAGAGGGACTTCAACCCTCCTGAACAACGCGCTGCTCAGCGCACACTACCAGCCACTCCGCCCCTGTCAACCGCCTCGGTATTCGCACTCGTGGTGTTGGCCACTCGCCGCTTTCCCTTCACATCGATCGACAGGTTCTCATGTTTCATAGCAAAGCCAGAATCAAGGTCATGCCGCCTATATACCGATTGTCGCCTGTGCAGAAATCAGAACACCTCGCAGACTCTTCCCGGAGATTCGGGGCAACTCCGGTTTCGACAACATCCGGTCCCTTTCGATACGTCCTCGGCGGTTCGCTTGCGCTCATCTCCTCAATCCATACCCAGGTGCGTTATTCCCGCACCACTTATCCCACTCGTTCACCACCACAAGCTTTTCGCTCGCAGCAGCAGTGGGCGGTTTGGAATCTCCCTCTAATGGGCGATTCCGAGGGACCTACCCTCATCTTCGCTATAGCATCGCTTGATCAGACTCAAGCGTTCATGACACACCCCCGAAAGGGACACTAATCCGTACTGCTCTGCTATGAAACGGCTACATCGTCAGGGCCACCAATTCTGGCAAATGCCACATCAACATATAATAATGGGCCGTTGACTGATTGTTGCGTGAGCATAGGAATATCAATTATACGAAATCCATTTTCCTTCATAAACATGCCAATTTCGATCAAGTCAGCTTCTCCGACTTGTCTTTCTGCAATTGCAACCTCCATAAGCACAAATTTGGTTTTCGCAAGAATCGCTGTTGCACCTTGCAGTACCTTGAGTTCATAGCCTTCGGTATCTATTTTCAAAAGAAATGGTTCACTACGATCCATGTATGTATCTAACTGCACAATATGGATTGATTCCTCAGATTGATTGAAGATGCCCCAGATATTCGTTGCCTGTTCGCTAGGCGGGAGAAAAGATGATCCCGTTGGGCTGTTCGAGAGGCGATAGAGTGGCAAGCTAGCTTCTGTCTCGCCCGCACCCACACGGTGATACTCAGCATCCATCTGCCTACAGAGTCGCTTGAGAGAAGTTTCAAATTCTAACTGTGGCTCGATCAATACGAAATGTGCCTTAGGAAAAGCCTTATATAACCATGGTGTGCCATATCCAACACCAACATCAAACACTGTACCGGGTTGAAATCCCGTCTTGATTATATAATTAAAGAAGTTAGCAAACCCGCGTGGTGGCGAACCGTCTATTTTTAAGCTATATCCATAATGCCCTATAATTTTTTCAAGGATGCCACGTGCAATTGATTTACCTTTCATAAGTAACCTCCGCAATATATCTACATTATTGACAGTATCGTGCTGCAAGACCGGTTTGATACTAAATGCTGTCCAGGGGAATAATCAGGAATTCTATTCGCGCTGAATCGTGGCATGTGTCGTAATCATAACTTTTGAGGCTTCAATCACGGCGGCGTAACTTTAAAATGCTGCGCCTGATCTCATTCATCAATGGATGCCTTGTTAGCATCAATCCGCCCAGCCAACCTAGACCCGCCCCAACGCCAGCAATAGCTAATGCGGGTATAGAATGTGTTGATATGAATCCAGGCCATAAAAATATAATTGCAGGAACAATACAGGTTGTCACCATCACTACTGCGCTTGGAAGAAGTGCCCGAACAAGTTTAGTGATAGTTAAAGATTCATATCGTGTAAGCTTTCGATAATAGAGTATCGCTGCAATGACATAGACAATGATCTGGGAAGCTGCGACAGCTTCAATACTGTAAAATGCTGTAACGATAACGAGTCCAACCCGAATTAGTTGATATTGAATCTCCACCGAAGTCACCGCCCCTACTCGGCCGATTGCAGTAAAAAATTCGTTACATTGGAATACTAATGTTCCCAGGATCGCCGCACCACAGAGCCAGCGCATCACCGGTACGGCCGCATCCCACTGGTTGCCGAAGAGCAGCTGAATCAAAGGAGATGCCATCAGCATTGCAAACCCAAAAAATGGCCAGCTGATGCCGGTCAGATAAACTAGCGAGCGGATAAACAATTCAGGTGCTGCATCCCGCTCCCGATGTTCACGGGCAAAAAGAGGGAAAGCGACAGTGTTGATAGCATCGACCACCTTCTCCCGGAATAGGTTAACGATGCCATAACCACGTGAGTAAAGCCCAGCCGCTGACATCCCAAGTGTTTTACCGATAACAATATCTGATGACTGTCTTCCCAGTTGAATAACGATATCCGCAGACGTACGATTAAGGCTGAAAGGCACGATGCGCTTCCATTGTGACAGGCTTAAGCCACGCACCCGGTAATCCCATCCCCATACAGCACAGCCTAAGACCCATGCCAGCATTGCAGCCAAAGATCCCCAGGCCATGCTCATATAACTGAATCCGGCAAAAGCCAGGCCAATGGTGAGGCTGCTACGCACCACGATTTCGCCCAGTCGTATCTTAAAAATAGTCCCAAATGCCATATCGCGTCGCATACGTGACAATGCATTCGTGCCGAAGGGTAGAAGAATAAAAGTACCACTCAACACTCTTACCACTTGGCCGATGCCTGGATTGCCGTAAAATTTGCTAATTAGAGTGCTCAAAGCAAATAATACACACGCCAGAATCCAGGCGATGATGACATTTATCGTAAATGCTGTGCGGATGGCCTCTTCATCCAGATGCTTTTCCTGCACCAGGTACTCACTCACCCCAAAATCACGCAACATCTGGACCAGAGCAGTCAATGCAGCCGCTACCGAATACACTCCTATTTGAGTTGGAGTAAGCAATCGGCTCACGATCATCACGGTGAGAATATTGAACAGTAAACTGGTATACGTCTGTGCGAACGAAATCACCAATGATTTTCGTGCGCCATTTATTTTCATTATCATCTAGTAAGTATGGTTATCATGTGTATGATAGAAGCCTGTGGCGTGTGTGGCCTGGATATCCGCAAGTCTAGTGGTTCACCAACAATATTCCAAGATAAATAGTTGCCAGTATTATAACTACCAAGCCGATTAACCCGATCGCAGCGAACAATCTATTTTTCCAGCCATCATTCCAGTTCGTCAGCGCCCTGTTCCAGGTTAAAAATAAACCTGTATAGGCCGCTTGCGTGGTTGTTTGCTTTATTAAATGTTGTTGTAGCTGCGTGCATAGCTGATCGATCGTATTTATTTGAATATCATTCAGCGTCCGAAGCCATGCTAGTAGAGCTGATAGCCGACTGATGACACGATGATTTGGTTTCCCCTTCCGAGTGAAGCTGAAACTGTGCAATAGAATGCAAACTGTTGGGATATTGTTCCTCAGCGCCCAACGGGTAACTTTCTTGATCTCCGCGAGCGAGCTGCCCTCGATATCCAACATGCGCTTCGAGCGCCAATTGAAAAAACTAAATTGATGGTAATAAGTAACTGGTATTTCCCAAATATTCCCGATGCGCTGAACAAGATTGTGTGCGTCCAACTGCTTAGTTAATGATATGAAGACCTTACTTCCATAGGAAAGAGAACACTCCGCAAGCAACCCGGTAGATTCTGTCGCACTCAGGGTATCAAGGTTGGCGCCGAACGCTCCCGCTCGGTGTGCGATTATTATCTTGCCAGTCCATCGTTCGATTAATCTCCTGCCCTTTTCAATAATAGCTATCTGATCCACCAGCGGTGCGTCACTTATCCGGTAATATGAATACATAGGACGCGGATGAGTATGCAATTCAAGGTCATGACCACGCGCATGGATCAGTTCTGCTGCATCGCGGATAACTTGCTCTCCATGCTTGGCTATCTCATAAACATTTAAAAAAAATGTCGCGCGCGCATTGAATGATTCCAGAATATCCATGATCTTGGTAATACCTAAACGATCGCTGCTTCCCGGCAGTAAACCCCAGATATCCCTACCGGGATTACCATCCATCAGTGATTCAACATCCACAGTGAATATAAACGATGTGATTATTTTTCTATCAACCACTTTTATAGCCAGAGCATTTAAAGGGATTACTCATGATGAAATACAGGACCTAGTGTTTCCTTGGTATGACAGCGAATTGCGGGGAATCCGCGTACTCAGTTGCAACTTTTCTATGTGTGAATACGTACCATGCCTTGTTAGCATTTGGTAAATCGGAATCAGCGGCGGCAGCTAAACCGATTTGAAAATTTGCAACAAATCCAGTTGGATTCCACGGATACCCAACCATAACGCCTTTGGCATACCTGTAACTATGAGGAAGACTGAGTCGTTCGGCCATTTCATCACTATTGCAGGCAACATTTTGCAATTGCGGAAAGGTTTTTGCATATGCGACTTGAAGTGAATTGTAGAATTGGCTGTCTTTTGAATCTCTGACCTGTAAATAATAAGCGGAAGCAACAATCCAACAATATTCTGGACTAGTCATCAGATTGACTTGGAATGCGGAGACCCAGTTCAGCAATCTATCCGCTCCTGGAAAACCCAGGTCCGCCAGATTACCAACAGCCCAGTTGAAAAATGACTGCTGCCAGATCGACATGCCGGTCCCTGGATATCCATTGCTTGTATAACCGACGGCGTACCCATTCGTGATGATGTGCAAGGCATTTGCATCTGGGTTGTCAGTATAGTGTGCGTTATACCATTGGATATTATTTTTAACTACCTTGTTAAAATAGTTCTTAAAAGGATCGTTGTCCGGAAGGATATAGGCTGCATAGCCCAAAGTGCGCAAAGCCCAGGCTTGACCCCTAACCTCGGTATCCTCGATAAGCCCATTGGCGAAGTCCCGATAACGTGAATTCTGGCGGAATATCACCCAGTCAGCCCAAAATTTCAGTTCTTCCAGATAGTACCAGTCTCCGGTGACGAGATAGGCCACATAAGCCGGCGAAGGATGATGGGTCTCGTTTGGGATTAACGGTGATTTACACTGATCCTTGCAGCGTGGAAAATTATCATTCTTGTGGGGTGGAATTGGACATTTAGCCAATTCAGCCTGACGGTTCGTCGTCACGCATGGGTAGGCTGCAACAGATATCGGCTGGTCTGTCAATTGATCCCGATAGTGAATGCCGTAGGCACCAAGAGCGTCACTGTTCGCCAGCATCCAACGATAAGCACGGTAGGTGGGGTCAATCACGTAAACGCTACTCCAGCGGGCCAATGGACCTATGGCTGCTTGTGCCCCAACAGTAGACATATCTTTAGATTGATCGCACCTCTGCATGGGTGGACAGCTCTGCCGCACTTTGCTCAAAAGCGATTCAGAAGGCTGTAAATCTTGGTAACGAGGCACGGCGCGGGAATACTGCAAATAACGTGAATTCAATTCCGCATAAACCGTATCGGGCTTACCCCACCAGAATGTCTTATGCCAACGAGCCTGCCGGTAGTGCTCAAGATCCTTAACGATTTCCACGGCCTGCCCGCCTACCATGATCGTAGCTGTATAGCTCATATTGTGAGGATCCAGCTGGTATGCCCAATCGTTTTCAACGATAACATCCACACGTACACGCTTAACGGGTACCGGGCTGTAGGCTCGTACTGCAAAATACACGGCCAGATTGGTGTTAGGTTTCCCCTGCTCGTCAAGTAATGGTCCGCCGACCACCCATTCCGAAACCAGTGGTCCGGATAACCACTGATTGCATTCACGCCCATATGGCCTGCATAACCCGTCCTGCAGGACGCTCTGTAGCAGTACTCTTGCATCCAGATGCCAGGCTTCGCCAGCTATTTGAAATTGGACGCCAGCATCGAACTTGGTATGCAGGATATCTTCAATCGTCAGGGCTTTTGATTTTGCTACGGCGGTATCCGGGACTGAGTGCAGACTCACGATTTCTGATGTTTGAGAGTCTAGAGTCGGCAAAAGCACAGTCAGAATTGCATGACGCGCCGAACCGTCGGGGTTGCGAGCCTTGATGTCAGCCTGGGTTGGCAGTGCCTTGCCGTTGAGATAGGCCAAGAGTGTTTTATCGGCCGGCACATCTCCTGCATGGAATGGCTGTCCAAACGTGATGGGAACCTGCTGGAGTCGCTGGCTTGACAGATTGACAGCGCTTACCGTGACCACGCTATCGGTATCCTGGTTTACGCCATGCACCGACTGCATACCGTCGGCTATTGAGTGTGTAATTTGAGTGCAAGACAACAACACAATCATTGAGACCGTCATGCCCGCGCAACGCGAACTATATCTAATCATCTTTGCTACCACGTTCATAATTAGACCTTCAATCCTAAAACACAAGAATACTTGGATGCAGACAGGCGCTTTTACTTCATCTGAACAAGTCACGTTTACTTTCCGGTAGCGTCGGCCACAAGCGCCTAGCCCAGTACCAGCTTTCCCGCATAACACGATCATGTACAACATAGCAGGCTTTTGACATTGCTGTGGCTGGCCTAATGACACCTGTCAGTGGATAACCAAGCTCTTGCAATGCATCTCCGGCGACAGCCTCGAATAACGCTTGCGCACGCTGCGGCATTGCTTGGCGCCATTTATTAATCCTATTATTCTTAGGGGTTTTCAGATTCTCGAGATATTTCTGAGTTCCCATATAGTTGTCAGTAACGGTTATGAAATGCTCAATCCGACGCATATTTGTTTCGGGCTCAGTCAACAGATCTTCATAACGAATTTCCAGATATCGGTTACACATACTAGCTCCGTCATAACGTGCCTTTTTCACATAGGCACTCCAGTCGCGTGCACACGTGTAGGTGTTTTGATGTCCCCAGAATAATTCACGCTGTGAGAGGGCGCAATCACGCCCGTCGCGTATAACATGCACGACGCGGCAATTAGGGAATAACTCGTTGAGAAAATCTATATGCCAACCATACATTGGATATTTGGAGCCTACTCGTTGCTTGCCAGTTCCTTGTGCAACCTGGCTTAATATCTCCAAAACCAGGGGGGCGAAGCCGGTTTGAATTGCCAATACACGTAACCAATCAATCGTAACTTTGTAATTACGCTCAAGAATGGAAAAATATTCGTCTTTAGAGAGATCGTGAATCAATCGTCGCAGAAGCTGCGACTTTGAAAGATCGCCATAGCGCGAAAGTTTTCTACCGAATGTAAGTATGAATTGACCTTCGTTGACCATACCAACGTCAAAATAATCACTAAAAATATGATTAACCCATGTAGTTCCGGAACGGGCGAAACCGGTCAAAAATATCGGGCTAGCTTGTTCCATGGAATCAGTCGCCTGGAGTTCTGCCTGAGAATGCATTGAATAAGTCAACGTGGTGGTCTTGTTTTAAGGATTACTCTGGCTGGATACCCTGTCCATAATTTCTGCGAGTGATACCGCTCCTGCTCTTCTGGAGTAACGCTGCACGATTACCACATTTGCCTTCGGACACCGCCCTTCTCTCAAGGCGCAGAGGAATTCTGCGAGCCGCAGTTCGATCGTGTCCACGTTATCCAGTGGAACAACCTCCGCGCCTCCAGTATCTCGCAGCAATGCTGCCGTATCCCCTTGTTCTCCAACCAACGCAAAGATTGGCCGTCCGATACGCAGATACTCATATAATTTGGCAGGAATTTGATCATCATATTCGCTACCCTGAAAAAGTAACAGTGCATCGGCATCAGTCTGTTCAATCAATGCTTGTCTATGAGATATTGGTGGAGCAAGTACTACAATATCCTCGAGACCCATTCTTTTGATTTCAACCATGTAGGCAGCTTCCGAACCGCTCGCGCGTAACGTCACACTGATCCCATTCGCTTTAATTACACCCGACGCCTTGAGTCTGGCAAGAGCCATAAAAAATGGAACAGGTGTGCGACCATTAGGATAAAGGAGTCCGCTGTGGAGCAACGTTAGCGGCCGTCCTAACGGAGGAACTCCGGTATCGGTATTACGCGGGAAATCCTCCTCATCATAGCCATTGGGGATCACTGTCATGCGTCCTTCATGGTAAATCTGTGAATAGCGTTCAGTGTAGGAATGCAAGGCGCCAAGAGTAGTAAATACCGAATGTGTTGCACGCGTCAAGACACGTTTTTCAAACCGTCTTTGTGAGGAAGCTGCGAACCGGTTTTCTATCGATACGGAACTCATTACCGGATCCCTGAAATCCGCAATCCATGGCAAGCCTGTCAAACGACTCAAAGTATTGGCAATACAGTGGGCCGTCATAATTGGATAGGTGGACCAGATAACGCGGATATTGTATTTGCGGATGAGTCGCAGGCCCTGCCACACCGCCATCGGCCACCAGGAAATCCAGCGATCCGGCTGCGCCAGTATCGCAGGGTATTTCCCAAATAACCCCATATGCCGACGTGCATCCAGCGCAAAAACCCTTTGCACTCGGCAGTCTTGTGGAATAAGCATTTCGCTTGCAATATCTGTATGCGGATAGGCTCGTACATGTACCGACAATACTGTAGATTCCCATCCCAATGCTGGTAAATGCTTTACAAAGCCCAATACACGCAAGTGACCACTGCCCATGGCGGCTGGCGGGAAGTGAAAAGCGATCATAAGTACGTGGTTTTTCATTTTATGAAACTGCGTGTTTATTCCGATACTATTTCTTCTGCTTTCGTAGTTTTCGACTTCTCAAGCATGATTGGGTCAGATATTGCCGATCTTGAAGATGAGGTTTCCTCATTTGCAATCAGCGTGTGTAAAAGCAAACACATGGCGATCAATTGATAGACGAGATCGAAATAGGCCATGGGCAGAAAGATACCTGCGGCCATATAGGCGACCAGGGACACCTGCAGCATGGATGCCAGGTCGTATCCCCACTTCTGGTCAGAAGAGCTGCGCGTCTTCTTTCTCACCCGGCTGCAACTCCACCAGCCCGCCATCAATAGGCCGACAAACAACACGAACCCAGGGAACCCTTGATCAGCCAATACACTAAAATAAACACTGTGTACTGCACGTTGAATGGCGCCCAGCGGTCCATAACGCTTCCACCAAACATCGCTTTCATAGACTTTAAAACCACCACCAACGATAGGATGATTAAGGGCAACATTGATGGCAAACTGCCATGACTGGATGCGCGTCTGGCCAGAATCAGTATTTTCAGCATTGCGCAATGTGTCCATACGGTCCATCCATTGCGGCGGCATGAAATGAAGTGCTGTGAAGCCAAGCATCATGACAACGGCAACGACCGCTAGCCGGCGGCGGCTCTTCAGGAACAAAGCACCACTTACCACAGCCAATCCAATCAAGCCACCACGTGAATAGGTACCGAGTACCGCAATACCGGTGAGAATCATGGTTATAGTCAGACAAATATAAACTAATTTCTTTTGGGCATGCATCTGTAGATAGCGCATCAGTGGCAAAACCATGCACAGAGCTAAAGCTAAAGCATTATTATCGGCGATAAAACTTCCAGGTGGCCCAAGTACGTTAAATTTTCCGCCTTTTAGCAAGGTGAACATACCTCCTTTGAGACCATAGAATCCTATGGATATTACAATGATCCACACCAACCAATGCATACGCAAACGAGTATTTACCAGCATCAGTGTAACCAACACCATTATCTGGATTTTTGCGAACTCCTGCCAACTCTGCCAAGCAGAGGTAGGGTCAACCGCAAAGATAGAGGTAACGCCTGTCCAGACCAAAAAAAGTAACAACAACACACTGATTAGCGATATCGGAATCTTCTTGCTCTCCTTACTGAAAACAAGACTTATGAGTGTGACAATGGCGATGATCTCAACCCAGGGAAAGCTGTAGGCAAACCCGTAGGCCAGGCGGTAGGGATTCATGTAGCCCAGCCAAGACCACATCAGTAGCCCCAAATACGGGCGAAGCAGAATAAATGGAATGGATCCAAATACGATCAGGGCTATTAATAGATCACGCATTTTTTTACACGCTATCCTAGTTGCAGCATCACTGCATCCATAAAGAATTTGGCAGCCCAATTCGGGAACCGGTATGCCATGTAACCGCCTCGTATAGGGTGGGACCCCGGGATTCCTCCGCGCACACCCGGATCAGCAGCATCCAGATTCTGGACGGACAAGTTGAAACGATTTGCTTTCTCAGCCGGCAGCCGCCAAGCCTGATCCCCGGTTTCCTGTGCCAGGCGCTGCCAGATAATAGCCATCTGCGCGTTGCCGGTGATGCAGCTCCAGCGGCTTGCCGGTTTCCACTCGGCGTCCAGCCGGCCCGGAAGTGCACCGTCGCAGCGCTGGCTAGCAGCGACTGACCGGGCAATACGCATGGCCGCATCCACAAATTGGGTATTCCCAGCGATTAAGCCCACTTCAAGAATTCCACGTGCGGAATAGGCGATCGTGTGTGTCAGCGGTCGCGTGTTGTCTTCCAGATCGTTGTTTTCGAGCCAGCCGTTGCTGCGCATCTGCGTGAGCGCCCAGTTGATATTGCGGATGGCTGCTGCTGTGTATTCAAACTGCTTCAGGGTTTTGCCGGCCTCAGCTAGCGCGAAGGCAACGCGAGTGTTATAGGTATTGAGCCGATGAGCGGCAAACGGCGAGGCAAACTGTCGCCAAGCGCCGTCCTGGTCCTGCGCTGCCACCAGCCAATCTGCTGCACGTACCACGGAATCACGAAATCGTACTTCTCCACTATGCTCCCAGGCAGTCAACCAACCCAATAGCACCTGCCCCGTATTGAATATGGTCGGTACAATCTGTTTGGCATCCAGGGTACCGGCCCGCACGCCACCATCCGGGAGCTGGATATCCGATTCCCATGCCGCCATGCGCAGAGCACGATCGCGGTATTCAGCTTGCCCCGAGAACTCCGCGTAACGGAAAAATGTCGGGATGATATAACCGGTCGTTTCAGGGTAAGCGGCTGCCCACGTATGTGTTTTCAGGTCATAGTACGCACTCACACCCCCGCTACCGGTAGCATCCTGGGCACGAGTCAGCCACGCGGCCGCGGACGCCAACCCCACGCCTGCATCCAGGGTCCGCAACTTGTCTTGCCTGGCCCATTCGATTAGCTTGCTTAAAATAGGATTCAAGACATGCCCTTCGCATTTTTAGAATTTCCAAGTACCTTACGGACCCTGGCTTGCAATGCACGACGCACGCGCTCCAGCATGCGCATCAGAGTTGGCTTGGGATCAAGCCAACGCCACGACGCCTCCACAACAACACATCCACTGGGAAATCCCTGCCAGATACTCTGGTTCTGAGCCGTGGCAGATTCTGCATCCGCCGAGTGATCCCGCCACACGAACGGCCGCTTTGTTAACACCGGTTGCATTACAGGTATCTCAAGTTCAGCACAATAGGCTGCATAGGGCAGGTTGACACCGTTCAAGGTTGCTACTTCCTCCTGGTAGTCGGTGCGGCCGATGGTCGGTTCCACCATCCGGAAAGCGCCGCTGCGGGCATCACGCTTGTATTCCATGCCTGCCAACCCAACAACGCCTGCGCTGTTGAAAAACCGGCTTGTCATTGTTTCCAGTTCGCCGGCAGATTCAGGCGCTGCCGTGCAACTCGCAGTACCTCCCACCTGTGGCGGCCAGGAGCGGATTTTTCGACCTGTGAATGCCGCCGCGACTATCCCATTGTGGCGTATAAATTGCAGACAGAAGAATATGTCCGAATCCGTGCCCTCGATCCATTCCTGCACAACCACATCCGGCATAACCAGCAGGATTCTATTGATCAACTGCTCGGCTTGCACCTTGTCGCCGATACGATAGGCCTTTTTGAAGGTGTGGCTGTAAACGGCATGTCGCTCACCCGGCTTGACTACCACGGGAAACTGTAATGCCTTCAGCTTCGATAGATCCGGAAGCGAGCGGATATGAACCAGGGGCGGGATAGGCGCGCGTAGACCTTCCGCTACGCACTGGAAACCCTGCTTGTGCAGTAGCGTATCCACCACGTCTTTTTCGGGGAGAGTGAAGCGATAATGCGGCGACAACGCTTCACGGTACCGCGAGACTGTTTTGACGCTTTCTTCCTGAGTCAATATCAGTACCGGGCGCGAATTACTCAACCTGGAGGGCGCCAAGGACCGCAATCCTTCCACCAGTGCCTCACCTTGCATGGCAGCTATCAGCAATGGCCGGGCTGCCCGGGTATGCATCCCCGGCTGACGCGCATCGGGATCCACGATCCAGACCGGCACTAGCATACGCGCCAGACTGCGCGCTACACCCAGGCCATTGATGCCTGCCCCGAGGACCACTGCCGGAACACTGGAGTTCACTGACGCCCTTGTACAGTACGTATTGACTGCTCCAGGACGCGCGCGTAAACATAACGATAACGTGCCACACTCGCCGGCCAGTTGCGCTCGCGTTCCACGTAATTTCTCCCGAAGGCGGTTACCGTTTGCCAATGTCCACGATCCTGTGCGAGAAGTCTGGTTAGACACTGTACTAGTGCCTGTGTGGATCCTGGCGCAAAAAGATAACCATTTTTACCATCACTGATCAGTTCCCGGTGACCGCCCACATTCGAAGCCACCACCATTTTGCCAAGCGCCATGGCTTCTAGCGGCTTCAAGGGCGTAACCAATTCCGTCAGACGGCGTGCTATGCGAGGATAAACCATGACATCCACAACACTGTAATAGCGCGAGATATGGTCATGCGGAACCTGTCCGGCGAAATGCACAATGCTATTGAGGCCCAATTGGGTGCTTAAGGCCCTTAAATCCGGTTCCTGCGGTCCACCACCTACCAGCAGTAGCTGTACTTGTGGAATAGCTGCCACAATATTTGGCATGGCCCTGAGCAGTACATCCAGCCCTTCATAGGCATAAAAGGAGCCTACAAACCCCAGGGTAAAGCCACTCTTCAAGCCAAACTCATCCATCAGGTCAAGGTCAGGCAGCGTACCGACTTGAAAATGTTTTATATCCACAGCATTGGGAATCACCGTCACTTTTTCAGCCGCAAGGCCACGTGCAACCAGATCCAAACGCAGGCCCTCGCAGATGGTGGTCACGGCAACTGCACGGCGTACGGCCAGCGTTTCCAATGCCCGTGTCAACCGATAGCGCAACCCCCATTCAGCCGCAGTGCCATGATCGGCAGCCGCATCTTCCCAGAAGCCACGGATTTCATACACTACCGGCAACCCCAACTCCCGGCCGATAGCCAGCGCGGGATACACATTCAACAGTGGTGAATGCGCATGAATAATATGTGGTTGGACGGCGGTCACCACCTGCCTGAGCCGTTTTTTAAGCGCCCGGGTCAATATCAAGTATTTTGCAATCGGCATTCCGGATAAAAATCCCGTTACCGGCAAAGTGCGATCGAATCTCCATGCACCGACTTGCTCCTGCAATTCACTGACCTGCCCCTGTTTTGGACTTGTCAAGTGGAAGGTCTCCCAGCCCAAAGCACGTTGCTGACGTAGAATGGCCAGTGTGCGAAATGCATAACCACTGTGCAGTGGCACGGAATGATCCAGGATATGCAGGATCCTCAGAGGCTTGCCATCCGGTGTTTGCACAGTTGGATCACCCGTCGGGGTCGAGGTCGAGTTTCTCATGGCTTCTTCCACCCCGGCTGAATTGGCATGGCGCTACCGAAACCGGACAGCACGTGTGTGTACAGCGCTTTTTGCGCCGCGATCGTCGGCCCCCATCCGAAGCATTCGGCGAATTTGCGTGTCGCCATGCGCTCAGGTTTGCGTGTACGCAATCGATGCCAAGCCGCTACCAAGGCTTCAGGAGTACATCCCTGCATGAGTTCCCCGGCCTCTGGTGAGCTAACCAGTTCCGGGGTACCCCCCACCCGCGTGGCTATCACCGGGGTGCCGCAGGCCAGAGCTTCCAACACCACATTCGGCATACCTTCCCGGCTTGAAGCCAGTACCAACACGTCCGCCGCATTGTAGTACTCGCACAAATCCGCATGTGATACCTCACCCAGGAAATGGATGCGGTGAGCGACCCCCAACCTGTCTGCCAGTTGGCGCAGGCGTCGTTCTTCGGGTCCGGAACCTGCAATCAACAAGGTGGCATCAGGTACCCGGGCAAGCGCAGCAATTACTATGTGCACGCCTTTCAATTTCACCAGATTCCCTGCAAACAGCCACACCGGACTCGTCAGATTGAACTTGCCATGCAATGAGAATCTATCCAATGGATGAAACCGATCGAGATCTACACCATTGCGCAGAACCGTAATCTTGTCTGCCCCAACACCCAAAGCCACCAGCGACTCTTTGAGAGCCTTGGAAACAGCCACAACGGCGTCAGCCTGTTTGGCTGCCCAAATGATCTGCCTGCGGGGGAAGTGATAGCGAGCAATCAAATTAATGTCGGTGCCACGCGCAGTGACTACCACCGGCTTACCTAGATGTTGGGAAAGCCGGACGGCTGCGACCCCGTCTGGGTAAAAGTAATGCGCGTCAATCAGATCATAGCCCTGTCCGCTAGTTTCCAGGTTCCGCAATGCGGGTAATAAGGCGTGAACCATTAAAAATGGCGCCACGCTCATCCCCAGCTTCGGTATGGTCGGGTATCTTGGATGCATGATTTCGATACCATGACGCATTTCGTGCTCCGGTACCGAAGCGTGTGTAGCATACGATCCAAAGCCGCGATGTCGGAAAGGAAACCAGGGAACCGGCGCCACCACTCTGGCGATAGTGTCGCCGACCGCAAGCAGCTGTCGCAAGCGCTCTTCAACGAACAGGCCGTGTCGCGGCTGAACCACATTCGGATACAGGCTCGTGAACGCAAGCAGCCGTATCACTGGAGACTCGATGCTGGGCTATTAATCGGCAAGTCGCGCTCATAAAATTGCTGCATCTGACTTTGTTGCAATATTTCTAGTACCCTCGCGATGACTGGTGATGTCAATTGTGAATGCCAGCGTTGAGCTGAATCCAGAGGATTCTTGAACACGCCGTAGTAATCATCCTGCGACTGACTGGTGCTTGTCGATATGAATTTCTCAGTTTGCCGATGCCAAGGCAACCCAGCAAACTCAAACATGTGGCGCGTTTCATCCATTGGATTGGCGCAGACATCCTCATAACATATGCGGAGCACTCGATCCGCATCTTGTGTATCGGCAAGCACATCTTCATGCGTTAGCACCCAACGCCACGCCAACCGTTCCTCGGGTGTGAGCTTCTTCAAATCAGCAAGTGTCAGACCCCGATGTCTGGCAGGCGTGGTGGCTAACAGCATCTCAAAGATTCCATAATCCTCGCTGGTAGGCGTGTGACTCACGAAACGATGATGGTTCTCGCCCCGCAGCACAGAGGCCACATAGCCACAGGGATGACGCAGGATATGTATCGCGCGTGCATCAGGCAGGGCCTCTATAAAAGTTCCCAACCTTCCAAGTGATTCGATGGATTTCCATACCACACGGAGCTGCGTATAACCCTTCCCAGTTGGACGGTACGGCAACGATATGCCGTGGAAAATGCGATTCGAGAATTTGGCGAACGTAGCACTGCTACGATATGTGGCTAACGCAAGCTTTGAATGATAGTTTTTTGGAAACAGCGGCTGCTTGCCTGTTATTTTCGCAGTCCGCATACCGGGTAAAGCGGATATATATTTTTCGAGCTCCTGCCGATAGCGGCCGGCTTCGCTCTCGTCCGGGAACAGCGGCATGGTAAGCTGATAAACACTGTCTGGTTCATGGCGATACAGGGTGTCCGGATGGCTGTCGAAGAGCTTGCCGATCCAGGTGGTGCCGGAGCGCGGCAGGCCGAATAGCAGGATGGGTCCGTTCATGCCACACCTTTACCGACCGTCCTGCGAATCCCGGATGTTGCATCCCCATGGACCACTGTGGAGCCTGACTGCCTGCGAAGAAACGCATCCAGCATCAGCAGACTCCACAATACCGTGCTGTGGTTGCTCCGGCCTGAGAAATGCTGTTTAACCAGATCATTCAGTACCGAACGCTTGAAGTAGCCACATTGGGCCACGGCGCCGGACTTCAGTGCATCCTGGAGACGCCCGGCGAGTGGGCCCCGCAACCAATCTGCAAGCGGCACACTGAAGCCCATCTTGGGACGGTACAGCAGCTCTTTGGGCAGATCCGGTTCCAGGGTTTTCTTCAGAATGTATTTGCCTTGCCTGCCCCGCAACTTCAGTACCGGCGGCAGGCAGGAGGCCCACTCCACCAGGCGATGATCGAGCAACGGCACGCGCACTTCCAGGCTGTGGGCCATACTGGCCCGGTCCACTTTAGTCAGGATGTCGCCCGGTAAATAGGTCTTGAAGTCCAGGTATTGCGCCAGCAATAGTGGCTGCTCCGTGGGGGAACGCCGCATGTGGCCGCGGAATACTTCAAGCGCCATATAGCCCTGGAGTTCGCGTTTGAAGCTGTCGCTGTACAACGCCTGCCGAACGGCTGTGGGCACGACACTGATCGTATGAAAATAAGCCTCCACAGTATCCCTGGCCAGGGCTTGCAGCGTGGTCTTGGCACGCAACGCCTGTGGCGCCCAATCCGCCTTTGGATAACAGCTGCTGAGGAAACTGAATACCGGTTTGCGGATGGCAAGCGGCAGACGATCGCGGATACGGCTTTCAAACTGATGCCAGCGGTAACGCCGGTAACCGGCGAAATTTTCATCTCCACCGTCTCCAGACAAGGCAACCGTGACATGCCGGCGTGCCAGTTCACAAACCCGGTAGGTGGGTAACGCCGAGCTGTCAGCGAATGGCTCATCGTAGATTGCGGCCAGGGTGTCGAACAATCCGTAATCCTGCGAGCTCACCCGCTCCTCGAAGTGCTGAGTATGCAGATGCACAGCAACGCGGCGTGCAAACGCCGTTTCATCAAATGCACTGTTATCGAAACCGATGGCGCAAGTGCTAACCGGTGTGCGCATCACCCGGCTCATGCTGGCCACCACGGCGCTTGAATCCACACCGCCCGAGAGAAACGCGCCCAAGGGCACATCGGACACCAGCTGGCTCGCCACCGAGTCATCGAGCAAACCACGCAGCTGCGCGGAGGCTTCCTTCAAATCCAATTGCGGATTCACCTTGAAGGGTACATCCCAGTAGCTGCGCGGGACCGGCGGCCGTTCATCTGCACGCCAGCTTAAATGCTGGCCGGGCGGAAGCTTGAAAATACCCTGGTAAATACTCTTGGGATCAGGCACGTATCCAAAGGCGAGATACTCCTCCAGTGCCTGTGGATCCAGATTCCGATCGACTTGCGGATGAACCAGCAGCCCCTTGAGTTCGGATGCAAACACCAAGTCACCTTGGCGGGTGAAGCCATAATACAGCGGCTTGATGCCGAGGTGATCGCGCACCAGATGAATGCGTTTTGTTCTGGCATCCCACACCGCAAAGGCGAACATCCCGCGCAGCCTCTGGAGACAGGAATTGCCCCAGTGTTGCCACGCTCGCAGCAGTACCTCGGTATCACAATGGCTGGTGAAACCAATACCCTGGCCTTCAAGTTCCGCTTTGAGAGACTGGAAGTTATAAAGTTCGCCGTTATAGATTAGCGCCAGTCCTGCGGCTTCATCCACCATGGGCTGCTGTCCATGCTCCAAATCGATGATCGACAAGCGACGGTGCGCCAAACCAACACCGTGGCCCACGTAAAGCCCCGCTTCATCCGGCCCGCGATGGATTTGTGTATCACGCATGGCGCGCAACACGCCCTCGTCCACATGGCTGCTCTTGTATGACAGCACGATACCGGCGATGCCGCACATGGTTTAACGCTCCCTGCGCCCGGCCACGCCGGGACTCACGGCTGCTTGCGGATGCCGTACTGAATTGCCCAGCAAGCCATCGTAAAGAGCGCTATAAGCCGAGACCATGTCAGACAGGCTGAATCCTGTCTCTACGCGCACGTGTCCTGCGGCACCGTGGTGGGCACGCAAGTCATTGTCCAGAACGTAGGCGCTGAGTGCCTTTGCCAGTGCCTGCGGATCACCCATGGGTACCAGCAAGCCTGTATTACCCGACAATACCACCTCACTCATGCCGCCTACGTCAGTGGCCACCACCGGCAGTCCGACGGCCATGGCTTCCAGCAAGGTGACTGGCATACCCTCGGCCACGGAGGACAGTACAAAGATGTCACATTCTGTGAGTAGCGAAGCCACGTCACTACGGTTGCCCAGCAGATGTATCTGATCGCCGAGCCCGAGGCTTGTGATCTGTGATTCCAATACGGCCCGCTTTGGTCCTTCACCGATGATGACCATACGCAGGTCATCGCGCAATTCAGGCAACAATTCACATAATTCATCAAATGCGGTTATTAATCCCGCTTGATCCTTGACCGCATCAAGCCGCCCGACCGTCCCGATCAGCAGAGTGCCCGGGGGTGCGAACGCCTTCAATAGGGGACGATTTTCCCTTGCCGAAGTTGCCCGATGAAACTGTGTTGTATCAATACCGTTGGCTATATGAACAACATGTGATTGAGGTATCCCCACTTGGGCATTCAGCCAATCTTCTAGCTCTCGGGAGACGGCGACAAAACGATCAATACAAGAGCTGAGTCCGCGCCGCAGATATCGATACTTACGTCTCTCACCCTGTGGATCTGACGCGTCGCGTCCATGTTCAGCGTGGACTATGCAGCGTACACCTGCCAGTTTTGCGACAGGTGCGGCATCGATGGCACCGATATTGTAGGTCTGCACCAAGTCTGGTTTCAAATCTTTGAGTGTCCGCCATAATCTCAGATAGCAGCCAATATCCGTACCGGGTTTTTTGTGCAGCGCCACGCAAGGCACATCGGGGTCTGTTATCCGTTCCCTGAACGTACTGAATCCCTCAAGGCAGATCACCGCATGACGGTAACGCTGGCAAGTCTGGTTGATCAGCGTCACCAGGATATTCTCCATGCCGCCCGTATCCAGGCGGTACAGCACATGCACGATACGGGGTTTACCGTTCATGGGCGGCTTGCCGTCTGCATCAAAGCCGCTGCATCCGGCTGGGGACCCTGGCCGGTGATGCCGGGAACTGCTGCCATGAAAGCTGCCAAGCTCGCACGCATAGCCGCAGCGTCATCGGCAACTCCCACCACCGACACGGCCCATACGGAGGATCGGGAACGGCGTCCTGTGAGCATATCCAGAATTTGCCTCAACTTCACTGCTATGTCTGAAGCCGTGCAGCGGCCATCGACACAATACCAATACCAGACGATACGCGAGCCGCTCGCTGTCGCAAGGCGCAGTTCCTGCACGCGGAAAGCATGACCGGCACTCAGCAAAACTTTATGGGTACCATTATCTAATACAGTCGCCTTGACAGGATCATATAGAATGTTGCTGTAGGTAATCAGGTCATGGCCGTGGCGCGGGCGTCCGATATACAGCGCATTAAAAAGCTCGACGCCAATGCCAGTCGCAACGTCGCTGTAGGCCGCGTGTATTTCAGCATCTGCCCCCTGGAAGCTTGGAATCCAGCCCGACATCGAACTCTCGGGTCCGCGCCAGCCGCTCACTATGGGCGCCGTCAGTATTACCTTGCCCGCCTCCACACTGGGCAATTGAATCCACAGAGCAAGCGCCGGACCGGCGACCACCAATGCGATGGCGGCTACCCAGACAGCACCCTGCCAAGAAGAAACTCTATCGCCATTGCCGGGTAGCGGGTGGGTGGTGACCGCAGGATCACAAAATAGCCAGCCCACCACCAGCAGGAGCGCCAGCACACTGCCAAAAAATTGCCAGCCAAAAATCAGATGATCCGTACCGGTTGCGTATTTAAGCCCCCAAGTATCACCAATAAGAATTGTGAAAAACACCCGCAAGCCATTCGCAATGATGGGCACTACCGCCGCCAACGCTACGAACAGCAGCCTCTTCCACCAGCGGTGGTACATAAGATACGCAAACAGGCAGCCCAATGCGGTAGAGGCAATAAAGAACTTCACGCCGCTGCAGGCAGCCTCCACATTCCAGACCGCCGAGGGAGTAGTAATCTCGCGTCCAATAAGAAGCACCGGGGTGCCGATCAATTCAAGCGCTCGCACACTGAAATGCGCAGTGAAATCCTGCAGCGGTCCCACCAGAGAGTCACCCCAGGGGATGGCAAATAGGAGATATCCCAGAGGAAAAGCCAGTACCCGGACCGCGCGCCAACCCCAGAAGATGAGGACCAATGCCGGAATCATTGCGACCAGAGCAAAGTGCTGTAGCACATTGATACTGACCAGGTTGCCCACCAGCCAGATAAAGCTCAAGCCGGCTACAATCGGCAACCCCAAGATACAGGGCCTGGGTGCGCTTGCCAGCAGTTCGCGGCGTAGATTGAAAGCCGTCCAGATACTCAGCGGAAAAATAAGAAAGGCGTATTGGTAAGTCCCATCATGGCTCCATACCCATATCAACGAGCCAATGGTACGCCAGTAGACGGCACCCAGAATAACCACAGCAACCGCAAGAGCTATGTGAGGAATCTGCCACCCGTCCGTGCGGACTGGATTACCTGATTTTAGTGTCGACAACCGGCTCATGGGTAAGCCTCCCGGACTGGGGAAGCCAAATCTCTGTCAACAACCGTGGCGCCTTCAAATATAGCGTCAAACTGTGTCAATATCTGCCGCCAGTTATAGTGAGACAGGGCCTGATTGCGTACCGCAGGGAACCAAGCTGGATGCGGTACGCTAAGCCAACGTAAAGCTTCGCTGGCCAAGATGTCCGGCGAATCACTCAGGCAGCCTCGTCGCTCCTTGAAATCCTCGATGCCCTCGTATGCTTGGGGTGTTGCCAGTAAAACTTTGCCCATAGCGAGTGCTTCCAGCACTTTGTTCTGGATGCCACGGGCGATGCGCAAAGGAGCGACAACGGCATGCGCATGTGATATGTAGGGTCGCACGTCCTCTACACGACCGGTTATCACGACTCCCTCAATGCGGGCGAGTGCGCGCACTTCTCTGGAAGGATTGCTTCCCACTATATAAAAGTGTGCAACGGGAAATCTTTTATGTATCTGTGGCCAAACGACGCTAGCAAACCATTGTGCACCCTGGGCATTAGCCCAATAGTCCATGGCGCCCACAAATACCAGGGCTTTCTGCCCAGACGCGTAGGGGTTTGAGTAACTACGTGCTGGATCCCAATAAACCATATCCACGCCATTGGAAACACTGTGAATCTTGCTCACAAGCTCCGGAACTCGCTTACGGAAAAATTCAGCTTCGGTTTCAGATACAAATATACTAAAATCAGATGCGGCTGCAATCTGTCGCTCAACATCGGCGAGGCGAACTGCTTCTCTCCGATATATAAGACTAGCTACACCTGCATGTGTTTCCGCATATTGACGCCACTTATCAGAATCCACGTCATCAAAGACCATAATCCTGCGCACCTTCTCCCCACGCAGAATGTAAGGTGCCATGCCAGACGAAAATACTACAAATATACCCACCGATCTTCTCGCAAGGGTGCGATCTACCCAGCGCCGCATCACCCTGTCGCGATAATAAGCTACGCTAAGCGGTTCTCCCCGTCCGAATGCTGACAAAGCTTTGACTCGTGTCAAGAGTGGGTTCAGAGGGCGAATACAGGTCTCGGCACACAGCGTTTTGACAGTCTCTATATACCGCCAATCCGCCGGATCATCCACGAATGTTCCAAGATGCACGCGGTATTTCTCAGCAAAATGATGTAATAGATGATAGGTACGTATCTTGTCACCCTTATTGGGTGGGTAAGGTAGGCGATGGCAAAGGAACAACAATTCCTGCATGGGGCTATCCAAGATCTCGCGCTATCCATGGACCAATAGCGCGGCTGACCGGCAAAGGCAGATGTTGCCAAGCCTTGATGAAGAGTTTGTACTTCTTATTCGCAGGACTTACATCCGGTATAGTCTTTGCCTGCACCAGATAATAGGCGTAGTGCATGGGCTCAGGTTCAAATCCCCAGTGCTTCTTGAAATGATACGAGCCGCTATCGAGTTTGCTTCGCCCGAAGTCAAAAACCTTGGCCCCTCTTTCGACCGCATGCTGCATCACCACCCAATACATGAAATCATTGGCTTTCAGATCCCGCCCTACCGCGATGCTTCCCCCATAGTAGGGATGCACTTCATCTCTGAAATAGAAGCTCATGACGGCAGCGACCGATTTAGGTCCATGTGCAATCACCGTGATCTCGCAATCGTCAGCAAAAGCATCCTTCAATAACACAAAGTAGCGTCTCGATAATACCGGTGTGCCCAGATTACGAACGCTCTCGGCGTAAATATTAAAAAATTCATCGATCCCGGCATTGGCCTGTACTTGCAGACCCGCCTCAATGCCCTTGCGGACCATGGCACGTTGTTTGCGTGGAATGGCCTGAAGATTAACCGCATTATCCGGATCGATCGCTTTCCGGAATGTTACATACAGATCCTTGGTAGGCCAGGAGGACTGGTCTGGCTTCCGGTTTCGCAGTTCCAGATAATCGACCTTGAGCTCATCAGCCAGACGCGCGGCCGCCTGCCTCAGTTGTGCCGCAGCATTATCATCGTGCGCCACAATACCTCCATATACGCAGAATGGTGTCGAAATCAGGGCATGACCAAATAACCGGCTTTTAATTTCCGCCAACGGCAGGATGCCAGTGATGCCCCCGGCGTCCTCCGTGTACAGATAGTGGCAACGGTGACCGAATGCATTCTCGATGACTTTACGCCAAGCTGCCCAATGGAAAAAAGTCGCCAGGGCCGATGATCGCACGAAGGCATCCCACCGGCCTTCGTCCTCTGGCGTGAGTCGCTTGACGATACCGGGGCCGGCGGAGTGATCTCCAGCAATCTTAGGCATGGATCACACCTTCTATCTCGCGCAAAATTGGGGATCTTGGAGCGTCACGATCGGATAAGATGCATTGGCCTGTGCAAGAAATACTTTATCCATGCGATCAAAGCGGAAATTCTTCAGCAATAATTCGAGTTTACCCGGCATACGGCTCAGGTTTAGATAATGACGCACCCTGTTTCTGAACGTAACGCCTGGTACCCTTGGCTGCTGTGGATCAATTTCCCATGGATGGAAATAAAATACCCCGGGACGCTTTTCATGCTGATTGACATGCCTCAACCCCCAATTAAACAACGGGAACGGAATCAACCTGAAGTAACCGCCACCGCCGCACGGCCAGTTACGTCCGAAGAGCGTGATGGTGGTGATTGGGATTTCCAACAACCCGGTCCGTCCTGCGTAAAACGCAAACCGCGGGGCACGCGGCATACCATAGATATCATGACGCACTGGGACGATGCTGGAGCTGTAACGGTAACCTGCTTGTTGTAACTCTTCATGGGCCCAGAGCGTATCTGGCCCGATGGAGTAGCTCGGCGCGCGGTATCCCGATACACCCTTGCCGCTAAGGTCCTCGAGCTGTTTTTTAGTGCGTTCGATCCCCTCACGAAACTGCTTGCGCGTGATATTGGTAAGTCGTTCGTGGCCGTATCCGTGGCTTGCCAGCTCATGCCCGGATTCGGCAATGCGGCGTATCAAAGATGGAAAATGTTCCGCCACCCAGCCCAGAACAAAAAACGTGCCTTTAACATTGTTGCGCTCAAAGATCTCCAAGATACGCTCGGTATTGCCCTCCACCCGCTGCGGCCACGTATGCCATTCTGCCCGGGGGATACACTTTTCAAACGCGGATACCTGAAAGTAGTCCTCCACATCCACGGTCATTGCATTGACAACGCGGCTGTCTTCCCTGGGGATGTTCGTCATTTTTCCTCCCGCTTCGACCTCGCATGCCGCGCATTAGAAGACAATGACTCTTTATGGATCCGGTCGAGAGGGTAACTATGCTGCACTATGTCCTTCAGTTTTATCTTCTCGCGCATCTGCCGCAGGATATCATTGAGTTTGAGCTCCAATATCGCTAGCTGGTTCTCTTTCTCGGTCACCGCCGTGAGGTGTGCCAAGTCCACGCTCTCCTGCCCGATGGACGCTTCAAGAGTGGTGGGCATGCCTGACATTTCCTCATGAATTTCATGTATCACAACGGCGAATTCATCCTGGCCTAGATGATGTGTTTCCTCCAGATATCCGTAGAGCAGCAATCGGTCCATGATGAGGTTGATTTTGCGCGGGATCCCGCCGCTGAAGCGTTGGGCTTCCAAGAATACATCGGGCGTGATCTCCGGGTCACCCTTCCAGCCAACTGCGCGCAGCCGGTGAAGAATATAGGCCCGGCTTTCTTCCTGATCGAGGGGTTCCAGACGGTAGGACGCGATGATGCGCTGCCGCAATTGCTCCATGTGGTTTGCGACGATGGTGCGTCTCAGTTCGGTCTGTCCAACCAGGAATATCTGCAGCAGAGCTTTCCCCTTGATCTCAAAATTCGAGAGGATGCGTAGCACCTCCAGCGCCGATGGGGTAAGTGTCTGAGCCTCATCTACGACCAGCAGCGCATGCGTATGGTGTGCGCGCAAGGTCACCAGATAGCGCCTCAGGTCCTGAAGCAAAGTCTCCTTGCTGCGTCCCTCATAAGGCAGATTGAAAGCCGAAGCCACCGCCGGCAAGATATCAGGGCCATCCAGGTTGGTCGATGCGATACTGGCCATGGCGATGTTGCGCGCGGCTAATTGCTCGAACAGCATTTGGATGAGCAGGGTCTTGCCGGTGCCGACCGCACCGGTGATCATTACAAAGCCTTCACACTGCTCGAATCCATACAACAGATACGCCATGGCCCGTTTATGCCCTTTGCTGGGGAACAGCAACTCCGGATCCGGTGTCAGCTGGAAGGGTTTGCCGCGCAGTTTGTAATACGATTGGTACATACGTCTCTCAGAATAAATGCGTCCACTGCAGGAATAGGATGTTTACGCGGTATCCAGTATTCCCGGGCAACCCGAAATAGACATTGCGTGACTCGTTACGAACACTGAAGCTACCGGAATCATACGGCGTAAATTGATGCACCAAAGCCAATTGCGCGTAAGTCGAGTAGTTTATCTGGCCGTTCTGATATTGATAACGCTGCCAGCCATACGTGGGGGTAAACGCTGTAAATACCCCAATATTGAACAGCCACGATATTTCCGCATCCGCCACCCTTTCCTGGCTACTATTCAATATAAAAAATGTGCGCAATTCATCATATAACCTCGCGGTTAGCGTGCTCGTGGCCATTATGTAACTGACTGATGCAGCCGCGCGCTTGCTCAGGTAAATCTGGCGCTCAATAAGCGAGGGGATTTGTGAGGCGGGGAATGGCGAGGAGAGCATCGCCCCCGGATTCTGTGCCAGCAGCTGCTGGTTGTAGTCCGTTGGTTGCTCAGTATAGCTTAAGGTCGTGGTGACCCGGGAAGCATTATGCGTCCATGAAACAAGATAACTGCGCCCATAGAACCGGTGCCCTGCCATCATCTTCACGTCATTCAGGGTATTTGTCCACTCAAATCCGAGATCCCAAAAACGCGCCCCCAGCGTCTGCACCGTCCCATTCGGCAGATATTTGTTCTCTTTGCCGATGTCGGCTAGCAGCGTCGTGTTGAAATTCAACCGGTACGAGCCTCCCAAAATTGCGCTTGCATACTGGGCTCCGGGGCCAAAGTCCGGTGTGATGCGTTGGTTGGTATAAAGCAGATTCCACCCCAAGGTCGTATCCTTGGGGCTGACCCAGCTGAACTGCACAGCATTGCTGGTGATATCGGGTATGCCGGATAGCGTGGCACTCGACGCTCCTGGAATGCCTCCATGGACATTGTAGGCCACGCGCCCACGGCTGTAGCGCAAACTCGCAATCCCCGCATTGCCAAAATCCTGGATCCAATAGGGGCTCAGTACTCCGATGGCCGCATTGGCGCGGTTGTTGGTCAGAAAATAAGCGCCCGAGCCGGATGGCGCGGCATTGTTGATGATCTGCTGGTCATACAGCGCCGTACCATCCAGAAAGAAATGTTGAGGAAGAAGCGTGAACGTGCCCTGAGCACTTAAATTTTGACTAATCTGATTGTCTTTTGAATGCTGGTTGTACAGATACCCCGTCAAACTGTAATCAAGCAGGCCGGAAAATCTCGGCGAGCTGTAGGCACTTTTCAAAAACGGCTGAACTTCGGTGATGAAATCACTTTCGTGAGATGACCCAGGTGGTGTCAGCGCCAGATTATTGGTGTATAGCTCGCCCAACGTGAACCCCGTCACCAGGCCGGGTGAGGCGATTGTCGGTTGCGGGACTACACCCGGCAGCTGGGATTGGAAAGTATCGGATGAATTCTGGTTCGCAGGGCTTAGGTTATTCGTGTTATCCGATAGATAGGAAGGCGTGGCTGTCGGAACCTCTTGCGCCGATGCGGCTGCCACCCAACAGACCAGTCCGCTGACCAGAAGGAATGCTGCCCACCGCCACCCGCCTTTGTAACCCACATTAACTATCCTTCAGGTTGTGCTTATAGTAGCTGCCATAATAACCCTCGCTCGCCCACAGCCGCGTCATGTTGAGGATGAGGTTGATGCACTTGGAATCATCCAGTGACTGGATAGCGGATTTCACCGCCTGCTGCGGAGTTCTGCCAGCCGCCACCACCAGGATGATCTGTCCCATGTGTGAAGCCAGCACCTGTGCCTCGGAGGTAGCCAGCAGCGGTGACGAATCGAATATCAGCAGCCGTCGCTGACTCTGGCCGACAAACTCACGCAATACCTGTTCCATGCGGCGGCTGCTGAATAATTCAGCGGTCAGTGCGCTGTGTTTCCCGACTGGAACCACCATCAAATTGGGCACGTCCGTACGCACCATGACATCTTCAGGACGGCGCTGTTCATCCGCTAAAACATCCAGCAGGCCTGGCTGGCCTTCCAGATTCAACGCCCGCGTGAGATCGCACTTCGGGATATCCCCATCAACCAGCAGCACTTCATAATCGCGTTCTTTGGCAAGGCTCATGGCGAGGTTAAGGGAGGTGAAGGTTTTACCCTCACCCGCGACCGCGCTGGCAACCATGATCCGTTGCCCATTTACCACCGCCTTGGCGCCCTTGCCGGTGATATTTGCGAGCAATGGGTGCTTGATGCGACGCAATTCATCTGCGAGGCGGTGAGTCGCCTCTTCGTCCGTAGGCAACAAGCCCGCGCGCTTGAGTCCGGCATGATCGATGTGCAAACCAGGCGATTTCACCTCTGCCGTATGCACGGCACGGACCTTATCCTGCAGGCGTTCCAGGCTTGCCGGTGATGGGGCATGGGAGGTGAATTTTTCCAAAGCGGGCTCAACCCGCGCCCAAGTCCCGTCCTGTGGCTGGAGGGCTTTCAGTTTTTCGACAGCTTTCTCGACGATGCTCATGAGGACCCCATTACGAAGAAGTGTTGGACCAGGTTGGCAAGATGTCCGTCAAATACGATTCCTAAGACAGCCACCGTCAGCAGCAGGATCAAGGTGGCGCTGAAACCCACGAGCTCGCGGCGATAGAGATTCTTCTGGGTCTTAGACACGATCATGCTGAAGGCGCCGAGCACTGTATAGTCGCCCAGCTCCCTCAGGCTCTTCATATTCAGGAAGACTGGCGTGATTTGATGCATGAAAAATGCAAAGACACCGCCCATACCCAGCGCAAATACGAACACCAGTGCAAGCAACAAGCCACGCTTCGGGCTCACAGGAAGCAGCGGTACATACGGCGGGTCAACCACGCTGAACTTGAGGTTGTTGCCACTGTGGCTGGCATCTTGCGAGATCTGCGCGGTATTAAGGCGCGTGATCAACTCATTGTATTGCTTCTTGGTGGCATCGTAGTTTCGCGTCAGCTGCCGTAAGTTTGTCTGAACGTCCGTTATGTGATCGATCTTGCCCTTGAGATTGCTGATCTGTTTTTTCTGCAAGGCGATGCTGGTGCTCAATGTTCCGATGTTTACCTGCGTGGAGTACAGGGCCTTTTGCAGGTCCTGATAGACAGGATTGTCCGAGGTCACGCCCTGCATCGAAGGTCCAGTAATGTTTTTCTGAAGGGCGTCGCGTTGTGCCTGCAGCTGCGCGATCATGCGCTTAAGCGCGACCACGTCCGGGTATTCAGGCGTGTACTGCAGCAACAGGACGTTCAGCTGCTGTTGGCCGGCGGCAATCTGCTTGTCGAGCGCCTGGGTGCGCGGGTCAATCCCTGAGGAAGAGGGGTTGGTGGCCATCGCATGCATTTGCTGCACGATGGTTGCATGGCCGGCGACCAGCGTATCGTACTGGTCCTGCATTTTTTGCAGTGTGGTTTCTGCATTCTGGAGGCGCGTGAAATAATCATCGCCGCCCTGGCTGGGTATGTAACCGATGTTGGCTTTCTCAAAATCGGCGATCTTTCTTTCGGCCACATTAAGCCTGTGGTTGTAATCATCCACCTGCTGCTGCAGAAATGTCTGCGCTGACTGGGTATTTTCAATGTTCGTGCCCAGCGTGTTGTTCATCAGGACCTGTAGCAGGGCTTGCACCACTTTTTCCGCCATCGCCTTGTCCGGATCCGTATAGGTTATGGTGTAGAGGTTGTCGCCCCCGGCGCTCTTGATCTCCACCGCATCGCGCAAATTAACCAATAGCTGGTCCTTACCCTCCAGGGTTGTGGCCCGCAGGGACAATCCTGTCTTGTCAGCGACTGTCTCAAGGTTAGGCCGGGACAGCAGCGTGCGCGCCACGAGCTGTATCCGGTTGCGCACGTCCGGCTGCACCGCCAGTCCCTTGAGTAGCGGGTTCATCAGCGATTCCGTGTCGGCATACACCCGCGCGCTGGATTCATATTTGTTTGGCAGGCTGAAAACCAGCAAACCGCCCACCAGCATGGCTAGCCAGGCAACCACCAAGGCATGCCAGCGGTAGCGCCACGTGGCCCGTAATTCGTCCACGACATGATGGAAAAGGTCATGCATGCTGACTGACTGTTTCAATTGCATCGCTATCTCCGCTTGCACCGCATGGCGCACGCCATTGCCCCTGCTGAATAAACCGGTACTTCGTTAACCTACTGTCTCAAAATGTGGATTCAGGGATGATCAGTATGTCGCCCGGCCGCATGGGCACATTGTATTTGATAACACCGTTCATGAGGCTGGCAAGCTTCACCGGGATGCTCACTTCGCTGCCATCCGCCATGCGGCGTATGATCTTGGCGTCATTGCCATCCGCGTATTTCGTCAACCCGCCAACGGCGATCATCACGTCAAGCAGGCTCATGCCGCTGCGATAGGGCACCGCCCTGGGTGTCGTGGCTTGGCCGACCACCCTGACTTGTTGGCTGTAGGCGCCCACAAAGCTCTTGACGATGACGGTCACCAGCGGCACACGGATGTACTGGCTGAGCGCCACTTCCAGGTCATGCGCCAGGGCCTCTGGCGTTTTGCCGGCCGCCACCATTGACTGCACGAGCGGTATCGAAATGCGCCCATCGGGACGCACCGGCACATCGACTGACAGGGTCGGGTTGTCGCGAACATAGATATCGAGCTGATCGCCTGGGCCGATGATGTAGTGCTCAGCCGGAGAGGCAGCCGTTTCCTGAGGAACCGGGGTGCTCGCACATCCGGAGAGCAGCGCCATGCCGCCAAGCAGCCCGATCCAGAGAACGTTTGCTTGATTTCGTCGTATGCTCATGTGCTGCCGGTCTCCATCCAAATGTGCTATCGAGCACCCTTGCCAAAAATAACCACTTCGACCGTCTGCAAAAGAATCAAGAGGTCGAAGAGCGTATTGTGATTTTTTATATAGAACAGATCATATTTAAGCTTCTCATGTGAATCTTTGTCGGAGGCGCCATAGGGATAACGCAGCTGCGCCCATCCGGTGACGCCGGGTTTAACCGCAGAGCGCTCGCGGTAATAGCGGATACGCAATTCCAGATTCCGGGTGAACTCTGGCCTTTCCGGACGCGGCCCGACAAAGCTCATGTCTCCACGCAGCACATTGATGATCTGTGGCAGTTCATCGATGCGCAGCTTGCGGATAATCCGCCCGACCCGGGTGACCCTGGCATCATCAGGGCTCGCCCAGCATGCCCCACTCTCGCGTTCCGCATCTACTCGCATGCTGCGCAGTTTGTAGAGCTTGAATTGACGGCTGCCTTCGCCCACGCGCGTCTGCGAATAAAGCAACGGCGCGGCCAGACCGTCTTCAATTTTGATCGCGATAGCAGTCAATAACAGCAGGGGCCAGAACAGCATCAGCAGGATGATGCTGAGCAGCACATCCAGCAGGCGCTTGACCCCTGCCAGCACCACACCGCGTTTGAACCCCTGCCCGAAAACCATCCAGCTGGGATCCGTCAGTTCCAGTGCGACCGCCCCGGTCTCGCGCTCGAAGAATGTGGCAAGCTCGATGACTTCCACGCCAGCGAGACGGCAATTCAACAGATCCTGCATGGGCAGACCATTGCGCCGGTCATCGACCGCCACCACGATCTGGTCCACGTTGTTGTGTTGTATATATTCACAGAGCGGCACATCCAGATCCAAAATCGGCGTATCACCGGTGACATACCGTGGGCCGCCGGTATTCACGAAGCCGATCAAGTAGAAATCATGGTGCTTACCCTGGATATTCATGTGCTGGCTGACCCACGCCGCTTTTTCACCCACGCCAAAGATGAGCACGCGCGGCTTCATCGCATCCAGTTTGACTAACTTGAAAAATATCGGCCGGAAGATCGCGATGACCAGCAACGAGAAAATGAACGCCAGTGCCGCCACACCGCGCCCGATGTATAACGCCGGTATCACGTAATACAGGAGCGCAAGCACCATCCAACCAAGCAGGAACGCGATCAGTGCGCGCAGCAATAACCCTGAATAACCCTCACGGAAATGGGTTTGGTACAGCCCCATCGCCGCCAAGGACAAGACCAGGATGATGCCGAGCGGAATGACCCGATACCCCAACGGACCGAGTGCATGATTGACTTCACCCAGATTGCCATCGAATCGTATGATGGCCGAGAGCACAGTCGTACCAGAAATCAGTACGACCTCCACCACCGCCAAGACCAGGAACAGGAGTGGAAGATAGAATCCAAATAGACGGATCTTGCCCATATTTCGTTCTTAATCCCTGTGTCGTAGTTATTAACCACCATCATCCATGTGCCATCGCGGCTGACTGCGGCAATAAAAACATGAAACAAAAATTGCTTGGCAGTTGTACGTCATGGTTCCAAAACCACACTACAAACGTCTATATGTAAGGACTTTGAAGGCCTGTATAGCGTTGGCTACTCGCAGGCGCTGAATAACAAACTATCCCATCCAAACTTAAATCAGCGATTCAGGTCACCTACGGTACTGTTGCGCTTTCCTCGGCCCAACGGTGTACGGGTAATCGAATTGCCTGGGGTAGTCCCTGCCGCGGGCAGGCTTGATTACTGTAGAGGTGACGTATGTCAGTATTATGTCACCACACACCAGGCACGAACTTCACTTTTTTACGTGTTAGTAAGATTATGTAAAGCTATGGATGTTGTCAAGCCCTAAAAAGCAATCAGCGATTTACCCATGAAAACCCATGGAAAATCCGGGTTCCTCATCCTTAGACCCCCTAAAGATTCAGCCTCACAGGAAGGTATCGGCTTCAAACTAGGCCCGCCAAAACACGCAGGCTAGCGGGTTCATCGCTCAGCCGGGCGGTAATCTGCGCATACTCCGACAGCCCAAACAACCCTGCTTTTTTGAGTAAGGGCTCGAGACCCCTTCGAACCCCGCCTCTCAGGCTATGTACTGTTCGCGCCCGCCAGTTGTGCGGAGGTTTCACACGAGTGGACCGTTAGTCTGATGTTCGAGGGTGGCGACAATCTACCGCCTCCTGGCAGTCGGCGTTTTTTAAAACGCTAGCACACGGTGATAGGCGCCTGACTGGACTTAAAAAAATGGTTCGTCAGTAGAAACTGTGGGTGAGCGTTGGCTCGGGCAGTTTGCCAAGTACATGATATAGCGCGATTTCCGTAATGCGGAAGGTACGGAATCCATAAGATTTTCTCATGGTGACTTTGGCCTTGTTGTTGAGACCCTCGACCACGCCGCTGGAGAACTGCTTGCGGGCATGGAAATAGTTGAGCACGAGTTCGCGGTGAGCCCGGAGGGTGCGGGCGAACTTCTTCATTGGCGGGATACGGGAGCGCAGGACCTCCGCGCACCATTGGTCGAGGAGCTTGCCGGCCCAGGTGGGGGAATCGTAATCCCAGAGTTGCTGGAACTGTTCCTTGAGCAAGTAGGCACGTACGCTCTGGAGGTTATAGCGCAAAAGGTCGCGTAGCCTGAGGCGCTGGGTATCGGTAAGGTGCTCAGGACGTTTGAGCAGGCACCAGCGGGATTTCTTCAATACCGGCTCGTAGCCGTCATGGGTCATGCGCCGGGCTTCGGCGGCGCGCACGTCATCGAGCGCCAGGTTCATCTTAGCGACGATGTGGAAGCGGTCGAGGATGTTGAGGGCCTGGGGACAATGCCGGGCAATGAGCTTCAGGTAAGGTTGCCACATGTCCGAGCAGATGAACTCGATCCTTGCGGCGAGCCCTGTACCGATGAGGGCGAAGAACTTCTCGAAGCTCTGGAGGGTGCATTCCTGGCCGACCCACAGCAGGCGCACGCAACCGGCCTCGATCTGGTAGACCAGCGTCAGGTAGTGATGCCCCCGGCCGTACTGGATCTCGTCCACGCCCAGGGCACGCAGCGGCCCGAGCGTACGGTGCGCCAGTCCCCATTCCACCACCCACGCGACCGCTTGGCTGACTTTCTCCCAGCTCGTGTGGAAGCTGCGGGCCGTCTCCTGCCAAGAGAGTTTGCGCGCCCAGTGCGCCAGGAAGAGCATATAGGCTCGAGTGAGGGTGTGCTTGCCGATGCCCCAGGGCACGTCTTCGACTTTGATGCCGCAGCCATGCCGGCACTCCACCCGCCGCATCGCATACAGCAAGACCACAGCGAAACCCCAGATGGGGATGAACTCAAAGCGGCGCACCGCCAGTTGGTCATACCCGGGAGCCGGCTTGCCGCACCCTGAGCAGCGCGGCTTCGAGCCGCGCCGGGGACGCAGCGCGACCTCAATGGTGTTGGAGTCCTGGCAGAGCCGGGCTTCGTGGTATACAAAGCCGGGAAAGTGATGGCACGCATTCAGCAGGCGGGTGAGCAGCATGGGGAGTAAACGCCGGGTAGTTCGTCAAGCCAGCATTGTCCCATCCGCCGCCGCCGCGGCTCTTGAGCGCTACGTACCGGACCTGGCCGACTGGCCCCGCTCCTAGCACTACGAACCGGAGGATATCCCGGTTGGAAAGCATATCGTCACCGCGTTCAAGCCCTTCCTGATGGATCTGCTGCAGCAAGGGCTGGCACCCAAAACCCTGCGGCGCCACCGCGATCACCTTTGGATGCTGGGTGGTGAAATCATCCACCGCCGTTACCTTGAACCTGAACTCGCGCGGCTCAGCATCAAGGAGATCCTCCGCGAACTCGTCCACGATGACGGCGGTCCACTCCTCTCGCAGCATCTAAACGAATCAGAACAGCAGACGTTCGATTCCACCTGCCGGAAGCTGCATCGCTTCCTCAATCAGCGCTAAAATCCGTTAATCTACCCACAGATTCCCCTGACGAGCCAAAAAAATTGGTGACGTAAAGACTGGGATTCGAAACCACGAAGGGGTTACCCCTTCGTGGTTTCATTAAGACCATTCGATACTAAATTAAACGCTCGCCGGATGCGGGTTGAAGTCCAGATTCGTTAAACCACACCGGCAGCTCTCCGTGATCGGTCGAGCATCAAATCATCGTAACGCCATTCATATGGGGATGCAAAACCGATGGTAGATGGATATGGCCATCCTTGTCCTGGCAGTTTTCCATGATCGCGATCAGTGCCCGGCCCACGGCCACACCGGACCCGTTGAGTGTGTGCAGTAATTCCGGCTTGCCGGTCGCCGGATTGCGCCAGCGCGCCAGCATGCGCCGCGCCTGAAAATCCATGCAGTTGCTGCAGGATGAGATTTCCCGGTAACGCTTCTGCCCCGGCAGCCAGACTTCCAGATCATAGGTCTTGGCAGCCGCGAAACCGGTGTCACCGGCGCATAGAACCACCACCCGATACGGCAGATCCAGTTTCTGTAGAATCTTTTCCGCGTGGGCGGTGAGCTCTTCCAGCGCCGGGTATGAATCTTCAGGTTTCACCATCTGCACCAGCTCGACTTTCTCGAACTGGTGCTGGCGAAGCATGCCGCGGGTGTCCTTGCCGGCGGCACCGGCTTCCGCGCGGAAACACGGCGTGTGCGCCACATAGCGGCGCGGCAGACTGTCCGCTTCCAGGATTTCATTACGCACGAGGTTGGTGACCGGCACTTCCGCTGTCGGTATCAGAAAATAATCGGACTCGCCCTTTAGGGCAAACAGGTCTTCGGCAAACTTTGGCAACTGGCCGGTGCCGCGCAGCGTGTCGGCATTCACCATGTACGGTACATACACTTCCTGGTAGCCGTGCTCACGGGTATGCGTATCCAGCATGAACTGGATAAGTGCCCGTTGCAGTTTTGCCAACGCACCCTTGAGCACCACGAAACGTGCGCCGGAGATCTTGGCGGCGCTCTCAAAATCCATGAGGCCGCGGGCAATGCCCAGGTCCACATGGTCCCTGGGAGTGAAATCGAAATGCCGCGGCCCGCCCCAGCGGCGCACTTCCTTGTTGGCGGTTTCATCCCGCCCTTCGGGTACAGAATCGTGCAGCAGATTCGGCAGGCCCAGTTGGATGGCGTCCAGTTCGGTTTCCACCTTGGCAAATTCGTCCTCAGCAAATTTGAGCCGGGTGCCCATATCGGCCACCTGCGCCATGGGCGCTGCCGTATCCTGGCCTCGGCCCTTGGCCATGCCAATTTCCTTCGAACATATGTTGCGTTCATTGCGCAACTGTTCCATGCGCGTCTGGATTTCTTTGCGCCGGTTTTCCAGGGCGCTGTAGGTTTTTACATCTAGTGCGAAGCCGCGGCGCGCCAGAATGCGGGCCACAGCTTCCGGCTCGGTTCTTAATAATTTTGGATCTAACATAAATTATTTACTTTGGCTTGGTAGTTTTCTTGCGGGCGGCCGCATCCGCGTTGCGCAGTTCCGTGAGCTTCTCCGCAATCTTGATCTCGAGGCCGCGCGCAACCGGATGATAATAGGTTTTCTGCGGCATTGCCTCCGGAAAATAGTTCTCGCCGGCGGCGTAGGCATCCGCTTCATCATGGGCATAGCGGTAATCGCGCCCATAGCCCAGCCCTTTCATGAACTTGGTGGGTGCATTGCGCAACTGCAGCGGCACCTCCAAGGTGCCGTACTGCTCGGCATCCGCGCTGGCTTCCCCGAAGGCGGTATAGACTGCGTTGCTCTTGGGCGCGCAGGCCAGGTACACCACCGCCTGGGCGATAGCCAGTTCGCCTTCCGGCGAACCCAGCCGTTCCTGCACGTCCCAGGCATTCAGGGTCAACTCCAGTGCGCGCGGGTCGGCATTGCCGATGTCCTCGGATGCCATGCGCACCACGCGGCGCGCTATATATAGAGGATCACAGCCGCCGTCCAGCATACGCGCCAGCCAGTAGAGGGCGCCGTCCGGCGATGAGCCGCGCACCGCTTTGTGCAGCGCGGAGATCTGGTCATAGAACAGTTCACCGTGCTTGTCGAAACGGCGCAGGCCGCCGGATATGACCTCATGGACCGTGGCTTCACCGATGGTCTCACGATCATTCACCGGCTCCGCCAGATCCGCAGCCACTTCCAGGAAATTCAGTGCGCGCCGGGCGTCCCCATCCGCCGCCGCCGCCATTTCATCCCGCAGCGCATCGGCCAGTTCGATTTTCCGCGCGCCCAATCCACGCTGCGCGTCCATCAATGCGGCATCGATGATGCGGCGGATCTCGGCGACCTCCAGCGGCTTCAATATATACGTGCGCGCCCGGGACAGCAGTGCATTGTTCAGCTCGAATGAGGGGTTTTCGGTGGTGGCGCCGATGAAGGTCAGGGTGCCGTCTTCCACGAACGGCAGGAATGCGTCCTGCTGGGACTTGTTGAAGCGGTGCACTTCGTCCAGGAACAGCACGGTGCCGACATCGGCCTGGCTGCGCCGCGCATGCGCCTGCTCCACCGCCGCGCGCACGTCCTTGACGCCGGCCATCACTG
>Ga0307372_10001681_pt1 | contig 37959 bp, 31 predicted proteins | sample OX1MG_FD_202533 | JGI IMG/M metagenome (GOLD analysis project Ga0307372, IMG submission 202533) | Soil microbial communities from Risofladan, Vaasa, Finland - OX-1 | ecosystem: Environmental > Terrestrial > Soil > Coastal area > Acid sulfate soil | place: Finland: Risofladan, Vaasa | collected...
CGGTCGAGCATTGCGTGGTGCTGCGGCGCACCGGGGCCAAGGTCGAGATGCGCAAGGGACGCGACCTGTGGTGGGACGAGCTGGTGGCGAATCAAAGCACCGTGTGCGCGCCGGCCGAGCTCGACGCAGAGCATCCACTTTATACGCTTTACACGTCGGGCACCACCGGCAAGCCCAAGGGCGTCGTGCATGCGACCGGCGGCTATCTGGTGCACACGCTGATGACGATGAAGTGGGTGTTCGATCTCAAGGACGAGGACATCTACTGGTGTACCGCCGACATCGGCTGGGTCACCGGGCACAGTTACACGGTGTACGGGCCGCTCAGCGCCGGCGCGACGGTGGTGATGTACGAGGGCGCGCCGAATTTTCCCGAGAACGATCGTTTCTGGCGGATAATCGAAAAATACCGCGTCAATATCCTCTACACTGCGCCCACCGCGATTCGCACTTTCATCAAGTGGGGCGACTCGTGGGTCAAGAAGCACGATCTCTCGAGCCTCAGGCTGCTCGGCACGGTCGGCGAGCCGATCAATCCCGAGGCCTGGATCTGGTACCACAAGGTTATCGGCGGCGAACGCTGTCCGATCGTCGATACCTGGTGGCAGACTGAGACCGGCGGCATCATGATCGCCCCGATGCCGGGCGCGGTTGCGACCAAGCCCGGATCGGCGACGCGTCCGATGCCGGGGATTGCCGCCGAAGTCGTCACGCGCGAGGGCAAACCCGTCGGCTCCAACCAGGGCGGGCTGCTGATAATCCGCCGTCCGTGGCCCGGGATGCTGCGCACGATCTTCCGCGACCCCGAGCGCTACCAACAGCAGTACTTCAGCCAAATCGAGGGCGCCTACTTCACCGGCGACGGCGCGCGGCGCGACCAGGACGGCTACTTCTGGATCATGGGGCGGGTCGACGACGTGATTAACGTCTCGGGCCATCGGCTGGGCACGATGGAGATCGAGAGCGCGCTGGTTTCGCATCCGACGGTGGCCGAGGCGGCGGTGGTCGGCAGACCCGACGAGATGAAGGGCCAGGCGGTGGTCGCGTTCGTGACGCTCGAGGGCGCGCGCCACGGCGACGCGAAGCTGCGCGATGAACTGCGCCAGCACGTGGTCAAGGAGATCGGCGCGCTGGCGCGGCCCGACGATCTGCGCTTCACCGACGCGCTGCCCAAGACGCGCAGCGGTAAGATCATGCGCCGGCTGCTGCGCCAGATCGCGTCGGGCGACGAGAAGCTGGGCGACACCACGACGCTCGAAGATCTCTCGGTGCTCGCCCGCCTGCGCGAAGACGACGAGTAGCGCGGCTCAACGCATCGGGGTTCGTACAGCGTGCGGAGCTTCGAACGAGCGGCCGCCGGGCAGCGATGGTCTGACATGAAGGCGGGGCGCACGCGGCCTTGTGGCTGCGTGCGCCCCGCCTTTATTTTCATGCGCCGGCGTAATTTCCATACCACGCCGGTGCGGTTTCGTATGGCGGAGGTGGTCTAGTCGTCGTCGTGATGGAACCAGCCTCCGTGATTGAACCAACCGTCATCGTCGTCGTGATGCCAGCCCCATCCGCCCCATCCGGGATTGCCCATCCATCCGGGATTCCCCCATTGTCCTGGATAACCCCCGTAACCTGCGTAGGGATATTCGCCCCTCTCCGCCCAACGGTTTCCATATCCCCCGTGCCAAGGACCGCCCTCGTGCCAGGGACCGCCGCCGTGCCAGCCGGGGCCGCCGTGTCCGCCGTGCCAGCCGCCGCCGTGCCCGCCATGCCAGCCATGGCCGCCGTGCCAGCCGCCGCCGTGCCCGCCGCGTGCCAAGGCTGGCGCGGCGAATAACGCACAGGCGATAAGGATTGTAGCCACGAGTGTTGCGAGCTTCTTCATTTTCCTACCTCCCTGCCATCCGGAGCGAAACGGTCGGTATTCGTGGGATTGTTCCAGTTTCGGCCACTTTTCATGCGCTTTTCGTCCGAAGTCTCTTTTCGAAACCTTTTACCATTAGGGACGTCGGCGGGAGGGTGGCCGTTACAGGGCCGCCCGTCTTGCCAGCCATGTCTTTCTGATGATAATCTGCGTTTCGTGTGGGCTTTCGCCCACTTTTTTGTTTGACCGGTTCGCCCGATGGTTGCGGCGCTCGGGCGCAGAAACCTCCTGAGACAGAGTCGGACTGCGGTTGGGCGCTGCGCGAGCCCCCTCTCGGGCGTGGTGCGCGGGATGGCACGCCGCGCGACCGCATCGATGCGAGGCCGGGGCGGGAGTCTATTGTGACTGACGCGGAAGCGACGGGAAATCACGGGCCAGGCCACAAGATGGTGGTGCAACTCCATCCGGTGGCGATGCGTGTGGCCGAACTGCTCGACCCGCACGTCGAGCGCCAGGGTTTCGAGCTGGTGTCGGTCGAGTATCACAAGGGCACGCGCAGCTCGCTCTTGCGCCTGCTGGTGGATCGGCCGGGCGGCGGTATTGCGCTGAGCGACCTGGAGCGGCTGTCACCGGTGCTGGGCGACCTGCTCGACGTTTACGATCCGATCGACGGACGCTACACGCTGGAGGTGGCCTCGCCGGGAGTGAACCGGCCGCTGACGCGCCTGGGCGATTTCGAGGCGTTCGTTGGCCAGCGGGTCAGAATCAAGACGCATCGCGCGATGGACGGGCAGAAGTCCTTCACCGGCGTGCTCGCGTCGGTGAGTGCGGAGGGAGTTGAAATCGACGACGAACCAAGCCGGCGCCGGTTGAAGATCGGTTTCGGTGAAATGAAGGGAGCAAATCACGAATACGATTTCGACGGAGCCGGACGCCGATGAAGCCGCCGCGTGCTGCACGTGTGGCCTCGAACGCGCCGGTTCAGGATTGGCGAATAGATTATTTGGCGGCGCATGCGAGTCATCGCGCCCCGTGGAGGCCCTATGTCCGGAGAGCTTAACCGGGTGATCGAGCAGGTTTCCAAGGAAAAAGGGATCGATAAGACGATCGTGGTAAGCGCGGTCGAGGAGATGATGCATTCGGCGGCGCGGCGCACGTTCGGCAACGAGCGCAACATCGAGTCGCGCTACAACTCGGAGCTCGGCGAGGTCGAGCTGTTCGAGATCAAAACCGTGGTGGACCAGGTCGCCAATCCGCAGGCCGAGGCCACGGTGGATGAGGCCCGCGCCAAATACGATCCGGAGGCCGAGGTCGGCGACGAGATCCTGATCAAGCTCGACACCGCCACCATGGGCCGGATCGCGGCGCAGGCGGCCAAGCAGAACCTCATCCAGCACATCCGCGACGCCGAGCGCAAACAGATTTTCAACGAGTTCAAGGATCGCAAGGACGAAGTTGTCTCGGGCATCGTGCAGCGCTTCGAGCGCAAGAACATGATCGTCAACCTGGGCCGCACCGAGGCCATCCTGCCCGAAAAGGAACAGATTCCGCACGAGCGCTATCGCCAGGGCGATCGCATCCGCGCGCTGATCCTCGACGTCGATCTGTCCGAGAAGGGCCTCTCGATCGTGCTCTCGCGTACCGCCAACGAGTTCCTGTGCAAGCTGTTCGAGCAGGAGGTGCCCGAGATCTACGAAGGGATCGTCGAGATTCGCCAGTGCGCGCGCGAGCCCGGCGGACGCGCCAAGGTCGCGGTCTACTCCAAGGATTCCGACGTCGATCCGGTCGGCGCCTGTGTTGGGATGAAGGGGACGCGGGTGCAGGCGGTGGTGCAGGAGCTGCGCGGCGAAAAAATCGACATCGTGCCGTGGACCGACGACCAGGCCGAGCTGGTGTGCCGCGCGCTCGCCCCGGCCAAGGTCTCCAAGGTGATCATCGACGAGGACGAGCATGCGATGGAGGTGGTGGTGCCCGACGACCAGCTTTCGCTGGCGATCGGCAAGCGCGGCCAGAACGTGCGCCTTGCGCATCGGCTCTCGGGATGGAAGATCGATTTGCGCAGCGACTCCGAGGCCGAAGAGGAGGCGCGCGCCGCGCGGGCCTCGCTCAACGCCATCCCCGGCATCGGCGACATCAACGCCGAACTGCTCTACCAGTGGGGCTTTCGCACGGCCGAGCAGCTTGCGGAAACGTCCGAGGAATCGTTCGAGGTCGAAGGCATCTCGCCCGAACGCGCCCGCCAGTTGATCCTGGCCGCGCGCGAGTGGGTGGCCAAGAAGCATGCGGATGAAGAGGTGGCCGCGGTCGCAGCGGCTCAGGCCGCCGCCGAAAAAGCCGAAGCGGACGCATCCGCGACCGCCGTCTCCGCCGACGATGAAGTGACGGCGGACGCGGCGGACGGCGGCGTCGAGGACGGCGCCAGCGTCGGAGGCGCGAGCGTGAACGAAGATGAAGATGCGGCGGCGAAATCATAGGCCCGAGCGCACTTGTCTTGGGTGCATGGCGCGCGACGCGCAGGTTGCGATGGTGCGGTTGGCGGTGGTGGACGGCGTGGTGCGGGCCGACGAGGATCGGCGGCTTGGCGGACGTGGCGGCTATCTGCACGCCCGCCGCGAATGTCTGGAGCATTTCGCGCGCTCGAGGACGCGGCAGTTCCGTTCACTGCGGGTTGCGCTCGACCGCGGCGCGCGGGATTTGATTACGCGAATGTTACAGCGGCGGCTGGATAGCGGGAGCGCTCTCCAATAGAGTAGAGGAAATGGCGCGAAAGCGGATCAAGACCTTTGCCCAGGAATGGGGTATTTCCGTAGACGAAGTGCTGGCCACGTGCGCGCGGCTGAAACTCGGACATGCCCACTCGGACTCCAGTCTGCTGGCGCCCGAGGAGGCCGAGCGGATCAAGCACGATCTCGACGAGCAGGCTCATCGCCAGGAGCTCCTGCGCCGCGAGACCGTGGTCGAAACCAGTGCCGGCAAGGTGGTCGAAAAACGGCTCAACGCAACCGTCATGCGCCGCCGGCATACCGAACCTGAAGCCGGATTTGCCCACGCCGCGGCCGAGCCCGACGTGCCTTTCCATTTCGAGCTCGAGGGCGAGCGCGAAGAATCCTTCGCCACGCCGTTTCTTGAAGAGCGCGACGTGCCGGCCGAGCCCGAGATTCCCGCGCCGCTCGAGACCGAGCCGGTCGTGCCCACGCTCCATGAGACTCCCGCGCCGCATGCCGCTCCCGCCGCCGAGGCGCTGAGCGCTCACGCGGCGCCCAACGGGGCTGCCGCGAAGGTCGAACCGCCCGTGGCCGAGGCGGGGTTCGCGGAGGTGCCCGCGAGCGAAGCCGTCAAAAGCGAAGCCGCCAAAGCGGAGCAGACCGTCAGGGCCGCCGATACGGCCGCGGCCGAAGCCGTAAGGACCGAAGCGGCCAGGCCCGCGCGCCCGCCCGCGCCAAGCCACGAACAGAAGCCTCTTACGCGAACCATAGTCGAGCCGCCGCGTCCGCAACCGCCGGGCACGCGGCCGGTGATGCCCCGAATGGCGCCGTCGGCGGGCTCAGGCGTGCGCCGCATCGGCGAGGTGCGCCCGCAGACGTCGGGACGAACCATCAATCTGACCGGCTCCGCGCATGACGCAGCGCCTTCGCTCGACGACGGCCAGCGCGGCCCGCGCGTGCTGGGCAAGATAGAGCTGCCCAAGCCGGCGCCGCGGCCCTCGGCGCCGATGACCCGGCCCGGCGCGCCGCCGCGCCCCGGCCAGCCCTCGCGCTTTGCACCTGCGGGGCCCACCACGCAGCAGCCCGATCAGGGCGCGATGCCGCCGCCCGGCGACGGGGCGACCAAGCCCGGCGCGCGGACGATCAAGAAAAAGCGCGTGGTCAAAAAGGGCGCGCCCGATTTCACCGCCGAGCGCGAGATGCGCGGTCTGCGGGTGCCCAAGAAGCGGCGCGCGCTGCCCGGCAAGGAACAGCGCAAGACCGAGATCACTACGCCCAAGGCCTCCAAGCGCGTGGTCCGCATAACCGAGGGCGTTACCGTCTCCGAACTCGCGCGCAACATGGGCGTCAAGGCCGGCGAGATCATCAAGAAGCTGATGGACCTCGGCGTGATGTCGACGCTCAACCAGGTGCTCGACGTTGATACCGCGGCGCTGGTCGCCAACGAGTTCGGCTACAGCGTCGAGAACGTCGCCTTCGACGTCGAATCCGCGATCGAGGAGACCGAGACCGAGGAGGTCGCGGGCGAGATGGTGGCGCGGCCGCCGGTGGTCACCGTGATGGGCCACGTCGATCACGGCAAGACCTCGCTGCTCGACGCGATCCGCCACGCCAAGGTCACCGAACAGGAGTTCGGCGGGATCACGCAGCACATCGGCGCCTACACGGTCGAAGCCAACGGACGCAAGATAACTTTCGTCGATACTCCCGGCCACGAAGCGTTCACCTCGATGCGCGCGCGCGGCGCCAAGGTTACGGACATCGTGATCCTGGTGGTCGCGGCCGACGAGGGCGTGATGCCGCAGACGGTCGAGGCGCTCAACCACGCGCGCGCGGCCAAGGTGCCGATCGTGGTCGCGATCAACAAGATTGACCGGCCCGAGGCCAACCTCGATCGGGTCAAGCAGCAGCTCACCGAGCAAGGGCTCATCCCCGAAGACTACGGCGGCGACACCATCGTGGTGCCGGTCTCGGCGCGCACCGGCGTGGGTATCGACAAGCTGCTCGAGATGCTGCTGTTGCAGGCCGACGTGCTCGAGCTCAAGGCCAACCCGGATCGCCCGGCGCGCGGCACCGTGGTCGAATCGGAACTCGATCGCGGACGTGGCCCGGTCGCCACCGTGCTGATCCAGGAAGGCACGCTGCGCCAAGGCGATCCGTTCGTCTGCGGCGTGGCCTTCGGGCGCGTGCGCGCGATGCTGGATCACAACGGCCAGCGCGTTGCCGAGGCGCCGCCGGCGACGCCGGTGGAAATCTTCGGGCTCTCCGGTGTGCCCGAGCCGGGCACTCCATTCGTGGTCGTGGCCGACGAGGCCAAGGCACGCCAGGTTGCCGAGTTCCGCCGCTCCAAGCAGCGCGAGGGCGAGCTGCAAAAGAGCGCTCGCGTCTCGCTGCAGGATCTGAGCGAGCGGATGAAAGCCGGCGAGGTCAAGGAACTCAAGGTCATCATCAAGGGCGACGTGCAGGGTTCGGTCGAGGCGCTGGCCGAGTCGCTCTCCCGGCTTTCGACGGCCGAGGTCAAAATCGAAATCCTTCACAGCTCCGCCGGCGCCATCTCGGAGACCGACGTGACGCTCGCCTCGGCCTCCAACGCCGTGATCCTCGGCTTCAACATCCGGCCCGAGCCCAAGGCCGCGGCGCTGGCCGAGAAGGAAGGCGTCGAGATTCGCATGTACACGGTAATCTACGAGGCGATCAACGAGATGCGCGAGGCGATGGAAGGCCTGCTGGCGCCGACCTATCGCGAAAAGTCGCTGGGCCGCGCCGAGGTGCGCAAGACGTTCAATGTTCCGGGTGGCACGATCGCGGGCTCGATGGTGGTCGACGGCAAAATCACGCGCAACGGACGCGCGCGCCTGGTGCGCGACGGCCGGGTCGTGTGGGAAGGCAAGATCGGCTCGCTGCGTCGCTTCAAGGACGACGCGCGCGAGGTCAGCGCGGGCTACGAGTGCGGCATCGGGCTCGAGAACTACAACGACGTCAAGCCCGACGACGTGGTCGAGGCGTTCGAGATGGAAGCGATCGCGCGCAAGCTCGAAACCCCGCGCGCGGACGCGATGCGCGGTCACGCCGCGGCCGAGAAGCATCCCCAGGCCTGAGCGATCCGAGCATCCCCGGCGCGGCCTTCGGCGCGCGGGCGTCGTGCTGCCGCACGGCCGCTCGATGAGGCGGCGGGTCGTTCGGAAGGCGAGCCCGCGGCGCGGGAAGGGCGGGGCGGAAGGGCGATCCGATGGTTGTAGGTGTCTTGCGGCTCACCTTGTTTCTGCCGGAGAACCATTCGCTCAAGGGCAAGCGCCAGGTGCTGCGGGCGATCAAGGCGCGCGTGCGCTCCAAGTTCAACGTTTCGATTGCCGAATCCGATAGTCACGATCTGTGGCAGCGCGCCGAACTGGGCATCTGCCAGGTCGGCAGCGATCGCGCGTTCGTCGATTCGGCGCTGCGCGAGGTCGTCAACTTCATCGACGCGCTCGGCCTCGCCCCGCTCGGTGAAGAGCGCCTCGAAATAATAAACTACTGAGGGTTCGCACGCTGAATATCATGAAGGCCGGAAGCTGGGGCGCCACTTACGAAGCGATGAGGTAGTCCAGCTTGCGCAATCCGGTCGGGCCGCTCACAACTTTCGAGAAGGTTAACCTCGCGCTTGCGATGACGTGGGCGGCGGGTTTTGTCGATCTCGTCGGCTATATCTCGCTATACGGGCTCTATACCTCGCACATGACCGGAAATACGGTCTCGATGGCCCGTCATATATCTGAACTGCAATGGAGCGGCGTGGTGCGCCGCGGATGGCCGATCCTGACGTTTGTCTTCGGCCTGATGCTCGGCGCTTTCATCTATGAGGCGGAGAAGCGCCGCAAAATCCAGGTTCCATTCCCATCCGCTATTGGCCTGGAGGCGCTGTTGATCGCGATCTTCATCGCTGCCGGAATAGGCAGCGGCTTCAAAGCGAACATCCCGCCGCAGCCGGCGGATAAATTTTTTGTGATGGTGGCGCTGCTGGCGATTCCGATGGGCATCCAGAACGTGGTCATCCGAAACGTCGGCGGACTCAACGTGTACACGACCTTCGTCACCGGGTCGCTGGTGAAATTCGCCGAGAATCTGTCGCAATACCTGTTCTGGCTGCGCGACCGGACGCGGCACCGCTTTCGCCGTCGCATCTTGAAAGTGCTCAGGGTTTCGCCCCACAGGCTTCATCTCCAGCGCTCCGCGCTGACGCTCGTCCTATGGTCAGCTTATCTGGCAGGCGCGGTCTGTGGCGGATTCTCGATCCAGCGGTGGGCGCTGCTTGGAATGATCGCTCCCTTTGTACTGTTGTTGGCGATCGCTCTATACGGAGCCTTTCGTCCGTTGCTTCCGGCCCCGGGCGACGAATGGTGAATGTTCGGACATTCGCCCGGCCGCGGGCGCCCGCGGCAGGTAGTGCGATAGCGAGATTCCGATCGGCGTTTATGCGCGGGGGCGCACGCGCTAACATGGGCCTCGATGGCTTCCGAACCACGCCGGCCCGAGCGCGTCGCCGAGATGGTACTGCGCGAGCTCTCGTTGATGCTCATCCGCGACCTGAAGGATCCGCGCCTGCGCGGGATCACACTCACCGGGGTCAAGATGACTGACGATCTGCGCCACGGCCGGGCATTTTTCTCGCACCTCGAAGGACAATCGCGCGCCGCCGAGGCGATCGCGGGTTTCAAGAGCGCGAGCGGGTTTATCCGCCGCCAGGTGGGCCGCGCGCTTGGCCTGCGCTACGCGCCCGAGCTGGAATTCGAATTCGACCCCGGACTCGAACGCGCCGCCCGTATCGACGTGCTCCTGCGCAACGCGCGCAAGGACTAAGGCGGCCGCGCCGCTTACGCCGGGCCGCCATTTCGGCTATCGTCGCCCGACCGCCCATGGATGCAGTGCTGATCGTCGACAAGCCCGCCGGGATTACCTCGGCCGAGGTGGTGCGCCAAATCAAGGCGCGCGTGCGGCCCGCGCGCGTCGGCCATCTGGGCACACTCGATCCGTTCGCGACCGGCCTGCTGCCGATCCTGATCGGCGAGGCGACCAAGCTCGCGCCGTTTCTGCAGGACGGCGAGAAAGAGTACGAGGGCGTCATTCGGCTCGGGGTCGAGACCGACACGCTCGACCGCACCGGCACGGAGACGCAACGGGCCGAGGTCCCGGCGCTTACGGCCGAGATGCTGGCGCAAGCCGCTGCGCGCTTCACCGGCAGGATCGTGCAGCAGCCACCCATCTTTTCGGCCATCAAGCGCGACGGCGTGCCGCTCTACAGGCTCGCGCGCCGCGGCGTCGAAGTCGAGCCGCCGCCGCCGCGCGAGGTCGAGATTTCGCGCCTAACTCTCGATGCGCAGCTCGATACGAAAGACGCGGCGTCGATCCACTTCGTCGCCACCTGTTCGACCGGCACTTACATGCGCTCGCTCGCGCGCGACATTGGAATCGCGCTCGGCACGGTGGCGCATCTGGCCGAACTGCGCCGGCTGCGCAACGGCTCCTTTACGCTCGAGCAGGCGCGGACGCTGGCGGCGGTGCTCGAGGCGCTGGCCGCGAAAAATCCGGCAGGCGAAAATCCCGTGGGAACGATCGGGATGCGCGAGGCGCTGGCCACGATGGCCGAGGCCGAGGCCGACTCGATACAGGTGCGGCGGCTGCGCAACGGCGACTCGCGCGCGCTCGACGGCCTCGCACCCGAGGGCGCGAAACTGTTCAAGGTGGTTAGCGCGGGCGCGCTGGTGGCGGTGGCCGAAGCGACTTCACGCGTCACGGCCCGCGTGGTGCGCGTGTTCGGCGTGGACTAGGTCACCGGTGTCTTCGATGCCTTCGGTTCCCTCTCCTTGTCCAAGGAGAGGGTTCGGGAGAGGTCTGTTGTCTTGCTCGCGATCCGCGCGAAGACCCTCTGGCCCTGCGGAATTCAGAGAAACCTCTCCCGCCGCTCGCGATGCTCGAGGCGACCTCTCCTAGGACAAGAAGAGGTGTAAAGGCGCCGACCGTACCCTACACCATTCGCGATGTAGTAAGGTTTCGTCCATCACAGGAGGCGGCTATGGCAGAGCGCGAACGCCAGGGATCGGCGCATTGCTTCGAGGTCGTGGTCGAGCGCGACGTGATGGTCACGATGCGCGACGGGGTGCGCCTCGCAACCGATATCTACCGGCCCGCGCGCGACGGCGCGGCCGTCGCCGGCCGCTTCGCGGTGATCCTCGAGCGCACGCCGTACGACAAGGGCGCATCGCGCTTCGTGGTAACTGCGCGCTTTTTCGCCGAGCACGGCTACGTCGTGCTGATCCAGGACGTGCGCGGGCGCGGCGGCTCCGAGGGCGAGTGGTACGCCTTCGCGCGCGAGGCGCCCGATGGCTACGACACGATCGAATGGGCCGGTTCCCAGCCGTGGTCGACCGGCAAGGTCGGCACGATGGGGACCTCGTACATGGCGGCGACGCAAAGCGCCGCGGCGACGCTCAACCCGCCGCATCTCGCGGCGATGTTCGTGACCGAGGGACCGTCGAATTACTACCACTGCTCGATGCGTCACAACGGCGCGCTCGAGCAGCGCTTTCTCATCTACGCCTTCCACATGGCGGTGACGAGTCCCGAGGCGCGCGCCAACCCTGCGCTGCGCCTGGCGCTGCTGGAGGCGCGCGGGAATCTCGGCCAGTGGCTTAGACGGTTGCCGCTCAAGCGCGGCGCGACACCGCTTCGGATGCTGCCGAGTTACGAGCAGTGGGCGATCGATCTCCAGACGCGCACGGTTTACGACGAGTACTGGCGCCAGCGCGGCTACGCGATCGACGAATACTACGCCGAGCACGCCGACGTTCCGACCGTCTACTTCGGCGCGTGGTACGACTCGTATGCGCGCGCCACGACCGGGAACTTCGCCGCGCTAAGCCGCCTCAAACGCTCGCCCCAGCGTCTGGTGATGGGTCCGTGGGTGCACGGAGTACGCGCCGACGAGGATTTCGCCGGCGACACGAGCTTCGGCCCCGACGCACTCGAACATTACAACGGCCTGCGTCTTCGATGGTTCGACCAGTGGCTCAAGGGGATGGACACCGGGCTTTCCGACGAGCCGCCGGTAAGGATTTTCGTGATGGGCGGGGGCAGCGGCAAAAAAATCTACGACGTGCTCGGCCTGAACGGACGAATCGATCACGGCGGGCGATGGCGCTCCGAGCGCGAATGGCCGCCGGCCATCGCGCGCGAGACGGCCTTCTATCTCCATCCCGGCGGCGCGCTCGCGCCGCGCAAGCCCGAGGCCGCTGCCGGCTCTTCGACCTTGCGTTTCGATCCGCAAAATCCGGTGCCGACGGTCGGCGGCAGCATTTCGGTCGGCTTCGAATTCATGCCGGCCGGCGGCTTCGACCAGCGCGCGCGCTTTCCGCTGGCCGCCGGCGATTCGTTGCCGCTCGGCTCGCGGCCCGATGTGCTGGTGTTCGTTTCCGAGCCGCTCGGCGAAGCGCTCGAAGTGACCGGCGCGGCGACGGTCAAATTGTGGGTGTCCTCGACCGCGCGCGACACCGACTTCACTGCCAAGCTCATCGATCTCTATCCGCCGAGCGCGGATTATCCCGACGGCTTCGCACTCAATCTGACCGATTCGATCATCCGGATGCGCTTTCGCGACTCGTGGACGAATCCCACGCCGATGACGCCGGGCGAGGTCTACGAGGCGAGCATCCCGTTCTACCCGACCAGCAATCTGTTCGCCCCCGGCCATCGTATCCGGCTCGACATCTCGTCCTCCAACTCCCCGCGCTTCGACGTCAATCCGAACAGCGGCGGCCCGCTGGGCGAACCCGGCCCGATGGTGGTGGCCGACAACACGGTGCATCACGCGGCCGCGCGCCCCTCGCATATCGTACTGTCGATAGTGCCGGCGAAATGAGCGTAATGACGGTGGTTGGGCGGGCCGCTTTACTGTCCGGGATCCCTCTGATAGGGTGCTTGTTTAACTAAAGAGGAAAAGGAAAGTAAGAGCTCCCGATGCCCCTCGCAGCCGTTCGCAAGCTGGAAATTGTCCAGGCCCACGCGCGCACCACCACGGACAGCGGTTCGCCCGAAGTTCAGGTGGCGCTGTTCAGCGCGCGTATTGTGCAACTGACCGAGCACCTGAAGACCCACGCGAAGGACCATCATTCGCGGCGCGGGCTTCTGCGCCTGGTCGGCAAACGCCGCCGGCTCCTGGACTACCTGCACTCGTGCGATGTCGCACGCTACCGGGCGCTGATCGAACGGTTGGGCATCCGGAGATAGGCCGAACAAGCTTCGAGCCGCGCGGCCGCACGGTGCGGAAGCGCGGGCCCGGGCCAGCGGCCCCGCTGGCTTAGGGTGTGAGTCGTTCGAGCGCCGATGTGGCGCGAGCAAAGCGGCCCTCCCGTCCTCCCTCAGGTGTGAATCAGATGTATCGAAAACTCGAGATAGATTTTTCTGGCCGTAAACTGTCGCTGGAAACCGGCCGACTGGCCAAGCAGGCGCACGGCGCGGTGCTGGCGCAGTATGGCGATACCATGGTGCTCGCGACCGTCGTGTCGGCCTACGATGCTCGCCCCAATATCGACTTCCTACCGCTTACGGTGGACTATCAGGAGCGGACCTTCGCCGCCGGCAAAATTCCCGGCGGCTTTTTCAAGCGCGAGGGCCGTCCTTCGGAAAAAGAAATTCTGACCTCGCGGCTCATCGATCGCTCGATGCGCCCGTTGTTTCCCAAGGGCTACGACAAGGAAACCCAGGTCGTCGTCACGGTGCTCTCCGTCGACCGCGACAATGATCCCGACATGCTCTCGCTGATTGCCGCCTCGGCCGCGCTGGAGGTCTCCGACATCCCGCACGCCGGGCCGGTCGCGGCGTTGCGGATGGGCCGGGTCGACGGCAAGCTGGTCGCCAATCCGACGGCCGAGCAAATGGAGCAGAGCGATATCTCGATGGTGGTCGCGGCCAAGCCCGACTCGATCGTGATGCTCGAGGGCGGCCTGCAGATCGTCGACGAAGAGGCGGTGCTCGAGGCGCTATTCACGGCGCACGAGCTGCTGAGCCCGATCTTCGAGCTGCAAGGCGAACTGCGCCGCCTGGCCGGCAAACCCAAGCGCGAGTTCACGCCCAAGGTGATCGAGCCGGCGCTGCTCGAAGCGGCGCGCCAGCGCATGGCGCCGGAACTCGAAGCGGCGCTCGCCATCGCGGGCAAGAAGGAACGCAGCACGGCCGTGTACGCGCTGTCGGAGAAGACGGTGACCGAGCTGGCCGCACGCTTTTCCGATCGCGAAAAGGATCTCGGCGAGGCCTGCGAAAAGGTCATCCGCGAGCGCGTGCGCAGGGTCATCATCGAGCAGGACAAGCGGATCGACGATCGCAAATCGACCGACATCCGGCCGATCAGTGCGCAGGTCCAGATGCTGCCGCGCACCCACGGCTCGGCGCTGTTCACACGCGGCGAGACTCAGGCCCTGGCGACGGTCACGCTCGGCACCTCGCAGGACGAGCAGAAGATCGACGCCCTGATGGGCGAGCGCTACAAGAAGTTCATGCTGCACTACAACTTCCCGCCGTTCAGCACCGGCGAGGTCAAGTTCCTGCGCGGCCCGGGTCGGCGCGAGATCGGCCACGGCGCGCTCGCCGAGCGCGCGTTGCTGCCGGTACTGCCGCCTGAAGAGGATTTCCCTTACACCATCCGCGTGGTCTCCGAGGTGCTGGAGTCCAACGGCAGCTCCTCGATGGCCACGGTGTGCGGCGGCAGCCTCGCCCTGATGGACGCCGGCGTGCCGATCAAGTCGGCGGTCGCGGGAATCGCGATGGGCCTGGTCAAGGAAGGCGAGCAAGTCCGCGTGCTCACCGACATCCTCGGCGACGAGGATCATCTGGGCGACATGGATTTCAAGGTCGCCGGCACTGCCAACGGCATCACTGCCATCCAGATGGACAACAAAGTCGGCGGGGTGACGCGCGAGGTGATGCGCCAGGCGCTGCATCAGGCGCGCGACGCGCGGCTGTTCGTGCTGAGCGTGATGGAGAAGGCGCTGCAGACCCCGCGCACCGAAGTCTCGATGTACGCACCGCGCATCGTCACCATCCACGTAAAGCCCGACAAGATTCGCGAGATCATCGGCCCGGGCGGCAAGGTGATCCGCGCGCTGGTCGAGGAGACCGGCTGCAAGATCGATATCGAAGACGACGGCACCGTGGTGATCGCCTCGGCCGACGGCGCGGCGATCGACAAGGCCATCGCCTCCATCCAGGCCATCACCGCCGAGCCCGAGGTCGGCCGCATCTACAAGGGCCGCGTGCGCAAGGTCGTCGAATTCGGCGCTTTCGTCGAGATCATGCCCGGCACCGACGGCCTGCTGCACATCTCGCAGCTTTCCAATGAGCGCGTGCGCAGCGTCGAAGACGTCGTGCATGAGGGCGACGAGATCAACGTCAAGGTGCTCGAGGTCGGGCGCGACGGCAAAATCCGGCTCTCGTTGCGCGAGGCGCAGGAAGAACTGGCGAAGAAGGCGAACTAGTCGTGCCGCTTTGCAGCGCCGCGTTCGACAATTCCCCGCCACGGTTAAGCCGGACTCGGCCAGACTTCGCGTAATGATGGTGTGATGATTTCGAAATGATATTCAAAGACGTACTGCCCAACGGCCTGCGCGTCATAAGCGAACCGATGCCGGCCGTGGTCTCGTCCACCATCGGTATCTGGGTCGAGAACGGATCGCGTTACGAAACCGAGACCCAGAACGGAGTCTCGCACTTCATCGAGCATCTGCTTTTCAAGGGCACGCGCAAGCGCAGCGCCGCGCAAATCGCCGAGCAGATCGACGCCGTCGGCGGCGTGCTCAACGCGTTTACCGGCAAGGAGTACACCTGCTACTACGCCAAGGTGCTCGGCGCCGACCTGCCGATGACCACCGAGCTGCTCGCCGACCTTTTTCTGGAGTCGGTTTTCGACACGGCCGAGATCGATCGCGAGCGCCAGGTGGTGTTGCAGGAAATTTCGCAGGCCGAGGATACTCCAGACGATTTCATCCACGACCTTTTCAACCTGAAATTCTGGGAGGGCCATCCCCTGGCCCTGCCGATTTTCGGCTCGGTCGCGACCGTCAACGCGATCAACCGCGAGCTGCTGGTCTCCTTCATGGCCGAGCGTTATCGCGCGGGCCGGGTCTTCATCGCGGCGGCCGGGATGGTCGACCACCAGCGCCTCGTCGCCGACTGCGCGCGGCTGTTCGGCGCGGTCTCGGGCGACGGACGCGGCGAGCTGATCGCGCCGCCGGTCGATCGCACCGTGGTCATCAACCAGGAGAAAGACCTCGAACAGACCCATCTGTGCATCGGCGGCCCGGGAATCAGCCAGGCCTCGCGGCTGCGCTACGCCAGCTACGTGCTGAACACGGCGCTCGGCGGCGGGATGTCCTCGCGGCTGTTCCAGGAAGTGCGCGAGCGCCGCGGCCGCGTCTACAGCATCTACTCGTTCATGTCGTCCTTCATCGATTGCGGCTACCTCGGGATCTACGCCGGCACCAATCCGGAGTGGGTCGAAGAGGTGCTCGAGGTCACCTTGGGCGAGGTCAACAAGATCGCGCGCACCGGACTTACCAACGAAGAGTTGGCGCGCGCCAAGAGCCAGCTCAAGGGCAACATGCTGCTCGGCATGGAATCGACCGAGAGCCGGATGAATCGCGTCGCGCGCAACGAGATTTATTTCGGCCGCGAGATTCCGCTCGATGAACTGGCGCGCGGAATCGACGAGGTCACCCACGATCAGGTGCTTGAACTGGCCGCGACCTCGTTCCTGTCCGACAAGATGGCGCTGGTGTTGTTGGGCGATCTGAAGGGGCACAAGTTCGGCGCCGACGTCTTCTCCGAGCTCAAGTAATCCCGAGCTCAAGCAAGTCTTCTCCAACCTCAGTAACGCGCCGCTCCGCTCCGCCAAGCGCGGTTGTGCACAGCGCCGCCCTGAGCGCTGTCACTGTTCCGTGATCGTTCCGAGCCCGAAAATCCCCAAAGCCCGGACCCGGTCCGGTAAGTCCTCGAATGTTTTTCGAATCCTGGTCTGGCCGCTTCCGACGAGGTTGAAGATTGGCCGGCAGGAACTAAAATTTGTGCTGAAAAAGCATGTTAATCGGACAAACTGGCAGTGTGCTGGCGCTCCAGACGGGACCGGGCCGCGCTTCGTATCGCCGCGAAAATCACATCAGCGCGATGTGTTCGTCAGGACGCCTGCCAGAGTAAGGTTATAATAATTATGCGCTTGGAGGTGATGCGAGTGCGCCTGAGTCGAATCTGGACGGCAGTCGGCGTCGTTGCGTTCATGACCGTGATTGGAGTTGCGCGGCTCCCGAGTTCGGCTCGCGCGGCGAACAATCCGGCAGATCAAGTCACTGTTCCGCAGTCCGTTCTGAATTCACTGATCGGCGAGCCGGACCGCCATTTCCATCAAGCAGCCGACCTTTACGCCAAGGGCGACGCCGACGGAGCGGCATCGGAGATCCGGGCCGCTGCCGCGCTGATTCGTATGGAAGCGGGACGTGGGAGCCTCCAGGACGCGGCCAAGCTGCTGGCGACAGCGACCGATCTCGACACGATCGCCGGCAATGTCGTAAACGGCAATGTGGCGTCGCGGGGCGTCCTCGATCTCGCGTTTGCGCGCGCCGATCTCGCGTTGGCCGTCCATTACAGATCGATGGCCGACAAAGCTCTGGCCGACAAAGATCGCGCCGGCGCGGGGCGATGGCTCAAGGCTGCCGGCGATTCCGTGGACGAGGCCGCGGCCTGGACCGGACAGAGCCCGTCGGGCGCGCAGGCCCAGGCATGGGACCAGATGCATGCACTTCAGGCGAAGATTCATACCAGTGCCAACTGGAGTTACGATGAGGCGAAGAAGGGCGTTGGCTATCTGGGCGCGCAGATACAATATCTGGGCCGGCAGATGCAGAATTTCAGCGGTTCAGGAGCCCAGAGCGGCGCGAACTGAGCGAACTGCCGGTGCAATGGCGAGCGAGCGTGCGGCTCGCCGCCTGTCATGGATCGGCACGGCGATCGAAGTTGAAGCCATCGGCTCGCGCCCACGTATCAGTCCGCGATGGCGGCGTTCCAGGGTCGCCGACATATCAGTTCATTCAGTTTCTCGTAATCGACCCCAGATCGAGCGGCAAGCCGGTTACCGTCGTGACCGGAGGGCCGTCGATGCCGCCCGACGTAAGCGCGAATGCCGATACCGCCGTGACCGATTGCGCGGACGAGCCCGTGGGCGGGTCGCCACCGCCGCCGCCCGTGCCTCCGCATCCGGGCGCTCCCGACGCGAGCAGCAGGATCAGTGCCGCCGCAAGCCACATACGTCGCCGCGTGCCGCCCGGCAGCGCGAGCATCGCCAGGCCGACTGCGCCCAACGCGATCCAGAGCGGATTCCCTTCGCCCGAGAGGCCCGTTCCGAATCCGACGCTCGCGTAGGCCACGCCGCCGGTCTCGTTGCGGCTGGAGGTGTCGGCGAGCGTTACCGTGAGCGCAAACGCCAGTTCCTGGCCCGGCTGAATCACCGGCGGAACGACGAAGTTGTAGACATTGATCGCCGGCGGCGGCGCCGCGGTCGACGGACTGGCCCCGACCGCGGTCAGCGTGGTGGACGAGAACAGACCCGGGTTGCTGAACTTCAGCGTGACGCTGTTCACCGCCACCGGGTCCGTGGCGGAGTTGTTGGTGAGGCCGAACACGCCAAGCTGGATGGTTTGAGTGGGCTGCGCGCTGCCGCTGGCCGGCGAGATTACCGCGGCGGTGAGGGTGGGAAGAGGAAAGCAGAGGTTGCATGTGGCAAGACGGATCTGAGCCCCGGCCTCACGCACCGCGCCGGGCAGAACCGAGACCATCGCCGCCATGAGCAAAGCGACGGATAAGATCGCCAGTTTGGAGGCGCGAAAGTGTTTAAACAATTTCGACTCCTTGGAGGCTCAGCCTTTCTGCGAGTATCAAAATTGATTTTCCAGCGCCAACCCGCGGGCGAGGGACGGCCTTTACGCTATCCACAGGTCCTTTGCTTGCGCCGCGCCATCAAACACCCTTAGTTCTTTGGCACCGGCATACGGCCGGCCGGATGCCATCGTCACTGGACCATCGCGAACGCACGACCCTTGGCCTGACCGCGTCGGATCGGTCGGTGGTGGCGATGGTCATCGTCATCAAGGCGATGGTGCTGGTCTTCGGCGCGCTCGTCTTCCAGATAGCTAACGGCGAACGGGTGCGCACGCTCACCCAATTGCTTTCGATCTGGAACCGATGGGACGGGCCGCAGTACCTGCTGATTGCGCAGCACGGATACGCGGCGTCGGGTGACCAGCGCCTTGCGCTGGCTTTTTTCCCGCTCTACCCGTGGCTCATCCGGCTGACCACAGTCGTCGTGCGCGACGCGGTCCTCAGCGCGTTTCTGATCTCGACGGTTGCCTCGGTCATCGCTGGCGTGACGCTCTTACGGCTCTTCGCGATCGATTACCCGCGGCATCTGGCGCACCGCGCCGCCTGGTTCCTTTTCATCTTTCCGACCTCCTACTTTATGCACATCGACTACAGCGAGAGCCTGTTCCTCGCGCTGGTGCTCGCGTCCTTCGTGGCGGCGCGCCGCAAGCGCTGGATTTGGGCCGGCCTCCTCGGCGCGTTCGCCGCGCTCGCGCGGCCCAACGGCATCCTGCTGCTCCCGGCGCTCGGCGCCGATGCGCTGTGGGAGTGGTGGGAGACGCCTCGTTTCAACTGGCAATGGCTGTGGGTCGGCCTGGTGCCGATGGGCTTCGCGGTTTATGTCCTGGTCAACTATCGCATCACCGGCGACCCGATGGCGTTCCTCCATCTCGAACGCGAGCACTGGTCCAACACGCTGACGATGCCCTGGCGCGGTATAAGGGTGAATCTCGGTGTCGCGCGCGACTGGGGCGCTTCCAAGGCCGCGATGATCGGAACCCAGGTCCTCTTTTACCTCGCCGTTGGGTTGGCGGGCACGATCGCCGCGGCCTTCTTGCTGCGCCCGTCGTATGCGGTGTGGATGGGGTTCAACTGGCTGCTGTTTGCCAGTCAGTCGTGGGACATCAGCGCGCCTCGCTACACGCTGATGATGTTTCCGCTGTTCATTCTGTTCGCGCGGCTTGCGCGCCGGCGGACCTGGGACGCGGCGATCACCGTATGGTCGCTGTTGTGGCTTGCGCTGTTCGCCAGCGAGTTCGTCCGCGGCCATTGGGCCTTCTGAGCGAGGCCTGTGGACGGCCTAAATCGCCCGGCGTTGCGCCCGCCCGTCGGCCCGGATAATTCTGACGACTAACCATGACCCCGATAATCAAGGTACGGCGCGTAAGGCCGTCCGCGCTGCCGCTGCCGCGCTATCAGAGCGCGCATGCGGCCGGGATGGACCTCGTCGCTGATATTGAAGGTTTACTTGAGATTGCTCCGATGAGTCGCGCCGCCGTTGCGACGGGGATCGCGATGGAAATTCCGCCCGGTTTCGAGGGGCAGGTCCGTCCGCGCAGCGGGCGGGCGCTCGAAGAGGGACTTAGCGTCGTCAATTCGCCCGGCACCGTCGACGCCGACTATCGCGGCGAAATTAAAGTATTGCTTGTGAACCTGGGAGACGCGCCGATCGCGATCCGCCCCGGCGACCGAATCGCCCAACTCGTGATCGCTCCGGTGGCGCGGGCGGAGCTGGTCGAGGTCGCCGAGCTTGAGCCAAGTTCGCGCGGCGGCGGCGGCTTCGGGCATACTGGAAGGTAGCGGCACACGCGCTACTTACGCGCGAGCCGCTCAATATCCGTGTCAAAATCTGTGTCAAAGAAAAGCGAAAGCGGCACTTCCGAATTCGACGCCGCCGAACTCGAAATCTCATTGATGGCGGTCACGCCGATCGACGGCCGCTACCACGCGCGCACCCGCGCGCTGGCCGCCTACTTCAGCGAGTTCGCGCTCATCCGCTACCGCGTCCGCGTCGAGATCGAATGGCTGCTCGCGCTGGCCGAAAATCCCGCGCTCGAGGAATTCACGCTCGACCCCGGCGCGGTGCCCCAACTGCGCGCGTTATACCACGATTTCACGCTCGCCGACGCACGCCGCGTCAAAGCGCTCGAGCGCACGACCAACCATGACGTGAAGGCGATCGAATACTTCCTTACGGAAAAGATCGCGACGATCGGTATCGGCGTCCCGTCCGGGATGATTCATTTCGCCTGCACCTCGGAAGACATCAACAACCTCGCCTACGCGCTCATCCTCAAGGAGTTTTCCGAACGCGAGCTGGCGCCCGCGCTGGATTCGATCGTCGCGACGTTAAGTGCGATGGCGCGGCAGTGGCGCGGGGTCGCGATGGTCGCGCGCACGCACGGTCAGGCGGCGACGCCGACCACGATGGGCAAGGAGCTGGCGGTGTTCGCGGCGCGCGTCGAGCGCCAGCGCCGCGCGCTTGAGCGCCAGGAATTTCTCGGCAAGTTCAACGGCGCGGTCGGCAACTTCAACGCTCATCAGGCCGCCGCGCCCGAGGCCGACTGGATCGAATGCTCGCGTCGCTTCGTCGAATCGATGGGCCTGGTGTGGAACCCGCTCACCACCCAGATCGAGAGCCACGACTTCATCGCCGAGCTGCTCGACCTGATGGTCCGTATCGACACGGTCCTGCTCGGGTTTGCGCGCGACATGTGGGGATACATCGCGCTCGGCTACTTCGGCCAGCGCACGGTGAAGGGCGAAGTCGGCTCGTCGGTGATGCCGCATAAGGTCAACCCGATCGACTTCGAGAACTGCGAGGGCAACCTGGGCCTGGCGACCGCGCTGTTTCAGCATCTGGCGGCCAAGTTGCCGGTCTCGCGATGGCAGCGCGACCTGAGCGACAGCACGGCGATGCGCGCGTTGGGCACCGCGTTCGGCCATCTGATGGTCGCGCTCGATGCGCTTAGCCGCGGGCTCGGTCGCGTCGAGCTCAATGCCGCGCGGATCGCCGCCGACCTCGAGGCCGAGGGTGCCTGGGAGGTGCTGGCCGAGGCGGTGCAGACGGTGATGCGCCGCCACGCTCTGGAAGATCCCTACGAGCGGCTGAAGGAACTGACCCGCGGACGCGCGATCGATCGCCAGGCGATGCGCGGGTTCATCGCCGGGCTGGAGCTGCCGGCCGAGGTCAAGGCCCGGCTTGAGAAGCTGGAGCCGCGTGATTACGTTGGACTCGCGGCCGAGCTGGTCGAGCGGTTCGCGCCGGGCGGCAAAGCCAAAGCTTAACTGCAAGATTTGGCTATCGAGACTTGGCCAGGGGAGTTGGACGGCTCGACTGATTGTGCATAAGCGCCGCGTTTTGTGAACAAAGCAGAGTCCCCAAGGTTTGTCGCGCGCGCGCCGGTCGGATACTTCAATATTCATCGAACGCTTACGCATCATTCGTGAATTCCCGTTAACGGAGATATGCAAGTGGAAAACGCTCCGCAGATGCTCGAAATGTTTTACGAGGGCAAGGCGAAGAAACTCTATGCGACCGCCGATCCCGACCTCGTGATCGCCTACTTCAAAGACGACGCGACCGCGTTCAACGCCAAGAAACGTGGCACGATCGAAGACAAGGGCGTGATGAACAACCGTATCTCGGAACTGTTCTTCACCCTGCTCGAACGCAACGGCATCCCGACCCACTTCGTGCGCCGCTTGAACGATCGCGAGATGCTGTGCCGCCGGCTCGAAATAATTCCGGCCGAAACCGTGGTGCGCAATATCGTGGCGGGCTCGATGGCCAAGCGGCTCGGCCGCGAAGAAGGCGAAAAGCTCAAGCATCCGATCGTCGAGTACTATTACAAGTCCGACCCGCTCGACGACCCGCTGATCTATCCCGAGCACGCCATCCTGTTCGGCTGGGCGACTCGGCAGGAGCTCGACACGATCGAGGCGATGGCGCTCAAGGTCAACGACGTGCTGAGCCGCTTCCTCGACGAGCGCGGCGTGATCCTGGTCGACTTCAAGCTCGAGTTCGGCCGCCATCACGGCAAAATCCTCCTCGGCGACGAGATTTGCCCCGACACCTGCCGCTTCTGGGACAAGGCCACGCTGACGAAACTCGACAAGGACCGCTTCCGCCGCGACCTCGGCGACGTCGAGGGCGCCTACCACGAGATGCTTCGCCGGGTGTCGAATTGAAAGATCTTGTAATTCCCTCCCCTTGTCCAAGGGGAGGGTTAGGGAGAGGTCCAATACTCGAATGCTCGCCGCCACTTCGAAGTGGCGGCGACGCGGCAGAATTCAGCAAGACCGCTCCCGCCGCTCGCGGCGACCTCTCCTTGGATAAGGAGAGGTTCCAAGAGGTGAGCAATCCCGTGATTCGCGCACGGAGGCTCTGAGTTGCTGGTCAAGGTGTTCGTCACGCCGCGCAAGGGGATTCTCGATCCCCAAGGACGCGCGGTCGAGCAGTCGTTGAAGAGCCTCGGCTTCGACGGCGCCGGAGCGGTCCGCGTCGGCCGCTACATCGTGCTGGAGCTGGATGCGCCGAGCATCGAGCAGGCGCGCGAGACCGTGCGGCAAATGTGCGGGCAACTGCTGACCAATCCGAATATCGAAGACTACACCTTCGAGATCGAGTCCGCGCCGAACGAGGACGGGCCGCGATGAAATGGGGAGTGGTCCGCTTTCCCGGCTCGCTCGACGACACCGACGCGCTGTGGGCGCTTAATCATGTGATGGGTCAGGAGGCGCGCGCGCTTTGGCACAAGGACGAGGACCTGGCGGGCGTGCAATGCGTGGTACTGCCGGGCGGTTTCAGCTACGGCGACTACCTGCGCTGCGGCGCGATCGCGCGGTTCGCTCCGATTATGAAAAGCGTGGTGCGCTTCGCCAACGACGGCGGCCTGGTGCTCGGAATCTGCAACGGCTTTCAGATTCTGTGCGAAGCTCATCTGCTGCCCGGCGCGCTGATGCGCAATCGCTCGCTCTCCTTCATCTGTGAGCTGGTCAACGTGAGGATCGAAAACACCGCCACGCCGTTTACTTGCGCCGCGCGTCAGGGCGAGGTGCTGCGCCTGCCGATAAAGCACGGCGAAGGCCTCTACGTGGCGCCCGCCGACGAGTTGCGCGCGATGGAAGAACGCGGCCAGGTGTTGCTGCGCTACACCGACGCCGCCGGCCGCGAGCGCGACGACGCGAATCCCAACGGTTCGACGCGGGCGATCGCCGGCGTCGCCAATGCGACTTTCAACGTCTTCGGCCTGATGCCTCATCCCGAACACGCGGTCGAGGCGGCGCTCGGCGGCGAGGACGGACTTAAGATTTTTCGCTCGATCGTGATGAGCGTCGAGCAAGCGTCCGCCGCGGCCTCAGCCGCAAGATCTTCCGCCGCATCTTCGAAAACCCCGGCATGAGCGCCGCGAACAGCGCCGAGACTCCGGTCGCGCTGGCGGACGAGCCGGCGGTCGACCTCGAGCAGGCCCGCGCGCACGGGCTCACCGACGACGAATACTACGCGGTCCAGCGATGGCTCGGCCGCACGCCGACTTTCACCGAGTTGGGCGTTTTTTCGGTGATGTGGTCGGAGCACTGTTCGTACAAGTCCTCGCGCCGCCATCTGCGGATGATGCCGAACCAGGGGCCGCGCGTGGTCGGCGGCCCGGGCGAGAACGCCGGCGCGCTCGAGGTCGGCGACGGATGGGTCGCGGTGTTCAAGATCGAAAGCCACAATCATCCCTCATTCGTCGAGCCCTACCAGGGCGCGGCCACCGGGGTGGGCGGAATCCTGCGCGACATTTTCACGATGGGCGCGCGGCCGGTCGCCAGCATGGATTCGTTGAAGTTCGGCGCGTTCGACCATCCGCGCACGCGCTACCTGCTCGGCGGCGTGGTCGGTGGAATCGGCGGCTACGGCAATTGCGTCGGCGTGCCCACGGTCGGCGGCGAAGTGATGTTCGACGCGGCCTACAACGGCAACATCCTGGTCAACGCATTCTGCCTTGGCCTCGCGCGGCGCGGCGAATTGCAGAGCGCGCGCGCCCAAGGGCCCGGCAATCCGGTGATGTACGTCGGCTCGGCGACCGGACGCGACGGAATCCATGGCGCGAGCCTGCTGGCCTCGGCCGAGTTCGACGCCTCCAGCGAAGCCAAGCGCCCAACCGTGCAGGTCGGCGACCCGTTTACGGAAAAGCTGCTGATCGAGGCGTGCCTGGAAGCGATGCAGAGCGGCGCGATCGTCGCGATCCAGGACATGGGCGCCGCCGGACTCACCTCGTCGTCGAGCGAGATGGCGGCGCGCGGCGGACTCGGAATCGAGATCGATCTCGACCGTATCCCGCTGCGCGAGGCGGGACTGACGCCGTACGAGATGCTGCTTTCGGAATCGCAGGAGCGGATGCTGCTGGTGGCCGAGCGCGGGCGCGAGGCCGAGCTCGCGGCGATCTTCTCGCGCTGGGACCTGCACGCGGTGGTGATCGGCAAAATCACCGAGGACCGGCGCTGGCGCGTGCGCTGGCGCGGAAAGCTGGTCGCCGATATTCCGGCCGTGGCGCTGACCGACGAGGCGCCGGTTTACGACCGTCCCGCCCGCGAGCCGTCGACGGCGGCCGCCACGTCCGGCACCGCTTCGGGCGCGGCCTCCAAGTCAGGCGCCGCTTCAAGCGCGGCGTCTAATTTAAACGCCGCTTCAAGCGCGGCGTTTTGGCCGTCGCCGGCCGCGGCGCTGCGCCGTCTGCTGGACAGTCCCAACGTCGGCTCCAAGCGATGGGTTTATCGCCAGTATGACTCGATGGTTCAGAGCAACACGATGGCCGGGCCGGGCGGCGATGCCGCCGTGCTCAGGATAAAGGGAACCAATCGCGCCCTGGCGCTGAAGGTCGATTCCAACCCGCGCGCCTGTGCGCTCGATCCTTACGTCGGCGCGGCGGCGACCGTGGTCGAGGCGGCGCGCAACGTGGCGTGCGCGGGCGCGCGCCCGATCGGGCTCACCAACTGTCTCAACTACGGCAATCCCGAGCGCCCGGAGATCATGTGGCAGTTCATCCGCGGCGTCGAGGGTATCCGCGACGCCGCGCTGGCGCTCGAGACGCCGGTGGTCAGCGGCAACGTGAGCTTCTACAACGAGACCGAAGGCCGGGCGATTCCGCCCACGCCCACGATTGCGATGCTCGGGGTGATCGAGGACGCCGGCCGGCGCGTGACCCCGTTTTTCAAGCATCCGGGCGACGCGGTTATCCTGGTGCGGACGGCCGCCGCGACGCTGGCGGCGAGCGAATATGCGGCCTTTTTCGCGGGTAACACCGAATCGCTCGCCGCCTTGGACCTCAAACGCGAGCGCGGGCTCATCGAGGGGCTGGTTGCCGCCGCCGATCGCGGATTGATAAGATCGGCCCACGACGTTGCGGAAGGCGGACTGGCGGTTACACTGGCGCAGTGTTGCTTCAATCCCGACGGCGTCCTGGGCGCGGAGATCGACGGGATGCCGGAGCAGGGCGGGGCGGAAGTGTTGTTTGGCGAGGGCGCTTCGACCGTGGTGTTGTCGGCCGCGCTGGGCGAGATTGAGAAGCTGCGCGGATTGTTCGGAGGAATCGAATTCGGCGTAATCGGTCGCGTGACCGAAGGGACGCGGTTGAAAGTTGCGGAGGCGATCGACGAGGACGTGCGCGAGTTGATGCAAATCCACGAACAGGCGATTGCGCGGAGGCTTGCCGCCCATGGATGAAGTCCCGTCGCGAGAACCCTCGCAAGAACTCTCGACAGATCTTTCTGTGGAAGTCTCGCCGCAGGAGTCCAACCTCGACGCCTTCCACGAGGAATGTGGCGTCTTCGGCGTCTTCGGTCATCCCGAGGCCGCCAATCTCGCCTACCTCGGAATGTACGCGCTGCAGCATCGCGGGCAGGAATCCGCCGGCATCGTCTCGTCCAACGGCAAGTCGCTGATCTCGCATCGCGGGATGGGCTTGGTCGCCGACATCTTCAGCAGCGACGTGATCAATCGCCTCGAGGGCACCGCCGCCATCGGCCACAACCGCTATTCCACCACCGGCTCGACCTCGCTCAAGAACTGCCAGCCGCTGGTGGTCGAGTACGCGGGCGGCGGGTTGGCGCTCGCGCACAATGGCAACCTGGTCAACTTCGCCGAGCTGCGCGAGCGGCTGGAAGCCAGCGGGTCGCTGTTTCAGTCGTCCTCGGACAGCGAGGTGATTATCCATCTGATCGCGGGATCGCACGCGCCCACGCTGGCCGAGCGCGTCGCCGAGGCCCTGGCGCAGGTGCGCGGCGCCTACTCGCTGGTGGTGTTGGCGCAGCGCGAGATGATCGCGGTGCGCGACCCGTTCGGCTTTCGCCCGCTGGTCCTGGGATCGCTCAACGGCGCGCCGATCGTGGCCTCGGAGACCTGCGCGCTGGACCTGGTGCGCGCCGACTACATCCGCGAAATCGAACCGGGTGAGATGGTGGTGATAAGCGACGACGGGGTGCGCTCGCTGCGCCCGTTCCCGTCCGCCGAGCCCAAGCGATGTATCTTCGAGTACGTTTACTTCTCGCGCCCCGACAGCCTGCTCTACGGCCGCAGCGTCTACCAGGTGCGCAAGATGCAGGGGCGCGCGCTCGCCCGCCAATGCCCGGTCGACGCCGATATCGTCGTGCCGGTGCCCGACTCGGGCAACGCCGCCGCGCTTGGCTATGCCGAGCAGTCGGGGTTGCCGTTCGAGATGGGGCTGGTGCGCAGCCACTACGTCGGGCGGACTTTTATCGAGCCGCGCCAGTCGATCCGCCACTTCGGGGTCAAGATAAAATTCAATCCGGTCTCCGAGCTGCTGCGCGGCAAGCGCGTGGTGCTGGTCGAGGATTCGCTGGTGCGCGGCACCACGCTGCGCAAGGTGATCCCGATGCTGCGGCAGGCGGGCGCGCGCGAGGTCCATATGCGGATCGCGGCGCCGCCGACCACCAACTCCTGCTTTTACGGAATCGACACGCCGACCCGCGAAGAACTACTCGCGTCGAGCCACTCGGTCGAGGAGATCCGCAAGTACATCACGGCCGACTCGCTCGATTACCTTAGCTGGGATGGCTTGTACTCATTCCTGGACGGCCCGCGCGAGGGCTTCTGCGACGCCTGCTTCACCGGCCGTTATCCGGTCGAGATTCCAGCCAATCACGGACCGCATCAGTTGCGCCTGTTCGAAGCCGCCGACGGCGCCGTTTCCGCAATCAGCCGCTAGGCGTAACGCATCCCGCCACGAAGGGTTTCCAGCGCTTGCGCCACGGGCGCATTTGCCCTATGCGTTTCGTGATTCGGAAGTCCAGACGATGATCGCGCTCGCGTTTTGTTATTTGGCGACTGGAATCCTGACGCTTACGGCCGCGGGATGCGACCCGGTGGTCAGCCTCGCGGGGGCTAACTTTCCGGGCTGGCTGTTATGCGCGGGCGCCGGCGCAATCGTCGCGACGCTCTGCCATCCGCTGTTTCTCAGGGCCGGTCTCGAACGCAGTCTGCGTCCGCTGCCGCTCTTCTATGGCGCCCTGATCGCTCTGTTCGCAATGGTCGCATGGGTCGCCTTTTTTAGCCGTGCTTGAAGGGTTGAGCGATGGCGGAGGTGGGCGACGCGCAATCGAGTGGAAATCCGGCGCGCCGGATTATCGCCCGGATTCTGTTCGCGGCCGTGATCGTTTGTGACCTCGTGCTCGGCGCTTACGTTGTGCATCTCTACTATCTCCACCCGCGTACCGACGACGCTTACGTGCGCGCCAACACCGTCGACGTCGCGCCGCAGGTGAGCGGCACGATCGTCGAGCTTCCGCTGCGCGACAATCAGCACGTCAAGGCGGGCGATTTGCTGTTCGTTGTCGATCCGCGGCCATACCAGGCCGAGCTCGAGCTGGCCGAGGCGCAGCTTGCGTTGACCAATCTGCAGATCGAGGCGCTCGGCCGCGCGATCGGCGCCGCCAGGGCGCGGCAGAAGGTGGCCGAAGCCGACGCCGGCTACCAACGTCAGTATCTCGCGCGCCTCGTGCCGCTGGAGAAAGAGGAGTACGTCACCGCCAACAAAGTAGCCGACGTTCGCAGCAGGCTCGCCGCCGCAGTGGCGGAGACCGAGCAGGCGCGCGAAGAGCTTGGCCAGGCCGAAAAGCAGCTCGGGCAGCTCGGCGATATCAACGCGCGCCGTGCCGAGGCCGAAGCCAGAGTCTACAAGGCAAAACTCAACGTCGGCTATTGCCAGGTGCGCGCAAGGTTCGACGGCTACGTCACCAATCTGAATACGACGGTCGGCCAGTATGCAAATCAGGGGCGCGAAGTGCTGAGCCTGGTCGACAATCGGACCTGGTACGTGATCGCGAATTTCCGCGAGACATTTCTTGCGCATATCGCGCCCGGAATGAGTGCGCGTGTCTATCTGCTCGGCTATCCGAACCGGCGCTTTCGCGGCGTGGTCGAAGGCGTCGGCTGGGCGCTCTACCAGAGCAACGGTGGTACAGTCGCCGGCCTGGCTAACGTCGCGCCGACGCTCAACTGGGTGCGGCTCGCGCAGCGCTTTCCGGTGCGGATCACGCTCGAAGACGGCGATCCCAGGTTTCCGTTCCGGATGGGCGCGACGGCGGTTGTGACGATCGATGGCGAGCCGCAGAAGAGCCCGCCGCCGATCCGATCGCAGGCGCGGTGAGCGGGGAAGGGGCCGGCGCCTTCACGGGCGGGCCTGCGGAGGAATCGCTCCGGTTGCGTAGGCGACCGCGGCCGCCGAGATCAGGAGGTCGGCGCGGCTTCCGACCATCGTGTACTTGGCGTCGGCCAGGTCGCGCTCGGCCGACAGCAGATCGACGATCGTCGCGAGCCCGCGCTTGAACGATCCGAAATTCGAATCGTAGGCGGACTGCGAGGCCCGTAACAGCGCCTGCGCGTACTGGTACTTCTTGAGCGCCGTTGCGAAGGCGTAGTAGGCGCGCCATACCTGGTCCGCGATATCGAGTTGATAGCGATAGACCTGCGCGCGCGACGCCTCGCGATCGGCCTCGGCACGCTCGATCGAGTTCACGTGCTCGAAGCCGGCAAACGCGTCCCATCGAACGGCGACGCTCGCCGCGTATTCGGGCGCCATCGCGGTGAACTGCGGCGTCGGCGGATTCGACAGGGTGTAGTTAAAGGCATGGATGCCGTAATAGCTCGAAAGCTCGACGGTCGGATAAAGCGAAGCGCGCGCCAGATCGACCGCGGCATCGTTAGAGCGCAGCGCCGCGACCTTGGCCGCAAGGTCGGGCCGCTCGTGCATCGCAAGGTCGATCAGGCCGTCGACCGCGCCGCCGAGTGTGGCGGGAACCGTCTGGCCGCCGAAGCTTTCGATTTCCGGCAGTGTGTCGACGCGGACGCCGAGCGCGAGCGCGAGGTTGGCCTGGGCATCACTGACGCCGAGTTCGGCGGTTTCCAGTTCGTAGCGGGCCCGCGCTTCGCGCTGGCGCGCCAACAGTACGTCGGGCTTAGTCGCCAGGCCGGCCGCACGGCTCTTCTCGACCGCCATCCGGTCGGTGGTCGCCAGCCGCACGATCGCCTGCGCGGCAGCGACGTTCGCCCGCTCGGCATCCAGCAGGTAGAAGCTCTTTTCGACGGCGAACACTACTTCCTGAATTTTGCGGTTGAAGTGAAGATTGGCCGCCAGCAGTTGTTCGCGCGCCGAGCGGGCGGCAGCGTCGCGCCGGCCGAAATCCGCAAGGTCGTAGTTGAGCGTGAGCAGATCGCTGCTGCTCCAGTTCTTGAACGTGCCCCAGTGTTTCGGGACCTGGTCGAGGATCCGCTCGTATCCATTCCGGCTATCGGCGCGCACCGTTGGATAGAAGGGCGCGCGGCTCATTCCCCATCCGGCGGCGGCCGCGCGTGCCGCCTCCCACGCTTCGCGCGTATCCGGGTTCCGGTTCAAGGCCAGGTCGATCAAGGCTGGAAGGTCGTATTTCGGCACAGCCGCAGGGGCGGGACGGCTCTTGTCAAAGCCGCCGGCCGGCGCTTCGAGCTCGAGCGCCTGTTCGTTGGGCCCGGGCTGCCATTCGTGTTGCACGGCCGCCGGCGCCCATCGAGACGGATTTAACTCGGGCCTTTCACCCGACGTGGCGCATCCCCCAAGCCCGGCGAGCACCAGGATCGTGCAGACCGTGAGCATCAGCCGGAGGTGCTCACGAGCGCGGTTCACGGCAAATTCCAAAATGCGCTGTCGAACCGGCTCATCCGACGGCGCCCCGCTACGTATCACGCTGGACGCGCAAAGTATGCTTTGATTGTCGGCCGGAGAGATGACGGGGAGCGCCAAATGGAGAGCCCTGCTCGAAGAGCTGGAGCCAACACCGGGGCGATGGTGGCGGGCAGCGCGAGTCGGACTGATCACTGCGCTTGGCGCCGGCGCGACCGCTGCGATGCAGGTCGCGAATCCGCTCGGTCTGACCCTGATGTTCAATTTCGCGCTGCCGGAAGCGGCGTTCTCGGCGGCGCGGGGAGCCGCCTTCGTGTGCTCCGCGGCCGTGCTCCAAGCGCTCGGGTTGGTGTTGGTCGGAGCTTTGATCAACTCGCCCGTCGTCGATATCACCGTCTTCATCCTCCTATGCCTGTTCACCACCTACGTGATTTATGCCGTCCCAACTTTGGGGTGGCTATGGGTGTGGATTCAAGTTCCGGTGGTGACGGCCTTTTACCTGGCGATGTTCATCCCGGACGGGCTGGCATGGAACGAAGTGCAGGGCTTTGCCGGGATCGCAATCGCCGTCGGTATTCTGTTGCTGTGCAACAGTATCGTGCACCCGGAACCGACCGACTCGGTGCTGGCTGATTCGATCGCGGTGACGCTTGCGCGCGCGCGCCTGAGACTGGCGGCGTCGATCGAAACTGCGCTGTCCGAGGTTCCGGAGACCCGCGAGCGTCCGATCGCCTCGCGTCTGGGCTATCATCTCTCACTGCTAGGCCGCGTCATCGCGTCGGCGAGCAGCGTCGCGCGGCCTGCGGGGCTACTGGCCGACGTGATGGTTGCGGAGGCAATTCGCGGCCAGACCGATCGCATGGCCATCGCCGTGCACGCGAGCGAAAGGCATCCACCGCCCGCCGCGGCAGCCGAGGAATTGCGCGCGCTCGGGGCCGCGATCGATAGTCGCCTCGAGCACTTCGTTGAGGGTCTGCGCAAGCATCGCGTCGCGCACGCTCAAGGCGCGTCGGGCGCGACGCCTCAGACGGCGGGAGCGCCAGCGGATGGCGGCGACGGCATTGCCGCGCGGCTCGCGCGCTTCGGCATGGAGGCGCCCGAGTTGGCCGCAATTGTCGCGCCGATGGCGAGAATCTGCGAGCTTCTCGAGACCGATAGCATCGAGCTTCCTTCCGCGGAAGATGAAGTCGATGGCATAGCGCAGCGGCGCCCGGCCGTCGCCAGGAATTTCCTGATACGCTTCAGCACGCGGCATACGATCGCGTTGACCGCCGCGTTTCTGATCGGACTGTGGGATAACGATCCCGCGCTGCACGCGGCGATCTGGCTGTTGATGCTCGGCGGACCGCCCAGCCATGGGGCGACTGCGCGCAAATTCACGATGCGTGCGATCGGTGCGTCGGGAGCTCTCGCGTTGGCCGCGCTCGGCACAGTCGTCATAGCTCCCAACTTCACTTCCCCCGGACCTTACATGGTTGCGATTTTCGCGGGCACCTTGCTGATGGCGTATGTCGGGGAGGGTGGGGGAATCCTTTCATATCTCGGGATTGGCGGCACCGCCTTCGTTATCGGCTACGGAGGCCCGGGTCCGCGTGCCGACGTGCTCGGCTCGATCTGGAGCATTTGGGGCATCAGCCTCGGCATGATAATTCGCGCCGCCGTTTCTCTGTTATGGCGCGAGCGGGCAAGCCGCACGCTCGCCGAGCAGTTCCAGGTGCCGCTCGCCGCGATGCTCGATCTGATGCAAGAGTTCGAGCAAGAGGGCGTCGGTCCCGATGCGAAGCGGCGGCGGGCGGCGGTCGAGATGGCGACGATTGCGGGTATCGCGACGATGTTGACGGTTGCGAATGATGCAATGCTCGAGGACCCCGGCGCCCAGATCGACGGTGATAAACTGGTCAACGCGCTCGACACGCTCCGCCGGTTGGCCTTCGCGCTCGGAAACCTGGCGTGCCTCGGACCGGCCGCAACCGCCGCGAGCGCCACGTTGACGGACGCGATCAGAATTCGCCTCGAATCGTGGCTGCGCAATCTGCGCGATCAAACTGACTCCGGAGTCGAAAGCCGCGCGCCGTTAAGGAAAATGGTTGCCGAGACCAGGGCGCCCCTCCATCCCTTGCCGGGTGACGAGCGTGGCGTTTCGCCCGGGCTCGACGCGTCACAAGGCGCAGGGGCGGGACGCATAATCCGGCTGACGCAAGCGCTGGAGCATCAACTGGCTGGGGTGTCGCGCACCTGAAGAGCGACGCTTGCTCGCCCCGTTTCCGAAGTGGCGGAGCGCCAGCCTAGCGGACGAAGCTGAACGCGCGGGCGAGCGAGATGTCGTGGCGCAGTCGGGCCAACGGCTCGCTCGTGATGAGTACGGAGACGAAGCGGCGCTGCTTCGACGCGGTCACGCAGAGACTGTAGCCCTTGTACCTGTAGAACAGATGGCCGTTGAACCGGCCGACGGCGCCGGGCGGTATGGGGAAGTCGCTCGCCTTGTAGAACGTGCACAGGATGTCGTTGTTGCGGCCGTGGTAGAGCGTATAGGCAACCGGGTTGCCGTTGGGCAGCCGGTCGATTCGGCCGCCGACCACGCCGTAGCCGGCGAACTGGAAATTCCAGATCAGGTCCGGCATCGCGACCGACCCGTAAGCCAACTCGATTGCGGACAGCGAGTACGACGGCACGTTGGGCCGAAAGGCGGTTTCGAAAGTTTCGTAACTGTAGACGGCCCGCTCGAGGGCCTCATTGGCCTGGATTGCGCTGACTCGGTGGTCGGCGGGCGCCGGGCCGCGATGTATGCCGGGCAGGCCGCCACCGGCGAACAGCACGACCAACAGCATTGCCGCGGCGGCGAGCGGTATCCAAGTGCGCGGCCGTCTAAGTTCGCTCACCACCGCGCCTCCCATCCGCCACGGCGCGACTCCGCCGTCGAGCCGATCGAGGGCGGCGTTGATCCGCGCCTGGGTCTCTTCCGGGGTTTTCACGATCGCGGTTTGACGCTTGATCAGCGCCTTCAGCAAGCGCTCCTCGGCTAGTCGCGCCCGGCATGCGACGCATCCGCCGGACGGTCCACTACCCAGATGCTCGGCGGCCGCGCGCTCCTCTTCGGGCGTGAGTTCGCCGTCGGCCTGCGCCGATAGATAGTCCGCGATATACTCTTGGCACTTCACGGCTTCCTTTGTTTATATTTATACACGCAATCGCGAATCATCCGAACACACTGTGAATTCATCTAGCGGACCAGTCCGCGGCGCCGGGCGAATGGGCCCAGCGCAATGCGCATCATCTGGCGGGCGCGGGAGACCCGCGACTTGACCGTTCCGACAGGTATTGCGAGTACCTGCGCCACCTCCTGGTAGTTGAGTTCCTGCACGTCCACCAGCATCAGCACCGTGCGAAAATCGGCCGGCAGGGCGTCGAGCGCCGCCGAAACTTCATGGTCCAGAATCCGTTCCGAGATAAGCATCTCGGGATTGCTCAATCTCTGGTCCGCCCGCGCACTCGAGCTCTCGATTTCGCGCTCGAAGTCTTCAGGCGTGAGTGAGACTTGTTCATGGCCGGCTCCGCGATAGCCGTTGCGGAAGTTATTATACAAAATAGTCAACAGCCACGCGCGGCAATTGGTCCCCGGAGTGTACTGATGAAAAAATCGGTACGCACGCAGCACGGTCTCCTGCAAAAGATCGCGAGCGTCGTCAGGATTACGCGACAGCCGTAAGGCCGCCGAGTAAAGCGCGTCGAGGTGAGGTAGCGCCTCGCGTTCGAACAGCCCGCGCTTGTCGCTGCCCCCTTTGTCGCCCATATCTAATGAGCACCAACATATAGCACCGCCTAACAGTTAAATCCCGCCTTCGACGAAAAGGTTCCCCGGACCTCCGCGGATTTGAGTGACTCTACGCTTGAGTTTCGCCTTAACGCCGTCGCTTGCCGCTCCTGCTCCCGGACCACCATGCCTCGCGGTCTCTTGCGGGAACGGACGTCACCTCGAATCAGGGAGAAGGAACCGTGGCCTGCGACTCGAGTTTTAAATAGACTTACCGAAAGCCTGGCGCGATTCGGGCGGCGCGCCCATACCGCGAGATAGGCGGATACGTAAACCATATTCAAGGGGCCGGTGGGATCGGCTCGCGGTCAAGCCGAACGGGAGGGTGATTACGATGGATCGCAAGACGATTACTGGCGCGGCCTTGGCGGCGGCGGTTGGCGCGATGTTTCTGACCGCGCCGGTCTTCGCGCAAAGCTCCCCGGGGAATTCCGCGAGCGGGGCCAACGTGAAGTGCGTCGGCGGCAATAGCTGCAAGGGCCAGAGCGCTTGCCAAACCGCGAACAACGGTTGCATGGGACAGAACTCGTGCAAGGGCAAGGGCTGGGTGACGGCCGCTACGGCCAAGGTCTGCATCGACAAGGGCGGCAAGCCCGAAAAGGCTCCAACCAAGGCGATGTAGCTTCGGCGCCCGCCCGGCGGCCGGTCCGCGCCGCGCGCCATCGCGGGCAGGAGCTGGCCTGGAGCGACGGGCCCGGGGCTTCGCGATGAATCGGCGATGAATCGATCGGACTTCGCATCGCTCGGATTCGGCGTCGGACTGCGGCGCCCGCATTACGCGCGCATCCTCGAACGGCATCCCGCGGACAATGCTCCTGCGGTGGACTGGTTCGAGGTCATCTCGGAGAACTTCATGGTCGAGGGCGGGCGTCCGCTGGAAGTGCTCGAGGGTGTGCGTGCGCAGTATCCGGTCGTGATGCACGGTGTGTCGCTGTCGATCGGCTCGAGCGACCCGCTCAACCGCGACTACCTGAACGCGCTCCGCACGCTTGCCCGCCGCATCGAGCCGGCCTGGGTTTCCGATCATCTGTGCTGGACCGGCGTGGGTGGCCGCAATCTGCACGATCTGCTGCCGCTGCCGTACACCGAAGAGACCGTGCGCCACGTCGCCGGCCGAATCCGCGAGGTCCAGGACATGCTCGGGCGCACGGTGGCGATCGAGAACGTGTCGAGCTACATGGCGTTTCGCGCCTCGCGCCTTACCGAATGGGAATTCCTGCGCGCCGTGGCGGAGGAGGCCGATTGCGCGATCCTGCTCGACCTCAACAACATCTTCGTCAGCGCCTTTAACCATCGCTTCGACCCCCTGCGCTACATCGACGCCGTCCCCGCCGATCGCGTGGTGCAGTTCCATCTCGCCGGCCATAGCGACCATGGCAGTTACCTGCTCGACACTCACGACCATCCGATTCGCCCCGAGGTGTGGGCACTCTACGAGCACGCCCTTGAGCGCTTCGGCCGCGTCGCGACGCTGGTCGAATGGGACGACAATATTCCCGAGTTCAAGGTGCTGGCCGCCACGGCCGACGAGGCGCGCCGGCGATGCGAATCCGCGCTGGGCGCCGACGGCGCCGCCTCGCCCGCGCGCGGCGCCCGTAGCGCTTGATTTCTTGGGTCCGCGCGCTCGCCCGGATAGTTAACCGCGTCCGGGCAATGCTAATCTTCCGACGAGAAAGTGAGCGCCGCCGCCAACATACGGATCGAGGCCATCAACAGCCCGCAGGCGTTCGAGGAATTCGCGCGCCTGCCTTACCAGGTTTACGCCGATCGCGAGGCCTGGTGGCCACCCGACATCCGCAACGAGGTTGACCTGCTCTCCGGCCGCACGCTCACCGCGCCGTACCTCGACCTGCAGCCGTTTTGCGCCTGGAGCGACGGCCGGCTGGTGGCACGCGTGAGCGCCGTGATCAACCGCCGCTACGTCAGCCACTGGAACCAGCAGCTCGGTCAACTGATCCATTTCGAGGCGGCCGCCGGCCAGGACGACGCGGTCGGCGCGATGCTGACGCGCGCGATGGAATGGCTCGCGCGAGGCAAGATGGAATCGGTGCGCAGCGGGTTCGCCGCTTTTCTCGATTATCCCTACGCGATTGATAATTATGGCGGCCTGCCGTCGTTCCTGCTGCGCGGCAATCCCGAGTACTACCATCGCTACCTTAAGGACGCCGGCTTCGAGACCGAAAAGGGCCAAATTGATTATACCGCCGCGCTGACGCCCGAGACGCTTGCACGCTATGCGCGGATGATCGAGGCGGCGCGCTCGGCCGGGGTCGCCGTGATGAGCTGGCGTGAATACGGATTCCTGGCCGCGGTCGACGCCTGGACCGAGGTCACCAACGCGGCCTTCGCGCGGCATTGGGGATGGAATCCGATAACCCGCGACGAGGTTCGTCCTATGATGGGACCGTTGCACGGCACCCCGGTCGGCGAGCTTTCGATGGTCGCGGTGGCCAACCGCGAGGTCATCGGCGTGGTCTTTTCGGTGCCCGATCTAAGCCCGGCGCTCGCGCGGATTCGTCCCGGCGTCAAGCTGCTTCCGGAGCGCGGCGGCGGCACGCGCGGCGCGCTCATCAACATCGGCGTGCTCGAGCGGGCGCGCGGCAAAGGAGTCGCGTTGGCGATGGCGGCGCGTTCGTTCACCACCATGGCGCACAGCGGGATGCGTTACGCCGGATACACGCTGGTGCTCGACGACAACTGGGCCTCGCGGCGCACCGCGATGGCGCTGGGAGCGCGCGCCACCGGCAACTTCGTCACCTATCGGCGCGACTTGTGAACGACGGGCTTCGATAGTTCCCTACCGGACTCGCGGGAAAGCACTCGGATGGACTGACCCCGAACGCGGTCAGACGGAAGTCGGAATTGTGAGCAGATTGAACTGCAGCGCGGCAATCAGATCGTAGCGATCGGGCGGTCCGACGAAGGCGCGATAGTGAGCATCGTCCGCGGCGCGGCCGCCGTCGCGGGGCTCGCGGTCTTTCTGACGGTCGCGGTCGGTCACTCACGGAGCGTATTGCGCTTTCGTGCGAGATCAATGTCGCCGTCAGGGCTGCACTCCGCCGCAACGCTCCCGGCGGGCGGAATCGCTCAAACGGTCGCAGGCCTCGCCGGATATTCGGAGGGTCCAGAAGGGCAGGTAGGAGGGCAGGCAGGAGGACGGGTTTGAGGACCGCGCGGTCGCGAGTTTGTTTCGGTTTGCACCTTGAAGGGCGGGTTTGGCGGGTGTTAATGTAGCCCTCTTGCTCCTTGCTCCCGCTTCGGGGGCTGGAACCCACAAGGAGGCTGCCGCGTGCGGCGCTACGAAACCATTTTCATCCTGCGCTCCGATCTGGGCGAAGCCCAGGTCAAGGACAGCATCAAGCGCTTCGAGGGTCTGGTCGCGACCGGCGGCGGCGAGATGCTCGAGACTGACGAGTGGGGCTTTCGCGAACTCGCCTACCGGATTCACAACGAACGGCGGGGCTATTACGTCCGCCTCGATTACGCCGCCTCCGGCCC
>Ga0307372_10001683_pt1 | contig 37953 bp, 31 predicted proteins | sample OX1MG_FD_202533 | JGI IMG/M metagenome (GOLD analysis project Ga0307372, IMG submission 202533) | Soil microbial communities from Risofladan, Vaasa, Finland - OX-1 | ecosystem: Environmental > Terrestrial > Soil > Coastal area > Acid sulfate soil | place: Finland: Risofladan, Vaasa | collected...
TGCTCCACGCTTCCTCCAGACCCCATCTCACGATGACGCCCTTGCGCTTCGCTAGTGCTCGACGCGGCCTGCTCGCACAGAGGACTTCCACCTCTTAAGTCACGCGCCATGCTGGGCGCACAAAAAAGGAACTGTCTGCGCCGAAAAGCGCAGGCAGTCCTGTGACGGCAGCGAAGCCGGTGACTTTCAGGCGTCAGTAGCGTCGCGCCACCAGGGCTAGTTTATTCCCCCAGCGGCCGCACGCGAGATTTGTACACCAAAAGGCTGCGCGGAAAGCGGCAAATGCCGGCGCGCTGTCAAACCACCTGAACCATCCGAACGGCCGGTGCGGATAGTACATAAGGGTCCGCTGCCACCGGACGTCGTGGTAACCCTCCTTACCCAGAGTCGCGGCGACCTCTCTAGGCACCACGCGCTTCACCTCATTGCCGGCCTCTTCAACTTCCACGGCAACCCCGAGCCGCACTGCAAGCCTCGTCAGCGCCGCCCGGGCTGGGTCAAGGATCAATACGGCCTGACGCCCAACGCGCGCCATCTCAATGATCGCGCGCCGTGGCGCGTCGAGATGATGCAGACCGTCATGGACGGCGACGATATCAAAGCTGCGGTCCGGAAAGGCCAGATTCTCCGCGTCGGCAACTACAAATCTGGCGGAGAATTGATGACGCTTGGCACGCTCGCGCGCACGCGAGATGGCTGCGGGTGAGAAATCGCTCGCGGTGACAACAGCCCCCGCGCGCGCGAATTTCTCGGACATCATGCCCGAGCCGCAGCAGACCTCCAGCACCGACCGACCGCCAAGTTCAAGCTCCAGCATATTCAACCCGGTCCGCAACTTATGCTCCATCAGGAACTGATAGAGGCGTCCGCAGTTGTGCGGGCGGCCGATCTCGAACTCACGGTCGCATTCCTCTTCATAAAAGCGGCGCTGAGACTCTCGTCGGTCAGAGCCACCGCTAGCCACGCCGAAGCCGAAAAACTCCGCCTTGTTCACTTAAAAACGCCTTTCACGCCGCGCACGGCCAGCCATGAAAGTGGCGGACGCCAATGCGACTTCAAACCAACGCGCCGGCACGGGTCTTGGCCACTCTCTCGCGCCAACAGTTCCTGAGATTGTGAATAGCATGTCGGTGGCGCGCCGGTAGAGCAACAAAGTTACAGCCGCGACTCAGATCTTCGTCCATCCGCTCCGTGTTCATCACAATGTAACCCTCGGGGCGAAGGAATCTAACCAGGCATGAGCCGCCATGAAAGCATTCCGCCACGACGATCGGCTGATCCCGACGCAGAGTGTCGCTGGCGCCTCGAAACACGCTTTCTTCGTGACCTTCGACATCGATCTTTACCAGGTGAACCGGTGACGTTACGGTCCGTTCGCTGTCGATCGTAACGCTCGGGACTGCGACTGATACTCCATGCACGTTCCAATGCTGTCGACAAAATGAGCTCCCACCCGCCTCAACGGTTGAGCTCGCGCCCGTAAGATTGTCGATCGTCAGTTCAATACTACCCACACGATCGCTCACACCAACCGGACGCAACATGGTGCTTAACGGCTGGTTGAGCTGCATAGTGTTTTCAAGGAGATGAACATTGTGCGGGTCGGGCTCAAACATACGAACTTCAAGGCCGGAATTCCGCGCCTTGAGAAACCAACTGTAATAGCCGATATTTGCGCCGACGTCCCAAAACGAGCGTGGCTTGAGCAACCGAGTAATCTCAGACAGTAAAATAGCCACTTCCAGTTCGGGAGGCGTGGATACCAGATAGTATCCGGCGTGACTCGCCAATCGAACGCGCACCTTCCAATCCACTCCGGGAACGCGCACCCAGACCGGAAGGTCGAGCCAGTGAAGAAGTGCGCGCCCGGGGGCCGACTTCCTCAGGCGATAAAGCGGATGGAATCGGTCGCGGAACTTTCCCGGCCAAGCCGCCGGCAGCGAGCGCAGGCTGGATATTCGTTGAATTATTGAACTTCTCGCCGACTCAGGGTTTGCGAAAACACGCGAAGATGCAGGCGCGGAGGCCGGAAAGAGAGCGCGCGCGATTCACGACCCTCTCGTAGGCAACACCAAGCAGAAACGACGAAACGGAAAACATCAGGTAACTAGGTTCCGCCTCAACCATCAGGATCTCTTCTTCGACGAAACCGGCTCGGGTTAGGCAACGGCGCACGGCGCCCCGGCTATTCATCCGGTAATAAGTGGCGTGAGGATCGCCGTTATCCTCGGGGATCCCCCGCACCCTATTGGCCACGAGGCGATGGAACCAGTAAGGGGTAACCGCGGCAACCGCATAGCTATAGTGGTAAACATTTCCCGTACGCAGGACGAAGACTCCGCCTGATTTCACAACCCGGAATACCTCGAATATGACTTTTTCCGGTTGAGCCAAATGTTCGACCACCCAGTCGCTGACCACCAGATCGAAGCTGTCAGTTCGGAATGGCAGATGCTCAGCAAGCCCGATCACGCCATGATCTATTCTCGAGTTCCCCTTGATGCACGAGTTCGGGTCTACACCACAAACGATCCGCGCTTCGCCTTGAAAATTGACTGGTCCGGCCTTTCCCGACCCTGCTCCGAGGTCCAGGATTCGGAACTCGGGACGCAGGCGTTGCCGGATGAGCGCCGCAAACTGAGAAGTGCCGTCTAGCCAGTTGGGACGGTCGTAGTAAAGGCGCTCGGTTAGAGTCTTTACCGAGTTCTGCATTGCCGCTGCCCTTCTTCCGGCTTCACGACCACTGCCTTATGCTGAATCGCGCTCGCATGCTCTTAGCGACCGTAGCCGCCTGAGGTAGCGCGGCTTTCATGGAGGCGCAAGATAAGTGCGGTCGCCTCTTAATGTTGCGGGGGCGACGCAAGAACGCCACCCGCTCTGCGTTGTGGCGCCGCCTCGCCTGGTTTCCGAAGGCCATGCTCGAAAAGCTTCGCATCGATCAGAAAGCGGAACCAGAACGTCTGAAGAAAGAAAAAGACCGCACCCTCTTTTCCATCCAAAAAGCCAAGCCGAACAATGTATCTGTAACTAAACAACAAGCACGCTCTGGCGAACGGCGGCAACCGGTTGTACAGGCTTTTGAGGCAACGCTTGCGCTCGAGGGGGCTTCCGAACAGGTCCGCTCGCAACGTCCGCCCCGTCGTGGCGTTTCGCAGAAGGTCACGCACCGCGGCGTCCGACCAGCGATTGTGCCGGCTCACCCATTCCCTCAAAGGCATCCGGATATCATCCACTATCGGGCCGCAAAGCTTGGCCGTCGGACTCGCCACAAGAAAGTGCTGATCGTATTCACGTTCCTCGCAACGCCCTTTGCCACGGCGAAAGAGACGCATGTGCCAGATCGGAAACATGCCGCCATGCCGAATCGGGCGTCCAAGAAAGCGCACCAGCCGTGGCACGTGATAACCGTTGATATGTGAAGGCACCCCGTGCCGCTCAAGGTCCTCGAGTTCCGCAATAAGTTTTTCGGACAGCAACTCATCGGCATCCAAGTGCAGTTCCCACCGATACTTCATTGGCAACTGCTCTATGGCCCAGTTCCGTTGAGCCCCGTAATTCGTAAATTCATGCTCAATGACCTTAGCGCCACATGCTCTGGCCACAGCGCATGTATCGTCTGAGCTGAAAGAGTCCACCACGTAAATATCGTCGGATATTCTCGCCGCGCTCTCAATCGTGGCCCGCATCGCGATGCCCGAGTTATAGCTGAGTATGACGACCGATATCCGCACTCGATCAACCTCCCGTCCCCTTCAGGCTCTGTATCTGAACGCACAGCCGCAGGACGCGCGCCCACAAACGCGCTTTTAGGCTGGCCATCTTTGGGCGCCGGCGCCGCGGCACGAAATCTTCAGAAACAGGGCCTCAGATTGCATAGCGAGAGTCAACGGACCGCGTCAGGGTCCCGACACACATGCTATCTGAAGGAGCCGTCGAAATGATGCTTCATAATCCCGAACAAAGCGCGTCGAGTTAATGTATCCAGCTCGCCGCAACGCAAGTCGTTGTCGACCAAAGAACTGTCGCCGGAATGTCATGCCAACTGAGATGATCGACTTCCAAGCGAATAGCTATTATCGTCAAGAAGGCGCACAAAATCCTGAATATATAGATCGGCTACTTTGGGGAGAGCGAACGTTCCCGCTACTTCATAAGCGCGAACGGCAATGGATACCAGCTCCTGCTTGTTCGCCAGTATCTCTTTCAAGCGCAGAGCCAAAGCCTGCGCGGGCGTCGGCGAGCGATGGTCGAAAATGAAGCCCGAGCGTCCGTCCTGTACAAAGTCCTTGAAACAATCGAGGGCGGAGACCAACGCGGGACAGCCACAGGCCATGGCTTCAAGCGGGGCCAAACCGAATGACTCGCCACGCTCCGCCAACGAGGGATAGACGAAGAGCGTAGCTCTTTTGTAGTACATACTTAGAGCGTGCGAGTCGAATATTGGACCTATCCAATCTACTTTGTCCGCCACCTCGTGGCTATTCCGGCGCAGCGCCTCGTAAAAACCCCGCCCGCCGCCGCCTAACCTGGCCTCCCAGGGACCGACAATCACCAGCCGCCAGTCATGCATCCCTGAATGGGCAAGGAGCTGAAAAGCCGCTAAAAGGAGGCCGAGGCCTTTTTCTGGATGCACACGGCCGACAAAAAGAATACATCTTTCTCGGTCATCCCATGACCGTGGAACATCGATAACTTCGACCGCATGCGGCAATGGATACGGGATCACACGGACCTTGGCCGCGCTCTTCGCGTCCTGAGCGATGATTGCGCCAGACACCGCGTTAGATACGGTTTGGAGCCGAGCGGCATGATGATACAAAAGCCGGGTCTGCCGCTTGGGATACCGACCCATATGCATATAGAGGACGCCATAACGGGGCGACCGCACCATGGCCGGCAGCCAGATGCTATTGGTAACCAGAATATCCGCATCGGGTAACGCTGGGAGAACGCGTAGCGCGTAACGCAAATCCAGTAAGCGCCATAGTATTTTGGACTTCGGAGCGTCGTAACCGCGGAGACGGAGATGGCGCACCCGACCGACGATTTCATCTGATGGCAGACCGCCATAGTGACGCGAGATATGCGTTACGGCATGACCGCGGCGGCCGAACTCGCTGCCAAGGCTGTGCCACGCTTTTTCGACCGCCCCTCCTAGCAGAGGCGGTATCGGGAAAAATGGCCCCTGTACGATAGTGATTCTCATTCGTGCAATGGCATAGCCTGCTGCCGCACCACGTCGTGGTACAGTGCCAGGATTAGTGGTATTACTACTTTCGCCGTGAATCGTTCTTGAACCAGCTTTTTCGCGTTCGTCGCCATTCCTCGAAGCCGCGCTTGATCGCTCAGCAAACTATCAAGCGCGTAAGCCACGTTCTCAGGGTTCGAAGGGACTATGACGCCGGCCTTGTATCGTGATACCTCGGGGAGATGTGCTTGACTCGTAGCGACGATTGGCAGCCCATGCGCCATGGCCTCGAGCACGGCTACTGGGAGCCCTTCATTTTTTGATAGTGTGATAAAGAGCGAGGAGGCGCAGAAGAGCTCGCTCTTTCTCTCATCATAAACGGGTCCCAAGAGACGAATATTCTGCGTGCCGGCTGCTCGCGCGGCCACCCGTCTCACTTGCGCCCCATATTCGCCGTCTAGTGGTCCCGCCACAATAAGGACGACATGTTTCCGCGTTCGCCAAAGGTCGTCGAAAGCCTTCACGATCTCAAGGACGCCCTTTTGTGCGCTCACTCTGCCGAGGAACAGAATGACGGCCGCGTCGTGCGGAAGGCCCATCCTGCGCGCTAGTTCACACCTGCAGTTGCCCAAGTCTTTTGTCACGGGCCGGTCCACCCAATATGGAATAACCACATGGCGATTTCCGGCCTTAGCCATCGAGCTGTCGACCTCGCCCTCCGACACGAAGCGTATCGCCGTGGCGCAGCGCCACGTCCTTCTAACAAATGCTTCGAAGAAACCCCATTTGCGCCAGGGCATTTTCTGCCAATCCCAGCGAGCCATCTGGCCGTGCGGAGTCAGAACATATGGGACACCGGCTCGAACGGATGCGGCCGCGGCATGCACCGCTACGAAAGACCAAACGCCCTGGATATCCATTAGGTCAAAATCCGCGGCGCTTTTATTCAGCCACTGCCGTATCTCCGCTGAAAGATGAAGTCGCCTGTGCACTCGCGATCGGAAGGGAAATAATCTCACATCGACTCGCGGGTCTATCTTGACCATTGGCTCGACGGGCCCGGGACCCGTCGCGGTATCGGCGGCAACCAGCGTGACTTTATGCCCCGCATTACACAGCTCCTCGGCCAGCCGCGTTAGCGATACGCTCACGCCCGTGGCGCTTTGCGGAATACCCGGTGCGACCAGCGCGATCCGCAGCACTCGCGGGACATTCATTATGGTATCCAGATCGAAAGTCCGGCGCAGTGACAATGCTTGCCTATCAACGAATTCAGGAGTTCAAACATTACACAAGTCTTCACGTGGCGGCGCCGTTCTTGCAGCCGCGCGCGTTTGCGATGATGCCAGTACTAACGCACCGAAGAAGCTTTCTCAGTGTCGAAAGCACGGCTCCCTAATACAAGTGATTAGACGCCTACGGGCAGAGTCCGCCAAACAACGAACGAGCCGGAACTTAAGGCCTTTATCCAATACATACTTCTTCCTGCCGGTAGGTAGCGTAAGTCGTGTCGACGGGCGCGGCAAAGAGGCCGATGAATCTCCATAGACCCAGGATGATCAGACAAGTGAGCAGGGGCGGAACGGCACCTATTGGGCTCGTCGACCTCACCATCACTGCCGTGGCAACCAGAAGGTAGCCGTATGCTATGGCCGCGCCGTCGTTCTTCGGCATCCGGTAAAGCGACTCTAATAGGCTCAGCCAGAAGCCCATGAGAAACCCTCCGACAACAACAAAGCTGACTCCACCATACCTGAGCAAATCACCCACCACCGATTCAGTTGCGTACCATGGTCTTCCGGGTTCGAGTCTTTTCCACGGCTCAGGCTTCTCTGGCCATAATACGCGCGGGATGGGATTGATAAGCCATTGCCAACCCACGGTACGCAAGCCCGCGATGAAACCTAGCGGGCCCTTATACGCCATCACACCGGAGCTGCCTTCCAAATATGCTATGAACCTGACGGTCCAGCGCAAGTCATCCTCCCCCAGCGCCTGTCCCAGATTCCAATCGACGTGCTTTACATCGGAAATCGTCGCCCATCCGAGGCCGCGCACTTGCGTCATCGTGTCCATCACCGGCGCCAGAAGAAACGACCCTAAGACCAGCGTCAGGACCCAGCGTCCCGACGACTTGTCGTGCTGCGCAGCCCGAATAGCTAACGGGAGTGCGGCCGCGATCAACAATGGTTCTTTGGAACCAGCGAGAGCTATCGTTGCAAGCTGTATCAGTGTGACGACAACCAGGATAAGCTTTTTCGGCCGAGACACGCCTCGCTTCCATGCCCGATCGACAAAAGCCGTCAGCCCAAGAAAGAGGCTGTTGACCGGCGTGAAGAAGACCTCCCAGCCGCCGCCGGCGCCGCGCCGAAAGGCGAAACCCGCGCCCGGGTCCTGGATGTTCTTGGACGAAAGCATAACAGCGAAAAGTTCATGGCCACTGAAACCGACGGAATAGAGGCGCTCCAGATATTCCAGGACCAACACCAATACGACGATCCAAAAATAGGTCGAGCCTGTCAGGTTGTGATCCGCACCGCCGAAAAGACGGACTACGACAGATAAGCCAGATCCCGACAAGTGACACGCACTGAGTACGGCGACTAAGTACACACCTATCAGCGTGTCGGCTATCAACAGCAGTTCCGGGCTGAACGACCGAACGTAGCTCAGCGTCGCCGCATGGAACACTACCGCGAAAGCACAACTTACAAGAAAGATATTCACTGGACGAACGACTGAGTCGGGTGCCCGAAGAATGGAGAGCGTGATCGCAAGCCCAATGACTATCAGATACCCAACGCCCAATATCTGTACCAGGGCCGTCGAGCAGCCGGCGACGCAGACATACAGCCAGGCAACTACGATTAACGTGAGGAAGGACCAAGCTAAGGCCAGATATTGTCCGCTTTGTCGAGCCATGGGCACGCCGATTTCCGTCGATGGCGGATAGAATGCTTCCATGGTGGCCAAGTCTACTTTCAGCTTTTGGGATTATGGGTTGGAAGGTATGTAGACTCCGCCGGGCGAAGGATCGGCTGCAACGGCAAGGCAGGTCAATTCCCCGCGCCGGAGAGCCGTTCCGGCACACCAAACCGCGAGTCGAAACAATGCGGGGGACCACGCTAAGGGCGCAAAGAGATCCTCCCGCGCCGCGGTCCGACGTGTGATCGAATGCACCCCAAAATCCGTGCATTCCACCAGATTTCGCAGCGTCGTGGGATTCCAACAGTAAAGATGATGATCCGGGTCTCTGCTCTTGTCTATCAGTACGCGTTGGTGACCCTCGAGCGGAACAGTCAGGATCAGCCGGCCACCCGGAACAAGCAGCCCCCGCAGAAGAGAAAGGGTTGCGAGCGGCGCACTCACATGTTCGAGCACGTGGTGGCATATGACGACCGTCCAGTGCCGCCGGGGTATATGGTCAGTTGAGCTATAGACCGAAAGCCCCGCCCGCACGGCCATCGTCCTTGCGTGTTCGCTTATGTCATATCCCGCTCTCTCGGCGACAGACAACAGCATCAGATTTCTTCCACTACCAACTCCATATTCGAATACGCGATCGTCTCGTTTTATCGAAAGCCGGGTTTTGGCCCAATAGCACCGGCCTAGAATATCGGTGCGAGGGTCGCCGAAGCGATGACAATACTGTTCGCCGCGCCTGCCTTCATAAAAGTCCTCAGGCCCTGACATGACCAGTCAAACTACGCTTACGCCGGGGCGGACGGTCAGACTCGGATGATGTGCGCGGAAGGTCATGGCTCGACGTGTTGTGGCTACCAGAGATGAGGCCCGGGTGGCTGGCAGAAGTCCGTCGCTCGATTGTGGCCGCCACTACACCGAAGGCTATCAATGGGTTCGGTTTCGGCTTGTACCCCGGACTCTCGTACCACCATCCTTATGCACTTGGCCAACTGTTCCGCCCAGATATCAGGCGTGAACGCGGATATTATCTTCCGGGACTGCGCCGACATCTCTCGCCGCGTGGCTTCATCCAATAACGACATTCGTCCAAGCAGACCCGCGAGAGCCTCGATGTCGTATGGGTCAAAAAGGAATCCGTTGCTTCCCTCCCTTACCAAGTCGCAGCCGCAGCCGCAAAGCCGCGAGACCATAACCGGCAGGCCGCAGGCCATGGCCTCGTTGACCACCAGACCCCAGGGATCAACCGTACTCGGTAGCACGAAACAGCCCGCAAGCGTGTAATATGCTGGCAGCGTCCGTAGTTGCTCAAACGGCCGCAAAGTCACCCCCTGAAGCTCGGCGTTTGAAACGTAGTGCTCGAGTTCCGCGCGCTGAGCACCATGGCCGACGAGCACTAACGGCCAACCCGCCGGACATCTCGCACGATAGAGCCGGTATGCCTGAAGAAGCCGCAGCAGGTTCTTTTCGGGCGAAAATCGGCCGATGTACAAAAAGTAGTTCCGCGGGAGTTCGAGTCGATTGCGCCAGTGGTCGCTGTCGTTACGAACGCGCGCCGCCATCTCAGCGAAATAGTCGTTGTCGACCACGTCGTAAGGCTGGAAGATTCGGCAACCTGGCATCCCGAGCTGCATAAGGTAGTCACGGTGCGCCCTACCGCCCGCGAACGCGGCGTCGTAGTATGACGCGATCGTCCATCGCTTCAACATTTCGGCAATCGGACGCCGGGACCTGTCCCATGGCGTCGTCTCGTGGAACAAAATGGCGCGCTTCCCATGCGACCGGGCCCAACGAGCGGCCGTCAACATGATAAAGGGACGATATGAGGCGGTTACCACTACGGCTGGATTGACGTCGTTCAACGCTCGTCGCAGGGATCGAGACAACTGAGAATAACCGCATTGTTCGTATGGGAGCCGCGAAAGCGTGCGTAGCGTGAGCGCAACGGCTTCTTCTTCCACTCGCCAAGGATGACTGCCAATGGAGCTCGCGAGCTGAATGAAACTCGGGCAAAGGTCGGGGATTTTCAGCAGTGCTCTCGCCCGGGCCAGATGATATGGACCGTAATTGATGAAAATGATGGCCGCTTTTATTACCTCGTGCTCCGTCATCGCCTGACGTGCGCGCCCCTTTTGCCCGCAAATGGCGCTTCGAGAAGCGGGGCCGACCGTGGCACAAGATCGTAAAGCGCACTGGCTATCCGCTGCCGGTAAGCAGCCCAGGTGAACTCCTCGGACCGTCGTCGCGCGTTGCGGCCCATTTGCTCTCTTAGATCAATATCTTCGCGCAGGAGAAGAATCTTTTCCTTAAGTGCATTCACGTCGCGAATCGGAACAATGAAACCCTCCACCCCGTCCCTCACCACTGAACCGCTGTTGAGAGTAGTAATCACCGGCAAGCCCGCGGCCAACGCCTCATATATAGCTATGGCCGAGCCTTCATGGAGCGACGGGTACACGAAGACGTCGGCTTGCTGAAAATGTTGGTGTAGTTCGTAATGAGGCACGTTGCGAACGTGTGTAAAACGGTCGCGATAGCGTGCCAAACCAAGGCCGCTGCCGACTATACCGCCGACGAGTCGTAGCTCCAAATCCGGCGCGGCCAGTTGCCTTACGGCCTCCAGCAGGTATTTGATTCCTTTACGCTGGCTGAGTTGGCCGACAAAGAGCACGCGATATACGAGGTCCTTCGGACGCGGTGCGGGCGTGAATCTGTCGATATCCGCACCGTACGGAATGATACTAATTCTGGACGGCTCGACCCCATGTCGAATCATGGTGTCTTTTACGTATTGAGAGCCGGCCAAAATCCGGTCCGCCATTAGCGCTTCTTCAGTGCATTGCGCAAGGAACTCTTCCGGAGTGTCGAGCAAAAGACTATCGGCGAAGTCGGGATGCCGTTCGGCCTCCTCGCTCAGGACTTCCGCAAGTGTTCTCCAGTGGCCGACGCTCTGGTCAAGGATGCGCAGCGTGCCGACGCTCTTGGCTTTCGTGAAGGCCCGCAGACTACATGTGTCATAGGCTATCAGGGCGGCCGGCCTCTCACGTTCAATGACGCGCGCAACGATTCGGTCGAATCGTCTGTTTCGCCATCGCACTATCTGCGCTGCATGCCTTGTCAGCGGTTTCAGTCTAACCCCCGTCAGATACAGCGCCTCTCCCAGCGGGCACTGCTTGATTAGATGCTGGGCGAGCCCCCGTTTGTGTCGCCGACGAAATCGTCGTTCGACGGGTCGTACAAGGTGTACGGCTTGACCCAGAGCGCTTTTGGGCTTGTAGTAAATCCCGGTTATATAGCGCTTGAGTAAGCCGGCCTGTTGCACCGCCAAGGCAGTCTCGTACGAGTGCTGTGCTCCTGGATGCGCGACGATAACCTCGCCTTGTGACAGCATGACGTTGTTTGCCAATCGCTAGTCGATCGATGCGGCAAGACCGCGAACCATATAGTCCAGTCGCCTGAGCGCGAGCTTCAGCTCGTCGGCCTGAGGCCACAAAAGCGAGGCAGGCGACGTACCGGCGTGTCGTCGAGCACTCGCAAACAGCGCGACGGTGACGGTTGAATAGCCAGCCAGCGACGAAACAGCGGCGCCCATGATACCCAGCGGTGTCAGGGTCAACGCGAGCCCCAGGCCAGTTACGGCCAAACCCGCGAGTTCGGCGCGTAATACGGGATAAGGATAGCCAAGCCCGCGAAGACCCTCTTCGAGTACGTAGTTTAAGCCCAGGAATGACGCTGCTGGCATCAGCACCAGCGCCGGCGGTATGGCGGCCCGAAAGTGCGGGCCGAACAAGATGACTACCGCCAGCGGCGTCGTCGCCATTAGTAATATGCAGGTGCCGAGTGCGAGCAGCGATGCAAGACGCACACCCTGGGCGAAGATCCTGACGCTGCCTTCCCGCGAACCAGACGATGCAACCGAAGGCAGCAGGGTCGATCCGAGCGAGTTCATCAGCGGAGCGACGGCCCCGCTCCACGCCACCGCGACCGCATACTCGCCCAGCGCCCGTGAGGGCAGCATCGCCGCCATGAGCATCTGGTCGAGCCGGAAGTTCAGGCTCTGCGGAAGACCTGTTAGCGCACACGGCAACCCGTACCTGAGCAGTTTGTCCCAATCTTCGGTGGCCGGCCGAAAAGAACCGGGAGCCCGTCTGGCCACGACGTAGTAGAAGGGCAGGAGCATTAACGCTTGGAGCACCAGGAACGCTCGCGCCACATCTGGCGCGCTTCGGACCGACATGAACCAAGCCATCGCGAGGACGCTGATCCATACCAAATTAGGCGAGAGGCGTAACGCATTCCACGCGGCGAAATCACCGCGTCCGCGCAGGGCGTGAGCGGGAAGCGCCACCAGCGCGTAGATTGGCGCAATCAACAAATACCAGCGCGCCGTTGACACAACTTCGGGTGACTGGGCCGCAAGCAAAGTCGGCATCGCCAAATAGCCGCACAGCATGAAAGGAATCGAAGCGATAAGGGCAAGCGCGCTGCCCGACCCGATGTAACGGCTGGTCCGCTCGGGCTCGCACGCCGAATAATAGATGGCGGCTTCAATCATGCCGAGCATCGCGATCGTGGCGATGAAGCTCGGCCAGGTCTGAATCGCGGCAAGCTCGCCACGGCCCATGGGGCCGAGCAGGCGAGCGGCGAGAATTCCGCTGCCCATGCCCAGCAGAGCCATCACCAAATTGGTTGCGGCCGTCAGTGAGGTGTTTGCGCCGAAGCCCCCGCCGCTGACCCTTAGCCATAACGGCTTAAGCATCGTCAACCGCCAAGCGCCGGGTTCTCCGCGGAGCCACTTGTATTGCGCTGTCCAGTGATCTTGCGCGCGCAAATCATCAGCTCGTCTCCGTGTAAATCCCGCGTGGCGCCAGGATGATTCAAAGCATCCTTGATGCTGTCAAACGCGTAAGGATTCGAAAAAGTGGAAACTTGAAACCCGTGCCTTGGGAGGATCCGCTCTAAGAATTGAGGGTCGAGAGCAAGCGGATGTTTCTCGCAGCACATCGGCCCCCAGTTGACGCCGAGCCTACGCGCCTCGTCGCCGTCGCAGTTGGGGACGAAAGCCAGCAACAACCCGTTCGGCTTGAGAAGCTTCGCGAGACGATCGAAGACGGCCGAAGGCGCGGGAAGATGTTCGAGGACATGGGACGCAAACACGGCGTCGAACGACTGAGCAAATCCGTCGAGCGCGATCTCGCTGGAGATAATTTTTACGCCCAATCGCGCCCGCCCGAATGCGGCGCGCGGCTGCGAGATTTCGAAACCGAACGCGTCGTAACCCGCGGCGACGAGCTGAAGGGTCCCGTATCCCCACGAACAACCGTAATCCAGCACCCGCCCCCAAGGCATCAGGCTCTTGAGCACGGCTATCTTGTCGGCGAAATCCTGCTCGGTGCCGCGGAACATCGTTTTTTTGCACTTCTCCAACGACTCGCGATCGGGCATTCCTGTCGTCATGCCTTGGCGGTACCGCCATTGGTAGAACCTGTGGTTAAATCGCACCGTATCCTTCGGCCATCGGTACATCAGGCCGCACGCGTCACAGCGCTGGAGTTCCAGAACGATTTTCTTTCTTCCGACCAGAATCGCATTGGCGCAGCGGCAGTAAGGACAACTGCGCTCCTGCCCGATCAACCGCTGGCGCAGAACGCGTAACAGAAAGCCGATACTTGCCATACGCTCTGATTCGGCGCGTATGTCCACGGGCTCAAAGCCCGGCAGCCTCGGTGCCGGCCGGGATCGCGTAAATCTCGTCAGTTGGCCGGTCGTCATCGAGCGGAGCGCCATCGAGCCGGTACAGGCTACGCCCTGGATCGCGCGCACATTGGCCAAACGATTCATCCGCACGTGATCCAACAAACCCCGTGCTTCGTACATAAGCCTGCCCGCCAGTCGAGCGATGATCGATAGCCGACCAGTTAATCATTGCCCAACCATCTCCGCGGAGGAGAAATCAACCGTGCAGCGCGATGCGCACTAAGCAATTCGCTGCCGAGGCGCGTCTTTGGATCAGCCGCCGGCATGACGGCATACTCTCTCAGAGTCAGTAGCGCAGCGGCTTGCATAGCCAGTGCAGAACACAGCGCCGCCACCCGGAGGAACGACTGAGAGCCTAAATTAATTGCCAGTGCATAGGGCATCCAGCAGGCAGCGAGATTTTCCAACAAGAGCCCGGCAACCATGCCACGTGTCGCCGCAGGGTATCCTTGTTTGAAGATGGCTGGGGCCGCAAGCCAAACAACCGGCCACGCATAGCCAATGTCCCGCTCAAGCCACAAGCTCACAAATGGAGCGAAAAAAAAGGCCAGCAGCCCATAAACTGTCGCGAGCTTTAGCCAGAGAGGACCGCTCATAAAGACGTGACGGCCGTTGCGCTTAACAAGCGTCCAAAGGACGGCCGGGCCGATGCCGAAGAGGCTCAGCCAGAGCGTGAGCGTATGTAACGGTATTGCCGGATCCGGACGGCAGATGCCGAATTGCCTCGTGGACCCGTAGCTGAGATACCTTGGCAAATGGACTATGGCGAAAGGAGTGCAGGCGTAGCCCTGCATCCCTTTCATCTCACTCGGTATCAGCACGAACCCGAAAAAGTTCCTGAGCGAGTCGAACGGCGGTTTGAGCGCGAGAAAAACGAGTTCGTTCGTGTGATGGACATTCGGCATCCCCAAAGACGCGAGTTTTCGTGATACGAAAAGCCCGACCACGGTTATGGCGACGCATACTGCGGCGATCAAGGAGTCCGATTCGAACCATGCGAGCGCCGCCCACGCAAGCGCCAGCAAAATGGTGGATTCCCGCGTAAGGTACAATGGAAATAGAAGAACCAGCGCGAGCCACGTGTGGCCTTTGATCAGTGTCACAAAAAAGCAGCTTAACAATGCAGCGAAAAATAAGTCCTGACAGTAGTACAACCCGAACATGTCATCGATGAGGACGGGCGTCAGGAGCAGCGGCAACACCAAGGCTCCAAACCCGGTGACCTGCCTAAGAATCCAGGCTACGGTTCCAATCAGGAGCGCGAGCGTGATGAGCGACGCGACGAGGAACGCCTGATCGATATTGAGGCTCGCCGCCCAACTCACGAACCGGACAAAGGCGGGATGCAGAACGCGGCCGGAAATTGAGCCAGGAACTTCGCCGAACCGGCCCAGAGCCAGCGCTCTGTAAGCGATACTGTCGGCGACCAGCGGCGGCGTCTTTGGCCATCCGGCCGCCACGACCAACGCGAGGGTCAATGCCGCCCAAGGTAAGGAGGGGACGAACCAGCGCCTCACGCTGTCGGCGACATGGCCGCCAGCATCGTAAGGCCGGGTTTGAGCGGCCTTGCCTGTGGCCGCTTCACCAGCCATCGCCACGCATCACCTTGGTGACGGTTTTCGCCACGATCTTGCAGTCCAGCCATAACGACCAGTTGTCGATGTACTCGCAGTCGAGCTTCACCACTTCCTCGAAGTCTTTGACCGCGCCGTTGCCGTTGAGCTGCCAGAGTCCGGTCAATCCGGGCTTCATGCTGAGGCGCCGCTGATGGTGCTCTGCATAAGCCACCGTCTCGTCCTCGGTCGGCGGGCGCGTGCCGACCAGGCTCATCTCGCCCTTGAGCACGTTCCAGAACTGCGGGAGTTCGTCGAGATGGCGGCGGCGCAGCTTGCGTCCGGTGCGAGTCACGCGCGGGTCGTTGCTGAGTTTGAAGATCGGCCCTCGCATCTCGTTGCGCGCGGTCAGCTTGGCCTTGAGTTGCTCGGCCCTGGGGCACATCGTGCGGAACTTGTACAGCGTGAAACGCCGCCCGTTGTGGCCGACGCGCCGCTGGCGGAACAGCACCGAGTCGCCGGTTTCGCGACGCAGCCGCACGCCGTACCAGACGTAAGCAGCGCTGCACACGACGATTCCGATCGCGGCGCCAACCACATCGACGATCCGCTTTATGAGCAGCTGGATGGCGTTCTGCGGAATCGTCGCCAACGACAAAAGAAATGCGCCCTCGCCGAAATGTTCGGCGTGCCACACACCAAGGGCGGGCCGCGGCAGCTCGACCAACATGCTCATCAGGATTCCCCGCGCCGAGCACAATCGGCCGAGCCGCTCGAGCAGCGCGTGTTCCAGCGCTGACACCACCACCACCTCGTCGACCACCTGCGCCTGGAGCACTGCCGGAAGATCCTGGGCCGCACCGAGTACACGCGGGACGGTCTCCTCGACGACATGGCGGTTGAACCCACCGGGCGTAAGCATCCCCACTACGTCGGCCAGCATCGAAGCGTGCGCGCGTATTAGTCCCAGGTAACGCTCAGCCTCGGTGGGCATCGATACCAGCAGGACCTTACGCCGCTGGGTGGGCGTGCGCCGCCGGGCATTGTCGAGATACGCCCGCAACGCGAACTTCTGCGCGGCCAGGAGCAGGAAGCTGACGGCCAGAAACGTCTGCAACAATAGCCGGCTGATGGCCTCGGACCGGGTCAGATACATTAAGCTGAGCAGCACGAGGCCTGCGATAAACTGCATCCGTACCAGGCGATCCATGAGCCTGCGCTTCGAGGCATAGGCGGCCGTGCTGTAGAAACCGAAGCTGCGGAGACAGACGAGCCATATCGGGAGGATCTGGGCCAGTAGCCAGGCGTAGCCGGCGAACGAGACGAAGTTGCGCTGGAACAAAAAGCCGACAGCGACGTAGGTTGCGGCGAAGCTCGCGACAAGAGTCACGGCATCGCAAAGCGCCAAGGCCTCTCGGAGAAGTTTTCGGCGCGCTACCAGCATCGGCGAGAAAGCACCTCGCGGCGATAATCGGCTTATGCGGCCGCCGTACTGCTTAGACGGCGCGCGCCTGACCGGGGCCGGCGTGCGCCACGGCATCCGCATTTCGGACCTGCTCCTCGATCCATCGGTAGGTCCGCTTGAGGCCGTCTTCGAGGCTAATCTGCGGCTCCCAGCCGAGCACCTGGCGCAGGCGCGTATTGTCGGAGTTGCGGCCGCGCACGCCTTGCGGCCCGGGGACGTGGCGCCTGACGAGGCGGACGCCGGCGATCGTCGCGACCATCTCGGCCAGCTGGTTGATCGTGACCAGCCGGTCCTGGCCCAGATTTATCGGCTCGCGGTACTCCGAGCGGATCAGCTTGTGGATCCCGATTACGCAGTCGTCGATGTAACAGAACGACCGCGTCTGCTCGCCGTCGCCCCAGATATCGATCGCGTGATTACCGGCGAGCTTGGCGACCGCGACCTTGCGGCACATCGCGGCCGGCGCTTTTTCGCGCCCGCCGTCCCAAGTGCCGAGCGGTCCGAAGATGTTGTGAAAGCGCACGATGCGGGTCTCGAGTCCATAGTCTTCGCGATAGTGGAGGCAGAGCCGTTCGGTAATCAGCTTCTCCCAGCCGTACGCGTCCTGCGGCTGTGCCGGGTAGGCTTGCTCCTCGCGCAACGGCGTCACATGAGCGTCGGTCTGCCGGTACTCGGGATAGACACAGGCCGACGAGCAGTAGAGATAACGCTCCACACCGTTTTTCCGCGCCGACTCCAGCGTGTGGATATTGATTAGCGAGTTGTCGCGAAGAATCTGCGCGTGATGCGACGAGATGAAGCCCATCCCCCCCATATCGGCAGCAAGCGCATAGACCTCCCGCACACCGCGAGTCGCCGCGAGGCAATCGTCGATGCGGCGCAGGTCGAGCAGAGCAAACTCGTCCGCGGGGCTAGACTCATATTCGGGATGTTTGACATCGGCGCCACGAACCCAGTAACCCTGGCCCTTCAGATAGCGAACCAGATGATGTCCGATGAACCCTCCGGCACCAGTGACCAGGACCTTCCTCATCAGTGTGGCTCCCTCCCTCCCATTCGGTCCGCGTCGACAGCGCCGGAGACGACGGCCGGCACCCGGTTGCCGTTGAAAGCACCCGCGAGCTTCCGCTCGGTCGATTTCAGGACGGCCTCGCGCTCCCAGCGGTCAACGGCGTAGGCCCGCCCCGCTCTTCCCATCCGCGCCAACAACCCGCGATCCGCGCGCAACCGGATGACGGCGCCGGCCAGCGCCCGAGGATTTTCAGGCGCGACCGTTACCCCCGCGCCCGACTCGTCCATGACCCGAGCGACTTCGCTCTTTACGCCGACTGACGCGATCACTGGCCGCGCCGCCGCGAGTAGCGTGATCATCTTGGAAGGAAATACGACGTCGGCCACCGTGCGCTGCTGAGTGACCAGACAAACGTCCGCTCGCGCGAGCAAATCAAGAAAGCGATCGTGCGGCTGGAGCGGCAGAAAGCGAAGATTCGGCAGGTTCAATTCGCGAACCTTAGACTCCAGGCTGGGCCGCGCCGCGCCGTCACCGACCAACAGATAGACGACGCCCGAATCGTCGCGCGAGAGCTTGGCGGCTTCGAGCATAACCTCGAGGCCCTGCTTCACGCCCATATTGCCGAAATGGGTGACGGTGAAGGGCGACTTTCGGATCGCCTCTGGCGATTCCCCCGGCGCCGCGATGGAAAAGAGTTGCGGATCCACCCAATCAGAGAAGATCGCCACCTTCTCCAACGGCACCCCTTTGGCAATGATGCGCCGGCGCATCGCCTCGGTCAGCGTTGAAACCAAGGCGGCATTGCGATACGCCGCCGCTTCGAGGCGGTAAAGCGTCCGCAGGAATCGCCCCTTTGCGAGCATTCCCAGCTCAAGCGCCGTGTCAGGCTGCAAATCAGCGACGTGCAGCACGTAGGGCACGCGCCAGAGCCGGCTGAGTGCGATCGCGTTCGCAGCCAATCCGAGCGGCGGCGAGGTCACGAACAGCAGATCGGGACGCCGGTTTCCAAACGCGCGCACAAGCGACGAGCATACGAACGAGCCCTCGTGGAGAATGCGCCGCCACGAGGTCAGCTTGCGCGGAACGTACATCCACGAGCGCAGAACCGTGACGCCGTTTTGTTGGTCGCGCGAGAACCAACGGCCGCGGTACCGCTCCGGCACGCACCACTGGGGGTAATATGGTAGCCCCGTGCAGGCGGCCACTTCGTGGCCACACGCCGCCAGATACTCACATCTGCCGGTCGCGAACGGTGCGATTCCGGTCTCGTCCGGCCAGTAGTTGATCCCTAGGTGCAGAATACGCATACGCATTTGGCAGAGGCCCGTTCGCCTGGACGGTCCTCTCCACGCGGGGCAATCGGCGGCTGCTCGTTTACCCGACTACGGTGCTTTGATGCTTTGGGCGACTTTGCGTTCGAAATCGATATAGTGCGCCCGGTAGGCGGCGTTGGCCGGCGCCAGTTGCACGGCGCGGGCGAGATCTCTGTCAGCATCCGAGAAGAGGTAATCGCTTTCCTCGGCGACTCCTAAATAGAAATAGGCATCCGCGGCTTGGGGATTCGTTTCGGTCGCACGGCGCAGGTTGAGCGCCGCGTGACCGTATTTCCGCTCTCCGAAGTAGAACATGCCCAGGCGAAAAAGCGCAGCGAAAGTCGGCTGCAGGCCGACCGCGTCGCGCAGAGCGGTCTCCGTCACCTGCGCGTCGCCCTCAGTTTGTGCCGCATCCGCCAGCGCCTCATATAGCGCCGGACCGTTCGCTCCCGCTCGAACGCCCTGGGCGACTAAATTCCGCGCGATCTTGAGCTCGTGCCGCGGGCTAAAAACCATCGTCACCAGATACTGATAGGAGCGAATGTCGGCCGGGTCATTACGCATCGCCTTTTCAAGGAATTTCCGCGCGTTTTCCAAATCCCCCGAGCGCGCGTATGAAAGACCGGCGCCGACCAGATATTGCTCGCGGATATCCGAATCGCGTTCAATTTCAGCCGCGCGGCGATATAGGTCTCCGGCCTCGGCAAATCGGCCGAGCGCGCCGTAAAAGTCCGCAAGACCCTGCACTGCGCCGGCGTACCGGCGATCGATCGCTTCCTTGAAACCCTGCTCAACCGCTTTGTTCTCGGGCGCGGACAGCCACGGGATAAGTCGTTCGCTCAGATAAAAGTGATTCGACAGGACCGGCGAAGCGGCCACCGAGCGCGTGATGTCGTTGAGTGCCTGGGCCATCATCCCTTGTTGAAGAAGAGCTCGCAGATAGAGGTCTCGGGTGTACGGCATGATCGGATCGAGCCACACCGCCACGCGCAACTGCGCCATCCGCTGTTCCATCGCAAGCCGCTCGCCACCGAGCAGAACCAGATCCAGGTGCGGCGCGGACTCCGCCGGATGGGCGTAGATCAGCGCCATCGCATCCGCCGCGGAGTCCGGCGCCTTGATATTGTAGGGGTAAGGGACGGTCTCTTGCTCCAACGCGCAAACGATCAGCCCGGCGGCAAGGGCCGCGGCGCAACCGGCGCTCACCCGTACTCTCACGCTCGCGCGTAGCGGCCTCGGGCCATCCACGCTCGACCCGTCTGCCATCCGAACGGCCAATGCGAGAAGCACGACAAAGAGCAGCGCGTTGGCCGGAGTGTGAACGCTGAAATCGAAAAACTCGTGAAACGCGACCACCGCCAAGGCGGCGCATACCGCGGCGAGAGTGGGGGAAACCGGCGCGGCGCGTTTGGCAAGCGCGCCGTGGAGCCGCCGCCCTATCGCAACAAAGAACCAGGCGGCCAGTGCGAATCCGACAATACCCGTCTCGGCGAGGAGTTGCGCGTAGTCATTATGCGCCTCGCGGTACATCGTCGTCGTCCAGGGTGGAAGGCGATAGTGGGCAAAGAGCTCCGGCCAACAACCCAGACCGATACCCAACACTGGATAGTCCCGCGCCATCGCGAAGGTGTTTTCGGCGAGTTCGAGCCGCCCGCCGAAGCCGGAGTCGTTGTACACCGTCTGCCGCAGGCGGAGGTCGACCTGTTGGCGCCCCGCAGGGCCGATAAAAAGAAGGGCGAGCGCAATTAACGCGAGGGTCAGGACGCTCGCCCGGCGCAACACGGTTCCATGCTCTGGGCTTAAGACGCGCGGCGGCGCCGCTTGAGGCATTCGTGCCGATAGCGCAAACAGAACCGCCAATCCTATTACACTGGCGATCCAGGCGCCGCGCGAGAGGCTTAGCGACAAGGCACACACTAATAGGAACGCCGTAACGCCACTGAAAACGCGAAACGCGCGACGCGTCGAAAACAAATCCGAACGAAACAGCGCCCCGCCAGCCGCCAGCGGCAGTACTAACGCCAGGTAATCGCCGAAATGGTCTGGACTGACGAAAGGTCCGCTTGCTCGCGCCAACGTCCCGGGATGCGGCACGCCCCAATCATAGGGTACGAACAGCCACAAAATTTTGCCATTCCAGGTGAAAAATTCGACTACTCCTACAGCCGCGACGAGCACACCGCTGAACAATGCGGCCATCACGATCGTTCGATAAACAGCTCCGTCCGCTTCGCCGCCGGCCCGTCCGAATGGATACAGGAGTATCAGGAGAAACAGCGACGCGTACGCAATCAATTCAAGCAGCACCCCCGCGCTCATCGACGGAGCGACCGAAAGCGTGCGCCACCGGCTGAAAACCCGTACGGCGCCTCCGAAATGCCGCGTTAGATCCCCGTCAGTCGTTCTCCTGGTGGGCGCAAATGGAACCTTCGCACCATCGGCAATCTCGTTGACCGTGGGCAGGACGCTCCACCGCGAACGCTCATTTTCCAGGGCACCCACGGCTAAAACCTGACGGGGCCGCTCGGCCGGCCACCCGGGCAGACACAACTCATAGAGCCGGTAAGTGGCGGGCGAAGCCGCTCGGAGCAGGCCGGGCGGCAGAGGCACGAGCTGAACCGTCACGAGGGCCACGAACAGAAGCAGCGGGAGTACGAACGGGCGCGCGCGGGAGTAGGGGGTCGACAGTCCGCTACCAAACGCGGTGGTTAGCTGCCAGACCACGATCAGCCCAAAAACTAGCGCCTCGATCACCGGCAAAGCCCACGGATATGCTGATCCCTCGGGGAGCGGCGCAAGAACCACCACCAGCACCACCGTCCACAGGGCCAGATTTCCGGTCCTGGTCAGATCTTTCATCTGTTACGTATCCTGCCGGGAAAACGAAACACCGGGTCGAAGACTCAATGGAAGACTATACTGGCGTGATCGTGCGCCTCGCCGCCGCGAGAAGACTTTGGGTCCGAGTAATAGGAGTATTGATGATAGCCGTTATAGGGATAGTAACTTGCATGATAGGCGCTGATCTGATTCAGCACCACCCCGAGGATCTTGGCCCCGGCGTCGCCTAGCCGCAAACAGGCGCGCTTCACAAGCTGTTTTGAAGTTGCACGCCCCGCGATCACGATCACTCCGTCGACGTGTTTCGACAACACTATCGAGTCACTAACCGGCATCACCGGCGCGGAGTCCACGATGATGTGGTCGTAACGAGTTCCTAGTTCGTTCAGAATCTCGCCCATCCTGGCCGAGCCCAGAAGCTCCGGCGGGTCCGGCGGAACGGCGCCCGCACTCACAAAGAACAGATTCGTTATGCGAGTCGCGATTATGACGTCGTCCAGGCTCGCCTGACTGGTCAACATTTCCGAGAGCCCCAGCCGGCCACCACACCCAAGAAGTTCGTGGCATCGCGCCTTGCGCAGGTCAGCGTCAATCAGAATGACCCGCCGGCCCTTGTGCGCGAACGTGATCGCCGTATTGACCGCCGTGACCGACTTGCCCTCCTCGGCCACGGCACTGGTGATAAGCAGCATCTTAGGCGACGCGCCAGCGCGCGAAAGCAGAACCTGGCTGCGGATCGTGCGATAGGCCTCTCGAGCCGTGGCCAGGGCCCATCGCTGACGCATGCCGTCGCGCCCGGATGCTTCGAGTGCCAAATTCTCCTGGGGCTTGGCCGGCAGCCCGGAAGATTCCAAGCGGGCCTCGCTGCCCTCAAGCTGCGCCCGCTGGTTTCCATTCTGTAATCCGCGCATATCCGGCACGAAAGCTAGCGTGGGAAGCCGCAAATATCGCTCGACTTCTTCCGGAGTTTTCAAGGTGTCGTCCAGATATTCGATGAAATACGCCGCCCCGATCGCGCCTGAGAGCCCGAGCATTGCGCTCAACAGTAGCGCCAGGCCCTTGCGCGGGCTCGACGGATAGACCGGGGTAATTGCCCGGTCTACCAGAGAGACATTGCTCGCGCGGACCTCAGCCGCCACCCCCATCTCCTTCATTCGCTTCAGCACGCTCTCGTATAGCTGCCGGTTGGTGTCGACGTCCCGAGCCAGGATCCCATCCCTTAGCGACGCGTCGTTGAGCGCCAGAGCCCGCGCCTTCTCTTGCGTGACTTCCTGCTCAAGCTGCTTCTCTCTGGCCGCGGCCGCCCGATACTCCAGCTTTACGCTCCCCACTATTTCCGCCACCGTTTCATTGAGACGCACCCGCGTGTCATCGAGCTTCGCCTTCAGCGCGACCAGCGGCGGGTATGCCAGCGTATAGCGGCTCGACATGCTCGCGTACTGGGCTTCCAGCGTCGCGAGCTGCGGCTTGAACGCCTGCACCATCGCGCTGTTGACCACTCCGGGCAGGGAGTAATAGTCACCCGTGCTGATCAGATTAGCCTGCGACTCCAAGCTGATCCGCGCGGTTTCGGCCTGGGTCAGAGCGTCGTTGAGGTCTTCGAGCCGCTTCAACAGGATTTCATTCTTACCCTCGGTACTGAATTCAACGATCCCCTTGTCGTGGCGGTAAGTGTTGAGCGCCGCCTCGGATTTCTCGACGCGATCCCTGAGCTCGACCAATTTGCGTTCCAAAAACTGTTGCGCCGTCTGGTTCGCCTTGGCTCTGAGTTCCATTCCCTGGCTGCCATAGGCTTCGGCGTGCGCGTTGGCCAGCAGAGCCGATAGTTTAGGGCTAGGGGTGCTGAAAGAGATCTTGACCAAACGCGTTCCGAATTCGGGCCGAACGCTCAAACGATCGAGATAGGCATTCACCACAGACGCGCTTACTTCCGGCATTTCCGCCGAGTCGGTCTGGCTAGTGCCGGTTCCTTCGGACAACCGCCCTCTTGCCCATGCTTCGAAGCCTGACCAGAGACCAGCGACCAGGCCTTTCGGCCGATTTGAATCATTGAACAGCGGATTGTCCTGCAACCCGAGATTATGGATTACCTGAGCCGCCAGGCTCTGACTTTGCAGCAGTGCGTACTGCGTTTTGTAGTAGTCGTGCTCGTCCCCGCCCGGCTGTTCCACCATCAATTCCTTCATGTCGAGAACCTGCGGTGGCTGGGACTCAATGAGAATCACTGACGTAGCCGTATATGTAGGAGTCTCAATCAACACGGCCAGGCTTACGATCAGCACGCAGCAGCCCGCGACGGTGGCGATCAGGGTGCGATGCCGGCGAATTACACACCAGAACTCACGCAGGCTCGACTGCTCCTCCGCAATCGCAACTGTCGGGCCGCGGCTCGGAGTCCCATTATGCTCGCGCATGCGCTCGATGAAATACGGAGAAAGTTCAGACAATTCTTTAGCTCCGAGGCCCTGGACTTCAGGGTATTGGAAACATCAAGCCCGATCCGAATTTCGAAAAGATCTCGTACGCGGCATAGGGAATCGCTCCAGCCGTCGACTTGTCGACCATCACCACGTCCCCGGACTGCATTGAAACGTCGCGCTCTTGTCCCTTTTGCACCGCCGGAATATTTACCGAGATGCTTAGACGTTCACCGCCATTGCCAGTGCGCAGCACCTCGGCCGAGGAACTGAACATCGCTCCTCCCGCGGCCGAGATGGCGCTCAGGGCCGTCATCCCGGGCGTAACCTTGTATGCGCCCGGCTGTTGCACCCAGCCGCCAACTGTAACTTCGCCCGCCGACGGGACGATCAGAACGTCGCCCGGCCGCGCCGGCAAGTCCAGGTAATTCTGCGTGCTTGGATCACTCATGCCGATGATGATCGGATGGAGCTTGGCAGCGGCTGGACCGAACATACCCAGCTGCGTGTGAGGATTCGGCGCGTCAACAACGCCCGGTCGAACGGCTCCGGCTTTCTCGTTCTCGACTCGAGCGACTCGGGGCGCCGCCGGCCCGGCGGAGATCCTGGACGTATCGGCGTCAAGAGCTTGCGCGTCAGTATCGGCCCTTGCCTCATCACGGTCAGCGGCTCGTGTCACGCCAGCCAGATTCGCCTGTTGCAATCCACTGCCGCCCGCTCCCGCAGGCACGAAAATGATCTTCGAAGCCGCGTCGCTGGTCATGCCGCCGGCTTTGCTGATCATCTCCATCAGCGTGTCCGATCCGCTCGCCAGGGTGTACAGACCGGGCTTCTCGATCGCGCCCATCACGGCCACCTGCCTGCTGCCGTATTGCTTGACGAAGAGAGAGACCGGCGGATCGTACATATACTTGGATAGACGCCGGCGCAGACTATCGGTCAGACTCTGTTCGGTCATCCCCTTTACCTGCACCACACCCGCAAGCGGTAAGGTGATGGTATCTCGGGGCGATACTCTTACTTCGCGATGTTCGAGCTGCTCAAGAGGAACCTCTATCTCCAGCACGTCGCCGGGCCCGAGCGTGAAATCCGATCCAAAGCTGTCGCGCGTACGCTTTTGCCAGAGCTCCTGGAGCCGTCGCACGTCGCCCGTATCGGCAGCCTGCGAAGGTTGATCCGGTGAACTGACGGTGCTCGTCTGGACCGCCGACGCCGCGGCCGGCGCGGTTTGCTCGGTGGCGCACCCAAATGCACCGGCCACTAGCGCAAGAGCGAGTGCATAGCCTGACCATCGTAACCGGAATTTCAACCGCCGATGATCCAATGGGAAGTGGAATTGCATTGGCCCGCCGCCTTCAGATCAAACGATTGTCCGAAGGACAGGAATGCCTATTTCGAGGAGCTGGCCACGGGTCCGCTGCCGCCGGAAAATCCGCCACCTGCCGCGGCCACGCCGAGAGCGGTCCCCGTGCCGACAATCGCGCCACCAAGAAGCGCAAATTGCGGCCACGTTAGCCCGAACGGGTCTCCGGCTGCGACCTGCTCGGCGGCTCCTACCCGGGCAAGCGCGATCGGATCGGCGGTGGCCGAAACCGTCCAGTCCAGCGTGAGGCCCCCATTCGGGACGAAAGCCGCGGCCGATTCCCCCTGCTTGAATCCCGCACCACTGCCGGGATCGAGCGCGAAGCGGTATTCTCCGGGGGCGAGGTCCTTCATCGTGTATTCGCCCCTTGAGCCGGTGACCGCGGTTTGTATGGGCTGCCATTTCGGGGTTTGTGCGATAACCTTTACACCCTGAACTGGCTTTCCCGTGGCGTCGGTTATGATGCCCGAGACGTTTGCCGCAAGCGCCGGAAGAGCGGCCAAGGTCGTGAGTCCAAGCGCGGCGACCGCACCGACAACTGCGATGTGTATCCTATTCATGCTACCCTCCCATGAACTCAAAAGGTGGCGAACGATGCGCCTTGGAACCAGGCGCAACTGGCTCTAACTCAGCTTAAGACCAACGAGCTGGCGGGAAGAATCACGCGGATTGGCACTCCCGTCATTGACGACAACAGGATCGCAACTTTCTGAGGTCCGGAAAGATACTGCTCGAACACCGCTTCGAAGTCCCGCAGCACGCCCCCGGCGATCGTCACCGGGTCGCCCTTGTGCAGAGGCTTCGCCGGCAGCTCTAGCGGCCCACCCGCGCAGCGTTCCTTGAGTTGTTCGACGATCGGAAATGGCACGACCAGCGGCTCGCCGCCGCCGCGGACCACCTCTCGAACGCCGGACGTATATCTCACGCGGCCGAGGTCGCGCTCCACTTCAAGCTCAGCAAAAAGATAGCAGGGAAACAGCGGGGCTACCGTGGTTACCAGTTTGGTCCACCTACGAACCCTCACTTTCAGCGTCGGAAGCAGAACCTCTGGCAACCATCCGCCGAGTTGATCGCGAACCGAACCCTCTTTGCCAGCCTTGGTGTGGACCAGATACCAACTGCGCATGCTCGTGCTACCCCGTTTGTTCAGCGCTGGAGCATCCATAATGCATTGGCCGGAACGACCCCCTCGCCAAAGAATAAGGAACCCGCGTACCGCCTGAGGCACGTCCCGAAAGAGAGCCCGAACCCGCGCGCTCCCCTAAGCCCGATGAGGCCGGATACGCTGCCGCCGTCGCCATTTAAGGCGCTCAATTAACCGAACCTATGTAGTCGCACTTCCAAGACAACAATGTGGCGCGCGGTCGGGTGGAAAGTGTAAACAATCAGGTGCCACCGTAACCCGAGTGCACCACAACCGTTCCGCTACTTTCGAACGAAATTCGATAAACTATTGGTGTTTGATCATAATTTGATCCCGCCGACTGCTTTGCCAGTGGTCTTAGTTTTTACGGGAACCCTTTGAGTTCTCGAATTCGAATGAGTCCCACGCCATCGCGAGATTCAGAGTTGGTACATGCGGCTCGATGAGCAACTTCCAGACCACAAGCAAAGGCGAGCTGCCGCGACGACAATCGCGGTAATCGTACGGTCTGAGACTCGTGAAAACTTTAGATCAGACAAATCAGCGGCGCCAAGCTGGTGCCGTGAGCGGCAAATTTGCGACACCGAACGAGCAGGCTGACCGGCTGGGCAGTCGTCGCCCCGCGCTGCGCGCTTTCGCTGGCTGCGCTAGCCTACGAGGCGCTGCCCGCAGCCGACCGACCCTTCATTGATGACTAGTTGGGTAACTACGTGGATGACTACTTGGCCGGCTCAAAGCGCTGAGCAAACGGCACAAGCGCATGGCCTTCGGCAAGCGGCGCGCAACGGAGCAGTGCGATGGGCTGATGTTGGAGTTAGCCGCCTTCAGTGGCCGGTGGAGGGTTTACGATTATTTACGAAGGAAATGTGGTGGATGATGCAGTCCGGTGCCAACTGCTCTCCGCGTCAACCTGTCAACCGGTTGACACTGGCCTGCCCCCAACGCAGGCGCGTTTATGAGTAGAGTCCGAGGTCGATGTTTTGCCCCAGTTGGGGCGCTGGAGCAAGGGGAGGGGCAGACCGCTGAAGCGGCATGATAGCGACCCGCCCACAACTGCCCTTGAGCCGTGGGCATCGCCGAATCAGCCGACTCCGCACATCGTGGACTCGGTTGATCCTACAAAGCGCCCTGGAGTATTGCTCGTAACGTTCCGATCCCTGCTGCGAGTCACGAAAAAATTGCAGGCAACAAATCATGCCCGGCACGGGGGTTTCACATGGGCTATCGCATCGCAATTGATACGGGCGGGACGTTCACTGACCTTGTGCTCGCGGACGAGCAGGGAAACATGTATTTGGGCAAGGCTCCAACCACCTTCGAGCGGATCTTCCACGGGATCGAGGGTGCTTTCAGCATGGTTGCGGAGCAGCTCGGGATTGATGTCGCCGCAGTGCTCGGCAAGACCGACCTCTTGATCTATGGAACAACGCACGCGACAAACGCGATTATTGAAGGCAAGACGGCCAAGACTGCGCTGCTGGTGACCGAAGGGTTTCCCGAAATACTGGTGCTTCGTGAGGGCGGCAAGACCAATCCCTACGACCTGGCGGCCCGCTATCCAGAGCCGTATATCCCACGTCGACTGACATTCGAGATTCATGAGCGGATAGACTCGGAGGGCCAGGTCGTGATCCCGCTCGATCGCCGCCAGGCGAGCCACGTATTGGGAGGTTTGCGTAAGCGTGGGATAGAGGCGGTGGCGGTTTGCTTCTTGTGGTCGCCGGTCAACCCGACGAATGAGGCAGCGATGGGGCGACTAATCGAGGCGGAGTTGCCCGGTGTGCCATACACCCTTTCTCATCGTCTGAATCCGATCATACGCGAGTATCGCCGCGCCTCATCGACCGCAATCGATGCTTCACTGAAGCCGCTGATAAGTAGCCATCTACAGCAGATGGAGAGCGACCTGCGCAGGGCTGGCTTTGGCGGAGAGCTTCTTGTGGCGACCTCGTTCGGCGGTGTGATGCACCTGGCCGACGTGGTCGAGCGTGCCATACTTCTCGTCAAATCCGGACCTTCGATGGCACCGGTCGCGGGCCGGAGTTACGGGCAGGCGGAGGCGGGACGCCGGGATATCATCGTATGCGATACGGGAGGCACCAGTTTTGATGTAAGCCTCGTTCGTGACGGTGTGGTAAAATTCACGCGCGAAACCTGGCTGGGCGAGAGATTCACCGGCCACATCACCGGGCTAGCGTCGGTGGACGTTGCCAGTATCGGCGCGGGCGGCGGTTCTATCGCCTGGATTGATTCCGGCGGCCTCATGCGCGTGGGGCCGCAGAGTGCGGGTTCCGAGCCCGGCCCGGCCTGCTATGGGCGCGGTGGCGTCGCTCCCACGGTGACCGACGCGGCTGTGGTGCTGGGCTACATCGACCCAGGTTATTTCCTGGACGGCCGAATGAAGCTGCATGTCGACGCGGCACGCCACGCCGTGGCCGAGATCGCCGGGCAACTCGGTAAAAGCCTTGAGGAAGGGGCGTACGGAATCCTTGAAATTGCCAACGAACACATGGTGGGCGCGATCAGGGACATCACGATCAACCAGGGAATCGATCCGCGCGAGAGCCTGATTATCGCCGGCGGCGGCGCGGCGGGCCTGAGCATCCTGCCAATCGCGCGAGAACTGGGATGCAACCAGGTCCTCGTACCGCGCACTGCTGGAGCGCTGAGCGCCTGCGGTGGTCAGTTCTCAAACGTGCTGACCGAGTTCAGCATGAGCAGACTGGCGTATACGTCCGACTTTCCTTACGACGACGTGAATCGGACGTTGGCGCAAATCGGTGAATCGATCGAGCAGTTTTCTAAGCGACTGCGCGGGAAAGGGCTTGGCAGATTCCAGATCGACTATTTCGTCGAAGCCCGCTATCCCTACCAGGTTTGGGAGCTGGAGGTTGCGCTGGCCAAGGGACGGTTCGACGGTCCGGAAGATCTCAGGCAGATGCTGGATGCGTTTCACGCGGAGCACGACCGGGTCTTCGCGGTAAAGGAACCTGAACAACAAATCGAATGCGCGTACTGGCGTGGACGGCTGACGGCGGTTCTCGACGCTCCTCCGTTACGGCGAGAGGAGCAAAGGACGAGCGCTAAACCCCAATCGCGCGTGAAAAGCCAAGCCTACTTCTCAGGCATCGGCAAGAGCGACACTCCCCGCTATCTCGGCAAGGACCTCAGCGCGGGGATGGTGATCGAAGGCCCTGCGATTATCGACGAGCCCACTACCACCGTCGTGGTCTACCCGGGAACCTCGGCGACCGTCACGCCACTACGTAACTATTTGTTGGAAATCAGATAAGCCCGTGATTCGCGAAGTGTCGTAAAGAGCAAGCGATGGAGTAAAGGAACATGAACAAGGATGTCCGAGCCGATGGATCGGCAAAACTTGATGGGATCCTGCTCGCAGTGATCAGCAATCGTCTCGATACGATCTGTCGGGAGATGACCAACACGCTGCTGAGAGCGGGCCGGTCGGCGGTGCTGGCCAGCGCCCGCGATTTCTCCTGCTCATTGGTGACTGCCGATAACCAACTGCTGACCGCGGCCGAAGGGGCGCCGGTACACGTGCTAGGCTCGCATTTTCTGACTCAAGCGATGTGCGAGCTGCATGACGATCTGGCCGAGGGCGACGCATTTCTCCACAATGATCCGTATCTCGGCAACACTCATCACGCGGACCATACCGTTATCGTGCCGGTCTTCGTGGAAGGGCGGCACCTATTCACTGCGTGTGCGAAAGCTCATCAGGCCGACTGCGGCAACAGCATGCCTACCACTTATATGCCTTTCGCGCGCGACATCTATGAAGAAGGCGCGCTCAATTTTCCATGCGTGCGAATACAGCGTAACTACAAGGATGTGCAGGACATCATCCGGATGTGCCGCCGGCGCATCCGAGTGCCGGAGCAATGGTACGGCGATTATCTGGCGATGCTCGGGGCGGCGAGGATCGCTGAGCGCCGGCTGAAAGAACTGGTCGCCAAATACGGTGTCGATTTGATCCGCGAATTCGTACACGAATGGTTCGACTACTCGGAACGGCGGATGATCAATGCGATTCGGCAAATGCCGAGTGGTGAACTGGAAAACACCGCGGCCCATGATCCTTTTCCGGCGGTGCCTGACGGCATACCTATCAAGATCAAGCTGAACGTGGATGCGCAGGAGGGGCGCATCTTAATCGACCTCCGCGATAATATTGATTGCGTCGAGGCCGGGCTTAATCAGTCGCGTGCCTGCGCCATGAGCAATGCGGTGATAGGAGTCTTTAACTCGCTCGATCCGACGATTCCGCACAACGCCGGTGGCTTCCGCAGGATCACGATCCTGCTGCGGGAGAACTGCGTGGTGGGGATCCCCAAATTCCCCGCTTCATGTTCGGTCGCGACGACCAACGTCGGCGATAGGTTGGTCAATGCCACTCAAGCCGCTTTTGCGAAAATCGGCGACGGGTTCGGCGTGGCCGAAGGAGGATTGGGAATGGGCCCCGGCTATGCGGTGATCTCGGGCGACGATTGGCGTCGTGACGGAGATCCATACGTGAATCAATTTTTCATCGGCAACAACGGAGGACCTGCCACCGCACATGGCGACGGATGGCTCACGTATTTGCTGCCTGTAGCCGGCGGAGTCAGCTATCGAGACAGCATCGAAATTGACGAGCAGAAGTACCCGATTCGTTTCCATTCGGTCCGTCTGCAAGCCGATTCCGGCGGCGCCGGCCGCTTTCGCGGAGCTCCCGCCGGATATAGCGTGTTCGGGCCCAAACACGATCCGATGACGGTCATTTACCCGCTGGACGGCAGCGTTAATCCGCCGAAAGGGATCCACGGAGGCCATCCGGGGCAGGCTCCTTACGCAGCGAAAATCGACCGCGAGGGGACCGAAACGCGATTGCCCTCGGTATCGGCCGAGACGATTCGGCCCGGGGAGTTTATCGTCGGGTCCGACTGCGGCGGTGGCGGATATGGCAGCCCGCTCGAGCGCGACCCTGGTCGCGTGCATCTGGACGTACTCGAGAAATACGTTTCGATCGAAAAGGCGCGCGACATTTATGGCGTGATCTTTACCGGGACGATCGATCAAGAGTCGCTCGCCGTCGATTGCGAAGCGACCGTGCGTCAGCGCCGGAAGCTCGGAGCGGCAATTCGATAAGCTCGGTGACTCTGGCCTATAGGAACGAGGATCTCTGCTCTAAGGGCCGCGGCCTTTCGTCGATAGGCAACCAGCCTTGGTGTTGAGCATCTTCGGCAACTGCGGCGACAGCGCGAACGGACCCACGAGATCCTTCAGCCGCCGCGACTTCTCACCCTCGCGCCAAAGGTCATATGGGCCCTCCGGGAGAAACGCTTCGGCGCTGGTTGCCGTGTCTTGAATCCGCGCGTGGTTGTCCGCCTTAATCTTTGCGAACAACGATGGACCGTCGACGGTGATCTTGAATGCCTGAATCTCGTTTTTCTCGGACATCGTTACGACGATGCAATAGGCCTGCTGAATCGCTTCACTGATTTTGGAGTGCGCGGTGCCTATGTTGGCTGACAATGTCGCGTCGCGGATCGGATCGAGCCCCTGGATAGCCCTGTTCGGTGCTGATCCGTCGACGCGCGCCGGGCGTTCCCTGATGATTCAAGTGATCGCCTATCGGCTTCAGGAAAGAGCGCGCGGCGGCTTCAAGCCGGCCACGCGGCGGCTTCAGCCAGGCGGGTGAGGGTTGGAGGCTCATCAAGACCGCCTGCGACGCGACCGGGGCTTTTCAGGTGGCGCGATGGAGCGACCCGCGCTTCAGCGCCTGCTCACGAGTATCCGCAACGGTCTGATCGATGTCGTCGTGGTTTACAAGGTGGACCGGCTCACACGAGCGCGCGTAGATTTTGCGCGCATAGTCGAGCTGTTCGACGCCCGCGGCGTATCGTTCGTGGCGGTCACCCAGCAGTTCAACACACTCACATCGATGGGACGGTTGACCCTCAACGTGCTGCTCTCGTTCGCGCAATTCGAACGCGAGGTCATTGGCGAACGGATCCGCGATCAGGTCGTCGCCGGTACCGTGCGCCAGGATGTCGGTCGGGCAGGCGTGATCGTCCCTTTCCGAACAGCTTCTCCCGGAATGTCCCCTCTCCGTAGTCGGTTTGCATAAGCCCGCGCCGTTGCAGCACCGGAACCACGCCATCGATGAAATCCTTGAAGGTTCCCGGCGTGATCATGTAAGCGAGATTGAATCCGTCCGCACCTGCCCGCACCCATTGCATCAGATCATCGACGACCTGCTCGGGAGCACCGACGACCACCGGACCTCCTCCGCCGATCCCTACCGCTTTGGCGACGTCCCTCACTGTCCACTTCCGGCTCGAGCCGCTTTGTGTGAAACCTTGCAGCAAGCTTCGAATCGCATTCGTCTCTATGTACTCTACCGGCTGATCGGGCTCGAACCGGCTGAAGTCGACTCCTGTCCAGCCACCCAGCAAGGCCAGTCCCCCTTCGTAGTCGACGTACTCCAGGAAGTCGTCGTACTTGCGCCGAGCCTCAGCTTCCGTGCCCCCGGTGATGACTTTCAAGAACATAAAGAAGAGCAGATCCTCCGGGTCTCTGCCTTCTTTCCGCGCTCTCTCCCGCGTATCGCGGATGCACTCACCGACCACCTCGGGCGTTGGCCCTGTAATGAATACGCACTCCGCGTGTCGTGCCGCGAACTGCCGCCCGCGCGGCGAGGAGCCGGCCTGGTACAGCACCGGCGTCCGCTGCGGAGATGGCTCGGATAGATGGCATCCGTCAACCTTAAAGTTCTTACCCTCATGATGGACGTCGTGAACCTTGGCAGGATCGGCGTAAATCTTCTGTTGCCGATCTCTCAACACCGCGTCATTTTCCCAGCTCGACTCCCACAACTTGTAGCAGACCGCGAGGTATTCGTCGGCGAAGTCGTAGCGCTCGTCGTGATCGAGGAGCCCGGTGCGCCCGAAGTTGCGGCCAGAGCTTTCGAGGTACGATGCGACGATGTTCCACCCCACTCTGCCCTTGGTCAGGTGATCGAGCGTCGAGATCTGCCGCGCGAAGGTGAACGGATGACTCTGCAGCACCGAGCTCGTGTACGCGAACCCGAGATGCTCTGTCGAAAGAGCCATCGCCGGGATCAGTAGACTGGGATCGTTGACCGGGATCTGAACACCGCCTCTCACAGCGACGTCACGACTGGCCCGAAAGACGTCGTAGACACCGATAACGTCGGCGAGGAAGAGCCCGTCGAATTTGCCACGCTCCAGCAGCTGCGCGAGTTCCACCCAAGCCCTCAGATCTCTGTAACGGTGCATCTGATCCTCGGGATGGACCCAAAGCCCGGGTGATTGATGCACCACACAATTCATATGAAACGCGTTGAAGTAGATTCGCTTGCTCAAGGTCCATCCCCTTTGGTTGCGGGCCCGCAGTCTCTGTCAGCTTAGTACCACTCGTGGCGAGAAGGTCATACCTCGAAGGGGTAGCGACCGTGGCTGAGAAGGATTTCCATGTAAGCCTGCCCCAAGAGGTGGTCGGCGGCTTTGGCTGGAACGAAGCGGAAGTGCCCAGCCGTGTACGCGAGGCGCTCGTAATGGATCTGTTACGCCTCGACAGGCTGTCCGAGGCGCAAGCTGCGGCCATTCTGGCACTCGCGCGCTGGGAGCTTCTCGAACTGATGGGACGTTACGACGTACCAGCGCTCGCCGCCTTGGCCATTGTCATAATCGTAGCGACAATCGCGTTTATCTGGCCGGTTGATGCCTCCCATGGACAGCGCTATAACCCTCAAGGATCGTGCTCTAGTGTGGTGTCTCGTAAATAAGTGCAGCTTTGCGAATGCTGCGTTTGATCCGATGGGCGGATTTGGTCCAGCGGAAGGGTTTGGCATTTTCGTTCCAGTTGGCCAGAAAGCGGGTGATGGCCTGCTCCAAGCGCGCGACGCTGTCGAAGCTGCCGCGGCGAATGGCCTGCGCGGCGATCAGGCCGAGCCAGCGCTCGACCAGGTTGAACCACGAGGCGCTGGGCCGAGTGAAGTGCAGATGGAAGCGCGGGTGCGCGGCCAGCCACTGTTTGACCGCGGGATGCTTGTGGGTTCCGTAGTTGTCGCAGATCAGGCGGCTTGGTGCGCAGTCCCTCAAGTCCCGCGCTCCGATAGCGCAGCCGCCACAGACAAACCGTGGTCTCGGTTACCCCAAGCCGCGCGGCCAGAGCGCGGACACTCTCACCCGCCGCGCTGCCCAACACGACGCGCGCTCGGACCGCCAGCGCCTGCGGGATACTCTGCGCCCGTAACCAGTGCTCCAACTCGGTTCGATCTGCTCCGCTTATTTCCACCCAGCATATCTGTACGCCCATCCTGAGTAGCCGAACAAACGCTGCATTTACTTCAGAGACATGACACTAGTGACCGACCCTCAAAAACCACTAGACCCTGCCAATTGGCCAGATGACGCACTCACTATCGCCAACCTCGGGCATGCTACACTCTTAATGAACTATTTCGGCGTGGCAGTGCTAACCGATCCGGCTCTTTTCAGTCGCGTCGGCTTTGCAGTGGATTCACTTTTTACGGTCGGCCCGCGCCGCATCACTGCGCCCCCGCTGCCGCCAGAAGCCCTGCAGGCGGTTCAGGTGATTTTGATCACCCACGCTCATATGGACCATCTGGATTTGCCCTCGCTTAAGGCGCTCCCAAAAAGCGCCACCGTGATTGCCTGTGACAAGTGCGGGGCGCTTATCCGACCTCTGGGTTTCAAAGACGTTCGCGAGCTCAAGTGGGGCGAATCGACTACCGTCCAGGGATTAAATGTGAGCGCGATGGGCGCGCGTCACTGGGGCAAGCGCTGGCTTCCTTACGGCATCGAGTATGGCTTCAACAGCTATGTTTTGGATCGCGGCGGGCATCGAATGCTTTTTGCATGTGATAGCGCTGTTACGACTCTATTCGCTTCCCTGCATGCCGATCCGCCGGAAGTCGCGGCGTTTTCGATTAGCTCTTACGACCCTTGGATCTCGAAGCATGCCAATCCGGAACAAGTATGGTCGATGTTCGAGCAGACCGGCGCACAGTATCTAGTGCCGTTCCATTGGGGCACCTTCAGGCTTTCGCTAGAACCGATGGATGAGCCGTTCCAGCGGCTGCTGGCTGCAGCGGGCAATCAATCAAATCGAATTGTCCTGCGCCATATCGGCGGCGCCTGGACGATGCCGTCGGCAGATCGTGATACGCAAACGCGCGCAGTGCCGATGCGTTAGCCGCGGGAAATCGTCCTTCGTCACGCCCATCCTTCGCTTTCACGTTCCAGACAGCAATCCTGCTGCCGCCGCACCATTAACCAAGACCGCTATTGGTCAGCAGGTATGCCAAGGCGGAACTTCTAATGACATTTGTGACGCGACGCGTCATGCTCAAAACTTCGGTCCAGAGCCGGTTGAGGCATGCATCAACTCGAGGGTCGACGAGTTTTTTGCCTCCTTTAAGCTCATTGTCTACTTACTACGACAATTTATTTCGTAGTGTGAGTCAGTGTGCAGGCAGCGCGGTCTGCGATGCCCACTTCAGCAGCGCCTGTTTCTGGTCATCGGCAAGGCGCGCAGAGTGATCGAGCGCCGAATAGTCACTGGGCGGCATCGAACCGCCGCTGACGGTCTGCTCGATATGCTTTAGTGCATCGGCTTTTTTCTGCGCGTCATAAGTTTGCCAATCGGAAAAATTCAGTACCCCACGCGCCGAGTTGGCCGCGAGGTACGTCGGTGAAACGGACGCGTACCAGGGTGCGCTTCCGCCGGTCGAATGGCACTCGTAACACGATTGCTCAAGGATTGCGTTCACCTGCGGATCGGTACTAACTGCGTTGATGGAACGTTGAGCGGTCGTCTCGGGAGCGGCCGTCTGCTGCGAACTTGAACAGCCCACAAACAAGAGAGCTAGCTCTACGAGCAATACCATCGGGAGTTGAATCTTGAATATTCTCATACCTTCTAGTCATCGAGACTCAGGAAACGGAGAAGTCCTGCCACGATGAAGATCGCCCCTATGCCAATGGTTGCCGCCAAGGGCAGCAACGCAGCGGACGGCGGCTGGTTGCGAATCATCAAATCGGTGAACGCCTGCATCGTCCATGTCGTTGGTAGCCATCGAGCGAGTTCGCGCATCCATCCGGGCTCAAAGTCCAGCGGCCACCAGCATCCGCCGATTGCCGCCATCGCCATGCTGATGGTCACGCCCAATGACATCACCGAGTCGTGCGCGGTTGCAATAGAGGCGACCACCAGTGCTAGCGCCGCAGCCGCGAAAGAGATCCCGACCGTCGGTATGATCAAGGCTAGAGGATTGCGTCCGAGCGAGATTCCGAACAGCGCCCATCCGACCGCGAATAGCAACACCATTTGCGCGATCCCGACGATGAACCGCGCGAACAATTTTCCCAGCAGCAGACCTGTGAGCGGCGCACCACTCACCTGGAGGCGCTTCAAGGTCCCCCAATCGCGCTCATCGAACAGCGTCAGCGCGATTCCCAGCATCATGCCAATCAAGAGAAACGTGACGCCGAATCCGGGTACGTACTGATCGAAGGCGTTCGCAACGACTGCTTCACCCTTGGTAGCGGGCTGCTCGATGAATCCCAGATCTCCCGGAAGCGTGAGCGCCTGCGACGTCTGGAAGGACTCAAGGTTGCGGAGCGGATTAGCGGCGCGCAACTCAGGTGCCTTCGGAATGCTAATGGAAAATGCATCGACCGCCGTTGATACAGGAAGGGTTGCATCAAGCTTGGGCGGCGTCACCGGCGCGGCGAGTTCCACCAGCTCAGTCTCAGAGATGGGCGTGGGGAAAGAGGGCGGCGGCGGAATTTCCGACGCGTTGCGGCCCGCCATAGTCTTCAGCTTCGCGAGCCAGTCTTCAAACGCCCTTTGACTCCACTGCAACTGGGTGAGGTAGCTCCGAATCTTTAATAATATCGTCTGACGCTGGGAAAGTTGCTGTTGTACG
>Ga0307372_10001684_pt1 | contig 37945 bp, 33 predicted proteins | sample OX1MG_FD_202533 | JGI IMG/M metagenome (GOLD analysis project Ga0307372, IMG submission 202533) | Soil microbial communities from Risofladan, Vaasa, Finland - OX-1 | ecosystem: Environmental > Terrestrial > Soil > Coastal area > Acid sulfate soil | place: Finland: Risofladan, Vaasa | collected...
GCTCGTCGGCCCCTCCGAGCGCTGCGCGCACGGCCCGGACCGCCCACAGGCCGCTCATCGCCTGCTTGTAGGCCGCCGATCCGCGCTGGTCGTCGACGGGCGTCGCCGACGAGCGAGCTGCCTCGGCGACGGCCTCGAGATCTGCGGCGGACGCCGCACGCCCGACGAGCGCATCCGCCACCCCCTCGACGAGCACCGCCGTCGGCGCGACGCCGCCGAGCGCGAGACGGGCCCCCATCACCCGTCCATCGGGGGCGACGGAGACGTCAACCGCCACGCCGACGGTCGGGTAGTCGTCGTGACTGTTCGGCGTGTAGCGCAGGTAGACGTCGCGCCGCCCGACGCGCTCGGGGACGACGACCGAGGTGATCAGCTCGTCGGGCGCGAGCGAGGTCTCCATGAAGCCCACGAGGAGGTCGGCGATCTCGACGAGGCGTGTCCCGCCGACCCCCGTCACCTCGGCGCTCGCGCCCAGCGCGAGCAGGACCGGGGGCAGGTCCTGGCGGGGGTCGGCGTGGCCGAGGTGGCCGCCGAGGGTCGCCACCGCCCGGATCCGGGGATTCGCGGCGCCCGATGCCGCCCTCGCCAGGCTCGCACAGCGTCGGAGGACCTCCGGGTGGCGGGCGAGCTCCGCGAGCGTGGTCGCCGCGCCGATCCTGAGCGAGCCGTCGGTGCCGACCGCGATGCCGCCGAGCGCGGCGATGCGGCCGAGCCACACGAGCCGCTCGGGCTCGACGAGGCCGTTCCGAAGGAGCAACCCCATCGCCGTGCCACCGCCGAGCGCCAGCGCGCCGTCGCCGGTGAGGGCTTGGCACGCCTCGGGCACGGTCGCCGGCACCAGGAACTCAGCTCCGCTCGAGATAGCGCATCACCGCCTCGACGATCGTCTCGTAGCCGGTGCAGCGGCAGAGGTTTCCGGCGAGCTCCTCGCGCACCTCGGCCGCGCCGGCACCCGGCGAGCGCAGCCGGAGCGCTGCCGCGGCCACCACCTGGCCCGGCGTGCAGATCCCGCACTGCATGCCCTCGCATTCGACGAACGCGTCGGCCAGCTCGGGCTCGCGCTCGACCAGCCCCTCGACGGTCCAGACGTCGGCACCGTCGAGGAACCCGCAGAGGTAGAGGCACGAGCTCACCGGCCGGTCGTCGACGAGCACCGTGCACACGCCGCAGATGCCGACGGCACAACCTTCCTTCGTCCCGGTGAGGCCCCGCTCGCGCACGAGATCGAGCAGCATGGACGCGGGAGCGACATCGGTCTCGACCGGTGCGCCGTTCAGCGTGAAGCGCGCCCTCACGGTTCGCCTCGTCGGGCCAGGGCGCCGTGGACGCGCTCGGCGGTGATCGGCAGCTCTCGCAGGCGCACGCCGGTGGCCGCCGCGAGCGCGTTCGCGATCGCCGCCGCCACGGGCACGTTCGTCAGCTCGCCGACCGATTTGACGTCGAGCGCCCCGAGCCCGCGGCTCCCCGTGACGAGGACCGTCTTGAGCGGCGGTGCATCTCGCGAGGACGCCAGCCTGAACTCGCCGAGATTGGCGGCCCACACCTGCCCGTCCTCGATACGCAGGTCCTCCAGGCACGCGAAGCCGAAGCCCATCACCGCCCCGCCGTCGATCTGCATGCGGTGCGCCGCGGGATGCAGCACCTCGGCGCAATCGAGCGCGCTGAGCAGCTCCAGCACGCGCACCTCGCCCGACTCGGGGTCGACCGCCACCTGGGCGATCTGCACGCAGAACGACGTCACCCGCTCGTCGCCACCGCCGTCGATCTCCGCGACCACCTCGTCGCCCTGCCGCATCGACCACAGCTGCGCCGCGCGCTCGAGCACGGTGCTCATCCCGGCGGTCACGCGGCTCGCCCCGACGCCGACGTCGTAGGGGAGCGCGCCCGTCGACACCTGGGCAACCTCGACGAGCGCGCGGTCGATGCCGAGCAGACGCGCCAGGCCCTCTCGCACGACCGTGTGGCTCCCCGTCCCGGTCTCGGGCACCGGGATCTCGGCGCGCACGCCGCCGCCGGGCGTCGACCGGAGGCGGATGCTCGTCTTGCCTGCCGCCGTCTCCCTGTCGTAGACGCCGATGCCCCATCCCGTGCGCCATCCCGGCGGCCCGCTGCGCCGCTCGAACGCCGCCAGCGCGGCCTCGAGCACCTCGCGCCCGCGGAGCTCGACGAAACGTGCGCCGTGCGGGTTGGCCTCGCCGGTGGTCAGGAGGTTCCGACGTCTGATCTCGATCGGGTCGACCTCCACCTTCGCCGCGAGCTCGTCGAGCGCCGACTCGAACGCGAAGGTCACCTGTGGCGAGCCAGGGGCGCGGACGTGACCCTTCGGCACGCTGTTCGTGTAGGCAACCCGCGCGTCGAGGTAGAGGTTCGGGATCCGGTACGAGCTCCCCACGAGCTCCATGCCGTGCAGGCCGACGGTCGGGACCGGCTTCAGCGCCGCGTAGGCGCCGCCGTCGATCACCGCGTCGAGACGGAGCGCCACGAGCCGGCCGTCGCCGTCGGAGGCGAGCCGCACCCGCATCGTCGCCGGATGGCGCGGGCTCGCCGCGACGAGGTCCTCCGAGTAGCGCAGGGCGATGCGGACCGGGCGTCCGACCGCCCGGGCAAGCGCGACGCAGAGCGGGACGATCGTCGGCGACCCCTTCCCCCCGAAGTCCCCGCCGATCAGGATCGGGTTGAGGACGACCGACCGGGGGTCCACCCCGAAGGTGTCGGCGAGCTGCTGGCGCACGCGGTACGGGGACTTGTCGCTCGCCCACAGCTGGACGGTGCCGTCCTCCTCGATCTGCGCGACGCACGCCTGCGGTTCGAGGTAGCCGGGGTGGCCGGCGACGGTCCGATACATGCGGTCGACGACGAACTCCGCAGCAGCGAGCGCGGCCTGCGTCGCCTCCTCGCGCCCATGGCGCACGCGTGACTGGAGGTTCGGGCCGTCCGACTCCGCGACGACGGCACCCTCGTAGCGCCACGGGGCGTCGTGCACGAGCACCTCGGCGGAACCGAGCGCGCGACGAGCGTCCAAGACGGCGGGGCGCTCGTCGAGGTCGACCTCGACGAGCGCGACCGCGGCCTCGGCCTGCTCGCGCCGCTCAGCGACCACGGCGACGACGGGCTCGCCGACGAAGCGGACCTTGCCGCTCGCCAGCACCGGCAGGTCGCGGACGCGCCGGCCGAACAGCCCTGCGTCGAGATCCTCCGCGCGGAACACGCCGAGGACGCCAGGAGCGGCTCGGGCGGCCTCGAGACGCGCGCCGCGGATCAGCGCGTGGGGCAGCGGGCTGCGCCAGACGGCCGCGTGCGCCATGCCCTCGAGCACGACGTCGCCCGCGTAGCGGGCCGCCCCCGCGGCCTTCGCCGCGGCGTCGAGGCGCGCCGAACCCGACGATCGCGCGCCGGCAGGGTTGTCGATCAGCGCCTCAGCCTGCGACACGTCGCCTCAGTCGAGCAGGTAGGACCAGCGGGCGAGCGCAGCCTGGCGCTGCGAGAGCGGTGGGACGTTCACGGGCGGGAACTGGTCGCGCCATTCGAACGGGCGCGTGGCGTCGATGAGCGCCCTCGAGTTCGTGAAGTTGCCCACGGCCCGCTGGTCGGGCGTGATCCGCGGGTCGAGCGGGGTGCTCCACGCGCGGCGGATGATGTCGATCGAGTCCGCAGGGTCCGAGCGCGTGCACACCGCCCACATGACCTCCTCGAGGTTCGACGGGTCGATGTCGTCGTCGACGACGACGACGTACTTGCCCGCGTAGCCGCCAGTGTGGCATTGGGCCGCGACGTGGAGCACCTGGCGGGAGTGCCCGGGGTAGCGCTGGCGGATGGCGGCGACGATGAACATCCGGCTGCCCCCGACCTCGTGCTGCCACACCGCGGCGACGTCGGGCACGCCGGCCTTCAAGAGCTCTTCGAAGAGCAGGGCCGATCTGAGGGGCGCGCGGTACCTCGCGAGCTCGTCTGGGGGGCGGCCCGGCGGGCAGCCGAGGATGATCGGCTCGTTGCGGTGGTAGACGGCCTCGACGTGAAGGACCGGCTCGGCGCGCTCGCCCGAGGCGTAGTAGCCCGTCCATTCCCCGAACGGACCCTCGGGGATCAGCTCGTCTGCGCTCGCATAGCCCTCGACGACGATCTCGGCGCACGCCGGGATCGGAAGGCCCGTGACCGGGCCGCGGATGACCTGCATCGGCTCGCCCAGCACGCCGCCCACCCAGTCGTACTCACTGACGCCGTAGGGGATCTCGTTACTCGCCGCCAAGAAGATGAGCGGATGCGAACCGAAGACCATCGCGACCGGACACCGCTCGTTTCGGTCGAAGTACTTCTGGCGGTGCAGCCGCCCGTGCTTGCCGGGTGAGATGTAGTACCCGAGCTTGTTCGGCCCGTGCACCATCACCCGGTAGGTCCCGACGTTGACCCAACCGTCGTCCGGGTCCCTCGTGACGTCGTAGGACCCGGTCCCGAGGTAGCGGCCGCCGTCGTTCGGGTGCCACAGCGGCGCGGGGAAGACCGTCACGTCGACCTCGTCGCCCCGCTGCACGTTCTCCATCACCGGACCGTCGGTGACCTCGACGGCAGGGACCGGCTCGAGCCCGAGGATCCGCTCCCGCCACACGTCGGCGAGCTCGAGCTTGGACAGCCCGAGGGGCGCGCCGAGCGCAAGCGACATCCGGTCGATCGTCCCGAGCCCGTTGACGAGCACCCGGAAGCCGGGCTCGTACCCTGGGATGCGGTCGAACAGGACGGCTGGCGCGTCGCTCGAGTGCTGCAGGAGATCGGTCGCGTCGCCGATCTCGGACTCGCTCGACGCGCCGTCCACCCGGCGTAGCGCGCCGAGCTGTTCGACCCGCTCGAGCCACCCCCGCAAGTCGTAGGTCGAGGAGACCTTCACCTCGTGATCGCCCACCATCGTCCCCCTTGGCTCGACGGCGCCGAATGGCGCGGAATTCACAACAGAAACGTATTCTGTGCTGCGGTAGTGCTCACGTTAGCCGTCGGCCCGCGGTCGTGCACCTGCTGATCGCCCGTGCTCGTCGCGTCGGGCCGTCCTTACGCGCGCCGTCGCATCGTGGTCGACCGCAGCCGTGCCGTCCTCTCGGATCACGACGACGACGCCGTAGTCGCGTGCCGCCGACCGCGCGCTGCAGTACCCCGACTCCACGTCGTCGACGACGCGCGCCACGTCCCGTTCGAAGGGGTCGCCGAGCCCGCCTCCCCCCGGCGTGTCGAGGACGAGCTGATCCCCGGGACGGCCGCCGATGCCCGAGCAGCGCGGACGTAGCACGAGCTCGGAGCCGTCGCCCGAGCGCAGCGTCGCCCGGCCGGCGCGTCCCGGAGCTCCTCCCCCGCAGCCGGCCGGACGGATGGTGTGTCGGGTGGAGCGAAGTGAGATCTGCGTCGGCTGGAGCAGCTCGTAGCGGCGCCTGAAGCCGAGCCCACCGCGGAAACGGCCGGGCCCGGCCGAGTCGGCGAGCAGCGCCGTCTCGAGCACGCGGATCGGGTACTCCGTCTCGACGATCTCGACCGGCGCTATCCGGCAGTTCGAGTGGTCGACCGTCGCCCCCGAGAGCCCGTCGCCGCCCGCGTGCCCCCCGGCACCGCCGCCGAAGACTTCGTACTGCACGGCGCGGTCCCCGTCTGCCTTCATCACGATGGACCTGCTCGCGCACCCGTCCGCGCGTGAGCCAGCCGCCACGATCTGACCGAGCGCGGCAAAGCACGCGTCGACGACTGCGTGGATCGTCGGGTTGTAGGTGTTCACCGGTGCCGGGTGCCTGGCGTCGAGCAGCGACCCTGGTTCGCAGACGACATCGAAGGCGTCGAGCAGACCGCTGTTCACGTAGGGCTCACCGCCCGCCAGGGCAAGGACGCAGTAGGCGCAGGCGGCGACGACGAGCGGGAGCCGAACGTTGGCGGGACCCTCGCTCTGGGGATCGGACCCGGTGAAGTCGAACCCGACCCGGTGATTCGCCACGGTGACGCGCACTCGCACCGCTAGCGGGCGGTCCGCGACGACGCCGTCCTCGTCGACGAGACGGACCGCCTCGGCGATCCCGTCGGGCCAGCTGCGGACGACCTCCTCGATGCGACGCCGGGACAGCGCGATCACCTCATCGAAGAACCAGAGCAGTGCGTCGAGGCCGTAGCGGCCGACGACCTCGCCGAGCCGCATCCCGCCGAGGTGCGCTGCGCCCCGTTGCGCGCGCAGGTCGCCGAGGACGAGCCGGGGGGTGCGGCTGTTCGCAGCGAGGAGACGCTCGATCTCAGGCACCGGCGCGCCGCCGAGCTCGCAACGCACCGCTGGCAGCTGCAGGCCCTCGCTGTAGACGTCGGTGGCCGAGTTCCAGCAGCTTCCTGGCACCGCCCCGCCGATATCACTCTTGTGGGCCATGCTCGCGGCGAAGCCGATACGACGCGGGCCCTCGAAGATCGGCACGAGGACCGCGAAGTCCGGAGCGTGCGGGCTGCCGCCGCTGTGGGGGTCGTTCATGAGGAAGGCGTCTCCCGGAGCGATCTCCTCGCCGAAGTGGTCGAGGACCGCACGCGCGCAGGCGGGGAAGGCGCCGATGTGGAGCGGCAGCACGACGTGCTGTGCGACCACGCGCCCGGAGGTGTCGAGCAGCGCGCACGAGGCGTCTTGGGTCTCGCGCACGACGGTCGAATAGCCGCTCCGGAACAGCGATGCCTGCATTTCCTGGACGATGCCTGCGAGGCGTGACCGGAGCACCTGGAACAGGACGGCGTCGCCGGCCTCGCCGCGCCCGCTCAAAGGATCCACGCCCAGCGCTCGCGCGTGATGGCCTTCTCCTCCGGCGTCGGTCCGACCGCCGGTGGGAACTCGTCGCGCCATTCCCACGGTCTCGTCGCGTCGATGACGACACGGGAGTTGAACCCCTTCTTGCCGGGCTGGATCGCCGGATCGAGCGGCCCGCTCCACGCCCGGCGGATGAACTCGAACGAGCGTTCGGGATCCGACCTGGTACAGATCGCCCAGATGACCTCGTCGAGGTCGGAGACGTCGATGTCGTCGTCGACGACGACCGTGATGCGCCCGAGGTAGGCCCCGGCCCGGCACTGGCTCGCGATATGTCCGGCCTGGACCGCGTGGCCGGGATAGCGCTGGGTAATCGCCACCACGTTGAACAGCCGACAGCCACCGACGCCGTGACACCACGCCGCCTTCACGTCTGGGACACCGGCGAGGCGGAGCTCGCGCCGCAGGTTCGCGCTGCGCAGGTACTGACGGAAGCGGTGCGCCTCGAACGGCGGCTTCTCCGGCGGCACACCGAGCATGATCGGGTCATTACGCCGGTAGAGCGCCTTCACCTCGAGCACGGGCACCTGCTGGGCGGAGGAGGCATAGTACCCGGTCCACTCGCCGAAGGGGCCCTCGAGGCGAAGCTGGTCGGGGTGGAGGAAGCCTTCGAGGGCGATCTCCGCTCGCGCCGGGATCGGCAGGCCGGTGTATCTCCCGACCACGCACTCCACCGGGCGGCCCCGCATGCCGCCAGCCCATTCGAGCTCGCTCAAGCCGGGCGGCATCTCGAGGCAGCTCGCCACGAACAGGAGCGGGTCCATGCCGCAGAGAACGACGACCGGGAGCGGCTCGCCGCGCTCGAAGGCCTTGTCCCGGTGGATACGCCCGTGCTTCCCCGGCGAGATGTACAAGCCGGTGTGCCGCTCGTCGTGGACCATCACCCGGTAGGTCCCCATGTTCACCCAGTTCGAGTCGGGGTCGAGCGTGATGACGCAGTCGCCCGTGCCAAGGTAGCGACCACCGTCGGCGGGATGCCACAGCGGCACGGGTAGCTCGAGCAGGTTGACGGCATCTTCGGTGCTGACCACCTCGAGCACGGGTCCGTCGTCGACGATCTCGATCGGCAGCGGCTTCACGGTGTCCATGCGCCGCTCCCACTCGTCCATCAGATCCCATACCGAGATGTCGACCGGCAGTCCGAGCGTGATCGCCAGCCGACGCCGCTCGCTCTGGGCGTTGACCAGTATCCGGAAGCCTCTCGGATAGCCGGGGATCGCGTCGAACAGCACGGCCGGCGCGCCCTCGGTGTGCTGCAGCATCTCCGTGATCCGGCCGATGTTCTCGTCCAGATCGACGCCCTCGAGGATGCGCAGGTCGTCGGTCGCGGCGACCAGCGCCAGCCAGTCCCGCAGGTCCTCGTGCTGCGCCCCGCTGCCGAGCGCATCGATCTCGGCCTCGGCGAAGTCGCCCGGACTGGCCGGCACGAGGTTGATCCGGGGATCGAGGTCCGCCCGCTCGGGGCGGCGCCGCTCGGCGTTCATCGGGCACCGAGCGCGTTCACCGGATCGGGCAGGTCGCCGGCGAGCACCGCTCCCGCGTCGACCAGCAGATCCACCCCTGTGACGAGCGCCGCCTCGTCGGAGACGAGGAAGCGCACCGCCCGGGCGACGTCCTCGGGCGAGGTGGGCCGGCCGAGCAGGTTGCGCACCCGGCGGTCCTCGGCGACGTCGCGCTCGCCGACCGGGCTGCCGGCCTTGTTCGGCGCGACGAGGTTCACGCGGATGCCGAACTGCCCGAGCTGGACGGCCATCGAGCGCGTGAGACCGATCAGCGCGCTCTTCGCGGTCGGATACGCGGTGGCGTTCACGCGCCCGAGGTACCCCGAGGTCGAGCCGAGATTCACGATGCAGCCCCGAACGCCGTCGCGGATCATCGCTCGCGCCGCGTGCTTCGAGCAGACGAACGCGCTCGTGACGGTGACGTCGATGATCCGCCGCCACTCCTCGACCGGCAGGTCGACGACGGTGTGCCCTCGGTCGGTCGCCGCCACGTTGTTGACGAGGATGTCGACGCGGCCGAATCGCGCGACGACCTCGGCAACCATCGACTCGACCGCCGCCTCCTCCGACACGTCGCAGGCGATCGCCAGCGACTCGGCGCCGCGCAACGCCAGCTCGGTCTGCACGCGCCAAGCCGCGGCGGCGTCGAGGTCGACGACTGCCACCCGGGCACCGACCTCGACGAGCGCGAGCGCGATGGCCCGACCGATGTTCCGCCCAGCACCGGTCACGACCGCGACCTTCCCCTCGAGCGATCCGACCCCGGCGCTCCCGCCACCTGAGCCCTGGCTTTGCTCCGCGCTCACAGCACCACCTCCGATTCTCGAAGCCGCGTCGTCTCAGGCGCCACGACGACGGCGCTGCCGTCGGCACCGACGGAGACGGCCACGCCATACACGCGCCGAGCCGCACCGACGCTCACGTACCCCGCCTCGACGTCCGCGGCGACGAGCAGCGGGTCACGGGCGCGAGCCGCGCCGTAGCCCCCGCCACCTGGGGTGTCGAGAACGAACCCGTCGCCCGGATCGAGATCCACCCCCGAGCAGCGAGCCGGCAGCTCGAGCGTCTCGCCGGTCGCCCGAACGAGGGTCATGCGACCGCGCCCCCCGGGATCCCCGCCATCGGCGCCAGCCGGTGGGATGCGGTGCCGGGTCGAGCGCAGCGACAGCTGGGAGCGCTCGAGCACGCGGTAGCTGCGTCGGATGGCGAGCCCTCCACGGTTCCGGCCGCCGCCGCCCGAGTCGGGCACGAGCGAGGTCTCGAGGACGCGCACGGGGTACTCGGTCTCCACGACCTCGACCGGGGTGATCCGCCCGTTCGTGTGGTTGACCGTCGTGCCAGAACGGCCGTCCGCCCCGGCCAGCGCACCCGCGCCGCCGCCGAGGATCTCGTACTGCACCGGGTGGTCGCCGCTGCTCTTCAGCACGAACGACCGGCTCGCGCAGCCGTCGGCCATGCCGCCGACGTCGAGGATCTGGGTGAGCGCGTCGAAGGCCGCGTCGACCACCGCGTGCACGGTGGGGTTGTACGTGTTCACCGGCGCCGGGAACCTCGAGTCGACCACGCTCCCCTCCTCGCTGCGGACCGTGAAGGAGTCGAGGAGTCCGCTGTTCACGTAGGTGTCGGCGCCGACGAGCGCCATGACGACGTACGCGCACGCGGCCCTGAGCAGCGGTGGTCGGATGTTCGCCGGGCCGCGAGTCTGCGGGTCGCTCCCGCTGAAGTCGAACTCGAGGTCCGGCCCCGACTTGACGACGCGCACCGCCACCTTGACGGGCTTGCCGAGGTCGACGCCGTCGTCATCGATGAAGCGCGTGGCGCTCGCCGTGCCGTCGGGCCAGAGAGCGAGCGCCCCGGCGATCCGGCGGCGGGTCGCCACCAGAACCTCGGACGAGTACCAGGAGAGCATTTCGGCCCCGTAGCGCCGAACGACCTCGAGGAGGCGTCGTTCGCCGAGCCGGCCCGCACCGACCTGCGCGCGCAGGTCGCCGAGGACGAGGTGGGGCGAGCGGCTGTTCGCCGCGATGACGCGCTCGAGGTCGCGCTCGGCGATGCCGCCGCGCTCGAGGCGGAGCGCGGGCAGCTGCAACCCCTCGGCGAAAACGTCCGTCGCCCGGCTCCAGCAGCTGCCCGGCACGGGGCCTCCGATGTCGCTCTTGTGGGCCATGGACGCCGAGAAGCCGACCAGTGCCGCGCCCGAGAAGACCGGCACCAGGACGGCCATGTCAGGGGCGTGCGGGCTGCCGCCGTCGTAGGTGTGATTGAGCACGTAGGCGTCGCCCAGTCGGATGTCTCCTGCATAGGCCTTCAGCACCGCGGCGCAGCACGCCGGGAAGGCTCCGATGTGGAGCGGCAGGACGACGTGCTGGGCCATGACGCGGCCGTCGGGCGTCAAGAGGGCGCACGAGGCGTCCTGGGACTCACGGATCACCGTCGAGTAGCCGCTCCGGAACAGCGACGACTGCATCTCCTGCACGATGCCGCCGAGCCTCGCCCGGGCGATCTGGAAGAGGACCGCGTCGTTGCTGGCCACCCCGGCCGGTGCAGTCATCGCGGCTCGATCACCAGGTTTCCCCACCGGTCCACCGATGCGCGATGGCCCGGGCGGATGAGCGTCGTGCTGTCCATCTGCGCGATCACCGCCGGGCCGTCGACGACGTCACCGGCACCGAGCAGGTGCCGGGCATACACAGCGCACTGCCGCCAGGCGCCGTCAAAGCACATCGGCGCCTTGTCGACCACCGCATCGGCGACGGCGCGGCCGCTCGGAGCGCTCTCGGCGAAGGCAACCCGCGGCACGGCGGCCGAGGCCACGATCCGGTAGGTCACGACCTCGACGTCCTCGTCGGGGGCGGCCGAGCCGAATCGCTGCTCGTGCGCGTGATCGAACCGCTTGCGGATCACGTCGAGACGTCCCGACGCGATCTCCTCGGGGTCCACCGCGACCGTCAGCTCGTAGCCCTGGCCCCGGTAGCGCAGGTCGATCGCGAGCTCGAAGGCGACGTTTCCGGCGTCGATGCCGTCCTGTTCGAACTCCCCGAGCGCCCCGGACTCGAGCTCGGCGAAGATGGCGCTCGCGTCTGCGGCCACGAGACTTTCGAGGGGCGACACCTTCGAGCGCGCGACGTCTCGCCGTACGTCGGTCTGCAGCAACCCCATCGCGGAGAAGACGCCGGGATTCGCAGGAACGACCACCGCCCGCATGCCGAGCGCGTCGAGCATGGACCCGGCGTGGAGCGGCCCGGCCCCGCCGAATGCGATGAGCACGAAGTCGCGCACGTCGTGCCCGCGCATCGTGGAGATGCTCCGGATCGCCTCCTCCATCCGGGCGTCGACGATGTCGACGATGCCCTGGGCCGCTCGGTTCACGTCGAGCCCGAGCGGCGCCGCGACGCGAGCGATCGCCTCGGTGGCGCGCTGGCGGGAGAGCTCCAATGAGCCGGCGAGGGGGTTCCGCTCGCTCAGGTACCCGAGATGCAGGTTCGCGTCGGTGACCGTCGGCGCGTCGCCGCCGCGCCCGTAGCAGGCAGGGCCCGGAACGGCCCCGGCGCTCTCCGGACCGACCTCGAGCAGGCCACCGGCCGCGACTCGCGCCAGCGTCCCGCCGCCGGCCCCGACGGTCACGACATCGATCATCGGCAGGGCGACGTGACGGTCGCCGATCGTGGTACGCGTCGTGATCGCCGGCTCGCCGTCGGTGACGAGCGCGACATCGCACGAGGTGCCCCCCATATCGAAGGTGACCGCACTATCGAAGCCGCACCGGCGCGTGAGGCGCGCCCCGGCGATCACACCGCCGGCCGGCCCCGACAGCAGCGCAGTCGCAGCGCGACGTGCCGCTCCTGCGAAGGTGGTCATCCCGCCGTTCGACTGCATGACGTAGGCGGGGCGTCGCCTGCCCTCCGTCGAGCCAAGTCGGCTCTCGAGCCGTTCGAGGTAGCCGGCGAGCACGGGCCGCAGGTACGCGTTGATCACTGTCGTGCTCAGCCGGTAGTACTCACGGATCTCCGGCAGCACGTCCGACGAGAGCGAGACGGGACAGCCCGGAAGCTCCTCCGCGGCGATCGCCGCGATGCGTCGCTCGTGCTCCGGGGCGAGGAAGCTGAACAGGAGGCATACTGCGAGGCTCTCCACGCCGCGGCGCGCGAGCCGGCGCAGCCCCTCGCGCACCGCTGCCTCGTCGAGTGGGCGCAGCACCTCACCCGCGGGACCGACGCGTTCGGGGGCCTCTGCTGACGCCGCCGGGTGGGCGAGCATCCTCGGCTTGGCGTAGCGGAGGTCGAACAGGGGCTCGCCATAGGGGCGGGCCTGCTCCATGATCTCGTAGACGCCCCGGAAACCCTCCGTCACGACGAGCCCGGTGCGCGCACCCTTCTCCTCGAGTAGCGCGTTCGTCCCGACCGTCGTCCCGTGGCAGAGGAAGACCACCTCGCCCCGGCCGGGGAGGCCGGCGACGATGGTGTCGCCGGGGTCATCCGGCGTCGAGGGGACCTTCAGGACCTCGACGGCGCCGGTCTCCTGGTCCACGAGAACGAAGTCCGTGAACGTCCCGCCGGTGTCGACACCGACCCGCCAACGGGCGGTCTCGCCTCCCGCGTCCGCGCGCGTAGGTGCGCTCGCCGAAGACTCCTTCGCGCCGCCCGTCAACGGGCGGCGCGGGTCCACTTGAACCAGCGCAGCTGGACGCCGCGCAGGACCGAGACGTTCACGACTCCGAGGATGGCGGCCAGGATGATCAGCGCGAGGAGGCGCCCGGTCTGGTAGCTCTCGCCGTACTGGCTGAGCAGGTAACCGAGGCCGACATTGCTGACCTCGATCTCGCCCACGATCATTCCGATGATCGAGAGGGAGACACCTACCCGCAGACCGGCGAAAATGTACGGCGTCGTCGCGGGGATCGCCACCTTCCAGAGCAGCTGGCGCTCCGAGAGCCCGAGTGTGCGGCCGACCTCCATGTAGCCGCGGTTGACGTTCTTCAGCCCGCCGGCGGTGTTCAGCAGGACCGGGAACATCGTGATGAGGACGATGAAGAGCACCCGTGCCTGGGCGGACAGCCCGACCCAGATGATCATGAGCGGGATCAAGATGTTGAGCGGCGTCGCGTTCGCCGCGTTGATGAACGGGCTCAACACGTTGTCCAGCAGGCGGTAGCGACCGATCAGCAGCCCGAGCAGGAGGCCGGCGACGACACCGATGGCGAGGCCGAGGTACAGCTCGCGCAGCGAGATGCCGATGGCCGCGGAGATCGCGCCCTGGCTCCACAACGAAACGAAGTCCCGGGCGACCTGCGAAGGCGACGAGATCAGGATCGGGCTGACGAAGTGCCCGGTGAGCTGCCAGGCGCCGAGCACGATCGCGACCGCGACGAGCGGTGCGACAACGCCGACGACGGGGTGCTCGACGAGCTGGCGGCGCCGCCGACGGGCCGCCTGCCGTGCCGCCACCGCCGACAGCTCAGACGGAGCGGCAACTCGACCGTGGCCGGCTCCCGCGCCGATCACGCTCATCCCGCGACCGCCCCGGCCCGGTGAAGATGCTGCATCACCTGGCTGCGCAGCTCGATCGCACGTGAGTCGGCCCGGACGTCGTAGTCGCTGCGCGGCCGCGGCAGTGGAACGTCCACGATCTCGCTGATGCGACCAGGGTTCGGCACGAAGAGCACGACCCGGTCGGAGAGGAAGATCGCCTCATCGACGTCGTGGGTCACGAAGACGATGGTCGTGCCAAGGCGCGACCAGAGATTCGAGATCTCGACCTGCAGCGCCTCTCGGGTGAAGTTGTCGAGCTGCCCGAAGGGCTCATCCATGAGCAGCACCTTCGGCTCGGTGGCGAGCGCTCTGGCGACGCCTACCCGTTGCTGCATACCGCCGGAGAGCGTGTACGGCGGGGCATCGGCGACGTCCGTCAACCCGACGAGCCCGAGGAAGTGCATCGCCCGTTCCCTGCGCTCGCGCTTCGGCACAGCGCGGGCCTCCAGACCGAGCTCCACGTTGGCGACGACGCTGCGCCACGGGAGAAGGTTGATGTCCTGGAAGACGTACGCCATGTCCTTCGAGACGCCGTCGAGGATCTGGCCCTCGAGCGAGATGATGCCCGCATCCGGGCTCTCCAAGCCGACGATGCTCCTCAAGAGCGTGGTCTTGCCGCAGCCGCTCGCGCCCACGAGGCTGACGAACTCACCTCGTCGCACAGCGAGGCTCACGTCGCGGAGGGCGACGACCTCCCGGTTGTTGGTCGTGAAGGTCTTGGAGATGCCGTGCACCTCGAGGATCGGGGGCGCAAGCTCGCCCTCCCCCGCGCGGGCGACCCGTCCGCCCGCTGCCACGCTGCTTGCGTCGATCGTCACGCCTACCGCCTTCCTGCAGAGGTCTCGTTGATCCAGGGGAACGCGCGCGCCTGGACGGTGCGGATCAGCCAGAAGAGAAACATCGCCAGCGCGGTCGTCGTGGCGATCGTGGCGATCAGCTGGCCGGTCTCGGAGTACGAGCCGAAGTCGGCGGCCAGCCCACCGAGCCCGCCCTGGCCGACCTCCTGGCCGGACAGGATCATCCCGACGGTCGCCTGGGCCATCGCGATGCGCGCCGCGACGAAGATGTACGGCGCCGTCGCCGGCAGGTAGATCTCCCACGTCTGGCGCCAGGGCCCGAGGCCGAAGGCGACGCCGACGTCGCGCAGCCCGCCCCGCACCGATCGCACGCCCGCGAGCGTGTTGATGATGAAGGTCCAAAGCCCGAGAACCATGATGAAGGCGATCCTCGCGGACGAGCCCACGCCGAACCAGACCACCATCACGGGCAAAAGGGCGATCGAGGGGGTCGCGTTCCCGAGGGCCACCAGCGGGTCGAGCGCCCGCTCGATGAGTCGGATCCGACCCATCGACATGCCGATCGTCACCCCGAGAACCAAGGCGATCACGGCACCCGCGGCGAGCTCGCCGATGCTCGACCCGAAGGCTGAGGGGAGCTGACCGTTGCCAACGAGCGACGCGAAGTCCCTCACCACCGTGACGGGGCTCGAGATGAAGATCGGGTTGAGAAAGGTCGCCGATGCCTGCCACAACCCGACGACCGCGGCGATGACGACCCACCTGGCGATCGTCGCGGCGTGCTCCCGCGCCCATGCAAGCGGGACCCTCGTGCGAGCGGCGGCGGCTGCGTCCCTCGCGCCGAGCGGCACGACGTCCTCACCGGCGATCGCGCCCGATCGGGGCGCGGCGAGGGCAGCGCCTCCGGAGCGGGCACCCGGGCGAATGTTCGCGCTCACGTGATGACTCCCCCTGCCTCGAGAAGGGCCGACCTCCGGCTGCTGTCCGCCCCCGTCGCCAGATCGCGGCGGGGGCGAACAGCGGGGCCGGCGACGGGGACGAACCGGCGCCGGTCGTGGTGCCGTCGCGTCATCCCGCGCGCCGCACCTTGCCGGTGGTGTCGCAGGAGCTGGCGGTCACTAGTAGGCCTTCTCGTGCTTCAGGAACTGCGCCACCGCCGCCTGCCACGGCGCGACGTTCGCGAGCTGGGACAGCGGGCGGTTGCCTTGGCCCTGGATCGCCCCCTGGGCCTTGGCGAGCCCGAGATTCAGCTGCACGACCTTCGTCGTGAAGGTGCCGAGCTTGGTCGGCCACCCGTCGATGAGCTTCAGCTGCTGCCACGTCTGCTTGTAGAGGGACAGCGGATCGGCGTGCGCCGTGTAGGCGTAGGCGTTGCTCACCCACGTCGACTCCTTGGTGTTGAACAGCTTGGCGGAGGCGAGCCACGCGAGGTCGATCGCCTCAGCGACAGCCGGGTGTGCCTTCAACCATCCTGGCGTCGCGGCCATGAAGCTGTCGGCGTAGCCGGGCTCGAGCGCCGCCGCGTTGGCGATGACGTGGTAGTTCGGGCCGGCCGTCGCCGGGCCGTCGCTGTGGACGAACGCCGCGTCAGCCTGTCCAGCGATGAGCTCGTTGAGCGAGGAGCTGCTCGCGCCGGTCTCGGAGAGCTTGATGTCCGACATCGTCAGGCTCCCCTGGCGCAGAGCTGCGAGGAGCAGCACGTAGTCGGGAGACGACTGGCAGCAGATCGCGACCGTTCTGCCTTTGAGCGAGGAGATGGACTTGATGGCGTCCTTGGCGAGGAGAACGTAGTCGAGCCTCGCCTGGTTCGGACCGAAGGCGGTGAGGCCCGCATCGGCCTCGACGTTGAACGGGCCGGCCGTCGCGTCCAGGCTGCCGGCAGCGACGCCGAGCTCGGTCTCGTTCTGCGAGGCGTTGGTCTGCGAAGCGTTCGCGCCCCACTTGGTGAGGAACCCGACGAGGTCGTGCACGTTGGTGTCCGCGGCGTGCGCCGACCCCGCTGCATTGCCCATGCGGATGGTCATGCCGGTGAGGATCGGTGTCCCGTTCGCCCTGAATGCCAGCACCTTGTCGGTCGAACGCTTCGCGTGCTGCGACGCGCTCGCGCCCGGCCCGACCCCCGCCACCATGACGGCGGCGCCGGCCAGGGACACGACTGCCACCAAGCGCCTTGCTCTCACTGCTCTCACGGAGCACCCCCCTTGTCCGGTCCTCGAGGACGGGTGATCCCGATCCTCGGTACTTCCTGGTGTTGTGCAACCAGCTATCGCCTCGACGGCAGGTCGACCTGCATCTCGGACCCGTGTGACCACGACGTGGAAGGTCGGAGATCCAGCGCAATCGTCAAGCCGTCGTGCAGCAACCCCCCGTCGGCGACCCCCGGAGCCGCGTGATGTGCGCCACGTGACATCGGCGCTGCGGAAACACTTTCTGTCGTATTTCACCCTCTCCTCTCCGCCGTGTCAAGGGAGCCGCCAAGTCAGCCGGGATTGCGGAGTTCCCGGGTCCCGGCGTCCCCGCCGCTGTCCGCGCGGGCACCACCCGCCCTCGCTCGACGGGCAGTGACGGGCCCGGACAGGGTCGCCGGCTCCAGACGTCGGCTGTCGGCGAGCGCGACGATGGGATCCGCACGACCGTGGGGAGCGGCGCGGGCTATCATCTCGATGGTCAAGAAGCTCGTTCTGTGAAACAGAAACCCTGGGGGGAAGCATGGGGCCCGAGGAATCTGCCGGGATCAGGGCGCTCGAGTACTCGGAGCTCCCCGGTGAGCTCCAGGATGCCTTCCGGTCCCGTTACGAGCGGCTCGGGTACCTCGGGGGCTTCTTCCGCTACGGCAGTCACCAGCCTGGCGCGATCCTGGCGTTCCACGAGTTCACGGAGGCGCTGAAGCGCGCGCTTCCCGCTGAGCTGAGCGAGGTGGTCGCGCTGACGGTCGCCTCGACGCTCGGCAACCGCTACGAGCGACACCAGCACGAGCGGCTGGCGATCAAGCTCGGGCTCGGTCGTGACGTGGTCGCCGCGCTCGTCGGTCCCGAGGCGCAGCCGGCGATCCTCGACGCCCGCCAGCTCGCGGTCCGCAAGCTCGCGCTCATGGCCGTCACGGGGGCCGGACGCGACTGCAACTCGCAGCTCGAGGAGCTGGTCATGCTCGTCGGCCCGGAGACCGCGATGGGCGTCTTGCTGCTCATCGCCCGCTACGCGGCGCACGCGCTCGTCGCCAACGCGCTCGAGCTCCAACCGCCGGTTCCCTCGATCTTCGAGCAGCCCGCCACCGACGAGGCCGCCAAGGCGCATTCCGGTGGGTAAGGGATCGCCCAATAGCACCCCGCTCGGGGCGCTCGCGCCGCTCCACCCGCCAGAGCGCGTGATCGTGGCGATCACCGGGGCGAGCGGCTCGGTCTACGGCGTCAGGCTCCTGTCGCTCCTGCGGGAGATCGGCAGGTTCGAGGTGCACCTCGTCGTCTCCAAGGCGGGGGTGGCGACGATGCGCCACGAGCTCGGCCATGGGGCCGAGGTGCCGTCGGGGCAGGCGGACGTGACGCACGGCGTCGCGGCCATCGGCAGCTCGATCGCCTCCGGCTCGTTCCCCGTGCGCGCGATGTTCGTCGCGCCGTGCTCGATGAAGACGCTGTCTGCCATCGCGACGTGCCACAGCACGGATCTGATCGGCCGGGCCGCGGACGTCACGTTGAAGGAAGGGCGGCCGCTGCTGCTGCTCGTGCGCGAGACGCCCCTCCACCTCGGCCATCTGCGGCTCATGACCTCCGCCGCGGAGATGGGCGCGGTGATCATGCCGCCGGTGCCCGCCTTCTACGCGCACCCGCGCTCGGTCGAGGACATCGTCGAGTACACCGTGCGACGCATGGTCGAGCGCGCCGGCCTCGTCTCGAGCGCGGTGTCGCCATGGCTCGGGCTCGGGCACGAGCTGCAGCCGGAAGCACCGGCACATGTGCGCGCCGGGCAAGAAGCCGGTCAGGATGCGGTCGTCCGGGGCCGCGAGGCGAGCCGCTCGTGACCTCAGCATCGGAGCGGGCTGCGGCCGAGTGGCGCGACTCCGCGTTCGTCGAGGCCTGGGTGGATCGTGACGCCTCTCGGCGGATGCTCGATCTGCCACGTGCCATCGCTGCCGCCATCGTCGCCTCCGAGGGTGAGCCGGTCCGGCTCGTCCTCGACGTCGCGGCCGGCACGGGGGTCTTCCTCGCGGCCTTCCTGTCACGCTTTCCCGCCGCGACCGGCGTTTGGTGCGATGGGTCCGAGGCCATGCTCCGGCACGCACGAGCTTCGCTCGCGCCGGTCGCCGCCAGGACGGACTTCATCCTCGGCGACATGCGCGACCTCGGGTCGATCGGGCTCAGCGGGCACGCCGACGTGGTCGTCTCCTCGCGAGCCTCGCATCACCTGGACGACGACGAGCTCTACCGCTTCTATGCGCAGTGCGCCGCGCTGGTCCGCCCCGGCGGATGGGTCGCCAATCTCGACCACGTGGGCCCGGCGACGGCATGGGAACGTCGTTACCGTGACGCACGCGCCGAGGTCGTCGGGGCGCCGCCGGCCGAGTGCGCCCACGTGCACCGTGACCCGCTCGCGGGCCTCGGGACGCACCTCGACGCGCTGTACGCCGCGGGGTTCGTCGACGTCGACGTCGCCTGGAAGGCGTTCCACACGGCGCTCGTCATGGGCCGCACGCCCGCGACGCGATGACGACCGCGGCGGCGCGGCGGCGCGGCGAGGTGGAGATCCTCCGCTCGCCGCTGCGCAACCTCGGCATCGGCATGATCGCAGGACCCGGTACCCCCGTTCCGGCCCGGACGATCGACGTCCGGCTTCTCGAGCTCGCTGCCGGCGAGCGGACGAGCACCCACCGGCACACGCACGACTCGGTGCTCGTCGTGCTCGAAGGCGAAGGCTGCTCGACCATCGGCGGTCGCCGTGTCCGCTGGTCGACGGGCGACGCCCTGCACACGCCGGCGTGGTCTTGGCACTTCCACGAGATCGAAGCGGGCCGCTCGCACGCGCTGCTCCTCGGCTTCTCCAACGCACCGCTACTGCGCGCGCTACGGCTGAACTGGGTGCAGGACGCAGGGATGGTCGAGCGGCGCGAAGAGCACGCCGCGATGCCAGCGGGGCGCCGGGACGACCCCAGCGCCTACGGGCGCGAGCTCCTCGCCGCCAACGCCGGACCCGTAGGCGCCGGTCGCGCTCCGGTCCACACCGCCTCGGGCGACCTCGAGCTGCGGCCCGGGCCAGGAGGGGCGAGGACGGCCCTGCTGGTCGACAGCGCGCTCGGGTACGAGACCTCGGGCCTCGCCCTCGAGATGATCGAGCTCCCCCCCGACCACGTGCTGCCTCGACGCCGCGACGTCGGCGAGAGCTGTATCCACGTCGTGTCGGGCAACGGCCACAGCGTCATCGACGGGACACGCCACGACTGGTCGGCAGGGGACACGCTGCTGGTCGGTCACCTTGCCTGGCACGAGCATGGCAACGACGACCAGCGCAGTCCCGCCGTCGTGCTGCGCGCCCACCAGGGCGGATCGATCCTCGACATCATGGGCTGCCTCATGGACCCGGCGCCTGCGCACGGGACCGGCGGCTAGCCGCTCGCTCGGCAGCGAACCTCAGCCGCACCACCGGAGGGACTGGCGCCATATGGACGACCGCGAGCTGGTAGCGACCGCGAGCTGCGTTCTCGACGAGTGCGGCCTCGGAGACCTCATCTGGGGCCACGTGTCGTGTCGCGACCGGCACGGTCGCGGGACGTGGATCAAGGCCAGCGGCTTCGGCCTGGAGGAGACCTCCCCCGATCACGTCGTGCTCATCGGACGCGACGGCACCCTGCTCCAAGGCGAAGGCGGCGTGCCCATCGAGCACCCGATCCACACCGAGATCCTGGCGGCACGCGCCGACGTCGGCTGCGTGGTCCATTGCCACGCGCCGCACGCCATCGCGTTGGCTGCCACCGGCGAGCCGCTGCGCCCGATCTCGCACGAGGGGACGCTGTTCACTCCTCCCGACATCGTTCGCTTCACCGAGACGGCCGACCTGATCCGCACACCTGGGCTCGGGGGCATGCTCGCCGACCGGCTGGGCGCGAGGAACGCCGCGCTGATGGTGAGCCACGGGATCGTGGCGGTGGGCGAAGACGTCCCTGCGGCCGTGATGACCACCGTTCTGCTCGAGCGCGCTTGCCGCCTCCAGCTCCTCGCCATGGCAGCAGGCCCGCTGCGCACATGGTCGAGCGACGCCGAGGCGCTCGAGAAGCGGGCCCGCTGCTGGGCCCGCTCCCAGATCGAAGGCGGCTGGGCGTACCTGGTGCGCAAGGCGTCGCCCGCGTGGGCTGAGGCGAGCCCCGCTCAGACCCGGTAGCGGGTAAGGACCTGGGGAGCGAACAAGCTCTCGGCCTGGAGCAGGCGCGCGGCGACGCCCTGCTCGGCGGCGAAGCGCAGGAACGCCTCGATGGTCGTCCGGTTCGGTTCGAGGCCATACGGCCAGACGGAACCACCGAGCAGGCCGCGCAGGCCCGACGCGTACTCGGGCAGCCACGGCAAGGGCACCCGGCTCGCCGTGATGTCTGACAGCCGCTCCTCGCTGCGGCGCTTGGCCTCCTCGAACGCGCTGAGGAGGTTCATCGCGATCCACGGGTGCTCGTCGAGGACGTCGGAGCGCAAGGCGAGAACGTGCATGATCGGGAAGATCCCGGTCCTTCGCACGTACTCTTCCTCGATCGGACGGTAGTCGGGGAACAGGCGCACGATTCCCGGATCGCCGAGCTCGAAGCTTCGGGGCGGGTGTGCGGAGAAGACGGCATCGAGGTCGCCGGCGTGCAGCATCTCGTCCAGGGTGCGATCGGTCACCTGGGTGAGTCGCACACCGTCTGGGAGGTGCAGTCTCACCTTCTCCGTCCGCCCGGCCTGGTTCACCCCGGCCTGGAACCACTCGACGTCGGTGAGCGGGACGCCCCACTCGTGGACGAGGAGCGAGCGCGTGTAGACGGAGGCGGTCTGCGACCACTCCGGTACGCCGATCCGCTTGCCGGCGAGCTCCTTCGGATGCGCCGGGCCACCCCGCGTGACGTAGATCGACGAGTGCCTGCAAACGCGCGACGGGAAGACGGGTATGGCGGTGATCGAGTCGTCTCCGCTGGCGCGCATCGAGACGTACTTCGCGAACGACAGCTCGGAGGCGTGCCATTCCCGGTAGTTGATGAAACGGAAGAAGATCTCCTCGACGGGCAGCGAGAGGCACGTGAGCTCGACGCCCTCGGGACGGACGCGGCCGTCCGTCAGATCGCGGGTGTGGTCGTAGTCGCTGATGGCGAGGGTGAGCCTCACCGTCACGGCGCCAGCGCTCCGCGTCCGAGGCGCATCTCTGTGGCTCGCCGTCGATCGGACTCGCTCACAAGATCTCCGCGCGGTTCGTCGCAAAGCCCCGCTGCGAGCCGAGGAGCCGCGGCGAAAGGCTCAAGTCCTCCTGCCACATCAGTGAATCGAGGGCGATGTGGTGCGGGCTGTCCTGAATGGTGAGCTCGTACACCGCCTCGTCGTTCGAGGCGTGGTTGTGGATCGCCCAGCCCGGCGCGGTCAGCATGAGGTCGCCGGCCGACCACTCGTAGCGCCGACCACCGACGCGGCTCCAGCCTGAACCGGAGAAGAAGTAGTTGATCGCGGCGGCGGCATGGCGGTGCGGGCGGTCGACGATGCCCGGAGGCCTGACGGTCATGGTCGCGAAGAAGCTGTTCGTCGTGCCGTTGGTGCGACCTGTCGCCGGGTTGTAGAGCAGATACAGGCGCCTGCCGCGGTACTGGGCCCCAAGGGCGCTCAACTTGTCGAGCTCGCGCTTGACCTCGGCCCAGGGCCAGTGCAGGGGCTGCTGCTCGACGATGTCGGGGTTGATCAGCCGCTCGTAGGGCATCAGCATCGCCCCGTCCATACCGAGCGGGAAGATGTCACGTACCGCGCTCTGCTCGCCCCCCCCATCCTCCTCGACGGCCGGGACGACCGGATCCTCGGGAGGGTGCTCGTCGACGAAGTGCACCTTCAGCTTCTCGAGCAGGGCGGCGTTCGAGTAGGTCAGGCGGACCTGCCGCTGTGCGCCGTCGTTCACGTGAACGTACGTCGACAGGGCCGGGGTGCACCAAACGTCGTATCGCCCGAAGTCGATCCGCTTGTGGCCGACCACCGCGAAGCCGGCACCCTCGATGCAGAAGCACACCTGGGAGGAGTTGTGCCGGATCGGTGCGGTGCGTTCGCCGGGCAGCAGGACCTCGAGGGTCACCCGGATCCCGGGCGCGAGGCCGAGACCGGGCTCCTCGGCGAGCGGGTGCACGATCATCGACGCCCGCCGGCCGTTGGCCGGAGCGGGCAGGGACGCCAGGCGCTCCACCTCCGCGGCGATATCGGCGCCCGGAACGACGAGCGGTGGCCAGATCCCTTCCTCGATCGCAGGCACGGAAGAGTCGACGCGGTCGATGAATCTCGCGGCGAGTGCCGAATCCGCGACAGCAGGGCCGTCAGTCCTCATCGGGAGCACCTTTCCTCTCTAGTTCCGCTTCGTAGTGACCGTCGACGGCCGGCGTGCGAACAAGGCGCGGCCTTGGGCGCGGCAGCTCCGCGCTGGCGATGATCGATCCGAGGCGTGCGACACGGGCACGTTCGAGGATCGCGATCCCAAGCGCCAGGTCCTCGATGCCCGAACCCATGCCTTTGAACAGCGTGAGATCGGCGCCAACGGGTCGGCGCGCGCCCTCGACGACGAGGTCGGCGACCTCGCGGACACTCGCCCACTCCCCCTTGCCCGAGTCGAAGTACTCCCGCAGTTCCGTGGAGAGCGCACGCGCCTGGGGCAGGCTGTCGGTCGCCACGACATCGCAGCGCTCGAGTAGGTCCGGCTCGAACTCCATCCGGTCGAGCGCGATCGCGCCGATCGCGTTCACATGGGCGCCTGCGGGCACGTCCTTCGTCGAGACGACGGGCTGCGTCGCTCTCGTCGCGAACGTCACCACGTCCGCCGTCGCGACCGCCTCCGCGGCCGACGCCGCCACGCTGCACTCGAGGCCGAGCTCCTCCCGCACGCCCTGCGCGAAGCGCGCTGCCTTCTCGCGGTCGCGGCCGAAGCACGTCACGTGTTCGACGGGGCGCACGCACGCCACCGCTGCGACCTGGGCGAGCGCCTGCTTGCCCGTGCCGACCATGCCGAGGCGGGAGGCGTCGGAGCGGGCAAGGCGATCGGTGGCGAGCGCGGCCGTCCCCGCCGTGCGCATCTGACCGAGCGCGAACGCCTCGATCACCGCGGCGAGCGAGCCGTCACCGGCGTCGAAGAGCAACAGGTGCGGTGCCGCACCCCCGGGCGTGTGCGCCCAGGTCTTCGTCCCCACGATGCCTGCGGATTCGAACGCGGCGCCGATGGCGTGGAGCGTGGCGTGAGCCCCGAAGCTCGCCATCGTCTTGTGCATTGCCACGGCGCTGCCGCCGCCCTCGGCCGCGAAGCCGGCCTCGAGCGCGGTGACGGCTCCGCTGAGGTCCATGAGCTGCACGACCTCTGCCTCCGAGATCCACACGGGCGGCTGGTTCACGTCGGGCACTCGCCGGCGGTCCGGATGTGTCTCACGCCTTCGTGCCCCCCTCGTCGCAGGATGGCGCTCGCCCGCGCGCGGCCTCGGCCGTACCGGGTCCCCCTGCACGCCCCATGGACGAGCATTGCAAAGAATCTCTTTCTTTGCGTGAATCTACGAACGCTGACCCGCGCTGTCAAGAAGAGCCGTTGTCCGTGCCCTTTCCGGCACGCCCGCGCGCGAAGCGTCAGGGAAGCAGCAGCTCGATGCTGGCAGCAGCCCGCGTCGTCGCCGCGAGGATCTCGGCCCGTGCCTCGGGGGTGAGCCGTGAGGTGGGCGCCGAGACGCTGATGCAGGCCACTGGGCGCTTCTCACGGTCGAGGATCGCCACGCCGACCGAGCCGACGCCGTCCTCGCTCTCGTCGGCGTTCTCGGCAAAGCCCCGCTTGCGGACCTCCTCGAGCTCGGCGAACAGTCGCGACCTCGAGGTGATCGAGTGCCTCGTGATCGCCGGCAGCTCGATCGACGGGTAGAGCTCGAGTACGCGTTCGTCGCTCTGACAGGCGAGATACGCCTTGCCGACCGAAGTGCAGTGCGCCCACATCGAGGTGCCGATCCGGGACGAGACTCGGAGCGCCTTTGGGGTCTCGACCGAGTCGACGAACAGCACCTGGTCGTCCTGCGGGAGCGCCAGGTGCACGGTCTCGCCCACCTCGTCGCGGAGCTTCACGAGGAAGGGTCGAGCGATCGCGCGGATGTCCATGTCGCGCACGGCGCTCAGGCCGAGCCGGACGAACACGGGGCCCGGCGCGTACACCTTCGTGACAGGATCCTGCTGGACGAACTTGTGGTGCTGCAGCATCGCGAGGAGGCGGTGCGCCGTCGAGACCGCCGTCCCGAGCTCGCTGCTGGCCTCCGAGACACGGATCTGGCCGCGCTCTTCGATGAGCAGCAGCAGCCGCAGGACGTTGTCGACGGACTCGATCGGGTAGTTGGGTCGCGTACGACCGTCCCCGCGCTCCGCCGCCTCTTCCTTCAGGGCGGTCATCGCGGCTGGTGGGAAGCTTGGCGCACGAACAGAGCATACCGCGCCGCAGCTTGCAGAAGCACCTTCGTTTGGCGCCAGAGCGCCCCTCGCTGGCCTCCTGCGGCATCGGCGGCAATCGTCGCCACGATCGCCGGTGCGGTTGACAATACGCGGAACGCCTTCCCATGATGTAGAAGTCGATTCTGCGAGAGGGTGACGTTGCCGCCAACCACGACCGCCAGCAGGACGCGCGTCCCCCCGCCGGTGCACGCGGACGGCGGTGGAGTCCCACTCGCCACCGAGGCGTCCGGCCCGCCCCCTCACGCTCGGCCGATCGCGGACGTCGAAGCCGTCGAGCTGCTCACGGTCGGCATCGACGTAGGCTCCTCGACCTCCCACGCCATGTTCGCCAGAGTCCGGCTCGAGCGGCTCGCCAGCGCCTTGTCGAGCCGTTACGTCGTCAGCAGCCGGGAGTCGCTCTGGCGCTCCCCGGTGGTGCTCACGCCATACCGAGGCACCGCGCTCATCGACGCCGAGGCCCTCTCGGCCTTCCTCGCCTCGTGGGGGACCGAGTCGGGCATCCCCCTCGAAACGGTCGACACCGGAGCGGTGCTGTTGACGGGCACGGCGCTCGAGCGGGCGAACTCGCGTGCAGTAGCGGACGCGGTCGCCCGTGACGCCGGAAGATTCGTCTGCGCGGCCGCGGGCCACCACATGGAGGCGGAGCTTGCGGCGCACGGATCCGGGACGGTCGAGATGTCGAGGCACACGGCTGAGCCCCTGCTCAACGTGGACGTCGGCGGGGGGACCGCCAAGCTCGCCCTCGTCGCAGGCGGAGCCGTCGTCTCGACGGCCGCGCTCGGCCTCGGCGGGCGCCTCGTGGCATGGGACGCGCAGCGCAGGATCGAACGGGTGGAGCCCTCGGCCCGATGGTTCGCCGGCGACGCCGCGACGGACCTCGAGATCGGCGCCTTCTTCACCGAGGAGCTGGAACGGCACATCGCGCGCCGGATGGCGGAGGTTCTCGTGGCTGCGATCTGCGGGTGGGCCGTCGACGAGCAGGAGGATCCTCCGTGGCTCACCGAGCCATTGGCGGGCCCGCCGGCGCGCTTCGTCACGCTCTCCGGCGGAGTCTCCGAATACCTCTACGGCCGCGAGCACCGCGGCTTTGGCGATCTCGGCGCGTCCCTCGCGCGGGCGGTCGACGAGGTCTGGAGCGGACGTGGCGGCGCACCCCGGCGCTTGCCGGCGGCGCACGGCATCAGAGCGACCGTGATCGGAGCGTCGCAGTTCAGCACCCAGGTGAGCGGGAGCACCGTGCTCGTCCCCGACGAGGCGGACCTGCCAGCCCACGGCCTCCCCGTCCTCCGACCGGTCGTCGATCTGACGGCGCCGTTCGACCGCTCGATCGTCGCCGAGGCCGTCCGACGCGCGATCGAGCGCCGCGCCGAGTCCATCGAGGACGCGAGGGGCTTCGCGCTGGCCTTCTCCTGGGCCGGCGACCCGTCGCACGCGCGCCTCCTCGCGCTGGCTGGCGGCATCGGCGACGCCCTCAGCGGCGGGCCAGCGAGCCTCGTCTCCCTGCTCGTCGTCGTCATCGATCGCGACCTCGGCGAGTCGCTCGGGCGTGTGCTGCGCGACGAGGTGGGGCTGTCCCGGCCGGTCGTCGTCTGCATCGACGGCCTCGAGCTTGGGAGTCTGGACTTCATCGACGTCGCCGCCCGCCGCGAGCCGAGCGGCGTCGTGCCCGTCGTCGTGAAGTCGCTCGTGTTCGCGGCCTGAGCGGGTGGATCGCCGCGCAGCGCGGACCAAACATGCCGGGCACGAAAAGACAGGGTGTGCCGCGCCGGCCAGCGCGAGCACGGCCGTGCGAAGGGAAGGGAGCGGGACACATGGGGGATGACGTCGACGAGCTCATCGCCGCGGCGGCGGCGGAAGGCAAGCTGCTGGTCGATCCGTACGCGCGCTGGGCCGAGGTGCAAGGCGTGCCCGTCGTGGAGGACTTCGGCGTCGACCTGCTGTCCGTCGAGACCGCCCACTGGGACCTCCTCGGCGTCCCCGGCGCCCTCGTCCACCTTCAAGGGCGCGGCGACTATGTGAACGTCGTCGTGACCGAGCTGCCGCCAGGCGGCGCGACCGACTCGCAACGGCACCTCTACGAAGAGGTCGTCTACGTCCTGTCGGGTCACGGAAGCACGACGGTGGAACGGTCCGACGGGCGTCAGCACACCTTCGAGTGGGGCACCCGCAGCGTGTTCGGGCTCCCGCTCAACGCTCGCTACCGTCACTTCAACAGCAGCGGGAGCGAACCGGCTCGCCTGGCGTCGGTCACGAGCTTGCCCCTCGTGATGAAGGTCTTCCGCCAGCAGCGCTTCATCTTCGACAACCCGTGGGGCTTCGAGGAGCGCTTCGGTGATGACCAGCGGTTCCAGGGCGAAGGGGACTTCATCGGCGTCGCCCCCGGTCGGCACATGTGGGAGACGAACTTCGTGCCGGACCTCGCCAACTTCGACCTGCCGGCGTGGGCGGCCCGCGGCGCGCGCAGCCGCAACTTGAAGCTCGTCCTGGCGGATGCGACCATGCACGCGCACGTCTCGGAGATGCCGGTCGGCACCTACAAAAAGGCGCACCGCCACGGTCCCGACTTTCACGTCTTCACCGTGATCGGCCACGGCTACAGCCTGCTCTGGTACGAGGGCGACGAGGACTACCAGAGGATCGACTGGCGCCACGGCGTCGTCTACGCACCGCCGGACCAGATGTTCCACCAGCACTTCAACACCGCTCCTGAGCCCGTCCGGTACCTCGCCGTCGCCTACGGCGGCCTGCGCTATCCCTTCACGGAGGAGCGACACCGCCACTTCCTCGGTGTCGACAAGGGCCTGAAGGAGGGGGGCCGGCAGATCGACTACGCCGACGAAGACCCGCGGATCCGCCAGCTCTACCTCGAGCGTCTCGCCGAGGTGGGCGTCGAGAGCACGATGGACCCTCCCGGTACGGTCACCGCCGGCAGCCACGCCCGATGATCGCCACGAATCTCGACGAGGCACGTGGTCTCGTCGCGGACGCCTGCCGCATCCTCGCGATGGAGGGCCTCGTCGACGAGGTCCTCGGCCACGTGAGCATGCGCGTCGACGAGGCGTCGCTGCTCGTGCGCTGCCGGGGACCCCACGAGCACGGACTCCTGTTCACGTCGCGCGAGGACATCCAGCTCGCCAGCCTCGACGGCGAGCTCGAGGACGCCAGCTCTCCCTACCGGCTGCCCGTCGAGCTGCCGATCCACACCGAGACGCTCCGCGCCCGACCCGAGGTCGGCGCGGTGGTCCATGCGCATCCCCCCGAGGTCGTCCTGTGCAGCATCACCGGTCTCGAGTACCGGCCCGTCTTCGGAGCGTTCAACATCCCCGCGATGAAGCTCGCCGGGGTCGTACCGACGCTCGACTTCGCGGGGCTCGTCAGGCGGCGGGAGCGTGCGACCGCGATGGTCGAGCTGATGGGCGACGCGCCGGTGTGCGTCCTGCGCGGGCACGGGCTCACCGCGGTCGGCGCGACCGTCCAACAGGCGGTGGTGCGCGCACTGAACTTCACGGCACTGGCCAGGATGACGGCCCTCGTGACCGGCACCGGCCGGGAGGCGAGCCTCGTGACCGACGAGGACCTGGAGGACCTGCCCGACCTCGGCTCGGCGTTCAACGACGAGCAGGTGTGGCGCTACTACCTGGCAAAGGCACGCCATCGCGGCGTGCTCGAGCCTTGAGCGGCGCGGTCGTGTGCGGCGGCGGGCCGACCCGGCGCCGACGAGGTCAGCCCCGCGGCGCCGACCGGTGTCACCGGCGGTGCGCCAGCTCAGGGCGCCGGCTGGTAGCGCTCGCCACCCGTGTCGACCAGGCGCCTCGACTCCGCGAGCAGCCGCTCGGGCGGGAGGTCCATGCTGATCGTCTTGCGGAACGGCTGTGGCACCTCCTCGCCGGTCGCGAAGTAGACCTCGAGCCGGTTGCCCTCCGGATCGAAGAAGTAGATGCCGAGCGCGTTGCCGTGGGTGACCCGTTGCTGCACCCTGATGCCCCGCTCAGCGAAGCATCGGTCGAACGCCTGGAGCTGCTCGATGCTCTCGACGCGCCAGGAGATCTGGTGGACCAACCGGGTGTCCGTTGCTGCCCGACGCCCGGCCTGGAGCACCATCTCGTGGTGCTCCGTTTCGGGACACGACGAGAGGAACACCATGCCCAGCTCCGCGTCCTCGTCGGTGACGGTGAGGCCGAGCACCTCGACGAAGAAGTCCCGCATCACATCGAGGTCGTCGACCCACAGCCCGACGTGACCGAGTCCGGTGATGCCGGTCGAGCTCGTCATGCGATGGGGGCCGTGGCGGACGGCTGCCTGGCAGCCTCGCTTCGTGGGGCAGTTCGCAGCGTGACGATGCGGAAGAAAGTAGTTCTGCGCTACAGGCCGGTCAAGGCACGGATGCCGTCCGGGTACCGGGTCCGGACATCGACGTCAGGGGGTCGTGAAGTTGGATCGTCAACGCAGCGAGATCGCCATGTGCACGAGAATGCTCGTGGCGGCAGGGGTCATGGAGTACAGCGGCCACGTGAGCGCCCGCCTGGCGGAGGGAGACCGCTTCCTGATCCAACGGGTCGCCGACGTCCGCGCGGAGCTTGAGCCCGATCGCCTGCTGGTCGTCGACCTCGATGGCCGGGTCCTCGAGGGCGACGGGAAGCCGCCGTCGGAGCTGTTCATCCACAGCGAGATCTACAAAAGGCGCGAGGACGTGGGCGCCGTGGTCCACTTCCACCACGACCGGACCACGTTGTTCAGCCTCGTCCAGGGCCTCGAGCTCGTCCCCGTCAAGAACCATGCCGCCCGTTGGGCAACGGGCATCCCCGTCCATCACAATGCGGCCCACATCGACACGCCGGCGCTCGGGGCGGCGCTCGCGCTGACGCTCGGGAGCGCCAACGGCGCCCTCCTGCGGGCGCACGGCGAGGTCGTCGTCGCCGAGGATGTACCGACCCTGTTCGCCGACGCGGTGCACTTCGTCGAGAACGCCGACACCCTCGCGCAAGCGACGGTCCTCGGCACGGTACTGCCGCTCGACAAGGACGAGACCGAGGCGTTCCTCTCGACCTTCGACCGCCAGCACCACGCCGAGAAGCTGTGGGCGTACTACGCGGCCTCGGCCGCACATGCCGGGGTCATCCCCGAGTCCTGGGCCTGACCTCCGCCGGCCGGCCGGGTGCAGCGCGGCGCCTCCTGCGCGTCGTCACGCGGTACACCCACGGTCGAGGATTCCACGGTCACCTGGAGGACCGAGGCGTCTGCCGGACCAACCGTGCCCCCCGCGCTGACGCCGAGGGGGCCCCGAGCTCCCGCCCGGGATCGGTCGGCTACGACTCGGACCCGGGCTGACGGCGATCCCGCTTCCGGGCCGACTGCCGACGCTTCGCGTCGAGACGCCGCTGCCTCGACGCGAGGGTCGGTGCCGTCGGCAGCCTCGGACGCTCGACGCGCAGCGCCGCCTCGAGCCGCTCCCCCAGACGCTCCAGCGCGAGCTGGCGGTTGCGCGCCTGCGAACGCTCGTCGGAGGCCACGACGCGCACCACGGGCCCGAGCCGCTCGAGCAGCCTGGCGCGCTGGCGCGGGCCGAGGGATCGCGATGACTCGACGTCGAAGCGGAGCTCGACGCGGGTGTTGGCGGTGTTCGCATGCTGGCCGCCGGGACCGCCGCTTCCGCTGAACCGCCACTCCAGGTCATCGGGCGCGATGGTGCACGACCGGCTCACGTGCAATCCCCGATCCGTCACCCGAGCCACCCCGACATGCTCGCACGGGGCGGGCTTGGACCAGTCTCAACGGGTACGCGGGCGGCGTGCTGGTCAGCATCGCCGCGGCGAGCAAGACTGTGCCGGGCGGGGGTGGGAACGATCGCACAGACGCATCTGGGCTCGCTGGTAGCGCTGGTGGTCATCGGCGCAGGCGTGCTCCATGCGTGCTGGAATGCAATCGCGAAGCACGTCGAGGACCGGCTGATCGCGTTCGCGTTGATCGGCGTCGTCCTGACAGCGGGCGGCGGCGCGACGCTCGCGCTGACCGGGCTTCCCTCGCGCGCCTGCCTCGCCTTCGCGATCGTCTCGACGGTCCTGCGCCTCGTCTACGACGCCGCCCTGATGAACTGCTACCGCCTGGGCTCGTTCAACCAGGTGTATCCCATCGCCAGGGGGACCTCGCCGCTCGTCGTCGCGCTCGGTGCGTACCTCTTCGTCGGCGAGCGCCTCGCCGGGCTCGAGCTCTGCGGCGTGACCATCCTCGCCGGAGGGCTGATGAGCCTGGCGCTGTCCTCCGGACGGATCGCCCGGGCGGACCTGCCGGCGGTGGGGGCCGCCATCCTGACCGGGCTCACGATCGCCTCCTACTCGCTCGTCGACGGAATCGGCGTCCGGCACGCGCACAACCCGCTCGCGTACGCGGCGCTGCTCTTCGTGCTGGAGGGTCCGGTCTTTCCCGTCGTCGCCCTCGTCCGCAGACCTCCTGCGGCCTGGGCGACGCCGCGGGTGCTCGGGACCGGGCTGACGGCGGGGGCGCTCACCTTCCTCGCCTACGGCGCGGTGCTCTGGGCCCAGAGCAGGGCGCCCCTCGCCGAGGTCGCCGCGCTTCGCGAGACGAGCGTGATCACCGCCGCGCTCATCGGGACCTTCGTGCTCCGCGAGCGCTTCGGAGCCCGCCGTGTCGCCTCTGCGGTGCTGGTCGCCGCGGGGATCCTGCTCATCAGCCGCTGAGCGAGCCACTCAGCCGACGCGGCCCCTCCCCTGCCGAGCGCGCCCGCCGGCGCGCCGGGACGTCCGCCGCGAAACGACCGCTGGGAGTAGGGTTCGGGATCAATGGGGGGGCGGCCAATGGGCCATGCCCATTTCAACAAGGAGGTGCCTCACGTGGCTCTCGAACCAGGCGAGCGCGACACAGCAGATGCGGGTTATGACCGTCGGCGCTTCCTTCGCGACGCGCTCATCGGCGCCGCCGGCGTCGCCAGCATCGGCGGAGTGAGCGCGCTGCTCGAGACGGGTGCCGGCGCCAGCACGCGGGGGCTCGTCGAGGGGCGGGCCGCGACCGAGGGCGCGCTCAACGTCATCGCCCTGCCTCCCACCTGGGCGAACTACGGGAACATCATCAAGACCTTCCAGTCGAAGTACCACATCACCGTCAACTCGGCGAACCCCGACGGCACCTCGGCCCAGGAGTTGGCGGCGGTGACGTCACTGAAGGGGCTCAGCAAGGAGCCGGACGTCGTTGACGTGTCACCCGCCATCGCCGTCCAGGGGGTGAAGGACTTCCAGCCCTACAAGGTCTCCACCTGGAGCACCATCCCGGCCAACATGAAGGATGCCGCCGGACGCTGGTACGGCGACTACTACGGCGTCATCTCCTTCGGCGCCAACCGCTCGGTGGTGAAGCACCCGCCGGTCACCTGGGCGGACCTGAAGAAGCCGGAGTACAAGGGCATGGTGTCGATCGACGGCGACCCGCGGAGCGCCGGCGACGCCCTCGCCGCGGTGTGGTCGGCCGCCCTCGCCAACGGGGGCTCGCTCGACAACATCATGCCGGGCCTCAAGTTCTTCGCCCAGCTGAAGAAGCTCGGCAACTGGAACCCGGTCGACTGCTACCCGGCGAACATCTCGAAGGGCACGACGCCGATCGCCATCGTCTGGGACTACCTGAACCTCGGCTACATCAAGCAGTTCAACGGGCACCCGCATTACACGGTGAGCATCCCGACGACCGGTCGGTTCGGCAACTTCTACTGCCAGGCGATCAGCAAGTACGCCCCGCACCCGAAGGCGGCCAAGCAGTGGGAGGAGTTCATCTACTCCGACCAGGGCCAGCTGCTGTATCTCGCCGGCTACGCCCACCCTGCCCGCTACGCCGACCTCGCGAAGCGCGGCGTGATCCCGGCATCGCTGAAGAAGCTGCTGCCGCCGGCCAGCCAGTACACCGGCGTGCAGTTCCCGAACCAGGCGCAGACGGCCAAGGCGACGAAGGTCGTGCTCGCCAACTGGCAGTCGATGGTCGGCGGGGCGTGATCGCCGGTCCGAGCTAAGGACCCAGGCAGGACGGCACAGTTGGCCCTCGCGGAGGTTGCCGAGTCGGCGCCGAGGTCCGCTGTCGACGCGCATGCCCGCCCGTCGGGGCGGGCGGGCCTGCGCCGCTGGGCGTTTCTCGGGGTCGTCCCCTTCATCGCCTACATCACGATCTTCCTGCTCATCCCGACCGGTGAGCTGATCGTCAACGCCTTCAGGGACACCCACGGGCACTTCACCTGGTCGAACGTGGATCAGGCGATCCACGGGCAGAACCTCGCCGCGTTCGGTTTCAGCATGCAGGTCTCCGCGCTCAGCGCCGCGATGGGCGGCGTGCTCGGCTTCCTCGTGGCCAACGCCGTCCTCCACGACGGCATACCGAGGTTCCTGCGCCCGGTGCTCGTCTCGTTCTCGGGCGTGGCCTCCAACTTCGCCGGCGTCCCGCTGGCGTTCGCCTACACGGCCACGCTCGGCACCACGGGTCTCGTGACCAGCCTGATCGGCCATGTCGGGCTGCACGTCACGCCGCTGTTCCTCACCAACCTCCTCGGCCTCTCTCTCGTCTATCTGTACTTCCAGTTCCCGCTCATGATCCTGCTCGTGCTGCCGTCGATCGAGGGGCTGAAGAAGGAGTGGCGGGAGGCCGCAGCGAACCTCGGCGCAAGCTCGTTCACCTTCTGGGCGCGAGTCGGGTTGCCGGTGCTCGCCCCCTCGCTGCTCGGGATGATGGTGCTGCTGTTCGGCAACGCCTTCTCGGCGTACGCCACCGCCTACGCCCTCGGCTCGACCGGCCTCGTCACGACCACGATCGGCCTGCTGATCAACGGGAACCTGACGCTCAATCCCCAGCTTGCGTACGCGCTGGCATTCGGGATGATCGTGATCATCGCCGTCACCGTCAGCCTGTACACGCTGCTGCAACGGCGGGCGAGCCGGTGGCTCGGATGAGCGTCCAGACCACCCCCGTCGCTTCGCGTCTCGCGTCGGGCGGCGAGCAGCGGCGCCCGTGGAGCTACGCGTGGCGCCGGGCGAGGAGCCGGATCCCGCTCTGGCACCTGTTGTGGCTCCTCGTCGGCGCCCTGGTCTTCCTGGTGCCGCTGTACGCCCTGGTGCAGTACAGCTTCTCCGGGCTGGCGAGCGGACAGTCGCCGTTCCACTGGTACCTGACCGTGTTCGACGACCCGCAGTTCGGCACGAGCTTTTGGATGTCGCTGCAGATCGCACTGGAGACGGTGGTCGTGGGCCTGTTGCTCATGGTGCCGACGGCCTTTTGGGTACACCTTCGGCTTCCGAGGCTCCGCCCGGCGATGGACCTCGTCTCGGTGCTTCCCTTCGTCGTGCCACCGATCGTCCTGATCGTCGGGCTGATCGCCTTCCTGCGCCCGTTCACCTGGCTGATCGACCGGCCGGAGGTCCTGGCGCTGATCTACGTGGTGTTCGCCCTCCCGTTCCTCTACCGCTCCCTCGACGCGGGCCTGCGGGCGATGGACCTGCAGACGCTCACCGAGGCGGCGGAGAGCCTCGGGTCCTCGACGGCCCGCACACTGTTCACGGTGGTCCTGCCGAACCTGCGTGCCGCGATCATCGGCGGGGCGCTGCTCACCGTGGCGATCGCGATGGGCGAGTTCACGATCGCGAGCCTGCTCGCCTTCAATACCTATCCCGTCTACATCTACAACATCGGCACCAGCCAGTCCTACGAGGCGGGCGCGCTGTCGGTGATCAGCCTCCTGTTGACCTGGGGTGCCATGCTGGCGCTGTTCGTGCTGGGACGCGGCGGTCGCACCCCGACCCAGACCGGGATCATCAAGTAGGAGCCGGCGATGTCATCCGTCCAACTGCGAGCCCTGCGCCGAACGTTCGGCGAGACGGCGGCGCTCCAAGAGCTCACCTTGGACATCGCCTCGGGCGAGTTCGTGTCGATGCTCGGGCCTAGCGGCTGCGGGAAGACGACGGCGCTGCGGATCATCGCCGGCTTCGAGTACCCGGACTCGGGCGAGGTGCTCGTCGACGGCAAGGACGTGCTCGGCCTCCCCGCAAACCGCAGGAACATGGGCATGGTCTTCCAGGCCTACAGCCTGTTCCCGAACATGACAGCTCGCCAGAACGTCGAGTTCGGCATGCGGATCCGGCGGATGAGCCACGAGGAGCGTACGACCCGCGCCGCCGCGCTGCTCGACCTGGTCGGTCTCGCGGCGATGATGGACCGCTACCCCCGCCAGCTCTCCGGGGGTCAGCAGCAACGCGTCGCCCTGGCGAGGTCGCTCGCGATCGAGCCGAAGGTGCTCCTGCTCGACGAGCCGCTCTCCGCGCTGGACGCGAAGGTGCGCGTCCAGCTGCGCGAGGAGGTCCGCCGGATCCAGCGTCAGCTCGGGATCACCGCGCTCTACGTCACCCACGACCAGGAGGAGGCGCTCTCGATCTCCGACCGCGTCGCGGTGATGTCCAACGGGCGCGTCGAACAGGTGGGCACGCCCGCGGAGATCTACGGGGCGCCGAAGACGGCCTTCGTGGCGAGCTTCGTCGGGACGATGAACCGCCTCGAGGGCACCGTCGTGTCCCAGCAGGATCGGACCGTCCAGGTGGGCTCGACCCGCTTCATGATGGCGAATCACGGGTTCGAGCGTGCCGCCGGGGAGCGCATCGACCTCTACGCGCGACCAGAGGACGTGGGCATCGCGATGATCACCAACGGCCCCGAGCCGCCTCCGGGGACCTTCGAGGGCAAGGTCACGAGCGTGACCTTCCTCGGACCGGTCACCCGCGTCGGCCTCATGACCGACCTCGGACCCCTGCTCGCCGACGTCTCGAGCGCGGTGGCGCTCGGACTCTCACTGGACGGCCGGGTCGCCGTCAAGCTCGACTCGGCCTCGCTCCGGACGATTGCCGGCTAGGCGCCTGCCCCGGGCGGCGGCAGCGACCCGCAAGGGCGCCGCTGCGCCCCCGCGGCCGCTGATCGCGGCGGTGGTGTCGCGGTGACGACCCCGACGACCCTGCAGCGGACCATCGTCGCCGGTGAGATCGCCGGCGCGGGCACCGAGAGCGCGTACCGCCGACTCGCTTTCGGCTCGGGGGAGCCCCGCGTCGTGCGCGACGAGCTCGTGCGGCGCAGCGAGGACCCGGCCGGGCGACGCAGCATGCTGTTCCTCGTCCAGCTGACCGACCTCCAGCTCGCCGACGCTCGCTCGCCCGGCCGCTTCGAGTTCTTCGAGTACCTGCGCGGCCGCACCGGCGTGCACTCCTACGTCCCAGCACAGCGGCCGCAGGAGGTCCTCGGGCCTTGGGCGTGCGACCTCATGGCGAGCACCATCGCCTCGCTTCGCGAGAGTCCCGACACCGGGGTGCCCCTCGGCCTCGCGCTGTGCACCGGTGACAACCTCGACAACGCGCAGCTGAACGAGCTGACCTGGTTCGTGGCGCTGCTGGGCGGCGGGCCGCTCGACCCCGCGTCGGGCGGCCCGGGCTACGAGGGCGTGCAGTCGCCGGCGTGGCCGAGCGATCTCTACTGGCATCCCGATCCGGGCACCGACCGCTACAAGAGCCGGTGGGGATTCCCCGACTACCCCGGGCTGCTCGACGACGCGGCGCGCTCGTTCGTGGCCGGCGGCGTCGGCGTCCCGTGGCTGTCGTGCTTCGGCAACCACGACGGGCTCCCCTTCGGGGAGGTCGTCCCGACCGCGGCCTACCGCCGGATCGTGCTCGGCAGCGAGAAGCCGACGGCCATCCCCGACGGGCTCGAGCCGCTCGGCCACGAGGTCGAGTTCTTCGCAAGCCCCGAGCGCTTCCTTGCCGGTCCTGCCCGCACGGTCCCTGCTGACCCGCAGCGGCGGGTCGTCGGCAGGAGGGACTTCGTCGAGGCCCACCTCCGCGCCGGCGGGCTGCCGGCCGGCCACGGCTTCGACCAGCACAACCTGTCGCAGGGGACGGCGTACGGGGTGTACGACGGCATCGAGCGCGTCCGGGTGATCGTCCTCGACACGACGAACATGGACGGCAGATCCGACGGGAGCCTCGGCGTCCGTCAGTTCCGCTGGCTCGAGGAGCGGCTCGCGGAGGTCCATGCGTCCGGGGGCCGGGCGGGCGCTTCCACCGGCTCCGGACGCGAGAACCGCCTCGTGGTCCTGGCCTCGCACCACGGGCTGACCTCGATGACGAACGACCGGGAGCTCGCGGACGGCCCCGAGGAGGACCAGCCGCGGGTGACGGCCCGGGAGGTCCGCGCGCTGCTCCACCGCCACCCGAACGTCGTGCTGTGGCTGAACGGGCACCGGCACCTGAACGAGGTGGTGCTTCGCGAGTCGCCCGACGCGCCCGGTACCGGCTTTTGGGAGGTGTCGACCGTCGCGCTCGCCGACTGGCCGTCGCAGGCGAGGCTCGTCGAGCTGGTGGCGAACGGCGACGGGACGCTGTCGATCCTCTGCACGATGGTCGACCACCTCGCAGGGCCCGATCCGCGCCAGGCCGACGGTGCCGCGCGTCTTGCGGCGATCCACCGCGAGCTCGCCGCCAACGTGCCCGCCGCCGGCTTCGCGGTCCACCTCGAGGGTGGACGCAAAGACCGCAACGTCGAGCTGGTCCTCCCCTCGCCCTTCCCGCTCTGCTGAACGACCGGTGGCGCTGTCGGAGGACGTTCGCCTTCCTGACGCGGCCGCGCCCCGCGGGTGCGG
>Ga0307372_10001685_pt1 | contig 37918 bp, 32 predicted proteins | sample OX1MG_FD_202533 | JGI IMG/M metagenome (GOLD analysis project Ga0307372, IMG submission 202533) | Soil microbial communities from Risofladan, Vaasa, Finland - OX-1 | ecosystem: Environmental > Terrestrial > Soil > Coastal area > Acid sulfate soil | place: Finland: Risofladan, Vaasa | collected...
GCTAGCGGTGGGGGAGCCGGCGCTAGCAGTGGGGGAGCCGGCGGTGGGGGAGCGACGAACGATCTGACGACGGATCGAGGTCGAGCCGTAAAAGGAAGCGGAGGTCGATCGACCCCTTCGGTCATCCCGCCGGAGCGATGACGATATAGCGGGAGGGGTCTTCTCCCTCGGAACGGGTGACAACGCCGTCGATCCCGTTGACCGTGTCATGCACCACCTTGCGGTCTGCAGGCGACATCGGCTCGAGTGCCCGAGCGGACCCCGACTCGATCACCTCGGCGGCCACCTGACGGCTGAAACGCCCCAGAGCCTCGGCCCGACGCTCGCGGTAACCCGCGACATCGACCAGGATTCGATCGGTCCTCGTCGGGAACTTCCGCTGCACGACGGTTCGAGTCACATCCTGTACGGCGGCCAGCGTCGAGCCCCGAGGACCGACCAGGACACCAAGATCTGCCCCCATGGCAGCGATCTCGACAGTGTCCTCGTCGATCACCCGTGTCTCGACCGTTCCGTCGAGCCCGTACTCCCGGAGAAGCCCTTCGAGGAAGTCACGAGCGACTTCAGCCTGTTCCTCGAGCGTCATACCCTCTGCCATGGCCTTCTCCTCATCTGATGTAGAGCCTTTGGTTGCCTCCGGCCTCTCGGGCCGGGGCGTAGCCGAGCTGTCCCGCGGCGCCGGGGTCGCACTGCTTCCCTGACCGGCGGCACCACGGCTGCGACGCCTCCGAGCAGAACGGCTCTGACCTCCCGATCCGCCGTTCCCCGGTTCCGTTCCCCCGGCTGCCACCTGCCCACCCGATCCCACGCCCCGCTCGGACCGCGTGCCGTTCCCAGCCCCCCTTGCGGCCCGGCCCTCATCGTCACCCCGGCCCCGGTCGCGTGGCCGACGGGCTCTCTTCGGTCTCGGCCCCGCCGGTCGAACACGAGCGCGCACCCGGGCCTCCCCGCGGACACGGCCGAACAGACCTGCCTTGGGCTCCGCGAGGATCTGCATCTCCGCATCGCCCTCGGCCACCCCCAGCTGGTCCAGCGCCGCCTCCTTGGCCTCCTCGAGCGATCGACCCGTCACCTCAACCCATTCCACCCGTCAACGTGCCTTTCTCGTTCGCTTGCCCTTGGCCCGTGGATGGGTCTTGGGTGCAGTAGCACCATTGGTACTACTGCTAGCGCTCCCCGTCGGACCTCCGGATCCCTTCGGCGATGGCGGCCGGCCGCCGGAAGCACCGGGCTTGCCCGCCGTAGGGCGGCGGCCGGCCGGGGTACCGCCCTTGGCCCCGTCCTCCGTCTTGCCGTTGGAGCTCCGTTTCGTCTCCTCCGGCTCCGCCACCGAGGACCTCGCGGCGATCGTCCCCTTCGCTCTCCCGCCGCCGGCCGACGACGTCTTCCCGCTCGCCGGGATCGACCGCTCGCCGGCCGGCTGCACGATGCCCGTCCGGAACAGCACGTCCTGGGTCCCGATCCGGATTGCGGTGGAGACGATCATGTAGATGACGACTGCTGCCGGAATAAGAAAGTAGATATACGCAAAGAAGATCGGCATGATCTTCTGCATCTTCTGCATCTGGGGGTTCGCCTGCATCGCGCCAGGATTCCGCTTGTTCATCTGGCTCATCTGAACGAATTGCAGAACGACCGCAGCGATGACCAGAACAAAGTACGGGACGTAGTCATACCAGCTAGCGTGATGGGAGAAGGGCTTCAGGGCCAGGTTCATCCCGAACGAGACCATCGCCCCATGGCTGTCCACCAGGTCGTGGTACATCGTCGAAGAAGTCGGGATGTAGCGGGGGCTGGCAACCGCATGGCCGTGCACCATCACGGTATTCGAAAGACCCCGGATGACGTCGTAAAGAACAATCAGGAATGGCATCTGAAGGAACATGGGTAGGCAACTACCCGCAGGGTTCACCCCTTGTTCCTTGTAGACGCGCATCAGCTCCTGGTTGAGCTGTTCGCGATTTTCTGGTCCCTTGTACTTTTGGCGGAGCCTGGTTATCTCCGGCTGAATCCGTTGCATGGCGATCATCGACTTGGTGCTCTTGACCGTCAATGGGGTCAGGAGGGCCATGATCAGGATCGTCAGGAGGACGATGGAGATCGCATAGTTCGGGATGACGCCGTAAATCGAGGCGAGAACGGTCGCCACGACGACGAAGACGGGGTGGAAGATCTCACCGACGAGGTGGAAGAGGGAGTTCTCCCCGAGCACCGGGTGCGTGAGAAGGGTGGATGCGCTCAAGATCCTCTCCCTCGATCAACTTTCAGGGGTACCAGGTCGATACCGTGTGGACCGAACGGCCGGCACCGGAGCACGCGACGCAGCGCCAGCCGCGTGCCCCGCCACAGACCGTGGATCTCGATTGCCTCGGCGGCGTAGGCCGAACAGGTCGGCCAGTACCGGCACGGAGACGGTCGGTCGGAGCGAAGGGCCTGGTAGAGCGCGATCAAACCGAGTCCGAGTCGACGTCCCGGTCCTCGCTGTCGTTGCACGGTCGGCTCGTCGCTCATCGGGTCGTCCCCGGACGAGACGGGGATCCCTCCGCCGAGCGGGCCGTCCCCCTTGCCGCCGCTGTCATCGCATCCCTCACGGCACCCACGAGCTGCGAGTACTCCAATTCGGTCACGGACGGGTCGGCCGACACGAGGTAGCAGCCGGGCGGGAGCCCGGATGCCAGGCCGGCGATCGCCGCCCGGAGCCGCCGACGACCCCGGTTCCGCTTGACGGCCGGGCCGAAGCTGCGCCCCATCGCGTACCCCACCCGGGCCCGCCCCCGATCGGCCGGGCTCCGCGGGGCAACGTGGCGCACCCGGACCGGCCCGCGCGAAGCCCGGCCCGTGGGCCTGCGAAGATCGGAAAAGATCGCCCGCTCGCTGATCCGGCCGAGCACGGTAGGGGCCACAGCCTTCTCACACGGTGAGACGGTGACGTCCCTTGAGCCGCCTCGCCCGCAAGATCGCCCGGCCTCCGCGGGTGGACATGCGCTTTCGGAACCCGTGCGTCTTGGCCCGTTTCCGGGTATTTGGTTGATACGTTCGCTTCACGTCGATCAGCCTTTCACCGCTGTTGAGCGCCCCGCTCCGCCGGACCTCTGGCGCGGAGGAACGCCGCTCGGACGGCTCTCCGGCCTCCGGGCGTGCGATGGCGCCCTCCGATGCTAGGCGAGATCGGGGGTTGCCACTAGTCGTGGCGCCCGGCACGGTGTACGTTCGATCGACCGCGGCTCCGAGCCGTGTTCCACACCTGTGGATCATGTTGTGGACTGTCGTTGCCCCACACGTGGGGAGGAGCAGGTGAACGAGACGGACGGGTTGTGGACACGGTGCACGGAAGCACTGCGTGACCAGGTATCGGAGGCCACGTGGCAGATGTGGCTCTCGGGAATCCGTCCGATCTCGCTCAACGATGGCGTCCTCGTGCTCGGTGTGCCGAACGCGGTCGTGCGCGAGCGGGTGGAGTCCCGGTTCCTTCCCCTCATCGAGGACACGCTGGCCAACGAAGCCGGGAGTGCGGTAACGGCCCGCCTGCGGGTGGAGGAACGTCCCGACAAGACCTCCTCGTATCCCTCTGAGCCCGAGGAGCTCGCTCCCTCGGGCGGCCAGTCGTACCACGACGACCGGTCCGCCGGCCACAGAGCCGGCAGATCCGCTCAACCCCAACGGGAGACGGTGGCCGTCTCCCTCGATCCGCGGTTCACCTTCGACACGTTCGTCGCCGCGTCGTCCAACCGGCTCGCCCACGCGGCGGCCCAGGCCGTGGCCGAGACCCCCGGCCGTTCGTACAACCCGTTGTTCGTGTACGGGGACTCCGGGTTGGGCAAGACCCATCTCCTCCACGCGATCGGCAACTACGTGCAGGAGAACTTCCCGCAGCGGAAGGTGCTCTACGTCACGACCGAGACGTTCATGAACGACTTCGTCGACTCGCTCAGGATGGCGACCACCATCGCGTTCAAGCGCCGCTACCGGGAGTGCGACGTCCTCCTTATCGACGACGTCCAGTTCATGGAGAACAAGGAGGGCCTTCAGGAGGAGTTCTTTCACACCTACAACGACCTCAAGGGTGCCTCCAAGCAGATCGTCCTGACCTCGGACCGGCCGCCCAAGTCGATCGAGACGCTCGAAGATCGGCTGCGGAGCCGGTTTCTCTCGGGCCTGATCACCGAGATCGACCCGCCCAATCTCGAGACCCGGCTGGCCATCCTTCGCTCGAAGGCCGAGGCGGACGACGAGGACATCCCGCACGACGTGCTCGAGTTCATCGCCACCCACGTGACGAACAACATCCGGGAGCTCGAGGGTGCCCTGATCCGGGTAACTGCTTTCGCCGCGCTCAGTCACGAGCCCATCTCCCTCGAGCTGGCCGAACGGGTCCTCTCCGACATCGTCTCGGCCGAGGAGCCCCGGCGGATCACCCCCCAGATGATCCTCGACGCGACGGCCGCCAGCTACGGGTTCACGGTCGACGCCATCTGCGGCCCGAGCAGGACCCGTCCCCTGGTGACCGCGCGCCAGGTGGCCATGTACCTGGTGCGCAACCTCACCGACTACAGCTACCCGGCGATCGCCCGGGTCTTCGGTGGCCGCGACCACACCACGGTCATCCACGCGGTCGACAAGATCACCACCCAGATGAAGGAACGCCGTCAGATCTACGAGCAGGTGACCGAGCTCATCCATGAGGTCAGGTCGGGCACGTGAGCGCGCCGGGTCCCCGGCGGCGACCGCCGGGCACCGTGTGGACAAAGGGCCGGGATCCTGGGGACACCGTCGCGTTCCCTGGGGAACCGCCCGCCGCCGTCCCCAGCCCCTACACTTTCGGGGCCCCGGGCGGTTCGGCCGCCCCCTGCGACCCCCTCCGCCGGTGGATTCGGATCTGCCCTCCTGCCAGGATGAACACGGATCTATCCCCAATCCCCAGCCCTTATTACCGTTAGAAGAGAATTCTCCCCGTTCGAATGCACCAGTTGTGTGTTCCCGGTCGAAAGGACGACATTCGGTGAAATTCCGGTCCGAGCGCGATTCCCTGGTGGAATCCCTGACCACCGCTGGACGCGCCGTCGGGGGTCGGGGGGCATCGTCTGTCGTGCTGTCCGGTCTCCTCCTCGTGTGCGAAGGCAACCAGCTCACTGCCACAGGGACGGACCTCGACCTGACGATCCGCGTCGACCAGGAGGTCATCGGGATCGAGAACGGATCCTGCGTGGTCCCTGCTCGCCTGCTCGCCGACATCGTGCGGTCGCTCGAGCCCGGTGCAGTAACGATCGAGGGTGGTGAGGAGAAGGTGGAGATCTCCGCCTCGCGCTCCCACTTCAGCCTGCGGGCGTTCCCGGTGGTCGAGTTCCCCTCGGTGTCCCAACCGACGGAGAACCCCGTTGAGCTGCCGGCCCGGACTCTGGGGGAGGGTCTCCGCCAGGTGGTGCGTGCCGCCTCGAGCGACGACGCCAGGCCGCTGTTGACCGGGGTGCTCATGACGAACAATTCGGGGACGGTCCGGTTGGTGGCGACCGACTCGTATCGGTTGGCCATGCGGGATCTTCAGGGCACCAAGGGGTTTCGTGACGAGGACGACGCCCTGGTCCCGGCGCGGGCGCTGGCGGAGCTCCAACGCCTACCTGCCATGGAGTCCCCGGGAGGAGACGGGCCGCCGGCCGTGCTGATGGCCGCCGGCGCTCACGAGATCACGTTCATCCGCGGGCCGGTACGGATCAGCACCCGGCTCCTGGACGGGACCTACCCCGACTACCGCCAGCTGATCCCGGACCACTACCCGAACCGCCTCCATCTGGGAAAGGAGTCCTTCATCGGAGCGCTCCGGCGGGTGCGCCTGCTCGTGCGGGACAACACCACGCCGGTGCGGCTGTCGATGCGCTCCGGCGGGGTCGACCTTTCCGTCGTGTCGCAGGAAGTCGGCGACGCCGATGAGACGGTCGACGGGGATTTCACCGGAGAAGACCTGGTCATCGCGTTCAACCCCTCCTACCTGATCGACGGGGTGGAAGCGGTGGTCGGCGACGAGGTGGTCGTCGAGACAGCGGATCCGTCACGCCCGGCAACCGTCCGTGGGGCCGAGGACGACGACTTCCGGTACCTGCTCATGCCGGTCAGGGTCTCCTGATCACTGCTCCCATCGTGGGCGCGGGAGCGGCCGGCCGGGCGGTGGTGGTGGGAACGACCCGGTGAGCCTCATCCATCTGCACCTCGAGGATTTCCGGTCGTTCGCCGAGGTGGACTTCCACCCGGATCCGGACGGGACCACCGTGATCACCGGGTCCAATGGGACGGGCAAGACGACCCTGCTCGAGGCCCTGGCCTATCTGGGCACGCAGCGATCGTTCCGGGGAGCGCCGCGGGAGGTGATGGTACGCGCCGGGACCGAGCGGGCGATCGTCCGGGCACAGCTCACGAGAGACGAGCTTCCGGTGCTGGTGGAGGCTGAGATCGTGACGCGCGGCCGGTCGAGGGCACAGGTCAACCGCCAGCCGGCCCGGACCCGGCGCGATCTGGCCGAGGCGGTCCGGATCACCGTGTTCAGTCCGGACGACCTGGCGGTCGTCCGGGGAGGTCCGGGAAACCGGCGGGATGTGCTCGACGACGCCCTCAGGGTGCTCGATCATCAGGTCGCCGCGCAGATGGACGAAGTGGATCGGGCCCTGCGGCAGAGGGCCGCCCTGCTGCGCCAGGCCGGTGGTCGGCTGACTCCGGAGGTGGAGATGACGCTGGGCGTATGGGACGAGCGGCTCTCGGGGGCCGGATCGGCGCTGGCCCTTGCCCGGGAACGGTTCGTCAGGGAGCTCGCGCCCCTCGTGGACGAGTCCTATGAATCCCTCGCCGGGTCCCCGGCGGCGCGCGCGATCCCCGATCCGGGGAACCCTTCCGTCACGATGTCGTACCGTCGTTCATGGGAAGGCGATCTGGTCGCAGCCCTCGGCCGGGCCCGGAAGGAGGACCTCCAGCGGGGCCTGACCTCGCTCGGACCGCACCGTGACGACCTGGTCATCGGGCTGATGGGGCGCGACACCCGACATCAGGCGTCCCAGGGGGAGCAGCGGAGCGTCGCGGTGGCGCTGAGGCTGGGAGTCCACCACCTGATAGCGGCCAGGACCGGTGATCCGCCGATCCTGTTGCTCGACGACGTCTTCTCCGAGCTCGACCCCGCCCGCAGCCGGGCCCTCGTGCACCTGCTGCCACCCGGTCAGGCCCTCCTGACCACCGCGGTTCCTCTCCCCGCCGGGGTGCGGGTCGGAGCCACGGTCGACGTCCAAGGGCTGCGCCGGGGGGAGGACCGACGGGGTGGCTCCCCCCGATGAGCTCGCGCCCACCCGAGCCCCCGCCGGAGGACCCCGGACGCCGCCGCCGCCGGCGGGTGCGCCGACCGGAGGGTCCGCGGTCGCTGAAGGACTCCCTTGGACCGGTGGTGCGCCGCTGGGGAGGTTCCACCGACGCCATGGCCCTTGCCTCGGTGTTCACCAGGTGGCCGGAGATCGCCGGACCCGCCCTGGCCGAGCACGTCCGGCCGGTCCGGTTGGTCGACGGGGTGCTGGTCGTCGCGGTCGACCACCCGGCGTGGGCGACCAGGGTCCGGGCGTCGGGAGCGACGCTGTTGGGCAGGGTCGGGGAGCTGGCGGGCGAGACCCCGACCCGTCTCGACGTGATCGTGCGGCGGCCGTGAACGCACCGGTCCGGGCACCCCGTCGGGTAGGATGAGAGCGTCCGCTTCGGGTGGGTCGACCGGAGGCTTGCCGGGGCCCCCGACGCGAACAACTGATCGATGGCTTTTGAAAGGCGCGCCCGTGGCAATGAGCGTGGAGACCGACTTTGGCGGCTGAGACCGCGTCCTACGACGCCGCCGACATCACCGTGCTCGAGGGTCTCGAGCCGGTCCGCATCCGTCCCGGGATGTACATCGGGTCGACCGGTCCCAGCGGGCTGCATCACCTGGTCTGGGAAGTGGTGGACAACGCCGTCGACGAGGCGATGGCCGGGTTCTGCACCCGGATCGACGTGACCCTGCTCCCCGACGGCGGGTGTCGGGTGGTAGACGACGGCCGGGGGATCCCGGTGGACCGCCACCCTCAGTACCCGGACCGGTCGGCGGCGGAGATCGTCCTGACCACCCTTCACGCCGGCGGAAAATTCGGCGGAGCCGGGTACAAGGTGTCCGGGGGTCTGCACGGAGTGGGGGTCTCGGTGGTCAATGCCCTGTCCACCCGTCTCGTGCTCGAGATCGACCGCGAGGGGCGGCACCACGTTCTCGAGTTCGCCGGGGGTGGAGAGCCGCAGGGACCGCTCCGGGTAGAGGGTGACGCACCGAGGGGTCGGACCGGCACGACGGTCAGCTTCTGGCCCGACGCGTCGATCTTCGAGGAGGTGGAGTTCCGGGCGCAGACCATCACCGAACGGCTGCAGGTGATGGCCTTCCTCAACAAGGGCCTCGAGATCCGCTTCGCGGACGAGCGGCCGGGAGCGGGGAAGAAGGAGGTCTTCAAGTACAACGGCGGCATCGTCGACTACGTGAAGCACCTGAACGCGTCGAAGGAGTCGCTGTTCCGGAAGGTGGGCTCTTACCAGCAGACGGAGGACACCCAGGAGGTGGAGATCGCCCTTCAGTGGAACACGGGCTTTCACGAGGGGATCTTCTCCTTCGCCAACGGGATCTCCACCACCGAGGGCGGCATGCACGAGGAGGGCTTCAAGAAGGCCCTGACCAACGTGGTGAACCGCTACGCCCGATCGCGGAACCTCCTGAAGGAGAAGGAGGAGAACTTCGACGGGAAGGACATCCGTGAAGGGCTGACCGCCATCGTCTCCGTACGGCTCAAGGACCCCCAGTTCGAGGGGCAGACCAAGGCCAAGTTGGGCAACGTGCCGATGCGCTCCCTGGTGGAGCGGGCGACCAACGAGAAGCTGGCGGAATGGCTCGAGGAGAACCCGACCGAGGCGAACCAGGTGGTCAAGAAGGCCACCCTGGCGGCCAGGGCCCGGGTGGCCGCACAGCAAGCCCGGGACCTGACCAGGAGGAAGTCCGGTCTCGACGGGGCGGGACTCCCGGGAAAGCTCATCGACTGCTCGTCGCGCGATCCCCGTGAGTGCGAGATCTTCATCGTCGAGGGGAATTCGGCGGGCAGTTCGGCGAAGGACGCCCGGGACCCGAGGACCCAGGCGATCCTGCCCATCCGGGGGAAGATCCTGAACGTCGAGCGCGCCCGGGTCGACAAGATGCTCAAGAACAACGAGATCCAGGCACTGATCGCCGCCATCGGAGCGGGCCTGGCGGAGGACTTCGACGTCGACAAGGTCCGGTACCACAAGGTCATCATCCTGGCGGACGCGGACGTCGACGGAAGCCACATCCGGACCCTCCTGCTGACCTTCTTCTTCCGGCAGATGAAGCCGCTGGTGGAGGGCGGTTTCGTGTACGTGGCGCAGCCACCCCTGTACTCGACGTTGGTGGGCAAGGAGAAGGTCTACCTGAAGGACGACGCGGCCAAGGACGCCTTTCTGGCAGAGCACCCCGACCACAAGCAGGACTTCCAGAGGCTGAAGGGCCTGGGCGAGATGAATTTCGACGAGCTCCGCGAGACCACCATCGACCCGGCCAGGCGATCTCTGCTGCAGATCAACGTAGAGCAGGCGGCCCTGGCCGACGACGTCTGCTCGGTCCTCATGGGTGACGACGTCGAGCTGCGCCGCCACTTCATCCAGACCAACGCGAAGGATGTTCGCTTCCTCGATATCTGAGGGGCGCGACGACCATGGCACGACAATCGAGGAGAGGCGCAGCCGGTTCCAACGGGAACGGCAGAGGACCGGAAGGGGAAGCCCCGGTCCTCGGTTTCGTCGAGCCGATAGAGATCCAGGAGGAGATGGAGCGCTCGTTCCTCGAGTACTCCATGTCGGTCATCGTCTCGCGGGCGCTTCCCGACGTGCGCGACGGGTTGAAGCCGGTCCATCGCCGGATCCTCTATTCGATGTTCGACCAGAACCTCCGACCGGATCGCCCGCATGTGAAATGCGCGGCGGTGGTCGGGGAGGTCATGGGCACCTACCATCCACATGGGGACTCGGCGATTTACGACGCCCTCGTCCGGATGGTGCAGGAGTTCTCGATGCGCCACCCTCTGGTGGACGGTCACGGGAGTTTCGGGGGCCCGGGACCGGACGAGGGCCCTGCGGCCATGCGGTACACCGAGTGCAGGTTGCAGCCGCTCGCACTCGACCTCATGGCCGGCATCGACGAGGACACCGTCAATTTCATCCCGAACTACTCCAATTCGACCGAAGAGCCAGAGGTCCTGCCGGCTCGCTTCCCGAACCTTCTCGTGAACGGGTCGCAGGGCATCGCCGTCGGGATGGCGACGAACATCCCCCCGCACAACCTCGGGGAGGTCATCGACGCGACGATCCACCTGATCAACAATCCCGGGGCCTCGCCCGACGATTTGATGACCATCGTGAAGGGCCCGGACTTCCCGACCGGTGCCCTCATCCTCGGACGCCAGGGGATCCTCGACGCATACCGGACCGGCCGGGGATCGATAAAGATGCGAGCGGTCGCCGAGATAGAAGAGGGGCGCGACGCCACCCGGATCGTGGTGACCGAGTTGCCCTACCAGACGTCGGTCGGCGTCATCGCCCAGAAGATCGACGACCTGGTGAAGTCCGGCGAGGTCGACGGCATCGCCGAGGTGCTCGACTCCTCGGCGGGCAAGCAGACCCGTCTGGTCATCCGACTCAAGCGCGACGCGAACGCGAACGTGGTGCTGAACAAGCTCTACAAGCACACGCCGCTCCAGACCAGCTTCGGGGTCAACACCCTGGCACTGGTGGACGGCGTCCCGCGGACGCTCAACCTCGCACAGGTGCTGACGCACTACGTCGCCCATCAGGTAGAGGTGGTCACACGGCGCTCGGAGTTCAGGCTGAACAAGGCGCGCTCCCGCGCCCACATCGTCGAGGGGCTTCTTCGGGCGATCGACATGCTCGACGCGGTGATCGCCACCATCCGGGCATCCGACGACCGGCCCTCGGCGCTGGCCTCGCTCATGGCCGAGCCGTTCTCCTTCAGCGAGGAACAGGGCCGCCACATCCTCGACATGACCCTCGGTCGCCTGACCCGTCTCGGCCGGACCGAGCTCGAGGAGGAGATGGCGAAGCTGAGGGAGACCATCGCCGGGCTCGAGGCGATCCTGGGCGACTCGGACAAGTTGCACGCGGTGATCATCACCGAGCTGGGGGAGATTCGCGAGAAGTTCGCCAACGAGAGGCGGAGCGTCGTCACCCACGACCCGGGCGAGCTCGGGGTGGAGGACCTGATCGACGACGAGGAGATCGTCGTGACGATGACGACGGCCGGCTACGTGAAATCCGTGTCCGCCGCGGCATTCCGGACCCAGGGGCGTGGTGGGCGCGGGGTGCAGGGAGCCCGGCTGAAGGAGGAGGACCTCGTTGCCCACGTGGTCCACTCCACCGCCCACTCCTACTTGCTGCTGTTCTCCAACCGCGGCCGGGTCTACCGTCTCCGGGGCCACGAGATCCCGATGAAGGAGCGGACCGCCAAGGGCACGGCGCTGGTGAACCTGCTGCCGCTCGAGATGGGTGAGACGGTGCAGGCCATCGTGCAGACACGCGACTTCCCGCCCGACCAGTACCTGGTGTTCGCCACCGCCAGGGGTCAGGTGAAGAAGACGGCGTTCTCCGAGTACGACAAGTCACGGCGCGAGGGCTTCATCGCCATCAATCTCCGCGACGGCGACGAGCTGGTCCGGGTGGTGGCGACCGGGGGTGAGGACGATCTGTTCGAGGTCACCAGCAAGGGCATGACGATCCGCTTCTCGGAGAACGACGTCCGGGCGATGGGCCGTGACGCCGCCGGCGTCCGCGGGATCCGCTTGAGGGACGAGGACCAGGTGGTCTCGCTTGACGTCGCTCGTGACGATACCGACATCCTGATGGTGACCGATGCCGGCTACGGCAAGCGGACCAAGCTCGAGCGTTTCAACCGGCAGGCCCGCGGCGGCCAGGGAGTGCGGGGCATCCGACTGACGGCCAAGCGGGGCCGCGTCGTCGCCGCGTTCATGGTCTCGCTCGACGAGGAGATCCTGCTGGTCTCGACTGGCGGGGTCACGATCCGCATGCCGGTGCGTGAGATCGCTTCGCAGGGCCGTGACGCCACGGGCGTCCGGGTCGTCAATCTCGACGACGGCCAGAGCGTCGCCGCGGCGGCGGCGGTAGTGGACGCCGAGGAGAACGAGCAGGTGACTGCCGGATTTGCCTGATCCGTCAGGGCCTCAGCTTGTCCGAAAGGTCATGGTGAACGGGGCCGTCGACGGAACGTAGCCCCCGACCAGCTTCTGCCCGACAGCGACGAAGGCGCGGGCAGACGAAGCCCCGACCTCAACCACCAGGGCGCGGTGGACCGTGAAGGTCTCCTTGTTCCCCGCCTGCACGATCCCGCTGAAGAGGGGCGCGGAGCCCGGCTCGCCGATCTGCATCCAGCTCGCGCTCCCGACCGCGAGGACCGAGACGACGAAGGAGCTGGCCCGCACGACGAATGAGGCGGTCCCCGCCGGGGAGGCCACCTGGCTGAAGGTCGGAGCCGGGTTCACCGGGTTCGTCCCCGTGGGAGCGAGCTTGGATCCTGCGGGGCCATGGGTGACGCCGAGGTTCCGGAGCCACTGCGGGTGGGTCTCGTTGATCACGATCCCGGCGATCCCGACCGCCAGGGCGAGGGCCAGCACGCCGACGACGACCTTGAGGACGGGGGACGCTCGGGGTTTGGCCGAACCGGACCATCCGGGGACAGCCGGAAGGGGACCGGTGGTGTCGATGCGCGGCACCTGGGCGGTAGCGGGTTCGGGCCCGAACCCGCCGAGAGGTCCGCTGGACGTGGCGGCGGGACCGGGCATCGGCGGGATCAGCGCCCCGGTCGACGCTGTTCCGGTCGACACGGGTATCTCACCGGTCCGGTGGTCCTCGTCAGGGATGCCGGTCGGGGCGCCGGCGGAGAGAGAGGGGACGACGACGGGGATGGCCCCGGTGTCGTCGGGTCTCGGCGGTCGCCGGGGGTGCACCCTCACGACCGGTGTGGCGAGCGATCCGGTGGGCCAATGGTCCACGAGCACCAGGACGTACCGTTCACCGGGCAGCCCGAGGAAATCGGCGTAGAGGCGGAGGATCTTCAGCGTCTGCACCCGGTCCGGGAGACGGTCGACCGTGCCCCCCTCGAGACCCTGGAGCTGCCGGGGGTCGACGCCCGTCCTGACGCTCACGTCTTCGATCCCGAGCCCCTGCCGTGTCCGCTCGCGCCGGAGGGAGCGCCCGATCTCGGGCACTGAAGAAGGTGTCGCCGCCGGGTCGTCGCGACGGGCCGCGCCGTCACGATGCAGGATCACGCTGCCCCTTCCGTTCGCTCCGCGCTTGGCACGATGGTATCGGTCTACCCCCCGGATCGGGGTGGCGGGGCTAAAAGATGCCGAGGCGGGTGAGCGGCCAGATCCTGAAGTCGACCTTGCCGACGATGAGCGATCTCGGTATAGGGCCCCAGTAGCGGCTGTCGCACGAGTAGGTCCGGTTGTCGCCCATCAGGAAGTACTCTCCGGCGGGGACCTTGTACGGCTTGGCCAGGGAGAAAGGTGCCGATCCCGGCCCCGGACCGGTCTGGTCCCCGGACGGCAGCCACGGCTCGGGGAGCCGCTTCCCGTTGATCATCACGTTCCCCTGGCTCAGGGAGATGGTCTCGCCGGGCAGACCGATGACGCGTTTCACCAGGTCGTTGACCAGAGGCCCGCTACAGGTCTTCTCCTCGAGCGGTGGTCGTCGGAACACCACGATGTCGGAACGGCCCACTCCGTGAAAGTGGTAGCTGAGCTTGTTCACCAGGATGCGGTCGCCGACCTGCAGCGTCGGCTGCATCGACTCCGACGGGATGTAGAAGGTCTGCACCACGAAGGTGCGGAGCAGGACCGCCACCACCAGTGCGACGACCACGATGACGGCTGCCTCGAGGAGCCACCTCCCGGAGCGGTGGGTCGACCTGGCTCCCGCCTTCCGACCCGGCGCGGTCAGCCCAGGGTCCTCACCGGGCCCGCCGACCCCCGGCTGCCCGTGGTCGCCGGCACCGCTTCCACCCCCACCCACCCCTCCGCCAGGCACCGCATCCGAAGGGCCGTCCTGGTACGCCGATGGCACCCCCTGGTCGCCGATCACCGGCCTCGCTGCTTCCGGTTCCGTCGGGGACACAGGTCCGAGAGGCTACCTTCCCGGGGATCCGTCCGGGGTCGAGGTGCGGCAGACCGGGAGGACGCGGGCCGCCACCCGTCACCTGCGGGGGCGGGGATGTGGCAACATCGCCCGAGATGCTCACTTCGCAGGTTTGCTCGCAGGCCTCGCTCCTTTCGCCGGAGCTCCGCGTCTGGTCCGAGCGGCTTCGTCCGGTGTGGGATCCCAACCGTACCGATCCGAAGCCTCTGGTCATGCACCGGAAGATGTGGGAGTGGCTGTTCATCTGCGCCGCGCTTCACGAGCGCGACATGTTGCGGCCCGGGCGGAGGGGACTGGGTTTCGGGGTGGGCAGGGAGCCGCTCGCCGCGCTCTTCGCCGGCCAGGGGAGCGAGGTGGTGGCCACCGACCTCGGTCCCGATGCCGCCGCCGCGGCCGGTTGGACGGCAACGGGTGACGAGTACGCGGGCGGGATCCTCCAACTGAACGACCACGGGTTGTGCGAGCCCGAGGAGTTCGCGCGCCGGACGACGTTCCGCCACGTCGACATGAACGAGATCCCCGACGACCTCAGAGGTTTCGACTTCACCTGGTCCTCGTGCGCGCTCGAGCACCTGGGGTCGATCGCCGCCGGGGCGGACTTCGTCGGGGAGCAGATGCGGTGCCTCCGCCCCGGCGGCGTCGCCGTGCACACCACCGAGCTGAACGTCTCGTCCAACGAGCGGACGGTCGAGGCCGGCGCCACCGTGCTCTACCGCCGGAGGGACGTCGAGCTGCTGGTCGACCGGCTGCGTCGCGAGGGTTATGAGGTGGAGGCGGACCTGACCGAAGGGGACGCCCCCGCCGACCGTCACGTCGACCTGCCGCCCTTCACCGATACCCACCTCCGGACCGCCCTCGGTGAGTTCACCACCACTTCCTTCGCCCTGGTGGTCTCGAAGCCCGCCGGATGGAAGCCACCCCGGCGCTGGCTCCGCAGGATCGCTCTGCCGGGCCGGGCCTGAGGCGACGGTCCCCGGCCGCCGACCGCAGGGATGGACCCCGGCGACGGTCCCCGGGAGCGGGTGCCGGAACAAGGGCAGGGGCCGGATGGTTGGACCTCCTATGAGCCCCCTTGCGGACAGCCCCGTTGCGGACAGGACGACCAGCACGGCCGACTTCTGGTTCGATCCTCTTTGCCCCTGGGCCTGGATCACCTCACGTTGGATGCTCGAGGTGGAGAAGGTCCGGCCGGTGTCGACCCGCTGGCACGTCATGTCGCTCGCCTACCTGAATCTGAAGCAGCACGGCGGGGATGGCCTGACCGAGGAGTACCTCGCTCGGATGGAGCGGGCGTGGGGGCCGGTCCGGATCTGCACGGCCGCCGCACGGGAGCGGGGCGACGAGATCCTCCTTCCGCTCTATACGGCCATTGGAACCCGGTACCACGACCGACAGAGCCGGGGACCCGAAGCCCTCGCCGAAGCGCTTGCCGAGGTCGGCCTGCCCGCCTCGCTGCTCGAGGCAGCCGACTCCCCTGATCTGGACGAAGAGGTCAAGGCGTCGCACCATCGCGGGATGGACCAGGTGGGGATCGACGTGGGGACACCGGTGATCAGCGTCGACGGCAACGCGTTCTTCGGTCCGGTGGTGACGCCGACCCCTCGCGGGGAAGCGGCCGGCAAGCTCTGGGACGGCGTCCTTCTCGTCGCGGCCACCGACGGCTTCTTCGAGCTGAAGAGGACGCGGACCCGCTCACCCTCCTTCGACTGAGGGTCGGTACCCCGCCGTCAGCCGTTGCGGGGCAGGTCACGGAACGGGGTCGAGCGGTCCTCCCGGGGTTCCCTGGCCAGGCCCAGCACCCGCTCACCGACGATGTTGCGCTGGATCTGCTCCGATCCACCGTAAATCTGCGGGGCCTGAGCGAAGAGGGCTTCCTCCACGAGCTGACGAGCCTCCTCGGGCCGGGCCGCGCCGTCGGTCCCGGAGGCGCCGGCAGAACCGTCGCCGGGCTCGTAGTCGAACTGCATGCCGTCGGGCCCGAGGATCCCGAAGGTCAGGTCCCGTTGGATCCGAAGAGCCCGGCTCAGGGCCATCTTGGCCAGGTTCGGGGTGCCGGCGACCTCCCGGCCCGCCGTCTCCGTCGCCCGGACCCGTTGTGCGGTCAGGTTGATGATGCGTTCGAGCGTGTAGAGCTGCACCAGTCCCTGACGAACGACCGGGTCGCCGGCGCGGTGGTGCGAGCGGGCCAGATCGGTCAGGCGCTGCGAGACCGAACGGCTCGCGCCCGCCCCGCCCCGCTCGACGGCGAAGTCACCGACCCGCCGGTCGAGGTCTCCCGCAACCGAGCCGGGCAGGGCGTCGCTCGTCGCCCCGTGGGCGCCGGACAGTGCCCGCTCGTGCGCCAGGGTGGTGTTGGCCACGGCCCACCCGTTGCCCTCGCCTCCGACGAGATCGCGCGCGCTGACCCGGGCCTCGGTCAGGAACACCTCGTTGAAGAAGGAGCGGCCGGTCATCTCACGCAACGGCCGGACCTCCACCCCCGGCTGATGCATGTCGATCAGGAAGTAGGAGATCCCCGCGTGCTTGGGCACGTCGACGTCGGTCCTCGCCAGGAGCATCGCCCGATCGGCGTACTGGCCGCCCGACGTCCACACCTTCTGCCCGGTGACCACCCACGTCTCGCCGTCGGGGTAGGCCCTGGTCTGCAGGCCGGCCAGGTCCGACCCGGCGCCGGGCTCGCTGAAGAGCTGGCACCATGCCAGGCCCCCGGTGGCGATGTCCCTCAGGTGACGTCGTCGCTGGTCCTCGTCACCGTGGGCGAAGAGTGTCGGTCCGACCATGCCGACGCCGAAGCCCCCGGCGCCGGGCACGGCGCCGAAATCCACGATGGCGTCGTTCACCTGCGCCGCGCCGGCCAGGGAGAGGCCGTGGCCGTACCAGTCGACCGGCCAGGCCGGTGCCGCCCAGCCAGCCTCTCCGAGCCGGACCCACCACTCCCGGAGGGTGAGGTCGCTGTCCCAATGGCCGGCGAGCCATCCGCGCAGCCCGGAGAGCATCTGGTCGTCCTGGTCGGTCACCCGGAGATTCTGGCGCGGTCGGCGGCGATCGCCAAGTGCGACACGCTCACCGTCCCGTGAATTCGGGGTCCCTCCGCTCGACGTAGGCGAGCATCGCCTCCCCGGAGTCCTCGCCGCCTCCGATCCCGAGGAGGGTGGCCTCCTCGCGGAACGTCGCGGCCATGGTGCTCTCGAGCGAGGCGTTCAGCTGCCCCTTTATGTGACCGATCCGCACCGTCGGCCCACTGGCGAGTCGCCGGGCCCACTCGCGGACGGTCGTGTCGAACTCGGCCACCGGGACGCACCGGTTGACCATGCCCCACCGCTCCGCGTCGGGAGCGCTGAGGGGCTCGCCGAATATCGCCAGCTCCTTGGCCCGGACCAGGCTCGTGAGCCGTGGCAGGATCCACGCTCCACCCCCTTCGAGCGGGAGCCCCCGGCGGACGAAGATCTCCCAGAAGGAGGCCTCCTCCGAGGCCAGGATCAGGTCACACGCCAGGGCCAGCTGGCACCCGCCCCCGGCGGCGACGCCGTTGACCGCCGCCAGGAACGGCTTCTCACTCTTCCAGATGGCGTCCATGAGCCGCGCCCAGCCGTACTGCAGGCCGTCCGACCGGGGGCCGTTGGGGCCCGACAGCCGCCTGTCCTCGGGGACCTCCACGGGCCCGCCCTCCTGGGTCAGATCGGCCCCCGAGGAGAACGCCGGCCCGTTGCCGGTGATCACGGCCGCCCGGATGGCGGGGTCCTCGCCGACCTCGTGGATCGCGGCCAGGAGCGCGTTCCGCAGCGGCCGGTCGATGGCGTTGCGCTTCTGGGGCCGGTTCAGGCGGAGCCAGGCGACCCCGTCGTCCATCTCGAATTGCAGGCCCGCAGCGGCCCACCCGTCGGCGTCCGCGGTCATGTCCGGGCCGCCTGGCCGTACCCGGACGCCGCGCTGGCTGCCGCCATCAACCGATGTGCGGCGTCTTGAGGAGGGACCCGGCGTCCACCCGCACGTTCAGGCCGGTGACGTAGCGGGACTCGTCCGAGGCGAAGAAGAGTACCTGGTTGCTGATGTCGATCGGCTCGATGTACGGGATGGGCATCGCCTGAAAGACCACGAAGGCTTGCTCGGCGTCCTCACGCGTCGGGTTCTCGAGGTCGGGCCGGAAGCTCTTGTAGATCGCCTCCTGATGGAGGAGGTGGGTGTTGCAGTTGGTCGGATGGATGCAGTTCACCCGGACGAAGTCCCTGGCGGTCTGAAGGGCCAGCGCCTCGGTGTAGGTGATGAGCAGCTTCTTGGCGAGGCCGTAGCCGGCGCCACCGGCGCCCAGCTCGGGGTTGTCCACGGCGCCTTCCATCATGCCCGCGGTCGAGCCGGTGATGACGATGGACGACCCCGATCCGAGATGGGGGAGCGACACGTTCACCGCGTTGACGACCCCGATGAAGTCGACGTCGAACGCGTCGACGAAGGGCTGGATCCCCGGGGTGTTGAGCGGGCAGATCCCGGCGTTGGCCACCAGGACATCGAGGTGGCCGAGCTCGGCGACCCCCTCGGCCAGCGCCGACCGCAGCTGCTCACGGTCGCGCACGTCGGCCTTGCGGGCCACGATCCGCCGGTCGAGCGCCTCGACCTCCTTCACCGTCTGGGCCAGGTCCTCGGCGGAGCTCATCGGGTACGGGTTGGTGGCGATGTCCTCGCAGATGTCGACGGCGATGATGTCCGCGCCCTCCTGCGCCAGCCGCACGGCATGGCTACGACCCTGGCCCCGACCGGCCCCGGTGATGAACGCGACCTTTCCCTCCATGCGTCCTGGCATGTCCCCTCCTTGCGCCGGCGGCGCACGAAATATGCGCCGGATTCGAACTGGGGCGACTGTACCCTGGGGGGCGGGACCCCGTCAGAACAGACCGCCCCGGAGCCCCGGGGGCAGACCGAACGATCCGGACCCGGAGGGACGTCGCGTGAGCCGGCTGGTGCGAGGTGTCGTGGCCCGTGAGCGAGGTGCGCCGGTCACGGTCGAGCAGATCGTGGTCCCGGACCCTGGGCCCGGGGAGGCGTTGGTGAGGATCCGGGCCTGCGGTGTCTGCCATACCGACCTCCACTACCGGGAGGGAGGGATCTCCGACGACTTCCCCTTCCTGTTGGGGCACGAGGCGGCGGGCGAGGTGGTCGCCGTCGGTCCCGGCTCGGGCGGGCTCGGGGTGGGGGAGTTCGTCATCCTGAACTGGCGTGCCGTCTGTGGCGACTGCCGGGCGTGCCGTCGGGGAGAGCCGCAGTACTGCTTCTCGACGGCCAACGCGACGCAGCGGATGACGCTCGCCGACGGGACCCCGCTCGCTCCGGCCCTGGGGATCGGTGCCTTCGCCGAGTTGACCCTGGTGGCAGCCGGCCAGTGCACGCCGGTGCACCCCGTCAGACCGGAGGCGGCCGGTCTCCTCGGTTGCGGGGTCATGGCCGGGCTGGGTGCCGCGATGCACACCGGTGGGGTCCGGCCCGGGCAATCGGTCGCCGTCTTCGGGTGCGGCGGGGTGGGATGTGCGGCCATCGCGGGAGCCCGGTTGGCGGGCGCCACGGTCATCGTGGGCGTAGACCTGGCCGACCGGAAGCTCGATTGGGCTCGTTCGTTCGGTGCGACCCACACGGTCAACGCCTCCCACGAGGACCCCGTGGCGGCCGTGCTCGCGGCCACCGGTGGCATCGGGGCCGACGTCTGCGTCGAGGCGGTCGGCCGCCCCGAGGTGCTCGCCCAGGCCTTGTATGCGAGAGATCTGGCGGGCACGGTGGTGCAGGTCGGGGTGCCGACTCCGGGCATGGTGATGCCCGGGATCCCCATGGCCGACTTCTTCGGGCAGGGAGGGGCCCTGAAGCCGTCCTGGTACGGGGACTGTCTTCCGTCCCGGGACTTCCCCCTGTTCGTCGACCTCTACCGCCAGGGGCGTCTCGACCTCGACGCCTTCGTGAGCGAGACGATCGGGATGGACGACGTGGAGCTGGCCTTTGCCCACATGGACCGCGGCGAGGTGCTCCGGAGCGTGGTCGTCATCGGGTGAGGACAGCCGGGCCCGAAATCCGGCGGACCAGGGTTCATGAGGGTTCCGGACGGCGCTGCTACGGTGCCTGGCTATGTTCGGTAGGGAGGTCCCGGCGGCACGCGTCGTCTTCTCCCCGGAGGACCGCGGGGAAGTGCTCGCCATGATCGACCGGTCCCTCAGGACCGGGTCGCTGACGTTGGGGCCCCACACGAGGGAGTTCGAGGAGGAGTTCGAGCGCAGCCACCGCGCCCCCTTCGCGGTGGCCGTGAGCAGCGGGACCGCGGCGCTCGAGATCATCCTGCGCCATCTGGGGGTGGAGGGTCGCGAGGTGGTCGTCCCCACCAACACGTTCTTCGCCTCGGCCGCCGCCGTGCTGCACGCCGGAGGTACCCCAAGGCTGGCGGACGTGGACCCGGCCACGATGGCGATCTCGGTCGCCACCGTCGAGGAGGCGCTGACCCCGCAGACGATCGCAGTGATGCTGGTCCACGTCGGCGGGCTCATCACCCCGGAGGTGGACCGGCTCCGCGCTTTCTGCGAAGCCCGGGGCCTTGCTCTGGTGGAGGACGCGGCCCACGCCCACGGGTCGACGTTCGACGGTCGGCCCGCGGGTTCCTTCGGCCGGGCCGCGGCCTTCTCCTTCTATCCCACCAAGGTGGTCACCAGCGGTGAGGGAGGCATGATCGTCTCGGGGGACCAGGCGCTCCGAGACGATGCGGTGATCTACCGCGACCAGGGGAAGGCCGGCTTCTTCGGGGGGGAGCACGTCCGCCTCGGTTACGCCTGGCGGATGAGCGAGCTGCACGCGGCGGCCGGCCTGGTGCACTTGCGGCGGTTGGGCGAGTTCATCGCCACCCGCCGCCGCGCCGCCGCCATCTTCGACGAGGAACTGGCCGGTGCCGAGGGTGTCGTCCCGCAGCCGGCCCCGGACGGCTGCATGAGCAACTACTACAAGTACGTCGCCATGCTGGAGCCGGGGATCGATCGCGACGAGCTGAAGCGGCGCCTCCGCGAGGACCACGGGGTGAGCCTGAGCGGCGAGGTGTACGCGCAGCCCCTCCACCGGCATCCGGTCTTCGCCCACCTGGCGACGGCCTCGTACCCGGTGGCGGAGGACGTCTGCGCCCGCCACGTCTGCCTTCCCGTCCATTCCGACATGAGCCCCGACGAAGCCCGCTACGTCGGGAGGAGCCTCCGTACGACCATCAGGGCCATGGCATCGGCCCCTACGACCTGAGGACGGACAGATGAACGTGACGGTGACCGGAGGATCGGGTTTCATCGGTTCCCACGTGGTCGACCAGATGGTGGCCGAAGGCCATGACGTGACGGTGATCGACACCCGACCCCCGCACCGGGCCGACGTCACCCACTGCGAGGTCGACATCACCGACCTGGCCGGCCTGGTGGAGGCGACGGTCGGGTGTGACGCCGTCTTCCACCTGGCAGGGGTTGCCAACGTTGACGAGGCGATGGCCGACCCGGCCCGCACCTTCGCGCTCAACGTCGGCGGCACCGCCAACGTCTGGGAGGCGGCCCGGCACAACGAGGTGGGCAGAGCGGTCCTGGCCAGCACCGTGTGGGTCTACTCTGCGACGGAGGCGGATCGCCCCGCGACCGAGGACCTGCCGATCGCCGTCTCGAGCACCGGTCACGTGTACACCGCGTCGAAGTTGGCTGCCGAGCTGGTGGCGACCAGCTACGCCCAACTGTACGGGCTGTCCTACACCATCCTGCGCTACGGCATCCCGTTCGGTCCCCGGATGCGTGAGGAGCTGGTGATCCCCCGGTTCCTCGGTCGGGCCCACGCGGGGGAACCGATCGTCATCAATGGCGACGGGCTCCAGTACCGGAACTACGTGTACATCGAGGACATGGCCCATGCCCACGTCCTCGCGCTCGACGACAAGGCCGGGAACCAGATCTTCAACCTCGAGGGGCCCGACCCGGTGAGCATCCGCCGGCTGGCCGAGGTCGTCCGCGAACTGGTCAATCCCCTCATGGACATTGAGTTCCGTGACGCCCGCCCGGGGGACTTCGTCGGTCACAAGGCCTCGCGTGAGAAGTCCGAGGAGCTCCTCGGCTGGACCGCCCGGACGACCTTTGAGGAGGGGATGCGCCGGTACGCCGAGTGGTGGCTCGAGGCGAACCAGCGTGTCCCGTCACCGGGCGCGCTGGGTCTCCTGTAGGCACCCTCCGTGACGCTCCGACGAGCGCTGCTCCTCTCGGGCTCGTTCGGCAAGGGCCATGACACCCTCGCCGAGGCGTGTGCCGCCGCCCTGGCCCCCCGCGGGGTGGAGAGCAGGATCGTCGACTGTATGCCGATGCTCGGCCGCGGGTTGGGTGGTGTGGGCGACCGGGTGTTCCGGACGATGATCTCGGCACCGCCGGTGTACGACGCCTACCACTTCTCGCAACTTCGGGCCGAGGGGCTGTTCGGGCGCCTGTCCGACCGGGCGGCCGTCAGGGTCATGCTCCCGCACCTGCGGCGGGAGGTGGAGGACTACCGCCCCGACCTCGTGGTCTCGGTGTTCGCGACCGGCGCCGCGGGTGCGGCGGCGCTGAAGCGGGAGCACCCGGAGACGATGACGGTGGTGTTCATGACGGATTCCTTCGCCCACCGGATCTGGGTCCACGAGGGAACCGATCTCTTCCTGGTCACCTCCGAGCTGGCGGCCGCCTCCGTGCGCCGGTACTGGCCCGAGGCCGAGGTCGTGGTGACCACGGCGCCCGTCCGGCCCGAATTCCACGCGGCCCCGCCCCGTCCCGTGGCCAGGGCGGCTCTGGGAGTCGCGCCCGGAGCCCGGTGCGCCCTCCTGATCTCGGGTGCGTGGGGGATCGGTCCCCTCGCCGAGATCGCCAGGGCGTTGGGTGCCGCCGGGTGCACTGTCCTCGCCGTCGCCGGTGAGAACGGCCGGTTGCTGGGGCAGCTGCGCTCGGTCGCCCGAGACCAGCCGGCCGTGATGCCCTTCGGGTACACCACCCGGCTGCCCGAGATGATGGCCGCCGCTGACGTCGTGGTGACGAGCTCGGGAGACACGTGCCGTGAGGCCAGGGCGATCGGCCGGCCGCTGGTCCTCCTCGACGTGGTGCCCGGGCACGGTCGCGAGAACCTCGCGCACGAGCTCGAGATGGGTGGGGCGGCCGTGAGCTCGCCGACTGCCCGGTCGGTGGTGGGGATGGTCGAACGGGCACTCTCGGGCTCGGTGGGTAGCCGGACCCCCCCGGTCGGCGGGGGATGCGGTTGGGACACCGGTTTCCTCGCCGCCCTCGGGGCGGCCGGAGCGGACCTCGGGCCGCCCCCGCAGTCTGAGCCGGTCCCGCGTCCCCCCGCAGTCTGAGCCGGCCATGGCGTTCGACCCGGATCGGCGGTAACCGCCGCCCCGGTGGATGCTTGCGGTGCCGTTTCGGCGGCGTTACTATCGATGCTCATACGGTAAGCAATTCGGGTGTGCCCCCTGCCGTGCTCCTCGGGGGTCCGTCCGGCCGATGAGGGGGGGAATTGTGCCGACAAGGCTTGCAGCGCTCGGTGCGCTCGTGACCGCGCTGGTCTGCTCGGCCGTCGCCGCCGCTCCAGCCGGGGCGAGCGATCCCGGGGTCACGTCGAAGACGATCACGATCGGCTTCATATCGGACCTGACCGGTCCCGCCTCGTCGACCTTCTTCGACGCCGCCGGGGGCATCGACGCCCGGGTGGCGTTGCAGAACGCGAAGGGCGGTGTGGACGGGCGGAAGATCAAGGTGGTGGTGAAGGACGACGCCACCAACCCGGCGACCTATTTCGCCGCGGCGTCGGATCTGGCCGGCTCCGGCGTGTTCGGCGTGGTGTCGACCTCGTCGGTCGGCTTCGGCGGGTCCAAGATCCTTCAGCAGGCCGGCATACCGGTGACCGGTTGGGGCTTCGACGGGCCCGAGTGGGGCATGCAGCCCTACACGAACATGTTCAGCTTCTATCCGGTGACCGCCACGGCCTTCAACGGGAACTACTACACCTACGACTACTGGGGACGGTTCCTGAAGTCGATCGGGGTGACCAAGTTGGCCGGGCTCTCCTATTCCATCTCGCCGTCCTCGCAGCACGCGATCGACACCACCCTGGCCAGTGCCGGCAAGCACGGTGTTTCCACCTGCTACAACGACAAGACGGTCCAATTCGGCGGCGTCGACTTCACCGCGGCGGCGCTCTCCATGAAGGCGGCCGGTTGCAACGGGGTGACCGTGGCGCTGGTCGACTCCTCGGACGTCGCCGTCGCCCAGGCGGTCAAGAACGCCGGGATGAAGGCCAAGACGATCATCGGTGGCACCGGGTACGACAACACGGTGCTCTCGACACCGTCGGCCGCCGCCGCCCTCGACGGACAGTACATGGACACCCAGGTGGACTTCACCCCGCCCAACACCCCGACCCAGGCGATGCTCAACGCGCTGAGGAAGTACGACCCCCAGTACAAGGGCGGACTGCCGGACTACGGGACCTACGTCGCGTACCTGGGCGCCGACCTCATGATCAAGGGGTTGCAGCAGGCCGGCAAGAACCCGACCCGGAGCGCGTTCATCTCCAATTTGCACAAGGTGACCAGCTACAACGCCGGGGGGATCCTTCCGGGCTCCGTCTCGTTCAGCCTGAAGAACTTCGGCACCGTGGCGATGTTGCCCAAGACGTACTGCAACTATTTCGTTCAGCTCAAGAACGACAAGTACACGACGACCAACGGCAACAAACCATGGTGCGGCTCGCTCGTCGCCGGAGGTTCATGAGCCCGGGCCTGTCGGGCTGAGCCCGGGAGGCACCGGACGGACGCCGAGGTGCCGCTTCTCGGAGCCGGGGCAGGGTCGCCGGCCACTGCTCTCGGCTCCGTTGGGACAGGCTGGGCCCGCACGCCCTAAAGTCCGGTCCACCGGAGGGGGAGTACCCCACCAGAGGGACAGAGGAACCATGGCCGAGACGAAATTGTCGCTACCCGGCGACGTCATGAGCTGGATCGGGGAGACCGTCGGCCAGCCGGTGACGAGCGCCGACAGGATCCCCGGCGGTGCGACGCGCGAGGCGTGGTATGTCGACGTGGCCGATCCCGGGGGAAGGACGCGCGAGCTCTTCCTTCGCTACAGCCCCGACCCTCTCCCCGAGCGGAGCGCCTTCCACACGCTGGCGACCGAGGCAGAGGTGATGAAGGCCCTGGGATCGACCGAGGTAGCGGTGCCCCACATCCTCGCGGTCCATCCGCACCGCGAGGCGGTGCTCTCCGATCGGGTCCACGGCGCCACCTGGTTCTACCGGATCGGGGACCCTGACGAACAGGTCCGGGTGGCCCAGGACTTCATCCGGAACCTGGCCGCCCAGCACCGGCTCGACCCCCGGGACCTGAACCTCCCCAGCCTGGGCCCGGTTCGGACGGCCAAGGAGCACGCGCTCGAGCGGATCGAAGGGATCCGTCGACGAGGGACGGCACCCGACGGCTCGATGGACCCCCTCCTCCGGCTGAGCGCCGACTGGCTCGAGCGCAACGTCCCGGACTACGAGGGCCCGGTTGTGTTGGTTCAGGGGGACACGGGCCCCGGGAACTTCATGTACGAGGACGGGCGGGTGACGGCGGTCGTCGACTGGGAGCTCTGCCACTTCGGCGATCCGATGGACGACATCGCCTGGCTGTCGTTGCGCACGGTCCAGGACACCTTCACCCACCTGCCGGACCGGTTGCGCGAGTACGAGGAGCTGTCGGGCCACGCCATCGACACCGATCGGATCTGGTATTACCGGCTCTTCGCCGAGTCCACCATGGCGACTCTCTACCCCAACGACGGGCCGGGCTCGCACCGACCCGGCGAGGGGGGCGAGACCGTGACCCGCGACATCGGCAACGGCATCATCTACCGCCAGCTCCACCGCCGGCTCTGGCTCGAGGCTCTGGGCAACGTCATGGGAATGGACCTCGAGCCGCCCGAGATGCCCGCTCCGGGCAGCCTGCCCGAATGGCACCATCTGTACGCCGATGTGCTCGGGAGCATCAAGACCATCGTCCCCAGGATCTCCGACCCGCTCGGGTCCCAGTGGACCAAGGGTGTGGCCAGGGTGGTCAAGTACCTTCAGGAGATCGATGCGTCCGGCCGGGAGTACGCCCAGCTCGAGTCCGAGGAGATCGCCCGGCTGCTCGGGCGGGGGCCGGAGCCGCTCGGGCAGGGTCGGGAAGAGCTGGCGACGGCGGCACGTGAGGGTGCGGTGTCGGACCCCGACTACGTCCGGTACCTGTGGAACAGGGTCCTTCGGGACGACCACCTCATGCGAACCGCCTCAGGAGCCCTGCACGAGAGGACGTGGCCGCCTCTGAGGTAGCTCGGCAGCCGAAGTTGGACGAGTGGACACGAGAGAGAGCGCGAGGAGAAGAGATGCCCGCCAAGCAGGGATGGCCCGACCAGCCTGTCCTCACCGCCGAGGACGACAACTGGCACGAGCATTCGCCGCACTGGTTCGAGACCGAGACGACGTGGTGGTCGTTCAACGTCCCCGAGCGCCGGATGGGTGGCTGGCTGTACACCCAGGCGCTCGCCGTGCAGGGCACGTGCAACGGGGGGGCCTGGGTGTGGGACGGCTCCGACGCTGGAGCACTGTACGAGGTGCGGCACGAAGGCCTGCCGTTCCCCGACCGGGGCGACCTCCGCAAGTGCGAGTTCCCCAACGGCAACACGGTCGAGATGTTGGAGCCCCTGATGAAGTACCGCACCACCTACTCGGACCCGGGGGGCTTCGAGGCCGACCTGGTCCACGAGGGGATCATGCCGCCGCATTCGCACGCGATCGGGGCGTGGCCGTTCTGGGCCACCCGCCACTTCGACCAGCCGATGCACGTGACCGGCACGATCGTGCTGCGCGGCGAGGAGATCCCGATCGACTGCTACTCGGTTCGGGACCGGTCGTGGGGTCCCCGGCCCACGGGACCGGTTCCCGAGGACAAGAAGCTTCCCCCGGGCACGCTGTCGCGTCCTGGCCGCCCGCGCCGGGCGAGCGCCCCCCACTCGGTGGGCTACGCGTTCGGGACCCAGGACCCGAAAGAGGCGTTCATGGCTTTCACCGACCCGTGGATCGACCATGACGGGCGGCCGAGCGACGACCTCGACACCGGCTACCTGCTCCGCGACGGCGAGTACGCGCCCCTGGTGGAGGGGCACCGGACGACCGAGCTGGCCGAGGGGACGCGCTTCATCCGGTCGATCCACCTCGAGGCGACGGACGCCCTCGGGAGAGAGCTGACCGCAGACGGGACGCTCGCCGGACGGCACGGTACCCAGGGACCGTCGGGCACCGGGCTCTTCCACTGGGCGTGGACGGGTGGATGTACCGGGTGGGGCGAGGATCAGACCTACGGGCCCACCGAATGGCTCGAGGCGCTCGACTCGGCGACCGGGCACAGCTGAGCCCGCCCGCCTTACCGGCCCCGCTGCGCCAGACCCCGGACCGGGCGCTCAGGCCCTGGGATCGCCCGGCACGTCCGTCTCGGTGAAGGCGATGACGGCCCCGAAGCAGTCGGCCGGGTCCATCGTGAACGCCGATCCCGACCGATCGATGACGCCGATGCCGAGGCCCTCCACGTGGCGCTCGGCCGCGGCGAGGTCCCGGACCCTGAACGTCACCGAATGGGTGATCTCCCCGTTCGAACCGAGATCCCGGCGTAGCAGCGAGTCGCGGTCGGTCGGCTGGGCGAGCTCCACGGTGGACTCGGAGCCGACGAAGAGGTAGGCGCTCCACTTCAGGTCGGACCGCTCCTCGTGAAGGGGCCGTGCGTCGAGCAGCTCCTCGTAGCGAGCGCGGGTCTTGTCGAGGTCACGGACCGCCTGGGTCATGTGGGAGACCCGCTCGATGGCCAGCGGATGAACGTCCCGCCACATAGCGGGTGACCAGCCCGGCTTCGACCGGGGGTCGAGATGGTCGAAGACGCCGAGGTTCACGAACTCGAGCTGACCGGCGGTGTCGCGCGGGTGGGTGAACATGGTCCCGCCCGGATCGACGTCGTCCCCGGCCGGGAAGAACCCTCCACCGGGCTTGGCCACCCGGACACCGTGGTCGCGGAAGCGACGGAACAGGACCGGCATCTCGGCGTCGTCGACGTACCATGCCAACGAATGCCAGTGCTGCCCGAACCGGGAGTGGAAGCGCGTCAACGGCATCCCCTCGTCGGCCGGCTCGGAGGACGCCTCGATCGTCTCCAGCATGAAGTCACCGACCATCCCGAGCGACGCCCAGCGACGCTCGTTGTCCGCCCACTGCTTCTTCATGAACCATTGGGGAGAGAAGAGGGCGTCGTACCAGGAGTCGACCTCGTCGATGTCGTCCACGACGTGGATCAGGTGGAAGAACTCTCGAATCGGCATGGGGACAGATGTTAACGGCGGAGCCGGTGTCCCCGTGCCCGGCCGCATTGACTCATCAGAAACCTCCGCGTAGCCCCATTCGTTGACTCATCTCGAAATGCCCGCCTGGGGGCATCCGCGAGATCGCCGACATTGCCGGTTACGCCCCGGCGATGGAGCTTTCGATGGGACAGCGCAAGGCAGTGACCCAGAAGCTCGCGGCGGCCTACCGGCGCGGGTCTCGGGCGGACAAGGCGAGGATCTTGAACGAGCTGTGCGAGCTCACCGGCTGGCACCGTGACCACGCCCGCAGGGCGCTCCGGGAGACCGGGAAAGTCCGTGTTCTCCGAGCTCGCCCGCCCCGCCGACCGGTCTACTCCGACTCGCTGGTGGAGGCCCTGGCGGTGTGCTGGCGGGTGAGCCGCTACCCGACCGGCAAGCGCCTGGCCCCGATGCTCCCGGTCCTCGTCCGCGGGCTTCGCCGGGACGGGGTGCTCCGGCTCGGCGCCGACGAGGCGCAGCTCCTGTGCCAGATGAGCCCGGCCACCATCGACCGCCGGCTGGCGCCCCTGCGCCGGCTCCTCGCCCCCCGGGGCCGCTCCCACACCAAGCCGGGGACCCTCCTCAAATCTCAGATCCCCATTCGCACCTGGTCGGAGTGGGACGAGGACGGGCCGGGGTTCGTGGAGATCGACCTCGTCGGTCACGAGGGCGGCAATCCCCTCGGCGAGTTCTGCTTCACCTTGACCATGACCGACGTGGCCACGGGGTTCACGATCAACCGGTCGGTCGAGAACAAGGCCGCCGTCGGGGTCACCGAGGCCATCGACCACGCCCGCAAGAAGTTCCCCTTTCCGATCCTCGGCATCGACAGCGACAACGGGAGCGAGTTCATCAACGCCCACCTCTTCGACTACTGCAGTGCCAACAAGCTCACCTTCACGAGGTCCCGGCCGGGCAACAAGAACGACGGGGCCCACGTCGAGCAGAAGAACTGGACCCACGTGCGCGAGCTGGTCGGCTACCTGCGCTTCGACACCGACGCCGAGCTGGAGATCCTCAACGCCATCTGGGAGCTCGACAGCCGGTTCTCCAACCATCTGCTCGCCCAGCAGAAGCTCGTCTTTCGTCACCGGGAGGGGTCCAAGGTCATCAAGCGTTACGACCGGGCCCAGACCCCCGTCGAGCGGGCCATCGCCTCGGGGATCCTCGGAAAGGCCAAGGTCGCCTCGCTGCGCAAGATGACGACCGCCATCCGCCCGGCCGACCTCTCGGGCGCCATCACCGAGCTCGCCCAGGACTTGGAGCGCCTGGCCCTCACCAAGGCCCCCACGCCGTTGCCCAGGAAGGTCAACCGGGCCTTCAACGCCTCGGATCGTCCCGAGGTCCGAGGCGAGCAACGGGCCCGTCGCTCCCGGGCATTGTGACGTGAGTCAACGAATCACCCGTTCCGGACAATTTGACGTGAGTCGATAGGCCGGCCCGCACTGCCGAGCCGGGGCCACCCCCAGCCTCCAGCGTGCTCTGACCGAGATGCTCGAGGCCGCCGGCGCTCCCGCGCCGCCACCCGACGGGCTCGGAACCGGTATGGCGGTCCGACGATCACCGCCCACGGCTCTTCAGCGAGCCGGGATGGGCAAGGTGGCGATGACGGAGCTGAACCAGAGGGTGACGAACCTGACCATGGAGCCGCCCGGTGCCGATGCGATGCCGATCCCGACCCCGTACCCGGGCGGGACCTCACGAGCGGGGCCCGAAGGGTTGGGGGGTTCCGATCCGCGCGTACGGTTCCTCCGGGCACGGGCCAACACGATCGAGGGCGGCACGTCCGAGACTCAGCGGAACAACATCGGTGACCATGTGCTGGGGCTGCCGGGCGGGCCGAGGGTCGACAAGACGCTGCCCTGGAGCCCGGTCCCGCGGAGCCCCTCGCACCCTGCGGCTCACAGTTGGCTCACAGGTCGATCCCAGGGAGCGGCAAGGCCGGTGGCCTTCAATACCTGAATGGCAACAGACGTGGCCCCTGTCGTGCCGCCTCATGACAACCTGACCGAGGAGGTCCCGATCGTCGGGAGCACACGCGGGGCTCGGTGGCGTTTCGGACGCAAGCAGATCGTCGTCGCGACAGTCGCGGTGGTGGCCCTCGCTGGCACGGGCATCGGGATCTCGCTCGGCACCACTGGTTCCTCCACCTCGCCACTTCAGATCACGACCCAGGTGGTGGCCGTGACGTCCGGCACCATGCAACAGACGGTATCGACGTCCGGCACCATCGAGCCATCCCAGCAGGCCAACCTCAACTTCGCCGTGTCGGGCACGATCACCGCTGTCGACGTGAGCACCGGCCAAACCGTGACGACCGGCCAGACCCTCGCCACCGTCGACCAGTCGGCCCTCCAAGCTCAACTCGCCGCGGCGGAGGCGACGCTCACTGCGGCTCAGGCGAGGCTGGCGGGCGATCAGGCCGACGGGGCGGCGGCTAGTCAGCTCGACTCCGACGGGGCGTCGGTCACCTCGGCCCAGACACAGGTCACGTCGGCCGAGACGAACTTGTCCGATGCCTCCTTGACGTCGACGATCAGCGGTACGGTGGCCTCGGTAGACCTGAGTGTCGGCCAGCAGGTCTCGGGCGGGAGCTCTTCGTCGGGATCGGGCGCGTCGGGATCGGGCGCGTCGGGATCGGGCGCCGCCGCCGCCGTCTCCTCCTCGGGGCAGGTCGTGGTGATCGCGACGAACAGCTACGTGGTCGGCTCCACCGTCGACGACACGCAGATCGGCCAAGTGAGGGTGGGCGACCAGGCGGTCATCACACCGACCGGGTCGAGGGCGAGCGTCTACGGCACGGTCTCCTCCCTGGGCCTGATCGCCACGCAGAGCTCGAACGTGGCGACCTTCCCGGTGCAGATCGCCGTCACCGGTACACCCGGTGGCCTTTATGCGGGGGCCACCGCGACCGTCTCGATCGTGGTCAGACAGATCAACGGGGCCGTAGAGGTTCCGACCGCGTCGATCTCCTACTCATCGGGAGGCCAGGCCACGGTCACCGTGGTGGAGAACGGCGGGCACGTGTCCCAACCGGTCACCACCGGGGTGAGTGCCAGCGGCGAGACCCAGATCACGAAGGGACTCGGTGCAGGCGCGAAGATCATGGAGCGAGTGGTGAAGTTCAACGGGGCCGCGGTGGGTGGCGCCCGCAGCCTCTTCGGCGGTACCGGCTCCCCCGGGGGCTTCGGTGGCGGGAACTTCCCGGCCGGGGGACGTTTCGGTGGCGGGAGCGTCCCCGGCGGAGGTGGCCTGGGTGGCTGAACGTACCCCGGTCATCGCTCTCGAGCACGTGACCAAGGTCTACCGAACCGGGACCATCGTCGTCGCCGCGCTGCGTGGCGTCACCCTCAGCATCGAGGAGGGTGAGTACGTGGCGGTCATGGGCCCCTCGGGATCGGGCAAGTCGACCCTCATGCACATCTTGGGGTGCCTCGACGTCCCAACCACCGGTGCCTACTGGCTGGCCGGGGAGAACGTCAGCGGGATGGACGAGATCGCGCTGGCCTCGGTCCGGTGCCATCGGATCGGCTTCGTCTTCCAACAGTTCAATTTGTTGCCATCGCTCTCCGCGTTGCGAAACGTCGAGGTTCCCCTGTCCTACGCCGGCATCAGCCGGGTCGAGAGGCGCGAACGTGCGATGGCCGCGCTGGAGCGGGTGGGGCTGGGGGACCGGGTGCAGCACCGGCCAGGGGAGCTCTCGGGTGGCCAACAGCAGCGCGTGGCCATAGCGAGGGCGTTGGTAAGCAACCCGGCCCTGATTCTGGCCGACGAGCCGACCGGCGCACTCGACTCCTCCTCGGCGGCCGACGTGATGGCCCTTCTCGACGAGCTGCATCGTGCCGGAAGCACCCTCGTGTTGATAACCCACGACGCCGATGTGGCCGGCGTGGCCCAACGCTCGATACGCCTGCTCGACGGTCTGGTCGTGGCCGAACCCGAACCCGCCCGATGACCTGGCTCGACACGTTCCGCACCGGGCTCGAGGCGGTCCGCACCCACCGGCTGCGCTCGGGGTTGACGGTGCTCGGCATCATGATCGGCATCGCCGCGGTCATCTTGACCGTCGGGCTGGGTCAAGGGGCCCAGGACCAGGTGAGCTCGGAGATCAATGCCCTCGGTACCAACCTGTTGACGGTCTCGCCGGGTAGCTCCACGTCGGCTGCCGGCATCCGGGGCGGCTTCGGATCGGCGTCCACCCTGACCGAGGCCGACGCCACCGCGCTCTCGTCGAAGACGGTGGCGCCCGACATCGGCGCCGTGGCGCCCGTCGTCTCGTCGTCGGAGACCCTGACCGACGGGGTGAGCTCCAACAACTGGACCTCCACTGTCAACGGCACCACGCCGTCGTGGGAGGCGGTCAGGAGCCGGAGCGTCACCCAGGGTCGCTTCATCGACAACCAGGATGTGGCGCAGCACACGGCCGTCGCCGTCCTCGGGTCGACTACCGCTTCTGAGCTATTCAGTGGGCTGGACCCGGTCGGCCAGACCGTCGACGTGAACGGCGTGCCGATGACGGTCATTGGAGTTCTCAACACCGTCGGCTCCACCTCGTCGTCGTCGGCGTCCAACCAGGACGACCAGGTCATCGTGCCCATCAGTACCGCCACCCAGCGCCTCTTCGGGTCCACCTCGCTCAGCTCCATCCTCGTTCAGTCCACCTCGAGCAGCACCCTTTCGGGTGCCTACCAGGAAGCCGACGACGAGTTGCTGGCCCTGCACCAGATAACCGCCCCCTCAAATGCTGACTTCACGATTGCCTCCGAGGCGTCGCTGGTCTCGACCGCCACCTCGGTCGATCGAACGCTCACCATCCTCCTCGGGGGCGTCGCCGGCATCTCGCTCTTGGTCGGCGGCATTGGCGTGATGAACATCATGCTGGTATCGGTGACAGAGCGGATCCGGGAGATCGGGCTCCGCAAGGCGCTCGGAGCCACCCCGTCACTGATCCGCCGCCAGTTCCTGATAGAGGCGTCGGCCCTGGGTCTGACCGGTGGTGCGCTCGGCGCGGTGCTCGCGGTGCTCGGAGCGTGGCTGCTCCCCCATGCCATCGGTTACCCGATCACCCTTTCGGCTCTCGCCGGCGCCGGGGCCCTGGTGGTCGCCATCGCCATCGGACTGGTCTTCGGCGTCTATCCGGCGTCGCGGGCGGCCCGGCTGGCACCCATCGACGCCCTACGCAGCGAGTAGCCGGGAGCGCCTGGTTCGAGATGAAGGAGAGCACCACGCGATGAAGCGCCCAACCCGCCGCATTCCCCGCCCGGCCCCGGTCGCCGTCGTCGGCGCGTCGTTGGCCGGCTGTCTGGCCTTGGCCGGTATCGCCACCGCGGCCACTGCGGCCACCGCGGCCACGAGCCCGCCCAGCGGCCGCGCATTCCCCGGTGCCTCGGGATCGGTGGCGGCCATCGCGAGCTCGTCGATCGAAGTCCAGAACCAGACTGGCCAGGTGACGGTGAACTGGGGCCCGTCCACCAGCTTCACCCGGAACGTGACGGTGCCGGCCTCCTCCGTGAGGGCCGGCGACTGCGTCACCGCCACGGGTTCCTCGTCCAAGGGCACGATCACCGCCACTTCGGTGACCATCAGCCAGGCGGTGTCCGGCAAGTGCGTCGGCGGGGCCCCCGGCAGCGGTCGGAGGCCCGGCGGCTTCGGACGTCCGACCGGCGGCTTCACACGCCCGACCGGTGGCTCGCGCGCCGCCCCGCGTTTTGGCAATCTCGGCAACATCGGCTTCGCCAGCGGCAAGGTCACCTCCGTGACGGCCACGGAGCTGGTGATCTCAGGGTTCTCCTCGGCCAGCATCACCAAGGCCACGAAGGCCACCAAGGCCACCAAGGCCAAGAAGCCTGCTGCCCTCAAGGACACGACGGACAAGGTCAGGCTGGCCCCATCGACCACCTACACCGAGAGCCAGGCGGCGACGTCGACGAACCTTGCGGTCGGCGACTGCGTCACCGCGGCGGGGAGCAGTGACTCCACGGGCGCGGTGACCGCCTCGACGGTCCGCATCACGTCGACCGGTGGCAAGAGCTGTACGAGGGGATTCGGGGGCTTTGGGGGAGGGCCCAGCGGTGGGTGACCCCGCGCAGCGCGGTTGGCGCCGCCACCCCCGAATCCTGGGCGTAGGGGGCCTGGCTCTGGCCGGGATTGCCGTCGCGATCGCCTTGCTCGCGACCGGAGCCTCGGGAACAAGTGGGTACCGAACGGCCCAGGCCACATTGGCAACGGTGCGCCAGACCATCAGCCTCTCGGGCACCGTCGACCCGGTACACCAAGCCTCTGTCGCCTTTCAGGCGGCGGGCACCGTCTCGGCGTTGAACGTCGATCTGGGGCAGCAGGTGACAGCCGGGGAGAACCTGGCGTCGCTCGATCCGACGACTCTCCGGGAGAACGTGTCATCCGCCCAGTCGAGCCTGTCGTCGTCCGACGCCAAACTGTCCGAGGACGAGGCGGCCCAGGCCTCGAGCACGACATCGTCGTCGAGCACGACCACCACGACCACCACGACCGCTCCGAGCACGACGCCCCCGGGCGGCGAAGGTACCGCTCTGGGGCAGGCGCAGCAGAAGGTTGTCACGACCCAGCAGACCGCTGATGCCGATTCACAGCAGGCGGCCACTGCCCTCACTCGAGCCCAGGCTGCCTGCGGTGGCTCGGGCGGCGGAGCCACGACCACCACGACGACTCCAACCACCACGACCACCACGTCGCCGCCCACCAATTCGACGGCCTGCACCGACGTCCTCGATGCGGCGCTCGCGGCCCAGCAAAAGGTGGCCGCAGACCAGCGAGCCGTCGCCACCGCCGAGAGCACCCTCGCCCAGCTGTTGAGCTCGTCTTCGGCGGGTTCGACGGGAAACTCGGGTGCAAGCACGGGAGGCAGTGGATCGAATGGGGGGTCGGGACCGAGCGGCAGCGCCGCTGTGGGCCCCGGCAGCAGCTCGGGCCCGAGCAGCGGCTCATCCGCCGGTGGAGGTGCCGCGAGCAACAGCGCTGCGCAGTTGGCGAGCGACCAGGCCGCGATCGACTCCGCCGAGGCCTCGCTCATCGAGGCTCAGCAGTTGCTGGCCGATGCCCAGCTGGTGAGCCCGCTGACCGGCACGATTGCCGCGGTCGGCCTGAGTGTCGGGCAATCGGTAAGCGCGGGGTCGACCACCGACTCGATCACGATCATCGACTCCGGGAGCTACCAGGTCACCGCGTCGCTCACCGGCGCCCAGTCCTACCAGGTGGAGGTGGGCGACAGCGCTCTGGTGAGCGTGAACGGAATGGCGGGCACGCTGACCGGCACCGTGGCGCGGGTGGGCCCGGTCGAGGGTAGCGGTTCGAGCTATACCTATCCCCTGGTGGTGGCCTTGCCCGCCGGATCTCACGGCATTTCTGCCGGGTCGAGCGCCCAGCTCCAAGTCGTCCTCCACGAAGTGAAGGACACCCTGGCGGTCCCCACCTCCGCCGTGAGTACGGCAGGCCTCGGCAACTCGCATGTTCTTGTGCTCCAAGCGGGCCAAGAGCTGCGCAAAAAGGTGGTGGTGGGCGTGGTGGGTGCCCTCTACACCCAGATCACCTCGGGGATCGGCGAGGGCACGACCGTGGTCCTGGCCGACCTGTCCGAGGCAGTTCCGCCCTCGAGCAGCAGCCTGTTGGTGAGGGGATTCGGCCGCGGGGGCCTCGGTGGGAGGGCATTCACGGGCCGCGGGGGCCTCGGCGGTTAGGAAGGCGCGCAGACGACGCGGTGCCGACGATCAGCTCGGCGGGCTCGCGGTCGGCGAGGGTGTCCGTCCCGGGCGCGGCAGCGCCCGTGTTCCGTCCGGGCACCGGCTCGCGGAGGCTGCAATAATCCGGGCGGGAGTGGACAAGGCCGTTCACGGCCGGTGACGGGCGGCGGTGCGGGAGCATCGGGAGTGCCTGCGTGGCCATCTGGAGGGGAGAGACGGTGGCGCCTCGAGCGACGACGTCGGGCGAGTCCGTGAACGACCGTGGACAACACCTGCTCGGCCATGCCGAGATCGCCCTGCGTTCCATGGGGCAACCGAATTCGGTCGTCAGGCAATTCGATTTCTGGGACGACCGCTACGAAGGGCGACGGCTCTTCGCGGAGGTTCTCGGGACCTTCTTCCTCGTTCTGGTCGCGGCCGGGGGGAGCATGGTCGACGCGCGGTTCGGCGGGGGAGTGATCCCACTTGCCGCCCTCGTGGTGGCCCCGGCGCTGATGGTCGCCGCGATCATCCTGTTCATGGGGGCTGTGTCCGGCGCGCACCTCAACCCGGCAGTGACCCTGGCCTTCGCGCTGAGGGGGGACTTCCCGTGGAGGCGGGTCCCCGCCTACCTCGTGGCCGAGTTCGTCGGAGCCTGCCTCGCCACCCTGCTGTTGTGGGCCATGATCGGGAAGTATGGCTCGGCAGGGTTGACCTTGCCCGGGCACGGGGTCTCCGACCTGACGGCGGTGCTCATGGAGGGGGTGCTCACCGTAGGGCTCGTGAGCGTGATCCTCGGAACCGCGTCTGGGGCACAGCAGCTGGGTCCGTTGGCGGCGATCGGCGTCGGCAGCTATATCGCGCTCGCAGGACTGTGGGCTGCGCCCGTCAGCGGCGCATCGATGAACCCCGGCCGGTCACTCGGGCCGGCGCTCGTCCTCAACGACTGGTCCTCATGGTGGGTGTACCTCGCCGGGCCCGTCGCCGGGGCCGTCATCGCCGTCGGCATCGCCTTCGTCCTCCGGGGGCCGGGTGGCGGCAGGTCGGGGACCCACGCCGCCCAGGGCACGCTCGGCACGGCGTGGAAGCCCGAACGGATCGGGGTACCGGACCCCGCTCCGACCGCCGGGCCAAGGGATTCGCCCTTGTAGATCGCCCTTGGTCGATCACCTTGGGCGGTTTCGGACGGGCCGACCGGTGCCGCCAGGGCCAGGCGGCACGATCACGAGCCGAGGAGAAAGGTGGTGATGCCGTCGTCGATCGCCCGGGCCGCAAGTTGCTGCCATGCCGGGGCCGTTGTCAAGGCGGCGTCCGTCGGGTTCGCCATGTTGGCGCACTCGATGAAGACCTTCGGGACCGTGGTCAGGTTGAGCCCGGCCAGATCATCTCGGGGCTCGATCCCGTTGACGCCGTCATAGGAGCTGACGGGCTCCCCGGCGCCGGTCAGGAAGTCGTTTCGCAGATCCGTCCCGAGGGTCTGCGATCTCCCGATCACGGCGTTGTGACCACGACCTTCCCGGCCAGGGACTTCCGCAGCCCCTCCGCCAGCCAGTAGCCGGCCCC